>Ga0310912_10000592_pt1 | contig 18235 bp, 18 predicted proteins | sample GREbulkMGOX080_FD_203443 | JGI IMG/M metagenome (GOLD analysis project Ga0310912, IMG submission 203443) | Lab enrichment of tropical soil microbial communities from Luquillo Experimental Forest, Puerto Rico - GRE.bulkMG.OX080 | ecosystem: Environmental > Terrestrial > Soil > Tropical forest >...
CATCGTCATCGGCTATACCGCCTTCTTGCCGTGGGCTCTATTGCACCTGTTCGCACAAAGCGACATCGCCGGCACGCTATCGGGCTATTACGCCTACCCGTTCATGATCGCGAGCTTTTGGCCGCTTGCCGGGGTTGCTCTTGACCGGCGGCTGCGGAAATGCCGTAAGTCTGCCGCGGTCGCGGTGCTAGCCTTTTCTGCGATGATCGCTGGCTCCTTCTTCGCTGTATCGCGCCAATATAATCCTGGCCACCTGGAGCTGCCGGCGAGCCTGCTGTCGCCACCGTCGCTCCCCCGCCAGGCAACGACCGAGCGGGTTATCGAGCAGCTCGAGCGGTCGAAGACAGAACTCGGGGTGGTCCGCGTGGACGGCAGCGTGCTCGCCCTCGCCCCGAACAGCTATGTCTACAGCGAGACCGCGTGGGGGGCCCGAGCGAATCGTCCGGATACCGTGATTTACTTCGCCCATGGGTACGAGGCCGAGACGGCGCGAGCGATCGCTTCGGCGTCCGGTCTCGATCATCACTATCTGGCTCCCGGCACCTCGATCCGCCTTGCGACCGACCGCCGACTGGACCCCTCGTCGCCACTGGCGGCGCTTTTCGTACCGACGCAGGCTCCCGGTAGCAACCCGCTGCAGCGCGATTAAAGGTTCGGCAACCACGAGCGGCGAATACTACTGGACTCCGCCGCAACAGCTATCGACTGCATTTGTCAACTGACCTTCGGTCCTTGTCCTATTCCCGGGAGCACTGGTTCGTCAGAGCGGGACTAGCAGGGCTTATTTTGCTGGCCATCGTGCTGCGGCTGATCCCGATCATTTTCGTGCCCAGCATGGTCTGGGGCGACGAAATCTTTCAAGCGTCGGAGCAGGCGCACCGCCTCGTTTACGGCAGCGGCCTGGTGCCTTGGGAATTCCAGCTTGGCATGCGCTCCTGGCTGCTGCCGGGTGTCATCGCCGCATTGATGGAGTTTGCACGCATCGGGGGGGACGGGCCGGACTATTACATTCCCTTGATTGCAAGCAGTTTTGCGGCGCTGGCGGCTGCGCCGGTGATTTGCAGTTTCCTATGGTGTCGGCGGCTGTTCGGCTTGTTTGGCGGATGGATCGCCGGAGCCGTCGTCGCGGTAGCCCCTGAGGCCGTATATTTCGGGGCCCGCACCCTCTCCGAAACCGTTGCCGCTCATCTGCTGATCGTTGCCCTTTACATCCTGGAACCGGGGTATCGCGTGACCTCGCGGCGGCGCCTGTTCAGCGGCGGCGCCTTGCTCGGCCTGGTTTTCGTGCTGCGGATTCAACTGGCGCCGGCGCTTGCCGTGGTGGCGATCTGGGCGAGCTGGCATGCGGTCCGTGAACGTGCCCCGGCGCTGCTCGCCGGTGCGGCGGCTGTCCTGGTGGCCGCCGGAATTCTCGATACCGTCACGCTCGGCTATCCGCTGGCCTCGGTTTGGCGAAATTTCGTCTACAATGTGTACTACGGTGCGAGCTCGACATTCGGTGTCGAGGCGTGGCCTTATTACCTGCTCGGCGAACTTGGAGTCTGGGGTGGCGGTGCTGTGACGCTGGTGCTGCTAGCGGGACTGGGGGCCGGGCGGATGCCCTTGCCGCTCGCAGCCGCCGTCACCATCCTCGCCGTTCACTCGGCGATCGCGCACAAGGAGTACCGCTTCATCTATCCGGCGGTTCTGCTAGTCATGGCTTTGACCGGCATCGGCCTTGCACAGGTGGCAGCCTGGGGCCGCGACTGGTTGCGGGAGCGGGGCGTGCCGGGAAGGGCAGCTACCGCAGGCCCTGTCGCCGTCGTTTTGAGCTGGTGGTGCCTTGTCTCGTTCCACGTGTGGACCGGGGCCACTCTGACGGCTCACCGATATCGGGGGCACGACAATTTACGGGCAGTGTCTTTCGTCGCGCATAGCGCGGCCGTCTGCGGTCTTGGCCTCTACGGGTTGGACGGGGAAGATTGGGTGAATTACGGCGGTTATACCCATCTCCATCGTCCGGTGCCGATATACTGGCCCAAGGACGAAGCCGAACTGGAGTCCTTCGCCCCCGGCTTCGATACGCTCGTCTATATAAAGGAGCCGCCCGAAGGATTGGGGTTTGCGCCTCAGCGATGCTTTGGGCAGGTATGTGTGGCGCGGCGTCGGGGTAGTTGCCAATCGATCCCTCTCATGCCTATGCCTGTTCCCAAGCCGCTAATCGACGTCTTGGATGCGAAAACTGCAATCTCGGAGACATCGAAAGGTGGTAGCGATCCGCCGCGTGGCCGGCCGGCTGAGAACAATCCGTAGCCTTCCGGCCGCCCCAGTCGCCTTTGTAAGACTGATGAAGCCTCGTCCCGTCTATCGATTTGCGGCCACAATCGCAGGGCTCCTGGTCTTTCTTGGTATGTCCTGCCTGTACGCATTCCATGACGGAAATCTTTATGAGCATATTTTGACGTCGTACGGGATTTGGCCTTTCCGGCGTCCTTTTTTAGATATTAGTGCCTGGCTAGCGGTCTGGGAATGCGCCCGCCAGGGTATCGATGTGATCTTGGCTAATCCCTGCGACGTTCTGCAGCGGGGATACGGTTCCTCGCCGCTTTGGATCGCGGTCTCGGCGATTCCGCTCGGTGTGCGCGATACAACAATCGTCGGATGGATCCTCGACCTCGTTTTCCTCATGTCACTGAGTTTCTTGCCCTCGCCTCGATGTCTTCTCGAGCTGATCCTGGTGTTGGCGGCGACGCTGTCCACAATGGTCATTTTCGCCCTGGAGCGCGCCAATCCCGACATCTTGTTGTTTGTCATGGCCCTGATGACCGGCGCTTTCGCGGAGTGTCGCTTATTTATTCGAGTGCTCGGCTATTTCGTTGCCTTGGTGGCGGCACTGCTGAAATATTACCCGATCATGGTCCTCGTCATCGCATTCCGCGAGATCGTGCCCATATTTGTTGCCATAGGTGTACTGATATTAGGTTGTCTTGCCATATTCTGGGCCGAATACCATATCGATATCGCAAGAGGGCTGCCCTCGATAGCGTGGGGCGCATACAACACGGACATGTTTGCGGCGAAGAATCTGCCGTTTCTGCTCGGCGAGGCGGCCGGGAGTGCTGCGGAACGTTCCAGCTGGGCGCCGTTAGCCCAGTGCATCGTTGCGGGCGGGCTCTATGCAGTACTCGTCGGTTCGAGCGTCGCCATCTGCCGGAGGCTGTTACGTTCCGGCGAGCTGCGGGTTGCGCTCGCTTCTCTCACTCGACCCGAGCGGCTCTTCCTCGTTATCGGCAGCGCAGTGATCGCTGGTTGCTTCTTTGCCGGGCAAAGCGTCGGATATCGTGGCGTCTACTTTCTGTTGGTTATACCGGGATTGCTCGCGATCTCGCGCTCGTCTAGCCGCGGCATCCGCAATCTGAGCCTCGGTACCAGCGTGGTCATTGTGCTGGTGATGTGGGGAGAGTGCTTTCGCCTCGCGCTCCATCGTGCTCTGGAACATTTCGGTCTACCCGAGATGCTTGCCAGCAATTTAAAGGTTCAGTTCTGGTTTCTACGCGAACTCGGATGGTGGTGGACAATCAGTGTTATGCTGACGGTGCTGGTCGATTTTCTGTGGGCCTCCCCAATAATGCATTGGGTGTCATCGCGATTTCGTCACTCCGAACTCATATAAGGTGACCAAGCGTACTTCCCGGCAGCCGGCGGTATGAACCGTTCCGTGTCTATGAAGCGCTGGACATCCTGAGCTGCGAACTCGATCCGTGAGGGTTATAGCAAAGCTCTTTACCGCGCTCTCGCTCGGCTGGCGGCTGTTGCCAACCCGCTCGCCCCTAATTAGGGTCCTGCTGCTGCACACCGCGCTGCGGCGTCTCCGCTAGCCCGAGCTCTTGGGGCTCGGTCTCCCGCTGTCCTGGCGCTGGCCCTCTTGCCCCAGACAATCGTGCGGCGCGGCCCCGTCGTCCGGCGGTGTAATGACCGAGCTAACTAAGCCGGCCAGCCTGCCCGGAATTGCGTTCGCCGACGCACTCTTGGTGGTGTTCAGCGTTGCGCCCCTATTGCATGCCGGTGCGGCAAGCCCGATATCCGATCCCATCTGCTGCGAGCGCCCGGCGCCGTTTCTGCGCATCATGTCGGAGACCGAACGACTTGGTAGATCTGGAAGAAGCTCCCGCTCGCGACTGGCTGAAGTTCTCTGAGTTCCGGCTTCATTGCATCCCCAAAATCGATCCACAAGACGAAATCGAAGGTCTGCGGCCAGTTGCGCCAGTACGGCGGTTCGATCAGTGAATTCGAAATGTCGTTAAGGGTCTGCGCCCGCTCGGGATCAACGCTCTCCGACAGCTGCTCTGGTGTTATCGGGTCCCAGCCCCCCAGTTGCGATATTTGGCGATTTCGCGACGTCACCTCGAGTGTCTTCCATCCAGTGAACACAGATGGCAGGAAAGCCGCGCGATCGATTACCGCGAGCGACGGCATGTGATGAAAAAGACGCACCTGCAATACTGCCAAGTTTTCGGGTATTCCGGGCAGCTTGCGTGCTTCCGTTGGCGGCGCGGTGACAACCAGCACTCTCGCCCCCGGCGCAATCACCGTAGACGCGCCCCGGAATTCAGCAAACAAGTGGTCGTAGTCATGCCAAGCCTGCGATATCGTCCAGATGCGCACCCCCAACAGGGTCAATGCGACAGCGGCAATAGGGAAAACCATCTCTTTGCGGAACGGCTCGAATCGTGTGCTGGCAATGATCACGAAGGGCAGCATAACGGGCAGCCTGATATCGACAAACGAGCTGCCGCTGACGACACTTGGCATCAGCAGGGAGATAGCAGTCATGGCGGCGATCGGCAGACGCATTTCAGGTGCGAGCTTCAGCGAGCGCGTGGCAATCGCGACGGCCAAGAACGAAATGATGAATAGTACGAGAAGAAAATCGAAAGGGGCGAGTTGCGCGAAACCGAAAATAAAGGGCGCGAACAGAGCATAGACCTTGGAAAGAATAAGATGATCGTAGCTGGTCACCGATATTCTGCCAGGCTGCATACTCGCATACCAGATCAGCATCCCCGGGATAAACTGAAGACAGAGGGCGGACCACGCAACGAAGCTCCTCAGTGAAACCCTTCGTCGCTCGGTACGGCTGGCGAATTCGTAAGACACGACCGACAGGGCATAAAGTCCGAAGGCAAACAGGTGCAGCAGGCAAAGCATGGTGGCGACAGCGGCGAAACTCACTATCCGGGGACCGAGTTGCCAGTGCCGAGTGGCGATCCAGCCGGCAAAGGCAAACAGGTAGACGCCGCTTGCGAACAGCGTCGGAAATCCCCAGAACAACTCGGCGTTATAGACGAACAGCACCGACCAAATCGGCCATATTCCCACTCGCCCGCGGATGGCGCGGTGCAGCGCCGCGGTCCCTCCTATCAGAGCTAGCATCGTCAGCGCTATGAAAACCCGCCCGGCCTGCTCGACCGGTATGACCATCGAAAGAACCGGTACGATCAGATCCATCGCCAGATCGGGCAATAACCGCCAATGGACGATGTAATTGCTAGCCAGCGCGGGAATTTCGGCGCTATGGACGAGTATCCACATTCGCGCAAGGTGACTGGGGAAATCGACAAGAGGCGGCACCTGCACCCAGAGCAGCGGCGATAGCGTAAGTGCTACCATTATAGGGTAAAATGCGACGCGTAATGACGTCCTGGTGACGCTACGCAGGGTACGCTGGGTTGGCTCGTCGCGGGAAACGGCGAGCGACATCGAGTTATCGCCTTGGGTTAATCGGCCACAAGCACCAGACGCTTCGCGTCTCAGAGACAAGGAGATTGGAGCAATTCCTGTCGACCCTTTTACCATCAATTTACCCGCGCATGAGAAAGAGTGTGGATGCATCGCGCCGTGCAAACGTGGTCGACCGCCTTCGGCCGGGTCCAGTCAATTACCGCGCTGGTCGCATTCACGGTCGAGCCGCTTCGCATATGAGAGTGTAATTTTGCCGATATCACCGAACGTCATTCTCGGATCGAATGTCGTTCTGTATCATAAAGATTTGGTAAATCTTTACGGATGCCGCATCGGCGACGAGACCAAAATCGGGGCATTTGTCGAAATTCAAAGAAATTCCGTCATTGGCAAACGTTGCAAAATCTCGTCCCACAGCTTTATTTGCGAAGGGGTGGAGATCGCCGACGAGGTCTTTATCGGGCACGGCGTGATGTTCACTAACGATCGCGACCCGCGGGCAACGACCATGGAAGGACTCGTGCAGGTGGAGGCGGACTGGAAACTCCTTCTAACTCGCGTTTGCCGGGGCGCCTCGATTGGCACCAATGCGACGATCCTTCCCGGAATAACGATCGGCGAAAACGCGATGATCGGCGCCGGCGCGGTTGTGACCCGCGATGTACCGGACTACGCGATCGCGGTTGGCGTCCCTGCCCGGATCGTTGGCGATGTCCGCAACCGCGAAGGAAGGGCGGCCGAGCGATGACCGCGGCTGCTCTTGCCCACGAGGCTTTCGCCGAGCGGGTTCCGTTCTCCGACCTTTCCCTACAATGGAAGGAGATCGCGGATGCAGCACGCGCCGATATCGACACCTTGTTCGCGACCAGCAGCTTCTGCCTTGGACCGTTTGTCGAGGATTTCGAAGCCGCCGTCGCCGATTATCTGGGTGTCCGCCACGCCGTTGGCGTCAGCTCCGGAACTTCCGCACTCCATTTGGCGCTGATTGCGGCCGGTGTGCGTCCGGGAGACAAGGTATTGGTGCCGGCGAACACCTTCATCGCCACGGTCTGGGCCGTGCTCTACGTAGGCGCCGTTCCTGTGCCGTGCGATGTCGAGGCGGCGAGCGGCAACATCGATGTCGAGAACGCCGAAAGACGCATCGACCGCTCGGTCAAGGCGATCATTCCGGTCCATCTCTACGGCCAGCCGGCCAATATGGAAGCCGTGTTGGTCCTAGCGGAGCGCCATGGTCTTGCAGTCATCGAGGATGCTGCGCAAGCGATCGGCGCTCGCTACCAGGGCAAGCCGGTCGGGGGGTTTGGGCTCCTCGGATGCTTCAGTTTTTACCCTGCCAAGAATCTCGGCGCAGCGGGTGAGGCCGGTCTCGTCACCACCAACGACGGCATGCTTGCCGACCGAGTCAGGGTGCTGCGAAATCATTCCCAGACCGAACGTTACGTTCACACCGAACTGGGCTTCAACTACCGTATGGAGGGGCTTCAGGGGCTGATTCTCGGCCACAAGCTGCCCCGGCTGGATGCGTGGACGGAACAGCGCCGAACCATCGCCCGTTGCTACGACGCGGGCCTCGCTGGCTTGCCGCTTGCCCTGCCGCAAGTGGTCAATTCCGACCACGTCTTTCATCTTTATGTCATTCTTTCCGAGCGGCGCGAAGAACTGAGGGCATTTCTGCGCGAGCACGGCGTCGAGACCGGTCTGCACTACCCGGTGCCGATCCATCGTCAGCCTTGTCTGGAGACCCTCGAAATCGACCGGACAAGCTACCCAGTAACCGACACGTATGCCAGAGGCTGTCTATCCCTTCCCATGTTTTCCGGTATGACCGACTCCCAAGCGAATCGCGTCGTCTCTGCCGTCCGGTCGTTCTTTGCCCGTCAATGAGCTTGGTTGCAACGATTCGGTCCGACCCACTCCCGGGCAGCCGGGTACTCAGCGAACAGAGCATCAAACGACCTTAAATGAGGTGAATATGACCGAGAATCAAAAGTTCATAAGATCGACCTATCCTTCGTCATCGGACTATCTCAACGAGCTGGCACAACTCCATGACCTTTACCGGAGCAGCCCGATCCCGAGTGAGGAGTTTATCGATCAATTCGCGCTCTATGCGACGCCGGCGTCGCTGCGCCGATTTATCCATTTTGACAGGCTGTATCAAAAAATCCTCGATCTGCCGGGCCTGATCATGATTTTCGGGTCCGCTGGGGGCGCGATCTGAGCACATTGCATGGCCTGCATCAGATTTACGAGCCGATGAATCACACCAGACGAGTGCTCGGCTTCGATACGTTCACCGGCTTCCCCTCGGTGACCCCGCTCGATGGCAGCACGGCCGTGACACAAGCCGGTGCCTATAGCGTCACAGACGCTTACGAAGAGCACCTAGCCGAGGTGCTCGCCGTCAAAATGCGGCTCGGCAGCTATGCTCATCTCGAGCGCTTCGAACCCCTCAAAGGTGATGCGCCCGAGCAGCTAACGCAGTACCTTAAAAAGCACTCGGAGACAATGGTCTCGTTGGCCTACTTTGATCTCGATCTCTACGAACCGACCAGGGCCTGCGCCGAAATGTTGGTGCCCTATTTCGCCTCCGGTGCGGTGATTGCCTTCGACGAGTTTATCCATCCCGTCTTCCCGGGAGAGACAGTCGCGGCGCGACAAGTGTTCGGAAACGGTGCGCGGTTTCGGCGGGTCCCGATGGTCGGTGCTGGCCACTCCTCATACTTGATTTTCGACGGGCCGTCGGATGGCCGCTAACAGGTATTCTCGACAGGCTTCGCCGCGCTGGCGGCCGAACCTCCTGTCAATCCTCGCTCCACAACTCGAAATCGGGGCCGAGAAGGGTGGCTAGATTGGCATTGGCGGCACGGTAACGCTCCGCAAGTCCGCGCCGCAGGGAAGCATATAAAGGCTCGCGCCGGGCGGTTTCAGTGGCATTGATGCGCCCTAGGGCGAGCGCCGTCTTGGGAAGTTCGGCTACCCCGAGAAAGCGATGGAAATTTGCGGCGGCGCTCTCTGGCCCCGCCGCCACATCCTCATGCCGCAGTACCAGCATCTGAGAGCGCGGGAAAAGCCTGAAAAAGCTAGCAAGGTGCTCGGCGTAAAGCCCCCTTGAAAAATAGGCGTGGGGACGTGCATAACGCAATTGTGGTACAAGATCCCGCTCGCGTTGCTCTTCTAGCGCCAGCGCTCGTTCAAAAGTCTCGGTCTCCAGCCCGTTCTGTCTCGACCATAGATAGTTGGAGTAAGCTCGGTCGACGGGGTTGCGAACCAAGAAGATCAGCTTGACCCATGGCAGCACGCCAGAGATGCGTTCAGCCACTCCGGGCGACTCCAAATAGTTGGTGCTCTTTTCACCAAGCACCCGGCCGGCAGGGAGCGGATCGAACCATTTTGTTGAATAATAATTCACGCCGCGTTGCCACAGCTCGTCGATGAGGAAGAACTTGGGCTCTGGTACCATCGGCTCTGCCATCGCGAGCTCCGGATGGCGCTGGGCGAGCAGGTAGAGCCAAGTTGTACCCGAGCGCGGCGCCCCGGCGATGATGAAGTCCGGGAGGCGACGAAAGGGTTCAGGCATGGAGAGTTCGACGATCTTCGTCGCGTTGCCGGTTGCTGCTCTCCAAATCCTCGGCGGCCGTATCCGCTGCGATGAAATAAAGCGGCCTCCGGGTCGATTCCACGTAAATCCGCAACAGGTACTCACAGATCGTACCAAGTATCATGAAAACTATTCCGAAAAACAGGGAGAGAATAACCGTTATCGTGCTCCAACCGGGCAAGGGACTGAAAAAAACTGCATTGAGCAAAAAATATAACGCTGCGATAAACCCGATTAGCGAAAAGAAGGCGCCGAGCAGCGTGACGGCTCGGGGTATCGTCCCGGAGAACCCGATCAGCCCGTCGTACATGGATTTGACCATGCGACCTAGGGACCACGCCGACCGTCCGATGGCACGGCGTTGACGATCGTATTCCACCACCGCTTGCCGGAATCCCGTCCAAGCCACCAGCCCGAAGATCAGCCGGTTGGCCTCACGCATCTGGCGCACGCACTCGACCACTTTACGGTCCATCAGCAGAAAGCCGCCTGTGACGAACTTGGATCCTTTAGGCATGGCAAGACGCCGGAGGAGCGACTCGAAGACCTTGCTGGTGAGAACGCGCCAGCGAGAATCCTCGCGCATCCGGCGACGACCAAACACCACATCGGCGCCTTGGCGCCAAGCTTCGACAAAAGCGGGGATGGCCTCCGCTGGATCTTGCAGGTCGGCCGGAAGGATAGCGACAGCATCGGCATCACAGAGGTCGAGGCCAGCGGTTTCCGCCGCGTGCGCTCCAAAGTTCCGGGAGAGACGTAGCCCACGGAACCGCGGGGATGCGCGACACTGCTGCTGAATCAGTTCCCAGGTTCCGTCGGTGCTCCCGTCATCCACCAACAGGCAACGGTATTGGACGTCCTGTCGAGAAAGGAGCACCCGCTCTACAGTTTCGACGTAGATGTCGAAGGACTGCTCCTCATTGTATAACGGCGTAAGGATCTCAACTATTGGACAAACCACAACATTCTGTCCCAGCAGCCATCGTCAGACAGTGGAAGACTTACTTTGCGGCGATTACGACATGAGACCGGGAAAAGCAACCGGTGTGCGCTAGACTGATCAAGAGCTGATGTATCGGGGCGAGTTGTGCTTCGCTCTCCGGTCCTAGCCTGTCCAATTTGGATAAGAAACTCAGCAGAAGCGAAAAGGCGGAAATCCCACCGGTTTCGACGATCTCAAAGCCTAGCGCCGCTACCAGGGCATCGAGCTCCTCGCGTGCAAAACATCTCGTGCGGACTCGATGTCCATCTTCTCCGTCCCACATTTCTCGACTGTGGACCGTTTCCAGCATTGCGCCGACGCCACCGTAATACAGGAGCCTTGTGAGCAACGCGCCCTCATAACTCCGATCAGCCAAAAGTAAACGCGCCCGCGGTCGCATCACCCGACGGCACTGGGCCAGTCCTTGTTCATAATCCTCGTTCAGGTAGTATAGTGATTCAATCGCCTGGACCCGATCCGCCGCGTCATCGGCGAGCGGCAACGTCCTCGCGTCGGATTCGATCAGCACGAGGCGTTCGACCCACTCCTGATTCTCCGCTAACATTCGCGTCCGAAACCGGGACAGTGCTGCTGCAGTCGAATCGACGACTACGACGCGCTTGAAGCCCCATTGCAACCACGGAATAGCATTTCGCCCGTCACCCCCTCCCACATCGACTACCAATGCGTCGTGATCATCGGGCGCAAACTGGCGCAGATAGTCGTGATACACCGGCGTATCGAGCGCCGTCATCGCGTAAGGGACGGCAGAGCGTTCTTGAAAATGTGCCCCGCCGATGGTGCGGTAGTACTCCGTCGACGGGTCCCCTCTTGGCATATCGAAGCATAGGATGCCCTGATTGATCCGCCCAATCGGCTGATCGGCCGCCCGGAGAATCCTGCCGTCGCATCGCAACGGCCCTCCGCCGGGGCTCGCCAGGACTTCCCATGCCCACTCAGGTATTTGATCCAGCCCGTTCGACCCCTTATGTTTTACTTCGGTCATTACCCTGCCACTCAGTTCTGCCAACGCCAGCGATCGCGGCAGAAAGCCCTCGCCCCCAGGCTTTCCTTAAAGCTTACGACTCCATGATTGAAATGCACCGTCGACGCGCTCGGGCCCATATCGAGGTAGCGGTACCCTCGCTCACCCAGAGCATCGATTACCTCAGCCAAAAGCACCGTGGCACCGTGGTTTGCGCGGTGCGAGGCGCGGTCGCATAGATAGAAAGTGACACAAATATTGCGATTTAGAATAAACACAAGCATGCTAGCGATCACCGTCCCGTCGAGATGGGCTGACCAAATGCGTAAATGACCAGGCACACGGTCGAATAAACTCTGGATCTCTGCAGGCGTATGTGTGGGCCGGGACTTCAATCGGGCATGCGTCTCTTCCAAGAGCTCGAGAAATCCTCTTAGGCCATCAACACCACTCTCGATTACTGCAACGCCCTTTAGCCGACATGCACGGACATAGCGGCGCTGGCGTTCTCGAAACACTCGCTCGTACTGATTGGATTTCTCCTGATCGAGCGGGATCAGCAACGGCAAAGATCGATGAACCAGTTGAAAACCTCGCGCATGGAGTGCGAACTCGATTATCTGATCCGGTTCGTCATTATAGACGGGCGGGGGCACTGTGATCTCGATGCCCTGCCATCCGGCAGACTTGCAGTAGAGCTGCAATGCCTCTACGAGATGCAGACATGCCTCTGCCGACAGTGACTTTTTCACTGCCGGCCCGCCGATTGACGCGCCGGCCAAGGAGACAAAGATGCCGTCTGCGGATAGCGCTCCAGGTATGACGGCCTCGACGTGGGTTCCGCGCAATGCGATCAGATGACGAAAATCATATCTGCCCGGCGAGTGATAAGCGAGGAAATCCAGATCGTGAAAAAGCGTCCCGTTGTTCGAGTCTCGAAGAAACGCTTTCCAGACATTGGCATCTTCGGGACGATAGGGACGGATGACCCACTCGTTCACATCTGAACCTTTTGCTGATTGACCGTTCCAGATTGGCTTTCTTCAGGTCCACCGAGGCCGAAATCTCCATCGCTCATTCATTTCGCCTAGTGTAGCAGTGGGAAGGCGTTTCGATGCTACATGCGCGAGCAGATCCAGCACCATCGACCGAATGCCGCGCCCGGGAAACCGCGCTTCGAGCAGCCTTTCCGGGTGATGATAGAAGGCCTTGGACGTCAAGTAGTGCTGATGGGAGACTGCATTCAAATACACCATATTGGGGTGCAGATTGATGATCTTGAGTCCGGGTCGCTCGAGATGCAACCGAGTTATGTCGAATCTGGTTGCCCCAGTTTTAAGCTCGAAATGATCGGCGAAGAAAATTGGCAGTTCGAGGACGTCGTATTCTTTCCATATCGGCTGCAGACCTGGAGTCAGCGGCAATTGGTAGCTGCTGTCATATTCGAGGTCGAATTCCCGGTAGAGCGGTATCATTACCGAATCGTATAACAAGCTGTGGCTGCGCGCGCCCTTCGCCTCAGGGGCGAAGTTCAGGGTCGTGCGCAGCACGTGACGATAGAGATCGCTCTCGTCGATGCTTGCCGCCGCTCGTGCTCCTATTTTAGCGGTGAGTTCCCTCAATGTGGAACCGTTGTGCCGGTAATTGGGATGAAGCGCGCGTTCATGCGCTCCGACGGCAATTCCGCCATGTGTACAAAAGAAAGTCGCACGCACGCCATGCTCATCGAAGAGATCGCGGATGTCCTGCAACACTGCAGGATGCGCCCACTCGACATCGACGGTAAAGCAGACCGTTGTGGAGTCATCTGCCATTGAGAGAGCCGTTCGGCAGAACTTTGCGCCAGCCGACAAACAGCGAGACCGCTGCCACAGCAGCGCCAGACAGTGGCGTCGTCAATCCGAACATCACGGAGGTTGCGGCCACTGCTGCCGGATTGGCCTGGACAAGACTAAAGGCGGCAAGCAAAGCGCTTTCGCGCACTCCCCACCCTCCGAGCGAAATCGGCAGCGCTGAAGCCAGAAGCGCTGGCGGCACCAGAACCAGGCAGTCGAGGGCCCGAAGATCAGCGCCAACGGCCGACCCGAGAATATAGATCAGCAGCACGCTAAGCAGATTCGACCCCAGACCGACCGCCACCGCTATCAAGCTGACTTTTCCGGAGCAAACAGCTAGCCGAAGGTCACCCGCCACCGTGGCGAGAAGGCGTCGCAGCCAGGGCATCGCGTGAATAATTGATGGAGACGCCAAAGCCAATGCGACGGCCGCCATCGTTCCCAGCGCTGCGATCGTCAGCGTCAGAAAGGGCGCTGGGCCGCCCATCCTTTCGGCGATGATCGGGAGTGTCGGCACTGCGAGAACCGCGAGGCCGGCAAGCCCGAGTAGACGGTCACAAACCACCGACCGTGCGGCGGCAACCGGTCCCGTCAGTCGCGCGAGCATAAGAGTCCGGGCTACGTCCCCGCCCACCGAGGACGGCAGCACCTGGCCAATCAAAAAGCTGTGGCCGAGGAACACCGAAAGTGCGCCGAGGCCAACAACCGCGCCGCCAAGCATGCGGATGACCAGCTGCCAGCGCCAGACTAAGAGGAGGAATTGCATCGCGACAACGAACGAAGCCAAGCCGAGAGCCGGAAGAGCGGCGCGACTGATCAGATCGAGGACGGCACCGAAGTCGATGGAGCGGAGGATCAACCACAGCGCAAGCACAGTCACCAGCCACCGAGCAGCGACGACAGGTTTGACGCGCGGCCAGCCAGGCAACCGGGGGGCACGATGCAGCGCCTCGGTGTACGAGACTGGGTGGACGGCGCGGGCCATTCGATCAGGGCCTCGCCGTCTCGGTATCGAGGAGATCAAGCGCGGTGAACACGCGATCCTGCTGTTCTGGGGTTAGCTCCGGGTGCATCGGCAGTTGGAAGGTCAATGCGGCGGTCCTTTCGGTCCGCGGCAAAGTGCACGCGGCCGGCCGATAGGGCGGCTCCAGATGAGAGGCCATCACGCCGCGACGGGTTGGGATTCCCAATTCGAAGAGGCGGTCCATTATCTCGTTTCGCGACCAACCGCTGTCTTCGCGCAACTGGACCTGATAGCTTTGCCAATTTGGCAGCAAGCCCGCCGGGACATGCGGAGCGATCAGAAGGGGGTGCCCGGAGAGAAAAGCGCCATAGCGAGCGGCCACTGCGCGACGCCGTTCGAGCAAACCGTCCAGTCGGTCCAGCTGGGCAAGACCGATGGCCGCCTGAATATCGGTAATGCGATGGTTGTAGCCGATCTCGGGATAGCTTTCGAGCTGCGTCGGTGGCCCTCTATGACGGGCATAGTCGGACAGCGACATGCCCTGCTGACGCAGGCGGCGAAGCCTCTCGGCCAGGGTAGCATCATCGGTGGTGATCATGCCCCCTTCGGCGGTGGTGACGACCTTGCGCGCATGCAGGCTGAAGACACTGACGTCGGCCAGCGCCCCGACCGGCCGGCCGTGACTGCGGCTGCCGAAGGCACAGGCGGCGTCATCCAGAACGCGCAAGCCGTGCTGGCGGGCCAAACTGCCAATTGCATCGATATCGCACGGCAACCCGAGTTGATCCACCGCCATGATCACCCGTGTCCGGCTGGTGATCCTGCGCGCGACATCGGCAGGATCGAGGTTGTAGGTGGCAGGGTCGATCTCGGCGAAGACCGGTATTGCGCCTGCGTGGCGGATGACGTTGACCGAAGCGATGAATGTGAGGGACGGTACGATCACCTCATCACCGGGGCGAACATCCCACGCGTGCAATACGAGGAAGGCCCCCGTCGTCCAACTCGATACCCCGACCGCGTGCTCCGCGCCGCACAGCTGCGCAAAGCGCCGCTCGAATTCGGCCAAGCGCGGCCCACCCACCACCCAGCCACTACGGATGACCGCCGCTGCCGCTTCCGCTTCGGCTTCACCAAAGCAAGGACGGCTAAAGTAAATGGCCTCGTTCACCCATTCAGCTCCCTGCCGACAGCGGTTCGTCGCAGTTCCTGGGGAAGCGCCAATTTCGTATCTTGTTTTCCAGAAGATCGCTTGGGTCAAGATAGTTGGCGCGGAACCAGTCGATGTAGCGGCGCAGCCCCTGGTCGAGATCGATCTTAGCCACGAAGGCAAGCGTGTCCCGCGCGAGGCGCGTCTCCGCCCGCAAGGCTCGGACGTCGCCGGGCCGCGGCTCGATGAACCGCGGGGCAATGTCGGTTCGTCCGCAGAGGTGAGCTATTGCTTCGGCCAGCTGCCGCACAGTCACCATCTCGCCATAGGCTATATTGACCACGCGGCCTATGAGCGCATCGGAGTTTGCGGCGAGCGCGATGCCCCTTGCAGTTTCTGTCACATAGGTGAAGTCGCGGCCGTTTTCGCCCGTTCCGAAGATCACCGGCGGCAGCCCGTTCAGCACGCGGGCAACAAAACGGGGGATCACCTCGGCCGACTCCCCGGTCATATGCTCCCGCGGACCGTAGGCGTTAAACGGTCTGACGACGGTTGCCGGCAAGCCGTAAGTCTGCCAATAGGCCAGGGCATAGTGCTCGCCGGCGAGCTTGGCGGCACCGTAAACGGTAACTGGTTTGCAGACTGTGGTCTCTTCGTCGAGACACCCGCTCCCCGAATTGCCATAAACTTCGGACGAGGAGCAATAGATGAAACGCCGGACCCGGCGGCGCCGGGCGACTTCCAGAACGTTTAAGGTTCCTGTCGCATTGACATTGTGGTTCTCCAACGGCTCGCCCAGACAGCGGCGCACACACTGCACGGCCAGGTGGAAGACCAGATCACATCCCGCCGCTGCCTCCTCGATCGCTCGACAGTCGAGAACCGAGCCTTGCACAAGCCGAACGTCGCCACGGCTCTGTGCCTCGCTCAGATTGGCGCGCATGCCAGTGGACATGTCGTCGAGAATCGTTACCGCTCGGTTCTCGGCCACGAGATAATCGACCAGGTGGCTGCCGATGAAGCCTGCCCCGCCGGTAACCAGGCAACGTCGCATTATTGGGCTGCTCGCCTCGACGCCGCCGTCGTGCGCAAACTCGAGTCGAGCGACGACTGTGCTCGTTCCAGCAGATCGATGACCCGCAGCGCCTTGCGCCCGTCCATGATCGAGGGCTCTCGGCCGGCGATCACATTGCCAAAATGGGCCACCACTTTGACCAATGGCTCACAATCCGACACGCGCGGCGAGTAGATGTCTCCGATCCGATAGCTCGGCATGATATGGGTACGTTGTTCTTCTTGCTGGAACGAGATACCGCTGTCGTATATCTTGAGCTTTTCTTCGCGATTCAGATCGTCCCAGACGACCATCCGTTTACTTCCGCCGATAGCGATGCGGCGGACCTTGACCGGCGACATCCAGCTGAGGTTGAAATGGGCGATAGTGCGGGAAGCGAAATGGACCGTCACGTAAACGATATCGGGCAGCTGAGGATTTACGTGGCAATATCCCGTTGCCTCGACATGAAGCGGATCCTCGTCGAAGAGATAATCCATGATCGAGAAATCGTGCGGGCCGAGGTCCCATAGCACATTGAGGTCCGGCTGAAACAATCCGAGGTTGACCCTGAGAGAGTCGTAGTAGGAAATGGCGCCGAGCGCGTCCTTCCGACGTAATTGTCTTAGCTTCCGTACTGCGCCGTGGAAGAGATATGTGTGGTCCACCATCAACGTCGTGCGGTGCTTTTCGGCAAGCGCCACCAGCTCCTTCGCTTCGGCTAGGCTGGTGCACATCGGCTTTTCGACCAGTACTTGCTTGTCGCGCAGAAGGGCCAGTCGCGCGAGCGAGAAATGGGTGGCGGCGGGGGTGGCTATCGCCACGGCCTCTATGTTTGGGTCTTCGATCAGCTCCGCCGCATCCTCGTACAGGCGGATCGCCGCTCTCGTACCGCGAACCTTTTCCCGCGCGGCTTCCCGGATGTCGGACACTGCCACGACATCGAACCGAGGATCGCTGGCAAAAGTTCGAAGGAGGTTTTGACCCCAATAGCCGTGACCACAGAGCCCGATTTTGATGGTGCCCATGCTGTCTCCTCGCGGCGCTGGTTCTGAGCGCGATGAAGATCGAGTGCTCCGCGATTTTGGCTGTGGAGAATTAGCGATCGGTTAACCGCAGGGCGAAAGGACTGAAACCGCGGCTACACAGTGCGGGCAATGATGACACGGTCGGCGATTACCACCGCCGCGGCACCGCGCGGCGCAGCGGCAGTGCGGGATGCTGCACCACCTGCCTGACCTTGTAGGGTGGCCGCCCGCGCGCCTCGAAATAGATGCGCACCTGCACCTCGGCGATGATCCCGAGCAGCAGAAAGAGCACGCCCGACAGACCGATCGCCGCGGCGAGCAACGGTAGCGGCGTCTGGATCAGGGTGACCTCCCAGGCGTATTTGAGGACCACTGCCCAGCCGAGAATGGCGACCGCGAGAAGCAGGCAACCGAGGCCGAGCTTGCCGAAGAACTGGATCGGCCGGTCGAAGGCGCGGTCGATGAAATAGACGATCAAGAGATCGAGCAGCACCCGCGCGATGCGCCCGAGCCCGTATTTCGATTTACCGAACCTGCGAGGGTGGTGGCTGACCGCGATCTCGGTGACGCGCGCTCCTTCCCAGGCGGCATAGATCGGGATAAACCGGTGCATCTCGCCATAAAGGCGGATGTCCTCGACGACTTCGCGCCGGTACGCCTTGAGGGTGCAGCCGTAATCGTGCAACGGCACGCGCAGCAAGGCGGAAATCAGCCAGTTGGCAACGACCGAGGGAAGCCGGCGGGTCAGCGCCCCGTCCTGCCGCGTGGTGCGCCAGCCGGAGACGACGTCATAGCCCTCGGCGAGCTTGGTGATGAGCCTAGGGATATCGGCCGGATCGTTCTGGCCGTCGCCATCCATTGGGATGATCACGTCGCCGGTGCTGTTCTGGATCGCCGCCATCAGGGCGGCGGTCT
>Ga0310912_10000595_pt1 | contig 18198 bp, 21 predicted proteins | sample GREbulkMGOX080_FD_203443 | JGI IMG/M metagenome (GOLD analysis project Ga0310912, IMG submission 203443) | Lab enrichment of tropical soil microbial communities from Luquillo Experimental Forest, Puerto Rico - GRE.bulkMG.OX080 | ecosystem: Environmental > Terrestrial > Soil > Tropical forest >...
CCAAATGACCTGGAAGACTCCGAAGATCGTCGAAGTGCAGGTGGGCATGGAAATCAACATGTACGCCTGCGCGGTGCGCAAGTAATCGCACCAGACGCTCTGCCCGGCTCCGGCATTAATCTGCCGTGGGCCGCGGCAGGGCCTTCGCCTCAATCCTCGACCAGGCGATCTCCCGAACATCCCCCGCGTCAGACGTCACGCCGCATCAGCGTCGCTCGCGCCGCGGCGATCTCTCAAGGCCAAGTTTTCCGTTTGAAACGGCAAAGTCGGCGTGCTCGCGCCTCGGCTTGTGCTAGGCTTTCGCCGGCGTGACAGGCGCTCGGTCAAGACCAACGGCCTTCGGAACGGGAATGGCTCTTCCTGCAAAATCGGTTCGGGCGGCGACTCTTTGCCTCCTCATGCTGCTGCCGGCCCGCGGTTATGCCGAAGGCATCGATACCGAGCACATCTTTGCTTTCATGATCGGCTCTGATGTCGGCGAACTCGGTGATCGCGAATTCCAGAGCGAGACGACCGGCCGCTTTTCCAAGAACGGTGGAATGTACGGGGTCGTCGGTCACGAGGTTGAACTGGAGTTCGTGCCGGTCAGGGATTTCCGCATCGAGATCGGCACCACGCTTTCGGGTCGCGATATCGACGGTGTCCCGGGTCTTGAGAATAGCAGCGGGGTTGCCTGGCAAGGTGCGTCACTGGATTTGCGCTATCGTTTCCTCGACCGCCAGACCGCGCCCTTCGGATTGACGCTGGCCGTCGAAGCTCGCGGGGACCGGCTCGATGAGATCAGCGCATCGCGGGCGCGAAATTTCGAGACGGAGTGGATCCTGGCGGTCGAACGGGACGTGATTCCGAATCTTGCGGTGGCGACCCTCAATCTGAGCTACCAGCCGGAATGGAACCACCTTGTGGGCACGCCGGCGGGCGAGCAGGAGTCCACCCTGGGTGCGGCCTTCGGCCTGATGGCGCGGCTTGGTCCCGACATCCTGATCGGAGGCGAAGTGCGATACTTCCGAAAATATCAGGCGATCGGCCTCGAAGAGCTCGTAGGTCAAGCCCTGTTCGTCGGCCCCACCGTCTATTTCCAGTTGTCGGAGCGCGCGCGCCTGACCGCCAACTGGAGCGTTCAGGCGTGGGGACGAACGGCCGGATCGGACGGCAACCTCGATCTCGTCAATTTCGAGCGCCACCAGGCGCGCCTGGTGTTCGGCGTCAACTTCTGAAAATCGCCTTGCACGTTTCACCTTCTAGTGAAACCCTGCCTTGCCGGTTTGCGTAGCTTCTCGCGTTAACGTTCCGACGAATTGCGCCAGGGAACTTCACGCATGGATTCCATCAGCCTTGTCATCACGGTATGCGCCGTGCTCTCGCCGACGAACTGCGAAGAGAAGAATTTGATATTTTCATCCAGCGGTTCTTTGCAGCAATGCGCGATGGCCGCGCCGCCCTATATCGCACAGTGGATCGGCCAGCATCCGAACTGGACCGCGGTCAAGTGGCGCTGCGAATATCCGCACAGCAAGGAAAAAGCCGACGCCGGCAAGGCCACACCGATCGGCTAGCTTGCACACGCGCTACTTGTTGCAGTCCTTCAGATCCTTGTCGGAGATCGAAAATATGGCGTCCGCTTTGATCTCGATGTCGCGGACAAAGCATTGCCTCGAATCGCGGTAGCTGACCCTGGCATCGTAACGTCCCGGCTCCACGCCGGTGATGCGCAAGCGCTCGTCGTGGTCGACTTCCTTGTCCTTGTCGTTCAGCGTCTGGTTGGGTCCCCATTCATTCTTGCCGGCGGGCGAAAGCTGAAAACCGGAGATGGTCGATGTGGTCAGGTTCCACAAGCGCATGCCCTTTCCCTGCGCGTGAAGCTCGCCGGTCAACGTCACGAGCAACGCAATCGACGCCAGTGCCGGCGACGTGAAGTGCCCACATCGGGAGACCGGCACTCGTATCCATTGCATGACAATCCTCCTCAACGGCTCCGGAACCGTCATTGCTTGATCAACCGGTCGCGATTCCTTGCCCTGTCAAAATTTCTGGCGCGGTCGAGGCCAATTGGCGCGATCAATGTCGTCGATGCAAGATCGGCACCATCGAAATCTGCATCGGTGATGGTGGCGCCGCTCAGGTCGGCTCCTCCGAGCTGGGCATTTTTCAGCGAAGCGCCCGTCAAATCGGCCCCCTTCATCGAAGCAAATTCGAGATCGACGCGAGACAGATCCGCGCCGCGCGCGTTGATGCGATCGAGCTTGGCGGACTTCAGCACGGCGCGCATCAGACCCATCGACTGGTTACGCATGTCTGCGCCCAGATGTGCGTCCGCAATCGAAGCCCCGACCAGGCTTGCGCGGGTCAGGTCCGCGGCGACGCGCGCGCCGGAGAGATCGGCGCCGTCCAGACGCGCTCGCCCCATCTGGGAGGCGAACAGACTCGCGCCCCTCAGGTCTGCGCCGGTCAGGTCTGCATCAAGCAACCAGGCCTGGTCGAGGATCGCATGATCGAGTTTCGCTCCCGCGAGCTTCGTCTTGTTAAGACGGGCCGCACGGAAGTTCACGCCGGAAAGATCGAGCCCCGAAAGATCGAGACCTGAGAGTTTCTTGCCGGTAAAATCGGTGGGTGCCGCGGCACCCAGCGCTGCCTCTACGTCGGCACGGGTCATTTCGGCCGAAACCATGTCGGGCGACGACAGGTCGAGGTTGCGCATCATGTCCTGTGCCGCTGCCGCAACCACGGTAACGGCGAGGACGAGCACCGCGGTGCCGATGGGGCGCTTCATCGCCAACTCCACGGCCGTCGTTCCTAGCACAACCCCCCAGCTCTGGCTATCGGACGTCTCACTCCCCAGTAGCCCGTCGCGCAATCTCTGCCTTGATCAAAGCGATCTCGGCTTCGCCACGTAAACGGCGCGGCGCGCAAATCGGGACAACGTCGAGGATTCGCGCTGGCCGCGCGGACAGAAAGAACAGCCGGTCGCCAAGACAAACCGCATCTTCCAGATCGTGGGTGACCATGAGTGTCACCATGGGCCGGCTTTCCACGAGGCTCGCGATCTGGCCGCGCAAGCGCGTGGCGAGGGCATCGTCGAGCGAAGCCAGCGGCTCGTCGAGGATCAATAAATCCGGTTCGACGGCGAGCGCGCGTGCGACCGCGACGCGCCGGGCAAGCCCAAGCGACAACTCGCCCGGAAAATGGCTGCGATGGGCATTCAATTCCAGCGCGGCGAACAGCGCCGAAAGCTTTGCTTCATCAGCCTGCGGCGCGGCAATCCGGAGGTTTTGTTCGACAGAGCGCCAGGGCAACAGTCGCGGCTCCTGAAACACCATGCCGATCCGCGTCTGCGGCGGCCGCGAGACGTGCCCCTGATAGTCGTGATCCAGACCGGCGACGATCCGGAGCAGGGTGGTCTTGCCGCAGCCCGACGGTCCGATCAAGACGCCGGTCTCTCCCGGCTTGAGCGCGAACGCGATATCCTTGAGCACCTCGTGCCGTTCGCCGGCCGCGTTCTTGAACGCCTTGCTTGCAACATGGACCTCAAGCTGCACGGGGACGCCACCGGGACAGCTTGACTTCGAAGGGTTGAACCAGGACGGTTTCGATGACGAGCACGACGGCTCCAAAGCTCAGCGCATAAGCAAGCAGGAGCGGGATATCGAAGAGCTGGAAGGCCACGCCGATTTCGAAACCGACGCCGTTCGGCCGCCCCAGCAGCTCCGCAACCAGGACGATCTTCCAGATCAGCGCAAGACCGGATCGCGCGGCGGCGGCGATATAGGGGGCGAGCTGCGGCAGGACGACGTGCCGGAAAGCGCGGCCACGGGTGAAGGCAAAGGCGGTTGCCATTTCGTCCAGCGCCGGGTCGAGCGCGCGGGTGCCTTCGCGCAGTGTGACGATTGCGGTCGGCAGCTTGTTGATCGCGATCGCTGCGATCGCGGCGGCCTCGGTCAGCCCGGCCCAGATATAGGCAAGCACGATGACGACGAGCGCCGGCAGATTGAGCAGCAGGATCAGCCAGGGATCGCCGAGACGGTTGGCGATCCGCACGCGACCCATCCAGTAGCCGATGGCGACGCCGAGCGTCATCGCGAGCGCGAAGGCAAGCGCGACGCGCGCCAGCGTCGCTCCGAGATTGACGAAGAGCGCGCCCGATCTGGCTTCCGTAATGACGGCCGCGAGCACGGCAGGGGGAGGCGGCAGCTTGGCGCTGCCCGCGAGCAGGGAAGCAACCCACCAGGTGACGATGAACAGGGCCAGGGACAACAGGCGCATCGGCTCATTCCCCGGGAAGGGCGTGATAGAAGGTGCCGGGATCGAGCTCTTCCGCCGGCCCGACGAGCTCTCGGCCGCCGACCGTCGCCAGCACGCGATAGAGAACGCGTGCGTCAGCTTCTTCGTCCGCAATCGAACGCCGCGGAATTCCCTTGCGGTAATGGTCCCGGAGCGCGCGCAACTTTGCGACGTCGGAAGCTCCAGTCAGCGGTTGAATGCGCTCCCACTCCGCGTCCGACGATGACAGAATCTCCTTCGCGGCGCGGGTCATTGCGATGAAGCGCGAAACCAGCTCCGGATGTGCGTTTCCCCATTCCTCGTCGAAGACATAGCCGATCATCGCGGTGCGGCCCTTCGCGCCAAGCTTTGGCAGAATGTCCTCGATGTCGGCGATGCGACGAAAGCCCTTCGCTTCCAGCGCGGCGCAGAAATTCCAGTAATTGAGCACCGCGTCCATTTCACCGCTCGCCGCCTTTTCCGCCAACAGCGGCGGCGCGCCATAGACGATATCGGATGCCGTTTTCAGATCGATCCCGCTCTGCCGCAGCGAAGCCTGCAGCAGCAGCCAGCTTTTGTCGAGCGGGCCACCGGCAACGGCAAGCCTGCGGCCCGCAAGGTCCGCAAGGCTTCGGATCGGCGAAGCGTTTTGCACCATGACCGCGCCGAGCTCGCTCGAATAGGGGTAGAGCGTGAGCCGGGCACCAAGGCTTCGTTCGCGCGAGACCCAGAGCCAGTCGGAGACGATGATGTCGACGCTGCCGGAGCGGAGCGCGATCTTGCCTGCTTCGGGGCTCGCGAGTTCGACAATTTGAATCGAAAGGTTCGCCCGCCTGTCGAGCCCATGCGCCCGGGCGACCGCCAGTTCCCACGCGAATGTTCCGGTCTTCTGCACCGCAACGCGGACCGTGTCCGCATCGCATCTGGCGGCATGCGACAAGCTTGCGAAGGCAACGGCAATCAACAACAAAACGTGAGAGCGCTTCATGACCTTGCCGACTGTTTCCTGGAAGACTCTGTTTCCAGCTCCATCGCGATAGCATACTCTCGGTTCGCAGGAGAGATGCCATGACGTGCGCCGGAACGGTAGGACCTATCGTCGCTGCGGCTGCCGGGCTATTGACCGCGGTGACGATCGTGCATGCCGATGACAACAATGACTACCCGACATCGGCGCGCGCCGAATATGTCTATGGCTGCGTGAAGGCGAATGGCGAATCCCGACAGTCGATCGAGCAATGCTCTTGCTCGATCGACGTGATCGCCTCGCTCTTGCCCTATGACCGCTACGTCACGGCGGAAACGGTCCTGAGCATGTCGCAGGTCCAAGGAAATCTCGGCGGCCAGTTTCGCACGTCGGAGCAGGCGACGGGCGCCGCGAACGATCTGCGGCGCGCGCAGGCCGAGGCGGATGTGAGATGCTTCTAGAAGCGTCGGCATACCGTTACTGACGTCTTTCGCGTCACCGTGGCTTGATGAGCTTTCAAATCTGGATCGATGTGTCCGCTGGTACTTACCTCCCCTTGAAAAGGGGAGATAGCTTGCCTCCACTAGGAGCAAAGCGGGAGGAGATCATTTTTCAGGGGGAGAGAGCGCACCAGCGCTAGCTGCCGGAGTCGTCGACTTTCCAATCCTTCTGGAAGACGTGACCGGCGGTATCCCTCGCTTCAGCGCGGAAAAGTTTTGCACCGTTCGAGACATAGGTGAAGCGGATATTGGGATCTTCCGAGATCGAGATGCCGCTCTCCACCGAGAGCACCGGGCTGTTGTCCTGCCACAGATGCAGCTCATTGATGAAGAAGGCGGGAATATACAATAGCGTGAGTTGATCCCTTTGCAGCCCGGAATTGTTGGGATGCCCGATCATGATCTGCGCCTCGCGCGTGCCGTTGGTCGGGCTCTGGTCGTCCTTGGCAAACTCCCGATATTTCATCTGCCCAAGCCTGTTTTTGGCCTCTTCCGCGTTCTTGGCCGCGGGCGCTGAGCATCCGCCTGAGGCTTTCACGAAAGTTTTGATCATGTAGAGCTTGCCGTCGCTGAGCTCGGCCACGGCATGAACGTTGGTGTAGGAATTGACGCGGACGCGCGTCGAGATTTCCGAAACCCGCGCGTCGGGCCCGAGCTCGAATTTTGCCGCCATCGGGGCGGGATTTTGGTCGATCACCAGCGTGATCGCCAGCACGCGCCTGACGTCGTCGGACGAAAGCTTTGTCCGCAACGTTACGGGAACGATCGCCGCGTCCTCGGCGCGGTAGGGCATCTCGATGGCAATCACGTCGCTGCCGTCGTTCATCGGGCGATTGTTGAAGATGTCCTGCACGAGCCCCGGCCAGGGATCATAGGGCTCGGCCGCCGCCACAGATGCCGGCGGCGCTCCAAGCGCTGCACCCAGCAGACCTGCAGCGCAAAGCAGGCGAAAACGATGTCCGATCATGGTTGCGTTCCTCGCGGGGACCGAAGCAGCAGCTTCACTATAGGGTATTACACAGGCTATTCCCACTCAATCTGCGAATATGCTGCAGTGGCGTTGCGGGCATTGTAGTCGTCAAACAATCGCCAGTTTTTCCGTTCGGACGCAGCCGCAGTCTCGGCGGCGGCCGAGATCGGCGTCCCACGCTTGACCGAGATGCGTACATCTGTCGCCAAAGTGTCGAGATAACGTCGTTCGTCAGCAAGCGCCGCCGGCCAATCGCTCACGGATCCGTGTCCGGGAATCACGCGCTCTGCGGGCAGGGCGCTAAGATTGCCCATGATCTGCATCCAGCCTCCAAGGCTGCCGTCCACCACGGGGACATGGGTGAGAAACAGAAGATCGCCCGCGAACAGCGTTTTGCTGGTCTCGTCGAAGATCGTGAGATCGCTGTCGCTGTGAGCAGTCGGCCAGGCCCGCAGCGTCAGGGTGCGGGAGCCGAGGTCGAGCTTGAGGGTGTCGTCGACAAGCAGCGTAGGCGGCACGAGGCGAACCTCGTCGATCAGTTCATCGCCCATGATCCCCCGGAACGCGTCAAGATAGAATTGTCCGCGCATGCTGAGCGCGCGGGGCAGGTTCTTGTGACCGACGAAGATCGCGCCTTCCGCCAAAAAAGCGGCATTGCCAAAGGCATGATCGGGATGTCCGTGCGTGTTGACGACATAGCGGATCGGTTTGTCGGTCTTCGCGCGGATCGCGGCAAGCAATTGCCGTCCTTCGCGGACGCTGCCGCCGGTGTCGATCACGGCGACCGCGTTGTCGCCCACGACAAATCCCACGTTGGCGATCGCGCCTTCGTTTTCACGCGTCATCAGTGCGACGTCGCCGACATGCACGAAAACGCCCGGCGCGATTTCGGTGACCGGCAGCGCTTGCTGCTCCGCACGCGCAGATATCGATGCAGCGGCCAAAGCGAGCACAATGCAAAGCAGGACGCGATGAAATCCCATTCGCCTCGAAGAATGGTTGAAGCCGGCGGGTTCCATCACACAGATCCGTTGCGTCGCTGCGCGCGAAGCGGCGCTGCCAGCGAAGATTATCCTGTTGCACGCCTTAATTGGGAAGCATAGCATTTTGGTCTCTTCTTTCGCGTCGCGCGCCTTATGAAGGGGCGGCAAGGCCGGCAGGCCTGAAACGAACGAAGGCGGGCCGGAACCGAAAAGAATCTAATGAAAACTGCCGTAATCGAGCGCTGTCTGTTGATTTCGCTTTTGGCCATCCCTGCAAGCTTCGTCAGAGGCGATGTCGCGCGTGCGCAAGCGAACAATGAAGGTCTCGATCTGTCGATCGAGCTGGTCGATCCCAAGGTGCTAAGGGTCTGCGCCGACCCGCGCAATCTGCCGTTCTCGAACGAGAAGGGCGAAGGTTTCGAGAACAAGCTCGCCGAATTTTTCGCCGACAAGCTGCAGAAGAAGCTTGATTACGTGTACTACCCGCAGGCGACCGGCTTCGTGCGGATGACACTCGGCGCTCATCGCTGCGACGTCATCATGGGCTTTCCGCAGGGCGACGAACTCGTTCAAGGCACCAATCCCTATTACCGCACGGCCTATGCGCTGATCGCCAAGCCAGGCTCGGGCCTTGAAGAGGTTGCAACGCTGGAAGATCAACGCCTGAAAGGCAAGCGTATCGGCATCGTCGCCGGCACGCCGCCTGCGACCTACATGGCGGCGAACGGCCTGATGTCGAATGCAAAGCCCTATCCGCTGATGATCGACACGCGCGTGGATTCTTCCGCCGAAGCCATGATCAATGATCTCAACAAGGGCGAGATCGAGGCCGGCGTTCTCTGGGGACCGATGGCGGGTTTCTACGCCAGGAAGTCCAATCCGCCGCTGCATGTCACGCCGTTGGTGAAGGAAACGTCGGGACCTCGCCTCGTTTATCGCATCGGCATGGGTGTCCGTTCTGCCGATCAGAACTGGAAGCGGTTGCTCAACCGCCTCATCCAGGAGAACCAGCCGGCGATCAACAAGATCCTGCTCGACTTCGGCGTTCCCCTGCTCGACGAGAACGATCAGCCGATCAATGCGGAGACCGCGACGAAGTCGCCATGATCCGACGCGCGTCCGCTCTGTTCGTTCTGACATTTGCATTTGCGACAGCGGCGCCCGCGCAAGACATCGTTCCTGAACCCGCCGATTACCGCACCGAAGATTACCGTGCACCGGTGCCGGCAACGCTTGCCGGCGCCCGCGTTCTCACGACGCGGGAGGCGGAGGCGATCTGGCGCGCAAGGAGCGGCATCTTTATCGACGTGCTGCCGCGCGCGCCGAAGCCGCCGAACCTTCCGGCCGGCACGGTGTGGCGCGACAAGCCGCGGCTCAACATTCCCGGCAGCGTGTGGCTGCCCGATACGGGTTACGGGAGACTGGCGCCGCCGACCGAGGACTATCTGCGGCAAGGACTCGCACGTGCGTCCGGGCGCAATCAATCAGCCCTGATCGTGGTCTATTGTCAGGCTGATTGCTGGATGTCGTGGAACGCCGCAAAGCGAATCCTCTCATACGGCTATTCAAACGTGGCCTGGTACCCAGACGGCACCGACGGCTGGGAACGCGCCGATTTGCCGACAACCGAGGCGCAGCCCGAGCCGCGGCCGGCGGATGCGGAGCTTCCTCCGCGTTAGAGCTTTTGATGCTTCATCCCCAGCCGCTTTGCTTGTGGCGCCGCAGAGCGACCTCCCTTTTCAAAGGAGGTCAGAATCAGATCTGTCCTTGCGCGAACTACTCCATCTCCTGCTGGATGGTCCGGCCGAGCGCGAACAATCGCTGGTCGATCGTGGTCGGCACCTCGCAAACGAATTTCATCACGCGCCGGCGGTCCTCGAAAATCCGCGTTTCCCACGCGAGTTGGTTGCCGAGCTCGTCGACCTTGGCCGGGTCGCGCGATGTTGCGTCCTGCAGCGCCTGCAGCGCCAGCGTGTCGGACCTGATCTTGTCCGCAGCGTCGCGCTGCTTGCGCATGACCCGCTCGAGCCCGTTCATGACCGACGAGCGCTGCTCGTTGAGCGTGTCGAACAGGCCAGCGAACAGAAGCTTGCCGGCGGTAACCTTGTCGGCGGCGCCGGCCAGATAGTCCTTGATGGTCTTCTCGGCTTCATCGAGCGGCGTCCGTCTTGCCGCAAGCTTCGCCACCAGCGCGCTGATCTTGGCGTCGTCCTTCCATTTGTCCTTGATGTCATCGAGCGATGGGCCCGCCCACACGGCGGGCAGGGAGATTTCGGGGACCTTCGCCTGGGCACACGGCCAATCCGGATAGCGCGGATCGGCGGCAAAGCCGGGCCGCGTCGATATTGCGATCGCAAGCAATGCGGCGAAAATGATGGGCCACCTCATGTTTCACCTCCGGCAGGCCCGCGGCGGGAGAAGCCGCGCGCCGGATCGTAGGCGAGGATCGCGCCGATCATGAAGATCGTCGTGCAACCGGCGACGACGGCGAGCGAAATCCAGTTGATCTTGCCGTAGAGCGCAAAGCGGATCAGCTCGACCGCATGGGTAAAGGGATTGGCCTCGCAAACGTAATAAAGCCAAGGGCTTCCCTCCTGAACTCGCCATAATGGGTAAAGCGCGGACGAGGCAAAGAACATAGGGAAGATCACGAAGTTCATGACGCCCGCAAAATTTTCGAGCTGCTTGATGCCGGAGGAAATCAGCATGCCGAGCGCGCCGAGCATCAGGCCGGACAGGATCAGGGCTGGCAGCACCGTGAGATAGCCGATCGGCGGCGGCGTGATGTCCCAGAACCACGCAATCAGCAGGAACGCGTAGACCTGCAGCAGCGAGACCGCCGTTCCCGCCACGAGCTTGCAAAACAACAGGTACCAGCGCGGCAGCGGGCTCACCAGCAAGGTGCGCATATTGCCCATCTCGCGATCATAGACCATCGACAGCGAGGACTGCATGCCGTTGAAGAGCTGGATCATCGCCATCAATCCCGGCGCGATGTAGACCTCATAGAGGATATAGGTCTCATACGGCGGGATGATGGAGATGCCGAGCACCTGCCGAAAGCCCGCCGCGAAGATGAAGAGCCACACCAGGGGGCGCACCAGCGCGGAGACGAAGCGTTCGCGCTGATGCAGGAAGCGCAACGCCTCGCGCCACACGATGCCCGACAGGCACGTGGCATATTCGGTGAGCGCAAAGCCGCGCCGGCGCTGGTCGACAATCGTGGAGCTCATGGCGGGAGGCTCCCGGAGAGCGCAGCGGTGCCGGTCAGGCGCATGAAAGCCGTGTTGACATCGGCAGCGCCGGCCTCCTTGAGGACAGTTGCGCCATCGCCGCGCGCCACGACCCGGCCCTGATGCAGGATGACGAGATCGTCGCTCGGAACGATCTCGTCAAACAGATGCGTGGCCCACAGCACGCCGATGCCCTGGTCGCCCACGAGCTGCCGCACGTGCGCAAGAATGTCGGCGCGCGCCTTCACGTCGAGCCCGACGGTCGCCTCGTCGAGCAGCAGAAGTCGCGGCCGATGCAGCAACGCGCGTGCGATTTCGAGCCGCCGCATCTGGCCGCCCGAGAGGTCGCGCACCTTGCTGCCGGCGCGATCGGCAAGGCCGAGCCGTGCAAGCACCTCGTCGCCTCTCGTGCGCGCCTCGCGCCTCGCAATGCCGTGCAGCGCGGCGTGGTAGAGCAGGTTCTGCATCACCGAGAGGTCGAGGTCGAGCGTCCGCGGCTGGAACACCACGCCCAGGAGCCGCAACGCCTCGCCCGGTTCGCGGCCGATGTCGTGGCCGAAAATTTCGATGCGGCCGGCCTGGAGTCCGAACAGCCGTGTGATGATCGAGAACAGCGTGCTCTTTCCCGCGCCGTTGAGGCCTAGCAAAGCCGTGAAACTTGCCGGCGCCACGGTGAAACTGACGTCGGTGAGAGCACGCCGCATGCCGTAGGAATGGCTCACCCCCGTGATCGACAATGCGGGCTCTGCGCCGACATCGTGCCGGGCCGGGATATCCGAGCCGGCTTGAGTGACGGGGCGGTCTGTGTCGGTGGTCGTCATGGCTGTGCAATCGTCACGCCCCAGGGGAGCTCGCCGACCTGGATCGTCTTGATGACCTTTTGCGCGGCGACATCGATCACCGAGACATCGTTGGAGACGCCGTTGGTCGTCAGCAGGTATTTTTCGTCCGGCGTGAACGCCATGTGCCACACCCGCTGGCCGACGAGAAGATATTTGGTGACGGCGTGGCTTGTGGCATCCACGACGGCGATGCGATTGGCAGGCCCGAGCGCAACGAAAGCCGTCTTGCCGTCTTTGGTCATGGCGATGCCGACGGGCTGGATCGCTTCGCTGCGGAGGCCGGGAATATTGAAGCTGATCTTCCCGGTCACCGCGTGCTTCGCCGGATCGATGATCGAGACCGTGCCGCCGATCTCCGAAGATACCCATAATTCGGAGCCATCGCGCTTGAACTCGGCAAAGCGCGGCCGCGAATCGACCAGTACGTTGGCGACCACCTGACGCGCCGTGGTGTCGATGAAATGCGCCATGTTTGTCGTCTCTGAGGTGTTGATCAGGATCTTGCCGTCAGGGCTGACGGCCATGCCCTCGGGCTCGACGCCGACCTGAATGTCGCCAAGCCGGCTGCGCTTCTGCAGATCGATGACGGTCACCGTGTTGTCGTTCTCGTTGGCAACGTACAGGATCTTGCCGGCAGCGTCCTGGGTGAACAGTTCGGGATCGGGACCGGAGGGGAGGGTGTCGACGACCTTCTGCGTTTTGGTGTCGATCACCTGGATGGTGTCGTCGTCGCCGACCGCGACCATCACGAACTTGCCGTCTCGTGTGAACTCGATGCCGCGCGGCCGCTGGCCGACCTTGATCGTCGCCGTCACGGTCCAGGTGTCGGTGTCGATCACCGACACCGTGTTACTCTTCTCGTTCGACACGTAGGCGACGAACGACCAGGCCGGATTGGTCCAGGCCAGCAACAGCACCGTCAGGCAAAGCAGGCGATGATGCGACATGCGCGACGTCTCCGCCCTCACTGCAGCTTGCATTTGGTCTCGGGGCGGTCGAGGCCCAGCGTATCGAGCTCCGAGACCTGATGTAGAAAACCTTCCTGCGGCGACACCGAGACCACCATGCGTCCGTCGACCAGCAGGATAGGTTGGCGGAGCTGCAGGTTCCAGTCCCGCAACGTCAGGCGCTGGCCCTTGAAGGCCGCGACGGAAAAATCCTTCCCCTTGATGAAATCGAGGACCGTCTTCGCGTCGCCCGAATTGGTGCGCGATGTTGCTTCGCCGATCATGCGCGCCGCGGTCCATGCCTGCATGTCCTTCGCCGTCATGCGTCGCGCGTTCAGCTTCATGAAGCGGTTCTGCATCTGCATCGCGCCCCACTGATCCTGTGCGGCGTCCCAGCTCGTCGGTACGAGGCCTGCCGACCCCGCCACGGGCCGCGGATCCCAGGTGCGGTACGGCAGATAGGCGGCAAAGACCTCGCTCTCGTCGGCGGCAACCAGCACGTCATAGGCCGGCGCCTGCTGGGTGAACACGGGAATCTGGCGCTGGATCAACGTGACGCCGCTGTCGGTGCGGCGGGCGCCGCCGGTGTCCTCGAAGGTGCGCTCCTGCACGATCTTCGCACCGAACCGCGCCGCCGCGCGGCGCAACGCGTCCGCATAAAGCTTGTCCGCATCGTGCGAGCCGACCACGAGCAGCCAGCGTTTCCACTGCTTCCATACGAGATATTGGGCAAGCGCGTCCGCGAGCATCGAGCGGGTCGGCGCGACATGAATGACATTGGCGCGGCAATCCTCTTCGCGCAGCCGGTCGTCGATCGCGCCCGCGTTGAGCAGCACGGTGCCGCGATCGCGAAGCGCATCGGCCGCCTTCAGCAACTGGTCCGCGGGAAGATCGACGATGATGAAACTGTCATGGTCGGCGAGCGAGGACGCCGCCTTTGCCGCGTCTTCTCCCTCCTTGAGGCGTACCTCGTGCAGCGTGAAGTGCTGGTTGAGAAACTTGCCGGTCGTGTTGTTGTCCTCGATCGCAAGGTGCGCGCCGGCCACGCCATCATTGTCCGCGGGTTGCTGGACGAGCGACAACGTCGATTTGACGTTCGCCTGGCCGAGATAGCCGATGCCGATCTCGATCGGGTCGGCCGCAAGCGCGTGGGCAGCCACGACGCTCGCGCCAATCGCGCCGATCAGCCAACGGATCATCAATCCTCCCTGGTGGTTCTCCTGATCGAAGAACGCTAGAACCCGTCTTGAAACATGACCGAATTGTCTTAGCTTGCAACCCCACTTTTGTCGTTGCGCCGTTGGAAGAGTTTTGGGTCACGATCGTGAGAGCGCTGATTGCCTTTTTCATGTTGATGCTGACGAGTGCCGCGCAGGTTGGCGCGGCAGAGCCGCCCAAGCTTGCAGTGTTCGATCTTGAGATGATCGACACGAGTCTGCAGGGCGAGGTCTATGGGCCGCGCAGCGAGGAGCATGACCGGTTGATGCGGGTCGGCGATCAGCTACGCAAGGAACTTGGCGAGTCCGGCGAGTTCCGGATCATCGATATTGGGCCGGTCGATGCTGCGGCGCATCAGAGCAATTTGCAGGCGTGCGGCGGTTGTGACGTGAAGTTCGCGCAACGGCTCGATGCCGATCTCTTCATCACGGGCGTGGTCCAGAAGGTCTCAAACCTCATCCTCAGCATCAACGTTTATTTGCGCGACGCACATACGGGCCGGCTCGTAGCGGTGGCGAACGCCGACATGCGCGGCAATACCGACGAGTCCTGGTCGCGGGCTATGCGCTACATCATCCGCAATCGCCTGCTTGCGCCCAATTACGGCATGCCGCAGCAACGATAGGCGCTTCATCCCTTCAGGCGCTCGGCGTGCCAGCCTAGATGATCGCTCATGAAGGTCGAGATGAAGTAGTAGCTGTGGTCGTAACCCTCTTGGCGGCGCAGGGTGAGGGGAATCCTTGCCTTCTCGCAAGCCGCCTTCAACAATTCCGGGCGAAGTTGCTCGTTCAGGAACGGGTCGGCGTCGCCGTAGTCCACCAGAAAGTCGCGAAACCTGGCGCCGTCCCCGATCAACGCGACTGCATCGTGCTTGCGCCACGCCTGCCTATCGCTGCCGAGATAGCCGCTGAGGGCCTTGATGCCCCAGGGCACCTGTGACGGCGCGACGATCGGCGCAAAGGCGCTCGCTGCGCGGTAGCGGTCGGGATAGCGCAGCGCGACCGTCAGTGCACCGTGTCCGCCCATGGAGTGGCCGAAGACAGATTGTCGCGTGGGATCGACCGGGAAATGCTCGGCGATCGTGCGCGGCAATTCTTCCGTGACATAGCTCCACATGCGATAGTTGCGCGCGAACGGCGCTTCCGTGGCATCGACATAGAAGCCGGCGCCGAGTCCGAAATCGTAGGCATTGTTTGGATCGCCTGGTATGTCGGCGCCGCGCGGGCTTGTGTCGGGCGCGACGAAGACGAGGCCGAGCTCCGCGCAGGCGCGGCGGTATTCGCCCTTCTCCGTGACGTTGGCGTGGGTACATGTCAGTCCCGACAGATAATAGACCACTGGCAGTTTGCCGCCGTCGGGGTGCGAGGGCACATAGACCGAAAACGTCATGTCGGTTTTGGTCTCCCGGCTCGCGTGCTTGTAAACGCCCTGCATGCCGCCATACGACTTGTTGAGAGAAACGGTCTGGATCGTCATGTCCTGAAATCCTGTGCGAACGGGATGGCGGACCATCATGGTGCCGGGCTTGATGCTATCAAGTCCAATCGCAGCGAGGTCAAGCCACGCCATGCTCGATTGCGAGACGAACGAGTTCGGCGGAAGTGCGCACGCCAAGCTTCTGGCGCATGATCGAGGAGGTGTTGGCGACGGTCTTGTAGGAAGCGTGCACCAGCCAGGCGATCTCGGACAGACTCTTGCCGGCGCTGAGCAGCCGCAAGATCTCCATCTCGCGCGAGGTGAGCTTGGACAGCGGTGACTGCGCGAAGGCGGGGCCTGCGAATGCAATGCTTCGCGCCATCTCGTTCGGCAGATAGGTTCCGCCATTTCCGACCTGCCGGATCGCTTCGATGAGGTCGCAGGGATCGCCGGACTTCGAAAGATAGCCCTTGGCGCCGACCTCGATTGCGCGTGCGGCAAATATCGGATCGTCGTTCATGCTGAACATGATCAGCCGCGCGGCGGCATCGTGCGCGAGGATGCGCCGCGCCAGTTCATAGCCCGACACTGTCGGCAGGTTGATGTCGATCACGCAGACATCGGGATGTTCCGCGAGGAAAACCCGCTCGCCGCTCTCCGCGTCGGGCGCTTCCATGAGCGCGATGTCGGGATCGTCGGCCAACACGGCACGGCAACCCGAAGCGACAATGGGATGATCATCGACGATTAGCACGCGCATGAGCATCGGCCTCGAACAATCATGTCGGTCCGCTTGCTGCAGCGCATCAGACCGAACGCTCGTGAACCAGCGCGGAGATACATTCGCGGCACGCAAACGTCCAGTCATGCATCTCGCGCGATGTTGCTGTACGCTTCGATTAGATAGGCGGCTCGTTTGACTGTCAACGTTATCAGGACGAGGAACCGAATGCGGCGGTCATGGACACATCCGATGTGGCAAAACCTTTCCTTGCGGGGACGCATCAATCTGTTGCTGGCGCTTGGGCTGGCGCTCGGGCTTGCCGTCAACATTGCGCGGCTGGTCAGCGAAGCAGGTCCCCGCGTTCAGGCCGAGGATCAAAGTGTGATACGTCTTGCGCGCGCTTTCATCGAGACGATCGTTGCGGACCTGAACGATGCGACGGATCCCGACGCGAAGTTGCGGCTGATCGCGGGCAATCTGAACCGGCTTCGTCATGTCAGTATCACGCGCCAGGACGACGCTGCGGGAGGGCAGGGCGCTGATCGCATCACCGACGCCGATGATCTGCATGCGCCGCCGGCCTGGTTCGTGTCGCTGGTGCATCCGGAAAAAACCTCGGTCAGCGTGCCCCTGACCGTCAACGGCAGCCCTGAGTCGCTCGTGATCACCTCGCATCCGAACGACGAAATCGCCGAAATCTGGGACGGCATCTTGACCCAGCTCGTGGTCGGCTCGGCGCTCGCCGTTGCGCTGTTCCTTGTCATGATGATCGTGATCGGCCGCGCGCTGAAGCCGCTTGAGGCGCTCTCGCAGGCGATGACCAGCATCGAGGCAGGCGCCTATGATGTGCGCGTGAAGCCTGAAGGCGCGCCGGAGCTCGCCGCGATTTGTGCGAAGCTGAACCATCTTGCCGGCGCTCTTTCAGAGGCGATGGAGGACAACCGTCGCCATGCCCAGCGGGCGGTGTCGCTGCAGGATCTGGAGCGCAAGCAGATCGCGCGCGAACTGCATGACGAGTTCGGACCCTATCTGTTTTCGCTTCGCGCCCATGCGAGCGCGCTGGTGAAGCTTGCGGAAGCCCGCAACGCCGGCGTCGATGCACTGAAAAAGCATGGCAGCGCCATCCTGCAGCAGGTCAATGCCTTGCAACAGTTCAACCGGCGGGTGCTGGAGCGGTTGCGGCCGGTCGGACTCGCCGAGCTTGGGCTGCGCGGCGCGCTTGAGGCGCTGCTTCGTCTCTGGGCCGAGTCACGTCCTGATGTCGCCATCGAAACCAGCATTTCGCGTTCGCTCGGCGAGACCGGCGAAACCGCCGAACTGACCATCTATCGCGTGGTTCAGGAAGCCCTGACCAACGTGTTCCGCCACGCCGGTGCGACATCGGTGGACGTCACCATCGAACCGGCGGAGCAGGCGGGAGCGCAAGCCGGCCGCGGTTGCGCGCGCGTGCGTGTGCGGGACAATGGTTGCGGGCTCAAGGCAGACCACAGGCTCGGCCTCGGCTTGACGGGGATGCGCGAGCGGATCCTGGCGCTCGGCGGCTCGCTTTCAGTGGCCTCAGGCGAGGCCGGCGTCACCGTCGAGGCGATCATTCCGAACGCCGCGCATTAGCGCACGAAGTGGGCCTCCTCCCCGTGAAAGGCCCCTGAAAGGGGGGATTTCGAGCGGCGCTAAGCGCGGTCGGGAATTTTTCCCGAGCCCGTCGGGAATAAATCACCGCGGGTGAGACAACTTTTTGCCAGTGGAACCTTTGGCCCCGCCGTTTAGTATGGACATCTTGTGAAGTGTCCGAGGCGAATGGGACGGATGGGCGCCCGGCTCCTGTTGATTGTATCGATTCCTGCGGCTCTTATCCTTGTGAGCGAAGATGGCCGCGCTCAGGAGGAGTCGGAGGACGCGCATGTGTTGCCGACCCTGCGGGTGACGGCGCCGGCATCGCATCCCAAGCGCAGCCCGCCGAAGGTCACGACTCCCGCTCCTGCAGCGCCAGAGACCAAACCCACTGTCTACCCGACGACACCGGTGACTGGCGCGGGCATCGCGGCCGACAAGGTTCCAGCAAGCCTCAACGTGGTCAGCGAGAAAGATATCGAGCGGACGGAGTCTCCGATCATCACGGATGCGCTGCGGCAATACATGCC
>Ga0310912_10000602_pt1 | contig 18112 bp, 16 predicted proteins | sample GREbulkMGOX080_FD_203443 | JGI IMG/M metagenome (GOLD analysis project Ga0310912, IMG submission 203443) | Lab enrichment of tropical soil microbial communities from Luquillo Experimental Forest, Puerto Rico - GRE.bulkMG.OX080 | ecosystem: Environmental > Terrestrial > Soil > Tropical forest >...
AGCTATCGCGAGCTGATTGATTTTTTTCGCGCCTGTGCCTTCGACGACGAGGTCAAGGTGGTGGTGGTTACGGGCGCCGGCGGCAATTTTTCGTCCGGCGGCGACGTCTTCGAGATCATTGGTCCCCTGGTGAAAATGGATACCAAGGGGCTGACAGCCTTCACCCGCATGACCGGCGATCTCGTCAAGGCGATGCGATCATGCCCCCAGCCCGTCGTGGCGGCCGTGGAAGGCATCTGCGCCGGGGCCGGGGCAATCATCGCCATGGCGTCCGATATGCGCATCGCCGCAACCGGCGCCAAGGTCGCCTTCCTGTTCAACAAAGTAGGACTTGCCGGCTGCGACATGGGTGCCTGCGCGATCCTGCCGCGCATCATCGGTCAATCGCGCGCCTCCGAGTTGCTCTACACCGGCCGTTTCATGACTGCCGAGGAGGGCGAACGCTGGGGCTTTTTCAGCCGCCTTGTGAACCCCGAGCAGATCTTGTCGCAGGCGCAAGCGCTCGCTCGGCAGGTGGCCGAGGGCCCGACTTTCGCCAACACCATGACCAAGCGGATGCTTTCGATGGAGTGGGCGATGTCGGTGGAGGAGGCGATCGAGGCCGAGGCGGTGGCGCAGGCGCTTTGCATGACGACGGCCGATTTCGAGCGAGCCTTCGTCGCCTTCTCCAACAAGGTGAAGCCGGCTTTTCAGGGGAATTGAGCGCTTTCCAAAAGGCCGCAGCAGGGACTTGCGCAAAATTATTTTAGGTTTAAAATAATTCCGTTGCCTGGTCGTCGGAGGCGCTCATGAAGATCGCGATCATCGGTGGCGGACCGGCCGGTCTCTACGCCTCGATCCTGCTCGCAAAGCAGAAGCCCAAGGCCGAAATCACGGTCTATGAACGCAATCGCGCCGACGATACCTTCGGCTTCGGCGTGGTGTTCTCCGATGCGACGCTCGACAATTTCGAAAAATACGATCCGCAGAGCTACCGCCGCATCACCCAGGAGTTTGCCTATTGGGACGATATCGCCGTGCATTTCCGCGGCACTGTGCATCGCGTCGGCGGCAACGGATTTTGCGGCTGCTCACGGCGCAACTTGCTTCTGATCCTGCAGGAGCGCGCGCGCGAGCTTGGCGTCAACCTGCGCTTCGAAACCGAAATCGACGACGAATCCCGTCTCATCGACGCCGATCTGGTTATTCTTGCCGACGGCATCAACAGCCGCTTCCGCGAAAGGTATATCGATCATTTCGAGCCTGAGGTCGACATCCGCTCCAACTACTTCGCCTGGATGGGCTCGACCCGGCCGCTCGACGCTTTTACCTTCATCTTTCAGGAGACGGAGTGGGGCCCGTTCATCGCGCATGCCTATCAATACGAGGCCGGCCGTTCGACCTGGATCTTCGAAACCGATCCCGAGACCTTTGAGAACGCGGGCCTGAAAGGCCTGAACGAAAGACAATCGGCCGACAGGATGGCGGAGATCTTCGGCTGGTTCCTCGGGGGACACCAGCTTCTGACCAACCGCTCGATGTGGCGCAATTTCCCGATGATCCGCAGCAAGCGCTGGGTCAAGAACAACATGGTGCTTTTGGGTGACGCGAAGGCCACCGCCCATTTCTCGATCGGATCGGGCACCAAACTGGCAATGGAAGACGCCATCGCGCTTGCGGAAGCCATGGAGCGTGCGCCGACGATTGCTGCCGCTTTGCAGCTTTACGAGCAGGGACGGCGGGAGGAGGTCGAAAAAACCCAGCATGCCGCGGACGTTTCCCTTGTGTGGTTCGAACATGTGGACCGCTTCTGGGACTTCGATCCCGTTCAGTTCGCCTTCGGCGTGATGACGCGCTCGAAGGCGATCACCTATGACAATCTGAAGCTTCGGGCCCCCGATTTCGTCGCCGAAGTCGATAAAGCCTTTGCAAAACAGGTACGTGCGAAGGGATTTGAAATCGACGTGGCAAGGCCATTGGCGCCGATGTTTCAGCCGATGCGTCTGCGCGAAATGCAGATCGCCAATCGCGCGGTGGTATCGCCGATGTGCATGTATTCGGCGAAGGAGGGCGTGCCGACGGATTTTCACCTTGTGCATTACGGATCGCGCGCCATTGGTGGCGCCGGCTTGATTTTCACCGAAATGACTTGCGTTGGTCGCGATGCTCGGATCACGCCCGGCTGCGCGGGGCTGTGGAATGACGAGCAGGAAGCTACGTGGAAGCGTATCGTCGATTTTGTCCACGCCAATTCTGCGGCGAAATTTGCGCTTCAGCTTGGGCACGCCGGCCGCAAGGGTGCGACCAAGCTGATGTGGGACGGTATGGATCGCCCGCTGGAGGAGGGCGGTTGGGACGTCATATCGGCGTCGCCAATTCCCTATTTCCCGGACAGTCAGGTGCCGCGAGAGATGGACCGCGCGGCGATGGACCAGGTAAGGGCGGCATTCGTCGCCGCAACCGAACGCGGCGAGCGCTGTGGCTTCGACATGCTCGAACTGCACTGCGCCCACGGTTACCTGCTTGCGAGCTTCATTTCGCCGCTCACCAATAAACGCAGTGATCAATATGGCGGCTCACTCACAAACCGCTTGCGGTTTCCGCTGGAAGTGTTTGAAGCGACGCGGGCGGCATGGCCCAAGCACAAGCCGATGTCGGTGCGCATTTCGGCGACCGACTGGGCCGAAGGCGGCATCACCGGCGATGACGCCGTTTTGGTTGCGCGGGCGTTTGCGGAAGCGGGCGTGGATCTGGTCGACGTTTCGACCGGCCAGACCGTGCGCGATGGGCAGCCGGTCTATGGCCGCATGTTCCAGACGCCTTTCTCCGATCAGGTTCGCAACGAAGCGCGCGTTGCGACCATGTGCGTCGGCAACATCACGACGTCCGACCAGGTCAACACTATCCTGGCCGCCGGCCGCGCCGACCTGGTTGCGCTCGGCCGACCGCATCTGGTCGATTCCGCTTTCACGCTGAAGGCGGCTGCCTGGTACGGTGCGGAGGGGGTATTTTGCCCTCCGCAATATCTGCCGGGCAAGGAGCAGATCTTCCGCAACAGCGTGCGCGACCGGCAGGATCTGGAGGAGCTTAAAATTAAGGCTAAGCCGAAGACCCGGGCGGAGCTCAAGGGGGAGGCGACAAAGCCGCTTGCGGCAGAGTGAGACGACGTGCGACCCTGATCGGCAGTCAGGCGTCGGGTTACGGAGTTTAACCCATGAAGGCGATCATCGTCGGTGGCGGCATCGGCGGCCTCACCACGGCACTGATGTTGCGGGCCCGTGGCATCGATTGCGAAATCTACGAACAGTCCGATTCCATCCGCGAACTTGGCGTTGGCATCAACACGCTGCCGCACGCGATCCGTGAGCTTGCCGGCATCGGTCTGTTGGACCGGCTCGACGATGCCGCGGTCCGCACTTATGAGCTGTTCTATTTGACGCGCCACGGACAGCAGGTCTGGCACGAGAAGCGCGGGCTTGATGCCGGCCACGACGTACCGCAATTCTCCATCCATCGCGGCCGCCTGCAGGGCGTTATTCATCAGGCCGTGATCGAACGGCTTGGCAGCGACGCGGTCCGCACCGGCTGCCGGCTTGGTTCGTTCACCCAGGACGAGGGTGGCGTTACTGCCTATTTCTTCGACCGCGGCGGCGCGCATACATATACCGCGCGTGGCGATATCCTGATTGGTGCGGACGGCATCCATTCCAGGGTCCGGGAAACGCTGTTTCCGGAGGAAGGTCCGCCATGCTGGAATGGCTTGATGCTTTGGCGCGGCGCCCATGACTGGCCCGTCTTTCTCACCGGTCGATCGATGATCATCGCAGGTGGACTGAACGCCAAGGCGGTGATCTATCCGATTGCAGAAGGCTCGAGCCCCGCAAGCCGACTCACCAATTGGGCGGTGCTCGTGCGGGTCGGCGATGGCAGCGCGCCGCCGGCGCGGCGCGAAGATTGGTCAAGGCTCGGCAAGCCGGAAGAACTGATGCCCCACGTCGCGGGCTTCTCGATCCCGCAAGTCGACTTTGCAGGGCTCGTGCGCGCCACGCCGGAGTTTTGGGAATATCCCTGCTGCGACCGCGATCCCTTGTCCTGTTGGTCGAGCGGCCGCGTCACGCTGCTCGGCGACGCCGCGCATCCAATGTACCCGGTAGGATCGAATGGCGCCTCGCAAGCGATCCTCGATGCACGCTGCCTTGCGGACGCGCTGGCGCGTTCGGAGCATCCGCGGCAGGCGCTGCTCGCCTATGAGCGCCAGCGATTGCCGATGACCGCCGACATCGTCGCATCGAACCGCCGCGGCGGTCCCGAAGGTGTGATTGATGCGGTCGAGCAGCTCGCTCCGCAAGGATTTGCCGATATCGACACTATTTTAAGCTACGAAGCGCGCGAGGCGATCGTGCGGGGCTATGCGGCCAAAGCCGGCTTCGCGGCACGCGTCGTCGCGCGCCAATCCTGAGAACGGTGCTGTCGCTTATCCGGGCGGTGGCGGCAGGAAATGGATATTGTGCTCGGCGGCGAGCTTGACCACCTCATCGGGGTTTTGCTGTTTCATGTTGTGGATGGCCCAGAACAGATCATAGAGCCGGCGGGTCGGGGAAACCCAGAACAGCGTTTTGGCGTTCTGTTGTGATTTGTTGAAGATCCCGTGCGGCTTGCCCATCGGCAGACGCACCGTATCGCCAGCGGTCGCAAACTCGTCGGCGCCATCGAGCATGAAGTCGAGCCTGCCTTCGAGAATATAGAGATACTCGTCCTGGTCGGGATGGATGTGGGGTGGCACGAAGGTGCCGGGCGGAAACGTCGCGTGCCAGGAGAAGCAGTTTTCGGTGCGGTTTTTCGGCACGTATGTCTGGCCGAGAATGTTCCACGTGATGCCCTGAATGCCTTCATTGGCGCGGGTGATACCGGCGACTTCGCTCTTCATAGATGGTTTCCTTCCCTGTCTGTCAGTTGTTGCCCGGCGCGCACTCCTTGGCGTAGCGGTCGCCATAGTTCTCGAATACTTTCTGCACGATCTCGGTCTGGAATTTGCCGTCCGGACGTTTTGCAACCTTGGTCAGATAGAAGTCCTGGATCGGATAGCCGTTGGTATTGAACTTGAAGTTGCCGCGCAGCGAGGCGAAGTCGGCCTTTTTCAAGGCGGCTGCGACCGCATCCTTGTTGCCGAGATCGCCCTTGACCGCCTTGACCGCGCTGTCGATCAACATGGCCGCGTCATAGGCCTGCATCGCATAGGTGCCAGGGACAATATGGTAGGCGGCTTCGTACGAAGCGACGAATTTCTTGCTCTGCGGATTGTTGAGATCGGGAGCCCAGTCCGCACCGCCGAACATGCCGACTGCTGCATCTTGCTGTGCAGGCAACGTCGATTCATCGACCGTGAAGGCCGACAACACGGGAACGCTGTCGGCAAGGCCGGCCTGCCGGTACTGCTTGACCAGATTCACGCCCATGCCGCCCGGCATGAAGGTGAAGACGGCATCCGGCTTGAGCGACGCGATCTTGGACAGTTCGGGTTGGAAATCGAGCGTGCCCAGCGGCATATAGGACTCTTCGACGATTTCGCCCTTGTAATCGAGCTTGAAGCCTGCGGCCGAATCCCGTCCCGCCTGATAATTCGGAACCAGAAGGTAAATGCGCTTGTAGCCGCGGTCTTGCGCCACCTTGCCGAGGATCTCGTGCACCTGATCGTTCTGGTACGAGGTCACGTAGAAGAATGGGCTGCACTCCTTCCCGGCATAGCTCGAGGGGCCCGCATTGGGGCTGATCAGGAAGGTCTTGCTGTCGACGACCGGCTTGTGGATCGCCTGCAGAATGTTGGAAAAGATCGGGCCAACGACGAAATCGACCTTGTCGCGCTCGAGCAACCCCTTCACCTTGGTCACGGCGGCGTCGGGCTTGAGTTCATCATCGACCACGACGACCTCGACCTCCTTGCCGGCCATTTTGCCGCCGAGATCCTTGACCCCCAGCGTAAAACCGTCGCGCACCTGCTGGCCCAGGGCGGCGGCCGGTCCGGACAAGGTCACGATCACCCCGATCTTGATCTTGTCCTCCGCGAAGGCAGGCCGGACGAGGCTGAGCAGGACCACAAGACCTACCAACTTGCACTTTACCGTCATGACTACTTCCCCGATCGCGAGTGCCGGCGCCGGCCAAAGGTAGCGCCAAATGCGTTTTTCCCTGTTCAAGCTTATTCTGACGAAGCCCGTTGCCGCAAGCAAAGCAGGGGCGAACAAGGCCAGCCGACCAAGCAGCATGCAAGCCGCGCGCCATTTGCTTGAAGCCTAAACAAATTCGACGGGGATGCCGAGTTTTGACTTGCGGCACGCGCTAAATTATTTGAAGCTCAAAAGATCAGTCCATTGCGGCGGAGGCTGTGATGCCGCGAGACCTCTCACGCGATATGATTGCAGTATGATTCTCGATTCTGAAACAAAGGCCGTCGAGCTCCCGGAAGATCACGGCAACGAACTGAGATTGTGGCTGCGCCTGCTGACCTGTTCGACCCTGATAGAGGGTGAGGTGCGCAGCCGGTTGCGCGAACGCTTCGACGTTACCTTGCCGCGGTTCGACCTGATGGCCCAGCTCGACAAGGCGCCCGACGGCATGACCCTGTCGGACGTTTCCAAGCGCATGATGGTGTCAAACGGCAATGTCACCGGGCTCGTCGAACGCCTCGTCGAATCCGGTCATCTCGACCGCCGCACGTCGGAGTCCGACCGCCGCGTGCAGGTCATTCGCTTGACCAAAATCGGGCGCGCCGAGTTTCGCAAAATGGCGGCCGAGCACGAAATCTGGATCGCCGACATCTTTTCGGATTTGACGCCTAAGGATGTCCGCGAGCTGATGCGCCTTTTGGCCAAAACCAAGGGTTCGGCGCAAAAATCCGCCAGTCGGCGATCGCCCTGAGCCTCGTGGCTGAGATCGACTACGAGGTCGAATACAACAACCGGGCACGGGTTCCGGAGAGCCCCGCGTTGATGGCGGGCTGGGCTCGGGATGCCGCGAGCTACCGCGAATGCCACCCGCCACGCGTTATTCGCTACGGCCCTGGAGGCCGGCATACGGTCGACGTCTTCGCCGCTAGCGATCAAGGACCGATCGTTGTCTTCATCCACGGCGGATATTGGCAGGCGCTGGACGGCTCTTCGTTCAGCCACTGCGCGCGCGGCCTCAACGAACATGGCGTCGACGTTGCCGTTCCGACTTATGATCTTTGTCCAAATGTCACGGTCGACGTCATCATCCAGGAGATGCGCGCTGCGACGCGAGAGCTGGCGAAGCTCGGACGACCGCTCGTGATGAGCGGACACTCCGCGGGCGGGCATCTTGCGGCCTGCATGCTGGCGACGGATTGGCCTGCGTTCGATGCGTTTCTGCCCGAAAACGTCGTGTTCGCGGCCTATGCCATTTCAGGTCTGTTCGATCTCGAGCCGTTGGTTGAAACTTCGCTCAATAGGGCATTGCGGCTTGATCGGCCAAGTGCCAGGGCCGTTAGCCCCTTGTTTTGGAAACCGCCGGGCCACGGCAGCCTCGATGCGGTGGTCGGCGGCAACGAGAGTGCCGAATTTCACCGCCAGAGCCGGACCATGGTGGAAAGGTGGGGCGCTGCGGGCGTCGCGGCGCGGTTTGGCACGCTGGCTGATGCCAATCACTTCACCGCCATCGCGCCGCTAGCCGACCCGGACTCGGCAATGGTGCGCCGGCTGAAGGAACTGGCGCTGCGCTGAGCTGATGCCGCCGAGACGGCTGGACTGCATGGATTTGGGCCCTTGCGTCAAATTATTTTAAGTATAAAATGTTTAGGAATGAAACGCTGCCGGGCGTCCTCGAACTGAAAGGGCGATGGATATGTCGGGTAAACTGAGCCTTGGCCCCTCGGGTCATGTCGATGATTTTGCGCGCCGAAATCTTCCGCCTCTGCACCAATGGCCGGATTTGCTGCTCGATCGTCCGGAATTCCAATATCCCGAATACCTCAACGTCGCGGTCGAGTTGACCGACCGCATCGTCGAGAAGGGGTTCGGCGACCGCATCGCGCTGATCGGCAATGGTCGCCAGCGCACCTACAAGGAGCTGGCCGACTGGTCGAACCGGCTTGCACATGCGCTGGTGGAGAATTATGGGGTCAAACCCGGCAACCGCGTCCTGATCCGTTCGGGCAACAATCCTGCTCTGGTCGCCGCGTGGCTCGCAGCGACCAAGGCGGGTGCCGTCGTGGTCAACACGATGCCGATGCTTCGCGCCGGTGAACTGGGCAAGATCGTGGATAAGGCCGAGATTGCGCTGGCGCTGACCGACAGCCGCATCGCCGACGAGCTGGTTGCCTGCGCAAAGACCAGCCGCTTTCTGAAGCAGGTCGTGAATTTTGACGGCACCTCGAACCATGATGCCGAACTCGACCGGGTCGCGCTGAACAAGCCGGTTCGGTTCGATGCGGTCAAGACCGGCCGCGATGACGTCGCCTTGCTCGGATTCACCTCGGGCACAACCGGCGAGCCAAAGGCGACCATGCATTTCCATCGCGATCTTCTGATCGTGGCGGACGGTTATGCCAGGGAAGTGCTGAAGGTCACGCCGGACGACGTCTTTGTGGGATCGCCACCGCTTGCGTTTACGTTTGGACTTGGGGGATTGGCGATCTTTCCCCTGCGGTTCGGCGCCACGGCGACGCTCCTGGAAAACGCAGCTCCAGGCGAGATGGTCAAGATCATCGAGACGTACAAGGCCACGGTCTGCTTTACCTCACCGACCGCGTATCGGGCGATGATGGGCGCAATGGACAAGGGCGCAGATCTGTCGTCGCTTCGCCTTGCGGTCTCCGCCGGCGAAACCTTGCCGGCGCCGGTCTTCGAAAGCTGGACCCGCAAGACCGGCAAGACGATCCTTGACGGGATCGGCAGCACCGAGTTGTTGCATATCTTCATCACCAATCGTGAAGGGGACGCCGCTGCGGGAACGACGGGGCGGCCGGTGGCAGGTTACGAGGCCAAGATCGTTGACAACGACATGAATGAAATGCCGGCGGGGACGGTCGGCAAGCTCGCGGTTCGCGGCCCGACCGGATGTCGCTATCTCGCGGACGACAGGCAGACAAATTATGTGCGCGACGGCTGGAACCTGACGGGCGATGCGTTCGTTCGGGACGAGAAGGGCCGCTTCTCTTTCGTTGCCCGCGCCGACGACATGATCATTTCTTCCGGCTACAACATTGCCGGCCCGGATGTCGAAGCGGCGTTGCTGTCCCATCCTGCCGTCGCCGAATGCGGTGTTGTCGGCGCGCCGGACGAAGCGCGCGGAATGATCGTCAAGGCCTATGTGGTCGTCGCATCGGGCGTCACGGGCGATGACACGCTCGCGATTGCGCTGCAGGAGCACGTCAAGCGCGAGATCGCACCTTACAAATATCCGCGCGCAATCGAGTTTGTAACGCAGCTTCCCAAGACGGAAACCGGCAAGTTGAAACGGTTTGCCTTGCGACAGATGGCACAGGCCGGGGCGGCATCAGCCGGCATGGCCGCGGAATGAGAGCATGATGGAGAAGGTTTCGTGAGCAAGCCAAAAGGGCCAGGCCTTGCCGTGCTGCCCGTCGCGAAAAACGAAGTCGGCGGGCGTGCGCAGGTCTTGCAGCCAAGCGGTTGGCCTGCGCCAAAGGGCTATGCCAATGGCATGGCTGCCGATGGTCGCATTGTCGTCACCGGCGGGGTGATCGGCTGGGACAGCGACGAGAGGCTTGCGCAGGGCTTTGTCGCGCAGGTGCGGCAGACGCTTTGCAATATTGCGGCGATCCTTGCCGAGGGCGGCGCCAAGCCGGAACATCTCGTACGCCTGACCTGGTATGTCGTGGACATGGACGAGTATCTCGCAAACCTCAAAGAACTCGGCGTGATCTATCGCGAGATCTTCGGCGCACACTATCCGGCGATGGCGCTGGTGCAGGTCGTGCGCCTCGTCGAGAAAGAGGCGCGGGTCGAGATCGAGGCTACTGCGGTGATACCGCGCTAATCCCGATAGGATGGATCGACGCGGTCGAGCTTGCGCAGCAGAGCAGGCCAGGCGAGATCGCCGTTCCGGTTGGGCCTGTCCACGCGCGGCCGAACCTTGTCAAATGTCTTTTCCAGGATGTCGGTTGCCGGAATCGTCAGCTTCGTATTGCAGGACAGTGCCATCACCTGCACTTGGCAGGCACGCTCCAGACGGAACAGCGTGTTGAAAGCCGATGCGATAGTGCGCCCCACGACCAGCAGTCCGTGGTTGCGCAAAATCATCGCTTCATGATCGCCGAGATCCCTGACCAGCCGCTCTCGCTCGCCGATGTCGTCGGCGATTCCCTCGAAATCGTGATAGGCGATGTGGACGAACCGCATCGAGGTTTGAGCCAGCGGCAATAGCCCGCATTCCATTGCCGAGACCGCCATGCCGGCCGGCGTGTGGGTATGAGCGACGCAATCGACGTCATGCCGCGCCATATGAATTGCGCTATGGATCACAAATCCCGCGGCGTTAACGTTGTAGTCGGAAGCGTTGAACAGCACGTTGCCATCGACGTCGACCTTGATCAGACAGGACGCATCGATTTCCTCATAGAGCATGCCGTAGGGATTGATCAGGAAATGATTGGGCTCACCGGGAACGCGACACGAGATGTGGTTCGCAATCAGTTCGGTCATGTCGTGCATCGCCGTCAGACGGTAGCAGGCAGCCAGATTGACGCGGGCGTCCCATTCTTCCGCGCTGACCTGTTCGCGCACCGACTTGACAATCTTGATCGCGGGAGCATTCAGCGGCGGGTTCATGGCTTGTCTCCGTAGCGGGCGACTCTTGAGTGGCCTCTGTCACAGCCTCTGCGGCAGGGCGTCAGGATAGCTGCAACAGCGGTTGCATCGCAAGGCGCGAAGCCAAGCCCGCGCCACCGGCTTTGCTGCAGGGCAAAAACCCCTCCGTCGCAAATCCTTCATGCGTCGACTATACTTCGTGCCCAAGGCCGTTCTCATTTTTCGAAATCGGAGCTTGTCGCATGAAAACCGTTCGCTTTGCCCTGGTTCTGCTTGCGCTATCCTTGCTGGCGCCGTTGCAATCGGCTCGTGCGGCCGACGTCATCTGCTACAACTGCCCGCCGGAGTGGGCGGATTGGGCCTCGATGCTCAAGGCGATCAAGGCCGATCTCCACTATGATATCCCGCATGACAACAAAAACTCTGGCCAGGCGTTGGCGCAGATTCTGGCCGAGAAGAACAATCCGGTCGGCGACATCGGCTATTTCGGGGTCACCTTCGGCATGAAGGCAAAGGCGCAAGACGCGCTCGAACCCTACAAGCCAGTCAACTGGGACCAGGTCCCGGCCGGTCTGAAGGATCCGGACGGTTACTGGACCACGATCCATTCCGGCACGCTCGGCCTGTTTGTGAACAAGGATGCGCTTGGCGGCAAGCCGGTCCCGGCTTGCTGGAAGGATCTGCTGAAGCCCGAATACAAGGGCATGGTCGGCTATCTCGATCCGACTTCCGCCGCGGTCGGCTATGTCGGCGCGGTCGCGGTCAATCTCGCACTCGGGGGATCTGCCAAAAACTTCGATCCCGCGATCAGTTTCTTCAAGGAGTTGCAAAAGAACGATCCGATCGTTCCCAAGCAAACGTCCTATGCCCGGGTCGTATCCGGCGAGATGCCGATCCTGTTCGACTACGACTTCAACGCGTATCGGGCGAAATATTCGGAGAAGGGCAATTTCGAGTTCGTCATCCCCTGCGAAGGCTCGGTGGTATTTCCCTATGTCGTCGGACTCGTGAAGAATGCGCCCGACAAGGAGAAGGCCAAGAAAGTCATCGACTATCTCCTGTCGGACAAGGGTCAGGCGATCTGGACCAATGCCTATCTGCGCCCTGCGCGCCCGATCGAATTGCCCGATTCCGTCAAGAGCAAGTTCTTGCCCGACAACGATTACGCGCGCGCCAAAAGCGTCGACTGGGGCGAGATGGAAAACATGCAAAAAGGCTTTGTGGACCGCTATCTCGCCGAAGTCCGGTGAGGCAATATGGTGCCTCGGCGTGGAGGCAGGGGCACCATTCCCGAGATGTCGCATAAATCCTTTGTCTGGCTGTGCTTGCTGCCGCTTGTGGTGGTGACGGCCGCTTTCTTTCTGCTGCCGATGGCCCGCCTGGTCGTGACCGGCGCGGAAGGATCGCAAGGGCTTGCCGCATATTTCGCCATTCTGGTCGAGCCGCGCTATCGCGCTACCTTGATCAACACGGTGCTGCTTGCGGCTGCGACAACGGCGGTGACGCTGATCGTCGCGACGATCGCCGGGATGTTCTTGCAGCGGCATCGCTTTCCAGGACGCGAGGTGCTGATTGCGATGTTGACCTTTCCCCTGGCGTTTCCGGGCGTCGTGGTCGGCTTCATGATTATTCTGCTGGCGGGACGTCAAGGTCTGATCGGGGATCTCTCGAACCGTCTGGTTGGACAAAAGCTGGTCTTCGCCTATTCGATCTACGGGCTCTTTCTCGGATATCTCTATTTTTCCATCCCGCGCGTCATCCTCACCATCATGGCCGCAGTACAGAAGCTCGACGTCGGACTTGAGGAGGCTGCGCGCTCGCTTGGCGCAAGTCCGTGGGCGGTGCAGCGCGACGTGGTACTGCCCGCCCTGGCGCCGGCCTTCGTCGCTTCAGGCGCCATTGCGTTCGCGACCGCGATGGGCGCGTTCGGCACCGCCTTCACGCTTGCAACCAACATCGACGTTCTACCGATGTTGATCTATACGGAGTTCACGCTCGCTGCGAATTTCGCAACTTCCGCCGCCTTGTCGGTGGGACTCGGGATCATCACCTGGTTCATCCTGGCGCTCGCCCGCTCGTTTTCCGGCAGCGCGGTCGCCGCGGCGGGGTGAGCCGATGCGGGACCGCCTGATCTTTTCAGTCCAGCTTGCGTTCACGCTGCTCGTTGCGGCTTTCCTCGTCGTGCCCGCGGCGCTGTCGATCATGGCTGGCGTGACCGTAAACTATTTTCGCGGCATTGCCTCGGGCGTGACGTTGCAATGGGTGGCGCAGGTGTGGGAGCTCTATGCCGGCACCATCCTGCTCTCCTTCGTGATCGCCTTTGCGACGCTCGCCGTGACCCTAACCGCCGGCGTGCCTGCCGCCTACGCGCTGCATGTGCGGGGAGGGCGGCTGTCGCGGATCGTCGAGGAGATCATCACATTGCCGCTTGCGATCCCCGGGCTCGCAATCGCGCTGGCGCTACTGTTGACCTATGGGGGCTTCCGCGAGTTTCGCAGTTCATGGCTCTTTATTCTGGTCGGCCATGTAATTTTCACCATGCCTTTCATGGTGCGCTCGGTGATGGCGGTGTTCGCAACCGTCGACGTCAAGACGCTTGATGAGGGAGCCGCTTCGCTTGGAGCCTCGCCCTGGCGGCGGTTTCGCGATGTCATCGTCCCCAACGCGGTTCCGGGCATTTTGGCGGGCAGCCTGATGGTCGTGACACTCTCGCTCGGCGAGTTCAACCTGACCTGGATGCTGCACACCCCCCTGACCAAGACGCTGCCGATCGGCCTTGCCGACAGCTACGCCTCGATGCGGCTGGAGGTGGCATCCGCCTATACGCTGATCTTCTTCATCATGATCATTCCGCTTCTGGTCGCCATGCAGATGTTCGCCGGGAAGGAGCGGGCGAAATGACCGATACGGCCGGACATGGCGCCTCGGTACGCATCGAGAATTGCGGCAAGACCTTTGCCGACGGCACCCGTGCGCTTGAGCCGGCGACGCTTGACATCGATCGTGGCGAAACGCTGGTGCTGCTTGGTCCCTCCGGTTGCGGCAAAACAACGATGTTGCGCATTATCGCCGGCCTCGAACTGCCCGACAAAGGCGGCAAGGTGTTGTTCGACGGCCGCGACATGACGGACGTACCGATCGAAATGCGCAATGTCGGCATGGTGTTCCAGTCTTACGCACTGTTTCCCAATATGAGCGTCGCCGAAAATATCGGCTATGGCCTGAAAATCCGCGGCGTGCCGAAAGAAGAGCGCGCCGCGCGCGTGGCCGATCTGGTCGCGCTCACCAACATCGCGGGATTGGAAAATCGGCGCATCGACCAGCTCTCCGGCGGCCAGCGCCAGCGCGTGGCGCTGGCGCGCGCGGTCGCGATTCGCCCGGGCATCCTGCTGCTTGACGAACCACTGACCGCGCTCGACGCAGCGCTTCGCGAACGATTGCGCGGTGAGCTTAATCGCCTGTTGCGGGCGCTTGGGATCACCGCGATCTATGTGACGCATGATCAGTCCGAGGCCATGGAGCTCGGCGACCGGATTGTTGTGATGCGCAAAGGCGCAATCGCCCAGATCGGTTCGCCGCGTGAGATCTATTTCGAGCCGAAGGATCGCTTTGTTGCCGAATTCATCGGGGCAGCGAACATCATCGAAGCGCCGCTCGAAAACGGTCATCTGGTGTTGCCCGGTGGACGGCAGCCGATCGGCGGAAGCATCACGCTCCCCGTTGCCGTTGCGATGATCCGGCCCGAGACGATCGCCGTCGTCGACGTTGGCGGCGCCATGCTTACGGGTATGATCGACAGCGTCAGCTTTGTCGGCGACCGGCAGCGCATGATCGTGAGGGGGGCATCACACAAGCCGCTCGCCGTCGACGCTCCGAACAGGATCGTGGCAAGGCCTGGTGATCGGGTGGGATTGTCGATCGCGGCCGAAGCGGTCCGTCTTCTGCCCCCGGAGAATTGAAGAACGCCGATGTCGAAACCACTGCTGATTGCCCAGATCTCCGACCTGCATGTCAAACCGCCCGGTCAACTGGCCTATGGTCGCGTCGATACTGCAAAGGCGCTGGAGCGCTGCGTGGCTCACCTGAATGTGTTCAAACCGGCGCCGGATTTCGTGGTGCTCTCGGGCGATCTCGCGGATACCCCGGTCATGGAGGAATATCAGCATCTTGCACGGCTGTTGGCGCCGTTGAAGCAGCCGTTTGCCGCCGTTCCCGGCAATCACGATTCGCGCGAGATGATGCGCGCCGCATTTCCAGGAACGACCTATGCCTCCTCGCACGGGGCGCTCAACCAGAAGATCGATGTCGACGGGCTTGATCTTGTGCTGCTGGACTCAAGCGTGCCCGGCAAGCCGCATGGCGAACTTGACGAACCGACCCTGCAATGGCTCGACGCAACGCTTTCGTCATCGGCGGACCGGCCGGCTCTGCTGTTCTTGCATCATCCGCCGTTTGCGACCGGTATCTCGCACATGGACCGCCAGAATCTGCAAAATGCCCGCGAACTGGCGACGATCATCCGCCGTCACCCGCGCGCACGGCTCATTGCCTGCGGCCATGTCCATCGGGCGACCCTCACGATGTTCGCCGGCATCACATGTACGATTTGTCCGGCTCCGAATCATGCGGTCGACCTGGATCTCGACCACCTCCACGAGCCCTCGTTCAAGGTCGAGCCGCCGGCCTTCCACTTGCACGCCTGGTTTGCGGGCGATGGCTTCGGCAGTGTTGTGACCCATCAGGTGCCGATCGGCACATTCGATGGACCGCACCCGTTCTTCGGACCGGACGGGAAGCTGCTTTAGCTTGCCTTCGCGAGATTCTCGTCTTCCGGAGAGTTCAGGTAGGCGCCCGACAGCGTGTCGACCCAGCACAGATGATCGTGGACCTTTTTCACGCCCTCGATGTTTTCCGCGGCCACGATAGCGGCTTGTCGCGAGCGCTCGTCGGTGATGACTCCGCTCAGGTGAACGATGCCGTCGCGCACGATCACGTTCAGGCCGAACGGGCACCAATCCTGTTTTTCCAGGGCGGCAAAGATTCGGTTGCGGATATGGTCGTCGTCGGCGGTCGGATCGGGAACCTCGCGGGCAAGACTTGCGACAGCCTGCAGCAGGTTGGCGCGGGACACGATGCCGACCAGCGCATTTCCGCGTATGACCGGCAGACGCTTGACGTTGTTCCTTTCCATGAGATCGGCGATCTCGGCGAGCGCCGTATCCTCGGTAATGGTCAGCGGCGAAGCGGTCATGACCTCGCCCACCTTGCGGCCCTGCTCGTGAACGAAGTCGGTTGCCAATTTGCCGGGACCAGTCAGGAAGCCCAGCCAACGGCCGCGTTTCTTCAGCGTCCCGATTTCGGGGCGGCGGATCAGATCGCCTTCGGAGATGATGCCAACGAGCTTGCCCGCCGCGTCGATGACCGGCAGGCCGCTCACGTGCCGCTGCAGCATGATATTCGCGGCTTCGAGAATTGTGGTCTCGGGTGAAACCGTGATGACCGCTCTGGTCATGATCTGGTGCGCGCGCATGGGAACCCTGCAAGTTCTTAATGGAGATCGATAAATGCCAGATTATTTGGAATCGTCAGGGCGATGTTGATCGAGATCAATCCCTTATTTGAGCTTGTTCAGCTTGCGATAGGCATTGGACGCCTTCTTCAGCAGTCGCTTCTTTCGTCCGGACGTGAGGAATTGCATGGGCGTCTGCACGCCGCTGCGTTGCAGTTCGGCTGCCAAGGCCTGGCCTCTTGCGCCGTCGTTCAACTGTCCGAGGGATCTTTGCGCTTTGCGGAGCTGCTTGAGCTTGGCTTTCTGCTTCGAAAATTTCTTGTCCGAGAAAAGATCTTCAAAAGAATCAATGGAATAGGTGAGTTTTTTGTTGAGTAGCCTGAGGCGATGGCGTCGCTTTGTCCCCATCTTCGCAAGCTTCCGGCTTCGCTTCAGAAGCTTCTGCTCCCACTCTGCAAACTTGTCTGCGGCATAGACCCCGATCGGCGTGGTGCGGGCCGCTGCGGCTTGCTTGCTCTTTGTGGTGGACCATGGACCGTTTTCGACCCAGTCGGATGCCTGCTCGATCAGCCAGTCGTACCTGACTGAGCGGAGCGCACGCGCCAGGTTGTGGTGCCCCTCGGCGCGTTTCTCGTTCCAGGCACCGACCGCCGACAGCGTCTCAGGCGGCTTCGCGTCGATCGTCTCGATCCGCTCGACGGCGACATCAAGATCACGCACCGCGCCAAGTTCGCCGTTCAGCCATTTCAGCTCGTCCCGGATTTCGTTGCGGACGGCGTCATCGACCATGGGCGAAAAGAACAGGATTGCCGTTCGCAAATGGGTCAGCGCGACGCGCATCATGTGAAGGGCCATTGGGTCGCCGTTGCAGGTCGCTTCCTTGTTGGCGCTCAGGGCATCGAGGTACCGCCGCGCGATAATGCGGAAGGCCGTGTCGCACGCCATGGCGACATTCAGCTTGGCTTTTGTGAGCGGACGCTGCCGCGGCCGAACCGGCTTGGCGCGGGAGGTGGTCTTGCCAACAGGTCTCCGGGAGGGCGGCATGGGCGATCGGGGTGGCGGGCTTAAGCCTCGGTAGCCGATATTATAGGTCCCGCCCGGTCGGGCAACCGTCGGGGCCCTCGGGTGCAGCCCTCAAGCGACCGTCCGATTGCCAAGCTCGGCGCGGAAGCGCAATCTTCCCTTCAACAGGCCGGCGCCGCTCACTGAAAATGGCTGGTCTATGAGGGGGACACATGCGTCTGTTGCGATGCGTCGTGCTTGCTTTGGTTGCCTGCAATTCCGCCGCGTTGGCTCAAGCCAGCTATCCCAGCCGCCCGATCAAAATGATTGTGCCGCTCGCTGCCGCGAGCGCCGTCGATGTGGCGGCAAGGATCGTGACGCAGAAGATGGCCGATAACATGGGCCAGCAAATCGTGATCCTCAACTTGCCCGGCGCATCGGGACTGATCGGCGCCGAGCAGGTCGCGCATGCCGAAGCCGACGGCTACACCATCGGTGGTTTCAACGACAGCATCATGACCATGGTGCCAAATCTGCAGCCAAAGATGCGTTGGGATATCCTGAAGGATTTCGAACCTGTCTCGCTGGTTGCCACCGTGGAGTGGGGCCTGATTACGGGCAATCAGACCCCTTACAAGACGGCAGCAGACCTGATTGCCGCGGCCAAGGCGGCGCCCGGCAAAATCGACTATGGAAGCGGTGGGCCGGGAAGCCCGCAGCATCTGGCAATGGCGATGTTCGCGTCGGGAGCCGGTATCTCCTTGACGCACGTGCCCTATAAGGGAGCGACGCAGGCGGCTACCGACGTCGCGGCGGGGCAAATCCCCGTCGGCTTTCAGGG
>Ga0310912_10000607_pt1 | contig 18089 bp, 15 predicted proteins | sample GREbulkMGOX080_FD_203443 | JGI IMG/M metagenome (GOLD analysis project Ga0310912, IMG submission 203443) | Lab enrichment of tropical soil microbial communities from Luquillo Experimental Forest, Puerto Rico - GRE.bulkMG.OX080 | ecosystem: Environmental > Terrestrial > Soil > Tropical forest >...
AACCGATCCCAAGCGGCGCAAGATCATGCTGGCCGCCAAGGTCGAAGACATGCTGAATACAGTGGTCCGGCAGATTGCTTTCGCGACCTTCGAGATCAAGGTTCATCAGGAGCGGCGCGAAGCCGAGTTGACCCCTGACAGGCTCGGCGAGATCTGGCTTGCGGTTCAGCGCGAGAGCCTCGGCCCAGCGCTGAGTTTCGACGATCCCTACCGCTATTACTGGACCTATATTCCGCACTTCATTCATACCCCGTTTTACGTTTATGCCTACGCGTTCGGGGACTGCCTGGTGAACTCGCTCTACGCGGTCTACCAAGACGCCCATCAAGGCTTCGCCGAGAAGTATCTGGAGCTATTGAGGGCGGGCGGAACCTTGCGGCACCGCGAGCTTCTGGCGCCATTCGGCCTCGACGCCGCCGACCCCTCCTTCTGGTCGAAGGGTCTATCGGTGATCGCCGGATTTATCGACGAGCTCGCGCAGCTCCGCTGACCCGGTTTCGGTGACAGACGATAATTCCTTTTCGGGGCGGGTGCGCCGCTATGCCCAGGTGTCGACCGCCATGGGCGGGCTGGCTGCGCGGCTCGCGGGCGAGCGTTATCTCGGCATCAACCTCGATCGCGGCCGTCACGCCGCTGAGTTGAAGGCGGCACTCGGTGGCATCAAGGGGCCGCTGATGAAGGTGGCGCAGCTGCTCGCAACGATCCCCGACGGGCTGCCAAAAGAGTACGTCCACGAACTCGCTCAGCTGCAGGCAAACGCGCCGGCGATGGGCTGGCCGTTTGTCAAAAGGCGCATGGCAGGCGAGCTCGGCACAGACTGGGAGACCCGATTTCGCGATTTCGAGAAGACCGCGGCACGCGCTGCTTCGCTCGGCCAGGTACACCGGGCGGCGGCGCTCGATGGCCGGCCGCTCGCCTGCAAGCTGCAATACCCCGACATGGCATCGGCGGTGGAGGCCGATCTACGGCAGTTGAAATTGGCGATGGGCCTCTACGAGCGGTACGACCGGGCGGTCACGACCGCCGAGATTCATGCCGAAATCTCCGACCGGCTGCGCGAGGAGCTCGATTATGAGCGCGAGGCCGCACACATGCGGCTCTACGGCGAGATCCTGCGGGACGAGCCCGGTGTTGCGGTCCCGATACCGCTGCCCGACCTCTCGACCCGCCGGCTGTTGACAATGACCTGGCTCGACGGAGCGCCGATCCTCGATGTTGCGAAAGCGCCGCTGGTGGAACGTAACGAGATCGCGCTACGGATGTTCCGGATCTGGTACGTGCCGTTCTATTATTACGGAGTCATTCACGGCGACCCGCATCTCGGCAATTACACAGTGGCGCCGCGGTGGACCGTCAATCTGCTCGATTTCGGCTGTATCCGCATCTTCCACGCCTCGTTTGTGCGCGGCGTGATCGATCTATACCATGCGTTGCAGCGCGACGATCGCGACCTCGCCGTCCACGCCTATCAGAGCTGGGGGTTCGGTAATCTGTCGCGCACGATGATCGAGGTGCTGAACCGCTGGGCATTATTCGTCTATGGCCCGCTGCTCGACGATCGCAAACGGCTGATCCAGGAAAAGCGCAGCGGCGCCTATGGCGCCAGTGTGGCCGAGAGTGTGCACCGCGATATCCGCCGACTCGGCGGGGTTAGGCCACCCCGTGAGTTCGTTTTTATGGATCGCGCGGCGATCGGGCTCGGCTCGGTGTTTATGCATCTCAGGGCCGAGATCAACTGGTACCAGCTCTTCCATGAAATGATCGACGATTTCGACGAAGCGGCGCTCGCCGTCCGCCAGCGTTCGGCGCTCGCCGCGGCAGGCGTGCCGTCGTCCCTTCCCCCGATTAGGAGACGGAGCCAATGATCCGACGTGCGCTCGTTTCCGTCGCCGACAAGACCGGGATCGTCCCGTTCGCCGACGCGCTGGTCGCGCGCGGGGTCGCGCTGATCTCGACCGGCGGGACGGCGCGCACACTCACGGCGGCCGGGCTACCGGTCACCGAGGTGGCGACGGTCACCGGCTTTCCCGAGATGCTCGATGGCCGGGTGAAGACGCTCCACCCGTCGATCCATGCCGGCCTTTTGGCGCGGCGCGACCGGCCGGATGATCTCGCGGCACTTGCCGAGCGAGGGATAGCGCCAATCGACCTCGTCGTTTGCAACCTTTATCCCTTTGCGCAAACGGTCGCGTCCGGAGCCGATGCCGCCGATTGTATGGAGAGCATCGATATCGGCGGGGTGGCCTTGATTCGAGCCGCCGCCAAAAATCATGACGCCGTGACGGTGGTGGTCGACACCGGCGATTATGACGCCATGCTAGCCGAGGTCACCGCCCACGGCGGCGCGGTCGGTTCGGCGATGCGGCAGGCGCTGGCGCGCAAGGCTTATGCCCTGACCTCGGCCTATGATGCGGCCGTCGCCGAGTGGATGGCGCGCGAGGCAGGGGTCGTCTTCCCCGAAACGACCGTCTTTGCCGGCCGGCTAGCACAGCAATTGCGCTACGGCGAGAACCCGCATCAAGCAGCGGCCTTCTACCGCACAGGCGAGGGGCGCCTCGGGGTGGCAACCGCCCGGCAGCTGCAGGGCAAAGAGCTGTCTTACAACAACTATGGCGATGCCGATGCCGCCTTCGAACTGGTCGCCGAGTTCGCAGCGCCTGCTGTCGCGATCGTCAAGCATGCCAATCCCTGCGGCGTGGCGATCGGCGAGACGCTGTACGAGGCTTGGGACAAGGCGCTCGCCTGCGATCCGGTCAGCGCTTATGGCGGCGTGGTCGCCCTCAACCGCGGCCTCGATGCGGCGACCGCCGAGGCGATCGGCCGTCTCTTCATCGAGGTCGTCATTGCCCCTAACGTGACGGAAGAAGCGGTGGCAATTCTCCGTCGGCGAACGGCGCAGCGACTGATGGTGACCGGAGGAGTGCCGGACCCCGCGGCGCCAGGCAAGGACTTCCGCTCTGTGTCTGGCGGCATCCTAGTGCAAGACCGTGACCGACTCTCTATCGGGCGAGAGGCGCTTCGCTCGGTGACCCGCCGAGCGCCGAGCGAGGCCGAGATCGCCGATCTGCTCTTTGCCGACAAGGTGGTGAAGCACGTCAAGTCGAACGCCGTCGTTTTCGCTCGCGACCGGGCGACGGTCGGCATCGGCGCCGGCCAGATGAACCGTGTCGACGCCGTAAAGACCGCCGCCGCGCGGGCGGCCGAGATCGGTCAGGCGGCGGAAACACCGCAACCGCCGACTATCGGCTCGGTGCTCGCCTCGGACGCGTTCTTCCCGTTCGCCGACGGAGTCGAGGCGGCGATCGAAGCCGGGGTGGCGGCGATTATTCAGCCCGGCGGCTCTATCCGCGATGCGGACGTGATCGCCGCGGCGGACGCCGCCGGCATTGCCATGGTGTTCACCGGTATGCGTCACTTTCGGCATTAAAGACGATGGCCTGATCTAAAAGATCCCATCACCCGAAAGAGTAATAGTGACGAGTGATCACTTGCGCTACTCTTGGAACAAGATGTTATAGCGGATCGGAGGGGTGGCGCGTCCCGAGCATGGAGAGCGATTCGGCGCGAAGCACCATCCTCGTCGTGGACGATGATCCGGCCATCCTCGAATATGCCGGTGGGGTGCTGGCGGAGTGTGGCTATGCCGTACTGACGGCACCGAACGCGGCATGTGCGTTGGTAATGCTGCGAAATAACGACAGGATTGATTTGTTGTTTACCGATCTGGTGATGCCGGGCTTCGATGGCATCGAATTGGCGCGTCGGGCCGGTGAGGAGGTTCCCGGCCTCAAGGTGCTGTTCACTACAGGTTACTCGACAGATCCGGCCCCCAGGGGGCACCTGCTCAAAAAGCCCTACAGACCGCACCAGCTTGCCGGCGCGATTGCCGCCGCACTTGCCCGGTAAATGGGGAAATCAGGCGCAAGGTATATCGTCACTGCGTCTCCAGTAACGCCATAGCGACTATATCGATCGGCCAGAAGAGCGCGGCCGAGTAGGCAACAGGGATTTCGGCATAATTGATCGTCTGGTCCGCCCTGCGGACATCGACGACCCAATGATAGGCGAAATCGACGCAAGCAGCCGAGCCATAGAGCCAGAGCCCGATCAGCCAAGCTCGCCAGCCCATCCAAGTCCCGTCAGACGACGCGAACATTCTTGAACTGCCACGGATCCTCGCGGTCGAGATCTTCGGCAAACAGGTTCTCGCGATCGTCGAGGGGCGTCCAGTCACCGCGGATTCCCACCACCTCCCCGAGATAGGGTCGCGCGATCTCAAGGACGCGCTCGAAATCCATTTCCTCGGGCTCGACGATTCCCTGGCGCGGGTGCTCGAGCGCCCAAACGACGCCGGCGAGCACCGCCGCGGTGACCTGCAGCGAGGTGGCGTTGTTGTGCGGAGCCGCTCGCCGTGCCTCGGCGATTGTCAGGCGCGAGCCGAACCAATACACGCCCTTCGGCGGACCCATCAGCAACACCCCGAGCTCATCGGTGCCGTTGGCGATTTCCTCCATCATCAGTCGCTTGAGAGGCTGCAGCCGCCAGTTTTTGCCGGCGAATTCGTGCAGGCTCAGCACCGCATCATCGCACGGGTGATAAGCGTAGTGGCAGGTCGGACGGCTGCGCACGTGGCTGCCGTCCCTGAGGGTCAGATAATCGGCGATCGAGATCGATTCGCCGTGGGTGATCAGAAACCCATGATAGGGACCCTCAAGCGGTGTCCAGCTGCGTACACGCGTCGCCGCGCCGGGCCGCAACAGGTAGATCGCTGCACCGCAGCCGAAATCGTGCCGGCGCCCATCCTTCGGGAAATGCCGTTCATGGGTACCCCAGCCGAGTTCCGCCGGCTGTGATCCTTCGCTGACGAACCCGTCAATCGACCAGGTGTTGACGAATTCGCCCGGCTGCTTGGGGACCGTCGCGACCTGGGTGTCCCGTTCGGCGATATGGATGACCTTGACGCCGAGTTGTTCGGCCAGCAGGGCCCAATCGGCGCGCGCCCTCGGGGCGGAAGCCTCAAGCCCCGATGCCTGAGCTAGATCGATCAGCGCCTGCTTGACAAAATGCGAGACGAGGCCCGGATTGGCGCCGTGGGTGAGCACCGCAGTAGGCCCGCCAGGATAGCGCGGGCGGAGCGCCAGCGCAGTCTCGCGAAGCGCGTAGTTCGAGCGTGCTGAAGGCGGCAAGCTCGGATCGGTATACCCGCCTGGCCAGGGCTCAATGCAGGTGTCAAGATAAAGCGCCCCATTGATTTGGCACAACTCGACCAGCGCAACGCTGGAGACGTCAACCGAGACGTTGAGCAGAAAATCGCCGCGGCCGACCCTCGATTCGAGTATAGCCCGATAGTTTTTCTGGGTCAGAGCTGTTTCGATGAGGCGAATGCCGTATTCGGCGGCGACCGCGCGACCGCGCGGTTCGGCCGTGATGATGGTGACTTGATTGGGACCGATCTCGAGATGGCGCAGCAGCAAGGGCAAGACGCCTTGGCCAATACTGCCAAAGCCGACGATAACGAGGCGCCCGGGTAAGGCGACGTGCTTCTTGTCGCACATGGCAATCGAACGGTGATCGGACTGACGAAACCCCTACGGTCAGAGTATGGTGTTGTCAAGCCACGCACCCGCCAATCTTCCCCGACGGCCCACGAAGGGAGAACCTGTCCAGCGAGGGAATTGCATCGGCGCGCAGCTCGGCTACTGTGCAGCCGCCTTCATGGAGACTGCGGAATATGTTCAGATTGGCGGCGGCGATCGTCTTTGGTGTGGCCCTCGTGCCGGGGGCAGCGTTCGCCCAGGCGAAAAGCGGCAAAGCTAGCGGGTACGAGCAGCTGAACCTGTTCGGCGAGGCGTTTGAGCGCATTCGCCAGGATGCGGTCGAGCCGGTTACCGAAGCGAAGCTGATCGGAGCGGCGATCGCCGGGATGCTGTCCGGCCTTGACGCACGTTCGGCCTACATCAGCGAAGCGGCATTTCGGGCATCGCTGACGCCGGCAAATGACGATGCCGCGACCCTAGGATTGGTGCTGACGATCGGAAACGGTCAGCTGCAGGTGATCTCGCCGCAAGACGGATCGCCGGCGGCGCGGGCCGGGATCAGGCCCGGCGACGTCATCTTCACGATCGACAAGGAGCCGGCTTACGATCTGACCTTGGGCGAGGCCGAGCAGAAGTTGCGCGGTCCAGCCGGCAGCGAAACCCAGCTGACCTTGCGGCATGGCACCGAAAGGCCGATTGATCTTAGGCTTAAGCACGAGGCGTACAAGCTCCAGACCGTGGTCGGACGCGTCGAAGCGGAGAACATCGGGTATCTCCGAATTGCCGGGTTCGACGGCGGAACGCAGGCGGCACTCGCCGCCGCAGTGCAGGACCTTCGGCAAAAGATCGGCAGTAAGCTGATCGGCCTCATCCTCGATCTGCGGAACAACCCGGGAGGCGCCTTCGACGCCGCGGTCTCGGTAGCCGACGCCTTCATCGACAAGGGCGACATTGTCGTCGTCAAGGGCCGCAAGCCCACGAGCGTCAAGCGGATCAGCGCCACCCTGGGCGATCTTGCCCACGGTCTGCCGCTCGTCGCGCTGGTCAACGGCGGCACGGCGCGAGAGGCCGAACTTGTTGCCGGCGCGCTACAGGATAATCGCCGAGCCATACTGCTCGGCACCCAGACCTTTGGCGAGAGCTCGATCGAAAGTGTAATTCCGCTGCCCGGAAATGGGGCCATCCGTTTGACCACCGCCCGCTTCATGACGCCGACCGGCCGGCAGATCCAGGGGAAAGGTCTCGAACCTGATCTTGCTGTGATGCCGATGAAGCTCGAAAAGCTGGTGCAAGGAGACAGACGTCGCGAAGCGGATCTGCGCGGCGCCCTGAAGAACACCGATCCGGTAGCACCGAGCAACAAGCCGCCCGCGCGCACCTCCCCCGGCGCGACCGACACTCCGGCGATGTCGGAGGCTCCCTCAGTCGCGACCAGCGATATCGGTTCAGCAGACGACGAGCAATTGAGTCAAGCCGTGGACGTGCTGCACGGCTTGACGTTGGTCAGCGGTCGCGCGATCCAATGAGCCCGGCCCGCACATCCGGACTGTCCGCCCGCATGTCGGCCGGGGTCGGGGGGTGCGGCAGCGCTATTCAGCGTAAACTACTCGGGTGTCTGACGATTCCGAGATGATTGAGGTCGGGGAACGAGTGAACCCGGAGGATCCCGGTGCGCCTCACACCCGCGCTCGCATCGCTGCACGGATTCCATCGGTCAGGGTTGTTACTTACAACATTCATACCTGCGTCGGCGTTGACCGGCGGTACGATCCTGGCCGGATCAGCACGGTGTTGCGGGAGATCGACGCCGACATTGCTTGCCTGCAGGAGGTGGACGCCCGCCGCCGCAGCGAACGGCATGCAGACCAGTGGGCTTATCTCGGCGCAGCCACCGGCTGCCGGGTCGTTACCGGCACCGGCATCCGTCAGCCTCGCGGACGGTTCGGCAACGCGATCTTGACCCGGTTTCCGGTGCTTGCAGCGCGGTTGATCGATCTAACCGTCGCCGGTTGCGAACCGCGCGGGGCGATCGATGCGGACGTTCTGATTGGCGAGCGAGTGCTGCGGGTCATCGCCACCCATTTTGGTTTACACGCAGCGGAACGACGTCAGCAGGCGAACCGACTGATGGCAGCGCTCGTGGAGCCAGTTCCGTCGAACCGACGCGAGGCCCACGCGGTGCTGTTGATGGGCGATTTGAACGAGTGGCGCGGGCGACGAGGTGCGATCCTCTCGCTCGATCGACGTCTCGGACCGAGTGCGGCCGCGCGAACGTTCCCATCATGGATGCCGGTGCTGGCGCTCGACAGGATCTATGCGGACGGACGGGCGATACTGCGCGATGTTGGCGTCTATCGTTCCCCGCTCGCCCGCCTTGCGTCCGATCACCTGCCGCTCGTGGGCTGTTTGTGCTGGTGTGCGCGCGATCCGCGGGATCGCGAGCGGCTCCGGGCGTCGCGGCGCCGCGCCAGAACGCCAGTCAATAAATCGGCGGACATCTGAGCGTAACCGGGCGTCGAATTCCCACTCCCAGTCCGGTTCGAGCCGAATGCCCGGCAATTTACGGCGTATGGTCAGTCATAACCCCATTCTTGGCCGAACAGGGTTGCGGAGAGCGGCGTGCCCGTCTAATCAGACCGCGTGCCGCCGAAGAGAAACCCGCTCAATCTGAACTCGCTACAGCTCCGGACGCTGACCCTGCTCCAGGAACTCGCGCGTCTTCCCGACTATTCCCGGCCAGGTGATGAGCCTGGAAGCGTCGTTATCGCCGGCCTACCCATGGCGCATGGCGACCATATCCACATCGGTGAGGCGGTGGTCGCGTCGCATGACGCCACCGGGTTGCGCAATCCTGCCGTGTGGATCGCGCTCGAGCGTAAGGGTCTGGTCCGTTACTTTTCGGACTGCGCGGTCCTGACCCCTCTCGGGATCGGCTACGACACCGGATTGCGCAACGCAATCCTGCACGTACACAGTCATTGACGCGCTTGATCGCTACCAGCAAAAGTTGCGGGCGACGCCAACTGGGCTGTAAGAACCCTCGCGCAGCGCCTCCTCGATTCGCTCAAGATCCGGGGGTTGCCCGCCGATCGCACCGAATTCATCGGCATGAATGCCGGCGACAATCAGAACGCTGTCGATGCCGGCCCCTGCCGCACCGGCGATGTCGGTGCGTAGACTGTCGCCGACGGCGAGGATGCGTGACCGGTCGTCGATACCGAGTAAGTCGAGGCAGGAGTCGTAGACCGAGCGGAACGGCTTGCCATGCCAGCGCACGCGCCCCCCGCGTTCCTCGTACCACTGTGCCAATGCGCCCGCACAGAGGGCGAGACGGCCGGCATGCATGACCACGAGATCGGGATTGGCGCAAACCATCGGGAGGCCGCGCGCTAGCGCCCGTTGTAGTATCGGCGCATAATCCTCTATCCGGTCGTTCCAGCCTGCGGGTCCGGTGTTGAGGATGAACTCAGCTTCCTCGGCTGTTTCGACGAGCTCAAGCCCGAGCCCTTGGCGAATCCCGGTGTCGCGCACTGAGCCGATGTGTAGGCACCGGCGGCCGAGCGCCGCGTAGAACGGATCATCACGCCGGGCAAGGTATTGCCACGCCTCTTCACCTGAGGACATGACATCGTGGTATAACCCGGCCGGCACACCGATCCGATTAATGCGCTCGACGACGTCACAGGACCGCCGTGGCGCGTTGGACAGCAAAACGATGCGCTTGCCCCCCTCGATCAAGCCGCAAAGGCATTCGAGGGCGCCCGGTTGCGGAGCGACACCGTCATGGACGACCCCCCAGAGATCGAGAATAAACCCGTCGTAACGCGGGGCCAGCACGCCGATACCGCGAATCAGCCCAATTCCCATGATGCTCCTCTAACCAGATGAAGGCGACAGCTTTGGCGAAAGCCGAAGGGGCTTCCAGCCTCGGACCAAGGATACTTGCGCAGGAGCGCACTTTTCTTATCCTCGTCAATTGGGGTCGCCATATCTCATGCCTGCGCGATATTCCGTAATTCTCGCTGCGGCGTGCCTACTGATTTGTATGCCGGTGCTGCCCGTCACCGGTGCCGGACCGGTATCGGATCGCCGAATCATCCATGTGTTGAACCGGCTCGCCTTCGGGCCGACGCTGGAAGATTTCCATCATGTTAGGTCGATCGGGGTTGACCGCTACATTGCCGAGCAGCTCGATCCCGAATCGATCCCCGAACCGTTCGAACTGGAGTGGCGCATCGCTGCGCTGCAGACTCTTCGTTATAACGCGGCCCAGCTCCGGCGGCTCTACGGACCACTGCCCGCCGTCCGTGGGTTTAGCCTGCCTCCCGAGCTCGAGAAGGCGCAACGTGAGCGTGCACAGACTATCGTCCAGCAGGCCGCACAGGCACGGGTCCTGCGGGCCGTACTCAGTCGGCGTCAGCTGCAGGAGGTCATGGTCGACTTTTGGTTCAACCATTTCAACGTTTTTGCCGGGAAGGATTTGGATCATTTGTGGATCGGCGACTACGAGCGGCAGGTAATCCGTCCTTTCGCGCTGGGCCGATTCCGTGACCTGCTCTTTGCCACAACGAAGCACCCGGCGATGCTCGTCTATCTCGACAATACGCTGAGCACAGCCCCTGGAAGCCCGGGCGCGCGCAGGAACAGCAGTGGACTCAACGAGAATTTCGCGCGCGAGGTGATGGAGTTGCACACGCTCGGCGCAGAAGGCGGTTATACCCAGGAGGACGTGATCACTTTGGCGCGCATCTTGACCGGGTGGAGCATAAATCGGCCGGACGCCCGCGAATTTCCCGACCATGCCGCCGTATTCGAGGGCACTCGTCACGACTTCGGCCCCAAAGTCTTCCTCGGCCATGCACTACGGTCTAGAGGCAAGGCCGAAGGGGAGGAAGCGCTCGAAATTCTTGCAAAGAGCCCGGCGACAGCTCATCACATCGCCTTCGAGCTAGCGCAATATTTTGTCGCCGACGACCCCCCGACACCCCTCGTCGACGAGCTCGCCGCGCAGTTTCTCGCGACCGATGGCAATATTCGAGAAGTGCTAAGCACACTTTTCGCTAGCCGAGAGTTCTGGGAGAGCTATAGCCAAAAGTATAAGACGCCTTATCACTTCGTGATTTCGACAGTACGCGCAGCGGGCGCTCCGGTGGATAACACCCGCCCGCTGCTCGGTACGATGAGCCAGCTCGGCATGCCGCTGTTCGGCTGCCTGACTCCGGACGGCTACAAAAACACGGAGGGCGCCTGGCTAAGCCCAGACGCTACCGCCCGCAGGATCAACTTTGCAGCGGCGCTCGCTCGGGGCAACCTGCCGTTGAGCAGCCTCCCGGACCCGCTGCGACCGCACGCGGCTAGCCCGGTTGATGTTGCGCGTCTTGAAGAAATCTTCGGATCGACCCTGAGTAGCGCGACACGCGAGACGGTCGCTGAAGCTCCGCCGGGGCTGCGCGCCGCCCTGATCCTAGGCAGTCCGGATCTTATGCGCCGCTGATGATGATGCCGCGGCGTTCGACCGCTTTCCGCGCATCGTTACGCGCCGCCGGAGGCCTTGCGCCCGATGTCCAGAGCCGCGAAGGAATAGGTCGGCGCGGGCATCAGATAGCGGAATCCTTTCTCCAGCAATGCCTCGACATTCTTGCTGTCGACGTGCGGGTGACCGCATGCGACATTGTGCTGCTTGCAGATCGCCAAGATCTCGTCGATGGCCGAGGCCACTGTCGGGTGGTCGTACTGCCGGGGATAGCCGAGATCCTGTGACAGGTCGCCTTCCCCGATGATTACCGCACCGATCCCGGGCACCTGTTCGAGCATATGCGGCAGGTTTCCGATCGCTCTGGCCTCCTCGCACATGATCGCGACTAAAATCTCGCCTTGCGGGTTGAGCGGCCAAACATCAGCGCGAGCGTAATATTCCTGCTGGGTCAGCCCCCAATAGCGTGCCGCCGCGGCTGGTGCATCACCGCGCTGGCCCGGGGGTTCGAAATAAGCGGCCGAGCGCGGACGCGGGTATCGGCATGCGGCAACCGCGTTGCGTGCTTCTTCGACGGTGCTCACATGCGGCCATACGATTCCGTATACGCCTTGATCGAGAACCTGTTTGGCGACCCATTGACTGATCTCCCCGCCATTTGGCGGAATCCGCACGAAAGGTGTCACCGCCGGCGCCAGGCTGCCAGCACGCAGTATCTGCCGGCGATCCAGCATGAATTGCAGGCAATCCCGTAACGCACGAATATCGTAGGGCCGGTGTTCCATCTCGAACACCACGCCGTCATAGGGAGCGGCATTGATCGCCTGGGCTGCCCCGATCTCCGCCGCCGAGAAGGTGACGAAGGTGGGCTTGCCCTGCTCCAGGGCGCGGATTACGCCATTCAGTCGAGGAGTTTCGGCCATTTTTTGTCTCCTTTCCCAAGAAAATCGAATCGTAGAAACTTCGTACAGCGCATCGTCAACCTCGCGGCTAACATAGCTGCCGGTCGCCTGCCACTATCCTACGATAACTGCCGGAAATAATCACGCACGCCATCCTCGAGGGAGTGAAATGACGCATCAAAGCCGGCTCGACGTAACTTCGTGATGTCTGCGCGAGTGAAATATTGATATTGAGCGCGCAGCTCATCCGGAGTGTCTATAAACCGAACATTCGGTTTGCGCCCCACCGCCGCGCAGACGGCACGGACGAGATCGAGGAACGACCGTGCGGTGCCGGTGCCGACATTGAACAATCCGCTCTTCTCGGGATGCCTCAGGAGCCAGCTGACGACCGCGACACAATCCTTGACGTAGACGAAATCGCGTAGCTGGCCACCGTCGGGATAATGCGGATCATGCGATTTGAAGAGAGTAACCGCCTCACCGGCTTTGACGGCCGGGAAAATTTTGCTGACGAGCGACTGCATGACGCCCTTGTGGGTCTCGTTTGGACCATAGACATTAAAAAACTTGAGCCCGGCCCATTGCCGGGGCGTCGCGTGGCCGCGAGTGACGTCATCTACCACTCGGCAATCGACAATGTGCTTGCTCCAGCCGTAGGCATTCAGCGGGTGCAACGCCGCAAGAGCAGCCGGGCTCTGCTCGTCGCTGAAGCCGGCGCTGCCATCGCCGTACGTGGCAGCAGAAGAGGCGTAGATCAGCCTTGCTGCATTTGCCGCGCACCAGTTCCAGAGATCCAAGGTGAGGCGGATGTTGGTCGACACGAATTTGTCGATGTCTTTCTCCGTCGTCGACGAGATCGCTGCCATATGCACGATCGCAGCCACTTCGTCAGCATGGCGAGCCAGCCACTCGAGCAAGTCGTTTGGACGAACGATGTCGTGTATGCGAGCCGCGGCGATATTGCGCCACTTTTCGCCTGACCGGAAAAGATCGCAGACAACAATACGTTGCCCGGCCTTCGCCAGCTCGACCACGATGTTCGACCCGATGAACCCGGCACCTCCCGTCACGACGATCAAATCGTCGCTGGAGAAACTCTGAACTGTCGGCATGATGCTTTCTCTCGACGACGAAATGCGTGGTCGGCCGCGACTTCTCAGGGTGAACCCGAGCTGACCGAACCTTTTACGACAATCCCGGTGATCACCGGACCGGTGATCGTGTTTAACAAGGTGAAGAATTTTTGCAATTCGTTCAGCCTGGCATTGGCGACATAGATTACGTCTTTGTCTTCGACGGGAAAGCGCTGGGCGAAAAAATAGGAATTGGCATCGCTGAGATCCAGACGGTAGACTACGGGAGAGGTTCCACCCGGGCCGATCGCCAAAGGGGGCGCCTTGAGCGCCTCGACGACAGTAGGCGGCTCGAAGCGAAACAAAAATACCCCGGCGGGATCTGCCCGCAGATCTTGCAACCCGCCGGCCTTGGCCAGCGCTTGGGCCAACGTTATCTCCTTGGCACCAAAACTCACCTGCATGTTCTGTCCCGTCGCTCCGAACACCGAGAAGGTTTGCGGGACTTGAACCAGCGTCAACACGTCCCCGGGCCACGCGTAAATGTTCTCGGCAGGCTCCGATACCAGCTTTTCCATCGGAATCGTAGCGGTGACGCCTTCCCGCGAAAGCCGTACAAAGGTGTCATAGACTGGCGCTTTTGCTCCGCCGGCCAGCGCAATCACATCGAGAAGGCGATCGCCGTTGACCGAAAGCGGCACTCTGGCGCCGCTGACGACCTCTCCTGACACTGTCGCCGAGTTCGTGACGCTCTTCGTAATGTTGACAAGCACCTGCGGCTCGATCGCTTTGTCTGCGAGGCGCTGCTCGATGACGTGCTGGACTTCGAGAGGCGACTTTCCCGCGACAGGGATACGGTCTGCGAAGGGCACGCTGATTGCGCCATCGCGCGCAACCACCTGGTCGGGGATGGTCACGCTTCGCGAGCCCGGCGAGACGCCAGTGGTTATCCCCGCACCAAAAAGCCCTCCACCGGCGGCTTCCCAAATCGTCGCGGTGATCGTGTCGCCGATCCCGATCTTGGGGTCGGGGGGCTTGCCGTATTTCTGAAAACGTGTGCGAAAGCTCTCGCCGGGCTGCGCCAGGAGCGTCGAGACAACATTGCCGTCCACGTCGACAACGTCGAAGCGCGGCTGGTCGTCCTTGACCGCCTGGTCCACGACTTGACCCGTGGTCGGCCCTGCGGTCGGCAATGTCGAGCATCCGCCGAGCGCGGCACCGGCTAAGCAAGCGAGGATAGCGGCAGCAAGCCTCATTGTGCGGCAAGGTTTCGCGATCAAGTCATATTTTCTATCAGAACGGGCGGAGAAACAAGAGGGCGCAAATGCGCTGCCCATGTCATACGTGGCAGAAGAAGCTCGACGACGTGTGGCCTTGGCCGCCTTGTAGCGGCGCTCGGCTTCCGATCTTACCTAGACGACCTGCAGCTGTGTCGCGATCAAACGCGCTGCATAGACACCCATCCAGCCGGCCGGATCGAGCCAACCCTTTTCATTGCGCGGCGGGCGAATCGCCCGGATATGGGCATCGGTTATCTCGGCGAGGTCGCCGATCGGACGCGGCGCGTCGAACTCGGTTGACCAGAAGAAGTGAGCAGTGCCGCCCACCTCGTGCTTGGCAATCAGGCAGTTCGGGGCGCCACCCGCCCGATTGTACAGCCCAACGGCCGAATAGTGTTCCTGGTGGTTCACCATCATCACGCCTTCCGTCCCCGGAAAGGCATATTTCATAGCAGAGAACCAACGGCACAGCGCTGCGAGCTCCTGCTCGGTAAATTCGTACTTGGTTGGCGCCGGGTCAGCCCGCAGCAGAACACCCCGCACCGTCAATGGGAAAGGCACAATATTGGTTTGCTCGGACACTTCGTCCCGTTCGCCCCCGATTATCTGGCCGCATCGTGAACGGCCGTAGTCCCCGCATTTCCCCGCTCGTACGCGCCTTCGACCCTATCGCCTCGCCCGCGATGCCGTGCCACGGCAAGCGAGAAAAGCCGAGCTTTTGCCAACTACTTATCAATCGGCGATCGATACAGCACGCAGACCAATTTCGATTCAGAGAATACTATCGGAGGGCGTTTCCGAGTCAATCGAGCTCATAAGCGTAGCGCGGCTTTTCTGCCAACTGTGATCAAACGGCAACAGTGGCAGATAGGCGACAGTCTATTAAACTCCAAGTTTGGTGGACCGGCGCGGCACGCGAGGAAGCCCCCTACCACTTGGGGTTTCCGACTTGCCCTCCGCTACCTCTTATGGGACGCACCGCGTAAGCCGGACCTTATATCGCCTGTGGCCCAGGGACCGCGCGAAACTCGCCGGTGAATCGGCGGTCTCTGCGAATTGCCCTGGTTGACCCGCCGATGCGGTTCTGTTAGAGAGCGCCGATGCTGACTGAGCGCTTCGAGCTTCGACTTACCCGCTCGGCGTCCTGACGGACGCCGAGGTCTTATTGTTCCCGGTCCGGGGAACTCTCTCGCGCTCGGTAGTGCTGATGCCTGCAACCCGTTGATCGACCGCTTCGCCTTTCTCCTCACGCCGTCGGCGGACGATACGCGAACTCTGTGGTTGCGACTTAGCGGCGGCCGGCGGCGCTGACGCCCGCTGGCGGCGATACCCCTCCGCTCACAGAGCCGCCGTACTGGCGGTGATCCCTACACTAGGAGTGTCCGATGTCCGGCATGCCCATCCACAAATACCGCCCCTTCGCGCCCATCGATCTGCCTGACCGGCGCTGGCCGATGCAGGTCATCGATCGGGCGCCGCAATGGTGCAGCGTCGATCTGCGCGACGGCAACCAAGCGCTGGTCGAGCCGATGGGACCCGACCGCAAGCGTCGAATGTTCGATCTTCTGGTCAAGCTCGGCTTCAAGGAAATCGAGGTTGGTTTTCCCTCGGCATCGGAGACGGATTTCACCTTTGTCCGCGAGCTCGTCGAACGCCGGCTCGTCCCCGACGACGTTACGATCCAAGTGTTGACGCAGGCGAGGCCCGAGCTGATCGAGCGCAGTTTCGAAGCGATCCGGGGAGCGCGGCGCGCCATCATGCACCTCTACAATTCGACATCGACATTGCAGCGGCGGGTCGTCTTCGGTCTTGATAAGCCAGGCATCGTCGACATTGCCGTGTCCGGCGCCAGGCTCATTCGCGACCTCGCGGCAACGATGCCGGAGACCGAGGTGATTTATCAATATTCGCCCGAGAGCTTCACCGGGACCGAGCTCGACTTCGCGGTCGAGATCTGTGAGGCGGTGATGGATATCTGGCGGCCGAGCTCTGGGAAAAAGACAATCCTCAACCTTCCCGCTACGGTCGAGATGGCGACACCGAACATCTATGCCGATCAGATCGAATGGTTTGGCCGCAACATCCGCGACCGCGACTGCATCACTCTCAGCCTGCATCCGCACAACGACCGCGGAACTGCAGTGGCAGCCGCCGAGTTGGCGATAATGGCTGGGGCGGATCGCGTCGAAGGCACGCTCTTCGGCAATGGTGAGCGTACCGGCAACGTTGATATTATGACCTTGGCATTGAACCTGTTCAGCCAAGGCATCGACCCCGGCCTCGTGATCAGTGACATCGACGAGATTGTTCGTACCGTCGAGCACTGCAATCAGCTCCCGGTCCATCCCCGCCACCCCTACGCCGGCGAGCTCGTCTATACGGCATTCTCGGGCTCGCACCAGGACGCGATCAAGAAGGGTTTCGAGGCGCTCGCCAGGCGCAATGACACGTTGTGGGAGGTCCCGTACTTGCCTATCGATCCGAAGGATCTGGGCCGCACCTACGAGGCGGTGATCCGGGTCAATAGCCAGTCGGGCAAGGGCGGCGTCGCCTACGTGATGAAAGCCGATTACGGCCTCGACCTGCCGCGCGGGCTGCAGATCGAGTTTTCGAAGCGCGTGCAGGAGGTTGCCGACCGTACCGGCAAGGAGCTCAGCAGCGCCGACATCTGGTCGCTATTCGAAGAGACATATCTGCGGCGCGACGGCGTCGTTCTCGCGGACTATAGTCTTCTCCCCGAGCCGCGCGCCGGCGAGCGGCGCATTGCTGCGGCAATTGCGGTCAACAGAATCGAGCGCCGCATCGAAGGTGTCGGCAACGGCCCGATCGCGGCTTTTGTGGACGCGCTGCACCGCAATTGCGACATCGCGCTAAACGTTCTCGACTACCACGAGGACGCAGTCAGCGCTGGCGCCGATGCTCAGGCGGTCGCCTATGTCCAGATCCGCGAGGGCGGCGAGGCAACGCTTTACGGCGTCGGCATGGATAGCGACATTGTCACCGCCTCGTTGCGCGCGGTCGCCAGCGCGGCGACCCGCATACTCCACCGCACTCGAGACCGCTAGCGGCGGCTTCAGGCCACCCGGTCGCCTTGCCTGATCTCGACCGTGCGGTTGTCGACCGCCGGCAGCATGCGGGCGGGGTCGCGGGTGACGACGATGTCGAGCACGGTCGGACGCCGACGCTCATCGAGGCCGTCGCGCAATCCCGAGACGAGCTGGTCGGGATCCTCGATGCGGATGCCATGGCAACCCATCGCGCGGGCGATTGCCGCATAATCCATCTCGACGAGATCGGAGGACTGGTAGCGCCCGCGGAACATCGCGTGCTGCAACGCCTTGACATAGCCCGAGGCGGCGTTGTTGACGACGACGATCGTCAGCCCGATCCCGGCCCGTCGCGCGGTCTCGAGCTCCCCCAACATCATGTTGAACCCGCCATCTCCGGTGATCGCGACGACCGGCGTTTGCGGAGCCGCGAGCGCCGCCCCGATCCCGCCGGGTAAGCCGTAGCCGATCGACGCAAGACCGCGATCGGGGATGAAATGGCGCCCCGGCGACTTCGTGTCGTATAGCAGCCCGGTCCAGTGGCCGGCGAATCCGCCATCGGCGACCAAGATGCTGTCTGCCGGCAAGGCGCGGTTGAGCTCACGACAGAGCCGCGCCATGTGGATTGGCCGCTCGCTCGAATCGAGCCGCGCGGCCGCCTCTTCCCGCCAAGCCGCCATCCGGACCGGGATTTCGCCGATATATTCGGCGCGCGCGGCGCGGGCTCGCCTGCCATCGTCGGCGAGCGCTTCGGCGAGATCATCGAGCCCGGCT
>Ga0310912_10000614_pt1 | contig 18001 bp, 21 predicted proteins | sample GREbulkMGOX080_FD_203443 | JGI IMG/M metagenome (GOLD analysis project Ga0310912, IMG submission 203443) | Lab enrichment of tropical soil microbial communities from Luquillo Experimental Forest, Puerto Rico - GRE.bulkMG.OX080 | ecosystem: Environmental > Terrestrial > Soil > Tropical forest >...
CGATCCATCGGTGGCTTGGGCGAGCACCAATAAGATCACGACGCTGGGGACGCTGACCGTCGCTTCGGTGGTGCCGGACAGCGAGGCGACCGAACGCGCGCTCATGTTCTTGCCAGCGCTCTTGCCTGCCGGCATCGAACCCGCGGACCCGATGATTCAGTTCCGCAACAAGACGTATCCGGTATCTTACGAGCGCCGTCACGCGCGATGAAGTAGCCTCGGTGCTTCATAGGGTGCCGGGTTTTTTCACGCGCTGTCGTTAGGCGACATGAAGGGGTCGCGGTCAATGTTAGACTTGCAATACCCGTTTCACGCGCTTGCGTCGTCGCCCTCGAAAGGGGCGCGAAAACCCGGAGCCAAGCGCGAGATCATCGAGATGTCGACGGCATACGACTTGGCGATCTCGGCCAACGTCTCGCCGGCGGCGCGGCGCTTGATGGCTTCCTTGCGCTGATAGTCCGACAGTTTGGGCTTGCGGCCGAACTTGATCCCTTGCGCCTTGGCTCGCTCGCGGCCCGCGCCGGTGCGTTCCCGGATGAGGTCGCGCTCGAACTCGGCGATCGCGGCCAACAGCGTCGACAGAAGCCGGCCCTGCGATGAGGTGGTGTCCCACAGCGGGTCGCCAAGGCTCCTGAAGGCGGCGCCGGCCTCGCCGATGCGCTCGATCAAGTCTAACAGCTCGCGGGTGCTGCGGCCGAGCCGGTCCAGCTTCGTCACCAGCACCACGTCCCCGGCCTTCAGCGAGGCCATCAGCTTCGCCAACTGCGGCCGATCGGCCCGCACCCCGCTGATCTTCTCGCGGTAGATGGTCTCGGCTCCGGCGGCTTTCAGGGCTTCCAGCTGGCCGGTGAGATGCTGGTCTTGCGTGCTGACCCGGGCATATCCAACGAGCGCCATTTCCGCCTCCAATTTCACAAGTAAGTTTCGCAAACTATAACTCATTGATTTTGCCGGTCCAGCGATTTCTTGTGAAACTTACAAGTTTCACAAACTAGCAGCCCGGCGCCGTTGGGCTTCTGCGCTCGCGGAGCGGCTGCGACAGGTTGCCGAAGGCTAAAGGGCGGCCGTCGGTTCTGGCAATCAACTTACCAGATAACGATCATTCTTCCGCAAGTCGCCAAGCGGGCGTCTGCACCGGCCCGGTGCCAATCGGGTGCGACAAGCTGCCGGTGGCGTCGGCGGTGGTGCAAAACCGCACAATGGCGGTGCGTCGCGCATATGAGGGCGAAAAGGGTGGTTTTTCGAAGTTATCCACAGGGTGCCCTGGCGTCGAAGTTTTTATGTCGGCGGGCACGCGCGTTACGCGGTAGCTTATACGGTGGACCAGCGCGGCTTGGGGAAAGCCATGAAGCATAGTCCGTTGTGGTTTGCGACTCCACTCGCGTGGACGCTCGTTTTGCTCGGGGCAACCGTCTTCGCGATCTTCGCTTGAAAGGTAGGGGCCGCCTCAGTTGGCGGCCTCTTTCGTTACAGCCCCTTTGGCGGTGTGGTCGGCGGCCCGATCGCCAAGAAACAGCCGCCGCTTCGCATCGGCAGCCCAACGTCATCAGTTCGGCCGCGATCCGCGCGATCTCGCCTTAGTCTCTTCCGCGAGCTTGGTCCAGGCCGCTGCAAGCAGCGCCCAAGGATCGAGAGGTCCCTCGGCCTCGCGGCGGCAGTGGTCGGCTTGCGTGCTGTAGGTCTCCGCGAGCTCATCAAAGCGGCCCGCATCGATCTGGTTCATGGCCGAGGTATCCCAAAGGCGGCCCCTCCAGCTTTGACTCTAGGTTATGGGAGCAGCGCGGTGAAGGGGCTGGCATGGGTCAGGCGAGCGAGGCCGCCGTTTCCGCGGTCTACAGCTTGTTCTTTCCGGACTTCCCGCGCCTGGGCAGAACGATGCTCCTTCTCGCGGAAGTGATCGAGCAAAGCCGATCGGATCACCCCGAGCACCTCAAAAATCGTAAAATCGCCTAATCGCAGAATAGTTTAACGGGGGTGCCTAGAGGTCGGGCGGGGCCGCAAGGCATCGCGACCAAGGGACGCGCCGGCCTAACCCGATGCACGCCCTCCGCAAAGAAGCACAGCGCCGCACGTATTGGCCCGCGTGTAGATGAGGGTTGCGCCTGAGCGTTGTCGGATGATGGCGGTCCGTTCAGTTAATGCTGAGACCCTGCCGCCCGTCAGCAGCGGCACCATCCCCATCACATCATACCGGGATCCGGGCGCGACAGCGTGCACGCCGAACAGGTGCAGCGCGGTCCAACCGAGATCGTGAGCCGCACTGGCCCAACTCGACAGGAATGCGTCGCCGTCCTCAATCATTTCAAGCCACCGATCGGCACCAACCCATTCAGGCGTAGGCATCTGTTTCAGCTCTTCAGAGATTGCATGCCATCCGGCCGGGTTGTCCTCAAATATCCGCGCTGCTCGGCCCTCTTCAAAATGAGTGGTGGCAGTGGGGACACTGGGGACACTTCGCGTGACCGACTCGAATTGCTTGTTTTTTCTGTCCCCACTCAATGGAGCGTGCTGTCCCCACGCGTTTCTGAGTGGGGACAGGACTGCTTCGCGAGTGGGGACACAAAAGTCGTTGTGCTGCAGGAACTTCTTGCGTTTGTCCCCACTGCCACCAGTGTCCCCACTTGTTTTCATCAGGGCCGCGATCTCCCGGGAGAATGCTTGCAAGTCATGCTTCATTTGCATCCTCCAGGAACGTAGAGCGGATGTGATAGAGCCGCATCTTTCCGTATTCAGGGACGCGCATTGACTTCGCGGCATGGGCGCCTGCGCCCTCGATGTAGCCCTTCTGCCTCAACGTCGCAGCGACACGGCGCGGATCGAGGCCGATACAGATTTCCTTCCACGCGGTGGTGGTAACGTAGAAGTCCCAGCCATCTCCCGCGTGCTCGCGGAAGCCGGCGACATCGCGGGCCTGCATGCCTTTGGGTGCGCTCTCCTCCCAGGCGGGAATGAAGCGCGACATGCCGTCCTTCAACAGGAACGTCCTAACCTGCTCCATGCCGGCGGCAGTCTCAGCAGCCTCATGCCCGCCGCGCGCTGCAAGCCACTGCTCAAAGCACAGTGCGGCTGCCTTCACCGCCTCCCCTCGAGACCAGGGGACGATCCCATACAGCGTTGCGATCTCGCCGCCGGCAGCGATGAGGCTGAACCGTTGGGCCACGCGCCCAACTTGCCCGTCAGCTCCAGCCGGCACGTAGGTGTCGCAGAAGCTCCTCACGATGTCCTTGACGGTCTTCCGGATCTCATCGATCTCCGGGACGATCGCGGCGAGATACTGTCGGGATGCGACACCATAGTGCTGCTGGGTTGCCGTCTTCAGATGAATTGCAAGCGCATCCGCCGAAGCGAAGCCGTGCAGCTCCTCGAACATACCCATGCCCGCACCAGCATCGGCGGATATGTCCACGATCCTGATCTGCTGACCGGCCGCTAGACGTTTGCCGCGGCCATCCTCGGCGACCTTGTCGGACAACCCGATTTCGCCGGACGACAGAAACAAAACCCGCCACTTGGCAGCTCTTCGCGCTGAGCCGTCGCGCGTGCTGCGCGACTTGCCCGAGCCGTTAGCGAGCATGTAGGCGGCCTCTCCTGCATCCTTGGCCGCCAACTGAGACAACTCGTCCAGACACAGCAGCGTGTCGCAGTGCGCCAGAGAAACGCCCTCCAGCCCGTTCGCTGTTGAGCGCCAGGACCGGACGTAGCCGTTCGCATCGCCACCACCCCATACGCTACCGGCAACATGCAGCGCTGTGCTCTTGCCAGTGGACGAAGCGCCCTTGAAGTGGATACCCCCGCCTTCCATCGCACACGCGCCGACGAGCGGTCCAGCGAAGGACGCCGACAGCGCCGGCACCAGCCGGCTGTTACCGATGGCTTGGAGCGCCACATTCTGTTGCCAACTCTCGAGCGTTCCCGCCTGCCGGAACGCGTGCTCGTGGGCGGATGCACTCTGCAACAACAAGAGATCGCTCGGATCGGCGCCGAAGCACTCGCCAGGCATGACAAATGAGTTGCCATGCCAGCCCACGCGCTGCGTGGCACGTGCCCGGGCGAGATGAAGAACCCTCCATCCATGAGGATCCTCCGCGCCTCCGATCCGTCGCCGGCCAAGGTGGCTCGCGGCAAAGCGAACTGGTGATCGCGACCGTCGTGGTCCTTCCAGTGCAACAACACGCCCCAGCTCGCCCCGTCGGGGTCGCGGGTCTCCGCCAAGACGTCGAAGTGACCAGCCACCAGAACGGCGGGCTTATCCAGGTCGTCCGGATTGCTCCACATCAGGCCACGATCGGAGAAGCTATAGCCGACCGGTAGCGATGATTTCTTCTCCGCGCCGGCGTGCAGGTGCCTTTCGCCCTCATCCAATTGTTCGGTTGAGGGTTGCCACTCCTCCGTCGTCAGCATCCTCTCCTCGAGGTCCTGCAATGTGTGCCCCGCTTCGAACCAGTCGGATACGTCTTGCTTCTTTTCAAGTTCTGGAAACCCAACGACGCGGACGCTCGTGGCGACGCCGAACGCGAGCGCGGCCTTTACCTCGGCGTGGTCTGATCCCTCCTCATCGTTGTCCGCCAGGATGACGAGATGCTTGTTGGCGAAATATTGCTCGCACCCGGCCGGCAATCCATCGCCTACACCGCCGAACGTGACAGCACAGCCGCCGCGCTTGCCGACGGAATCAACGTCCTTCTCACCCTCGGGCCAGTAGACCGTCGATGAGCCGTCGAGATCGCCTGCCAGGTAGGGCACCGACCTGAAACCTTCGGGTTTGCGATACTGCCAACCTGTTCGGCCATGGACGTCGGTTACGCGATAGGCATTGAAGGCTCGCCGGTCGCCCCGCGTCATTATTTTGATGCGAACGGGTACGCCGCCTCGCTTGTAGATGTGCCGCCGTTTCTCGTCCTCGCGCAGACGCGGTCCCTCATCGCCAGCCGGCATGAAGCGAGGTTTGCCCTCTTCATCTGGCTTGGTCGGGGCCGGAAAGTCAGCAGGCCGATCCTTAGCTTCGGCCGGAGTTGCCGCTACCTGTGGGGTTGACTTCGACTGGTGATCGCGGACGTTCCCGGTCAGGTTTGTCGCGTCGGTTGATTGGACGTTCAACATGGTTGCGAGTTCTCGTGCTGCTTCGACCCCTGATTTGCCTTCGAGATATGCCTTGAGGCCGATGACATCGCCGCCTTTGTCGCCGGTGGCGAAGTCGCACCAGACACCGCTTTTCAGGTTCACCTTGAAGCTGCCCGGCTTTGCGTCGTTGCGGGTGGGGTTACGTGCCACCCACTCGCCCGATTCCTGTCGTCCACCAGGCAGAAGCTGTGGAACGACAAAGTCCAGGGCGCTGAGGGTAGCGGAGCGGACAGCCTTGAAGTCAACGCGCTGACCGTTGGTGTGCATGAAGATACCCATTAGAGATTGCCTCCAACGTTCGGCTTGGCCGCGCGCCCGCACTGGGCCGACCCGCCCGGCGAGTTCTTGCAGCGGATGCCGGTCGGCTGAATTTCGCCAGCGTCATTGGCGGGGGACGGAATCTCAGCGCGAGACCATTCGGCCAATACCGAAAAGAAGCCAGTGATATTCGCCGTGATCTGTCGGGCATCTTCGCGGCTGAGATCGCGAGCGAGGCGCGGTTGCCAGAGCTGCCGCGTGCGCTGGATCAGGTCATCTTTCAGGTTGTCGTTTGCGTGCGATGGTTTCATCGAAGACCTCACGGGCGGTTCCGGTCTCGGAATCCCACCGATACCGCTGGACCCAAATTGATTTGCATCTTCAGGCGTCCCAGTCTCAGGGATCGCCGCCTTAAGCGCCGTATCAGAGTGGCAGTTCTTCTTCGGGGATGGTGAACTTGTGCGACTTGCCGCGCGGATCACGAGTTGGCGCTTGCCGCCGTTTCCGATCTCGCAGGCAATGGAACAATCGAAGAAACCGTGGCGCAGCCCATCCACTACCACCTCTTCTATACGCGCGAGCGCTTCAGTGATCTGGCCGCGATGCGCGCGAGTAACAGGGGAAACCGGAACGTCACGCATCGTGCAGCAGAGCCTTCATATCTTTGATTGGTTGCGGAAAACGCCAGCGGCTGAATCGCCCCGCCCTGGCGGTAAAAGCACGTCATCCCGGCGCGTCGGGCGATCACAGAAGATGAAAACCTTGCGCCGGCCTTCGGCGCGAAGGTCAATGAGATCGTAGCCCGTGCAGCGCAGAAAGCAGGCGAAGATAGAAATCGCGCGTCTTGAACGCTGCTTCGTCGCCCGCCACACCATTGTTTTCCTGTCCAGTTGACACTTTACGTTTCCTTTAAAAAAACAGCTATCCGCCGGCGGCAAGAATGCGCTGATGCGGCACCGCGCGATGGAGCAGGCCGAGCTTCTCCAGCCGGATTCGCATGGCAATCGGCGAGACGAGGAACTGCTCGGCCAGCGGACGGGCGATGCTGTCCAGAACATTGTCGTCAGTCTCGGAGCAGTCGCGATCCCCCGACCTGGCTCTCGACGCGCGGCACCTCGACGAAGGGATGGTCGATGGGGGTTCGCGGTTGCAGGACGCGCGGCTTGCGATCCGGGAACATCTCCTCCCATGCGGCCATGACCAGCTTGAGCGGCATCAGCAGACACGACGCATAGAAATCCGCCTGCCATTCGATGGATTTTTTCGCCCGGATCGAACGGCAGACGACCGAGGGCTCGTTGAGCAAGGAGACCCGTGCCGGGTCCTTGGCGAACAGGTGACGGTGCAGCCGCCAATGCCCGCCGCCCTCGTGCGCCAGCGTGAAACGATAGCGGCCTTCCATCGACGGGTTCTTCTCCGGGTCGAGGCTCTCGTCGATGACGATGCGGCGCTCATCAATGTACATCGCACCGAGGATGTCGGGTTCGAAACCGAAGACGTCGGAGCGCGGATGATTGAGCAGCCGGTGCATGTCATCGAATTCAATGCCAAGCTTCAGATGCTTCTCGACGATGTCCTCGATCGGGACCTGACGTGTGATGACAACGCCACGAGCTTGCTGGAATTCGGCCAGTAGCGCCGCAGCGTCGCGCTCGATCGACTGCTCGTCAAGGTAGGGCACTTTCTTCGGCATCAGGTCGTCATCCTTTCATCTGCATCGTCGAAACCGCGGTTAGCGCGATCACCCCTCCTTGGCCTTCCGCGCTTCACGGGCGAGCCGGGCGATGTCGTCGGCCGTCAGACCTTTGGTCGTCCTCAGCAACGCCGTTAGCTCGACGGGATGGCGTTTAATGATCTCTGAGACATCGCTGGCCACCTTCCCAGCTCGCGCCAAGAGATCGTCGGCATCGCACTGAAGAATCTTGGCGATCGCCTTCACCTTGTCCTCGGCCGGCGGGGTAAACTCATCCCGCTCGACCTTCGACAGGTAGGTCGGGCTGACACCGATCATCTTCGCCATTTCTCGCAAGCCGATTTCCTTGCCGTTTCGTAGACGGCGAATAAACGCCCCAAACTTCTCCCTCCCAGCATTCATGGCTTTAGGCTCCGTACGCTGTTTAGGTGTTCCTTTACAAACGATTCGCCTGGTAGCGTCAACTGATAACTAAACGTTTATCGCAACTGGACTTAGCCGGCGAGCCGAAGCTCGCGAATATCCTCAAGAATGCGCCGGAAATCATTATTTGGGGCTAGGCACATGGTTCGATATGTGTTCAGGAACGGCAGCCAGCGCTTCTTTAAGATCAATAGCTCGTTTACGGCTGCAAGGCCTGGTTTCGCAGAGGCGCGCTGAGGCCGGCAAACGATCGCTTCCGCCTCGATGCGATGATCACAGAGCCCGCTTATTGGCTGGGCCGAACGCGCTAACTTTCAGGCAACCAGGGTTAACAGCGGCCTTTCGACTTCGGCGTCGAGATCAGCGATCACCTCCTCGAAAGCGGAGATGGTCTGCTGGATCGCAGCGATTTCCATCAATTGCCAGCCGCTGATCGGGCCGACACGATTCTGGAGCGCGACAACCAAGTCTCTCCGCTGCTCCTTGAGCTGCACGAGCGGCAGCCCGTGATCCGGCAAATGTCTCATTGAAAGTCTGCCCTGTTAATATTTGCCGGGAGCCTAGCAAACGAGTTCTGCATTTCGGCTGCCAAAATCATGAAGATTTTATCGATCTCGCGTAGCGCTGGCGGCGTGCCGACGCGTTGCGCTCGTCTCTTTCGGTAAATCGGAAATCGTGACTCGAAACAGCCCTCTCTTGCGGATGGGCACACCCGCCGATCGCAGCGTCTGCGATTTTTGGCCGACCCCTTGGCTATGGCCCGCTCCCTTCTACGGAGCAGAGCCGGTCACACCTCTCGAGGGCGAGCGTTCAGCGCACCCCGCCGTAATAGCAGCGGAGATCCATCCACGGACCGCCCCAATAGGTACCGCCATTCCAGCCGCCACCGACGTATGGTCCGCCGCAGTACAGATCATAATAGGCTGCACGGTAGTAGTGGCGATGCGCTCTTCGATATGGCGGAACCTCAAGCTCCGCCGCCTTGGCGGTCTCCAGCACGAAAGATAGCGACCCGCCCTTGACGGGGGACCAATGCACGGACAAAGGCGTCATGCACAGCAGCGCTGCACCCGCGATGGCATAGACGATGCTCAGCTTCTTCATGATCTTCTCCCGAGAAAAGCAGCAGAAGTATAGGGGATTCCCGAAAGATTGCGAATCCCGCCTGACGGTTATTCTGAGCTTGCCGGAGATGACGCCGGGCATCAAGCCCGGCTCGGGGCCGATCAAGCATCAAATAAACGCGGCGATTTGATTTCGCCGGGGTTGCTGGTTCTGGGAGTGTGCCTGCGGCGCTATCGCAAGCGCCGCGCCGAAGGCGGCTCACCTCTTTCCGGACATTCGCACGCTCCTGGGCCCACCGGACCTCATCCTTTTTTCGATGGTCGTTTTTGACGGTTTGACCGGGTTGCCTAGTCTTGCTCGACGAAGGCAGTTTGGGTGTGCGAGGCCTGATCGCTGGTCGTCGTCAGCTTCTCGCAGCGGCAGCGAAACACGCTGAGGATCCGGCCGTCCTTGGGGTCGACCATGCGAACCAGGAGGTCGGCCATTGACCGACAATGGCGACAATGAACGACTTGGCGGTCTGGCTCTGCAGGCTTTACACTCGGAACGCGCACGGACACTAACTCGTAAGACATCCAATAAATATCCGCGGCGAAGCGCTCGCACGCGGCAAAAAACAAACCTGCTTCTGGCATGAAACCGCGCCCGAGAATAGTGCAGACCAATTAAGAAATCCTTTGCGATCAGCGCTCATCTCACCGCGGTAGCAAACAAAATTCATAATGCCGAAAAGCAACACATCGAGCCAATTGAGAAAGGCTCGACAAGTTGCAATGAGGGAACCGAGCGACTCAGGCGTAGTATGCAGAGCAGACCGAAATGGGGGGACTTTCGGATGCCATACTATTATTTCGACCTGGTGATCGGCGAAGAGTACAAAAATCAAGGCGGCCTTATTCTGGAAGACCTTGACGTTGCCTCCGACCGAGCCGAACAGCTCGCAAACGAACTATGTGTGGTGCGGCCGGAGCTAAAGGCCAAAGGCTGTGCGGTCAGGGTGACGGACGGCAATCAAAATGAACTGTATCGCACGCCACTCGATCCGATCCCGGCGTGGATGAGACGTCATCACTAGTGCACAGTCGGCGGGATCGCGATCTCGGCCAACGTGAGTGAGCCGCCAAAAAGCGGAGCGCTACAGTTGTACCGAGAGGACGGGTAGACCGATTTAAAGGAACGATTCTGGTATCCCGGATGGCTACCAATCCGGCCGCGCTCTGATTGTGTTTGTGTGCCGGCAACGAGGACCAACCTTTGCGTCTCCCGAAGCAATCCGGATTCGTTTTTCCGGAGCGGACCCGACGAAAAACCTCAATCGGAGCTTGCCAAAGGTTGCTGGATAGAGATCGACTGAAGTCTTGAACGACGCCAGTACTGAAAGTTGAGCACGATCCCGACGATCACCAACGGTACGAATGCTATAAGGACCATCAGGGGTGACAGCGGCTTCGGCGTGATCAATTCGAGCACCATCGCAGAGATCATCCAAAGCGTCGCGAAGATGACCGCAAAATCGGTCCGCGGAATTCGCAACCAATACAGGATGGCTGAAATGGCGGTCGCTGGTGCGATCGCAGCGCCGATCATGTAGACGGAAAGTTCCTTTGGCGTCGCAGCGTCGATCACCATCGATGCCAGAAGCCAAAGGCTCCCAAACATGGCGGCCACGTCGAAGCGCCTCACACCCGACCTCCAGTGCGACAATTTGGCACAGGCACGTTCTCACGCGAGCCGCGCCTTTCGTCAAGAGGCTGGCGCTCTGCAGCAGGACTTTTCTTTGGTCGGACGAAGGATGAGCGAAGGCTTTGTCGTAAGCGCCGATCAGCACACGAGACCGCACGATCGACGAAGATCGCTTCTATTGAAGAACCGCCGAGTGAAGACGATGCAATGTTATCTCGGGTGGGCAGTTAAGCCGGATCGGCACGACGGAAGATCCGACACCCACCGAAGTGTAGCCGATCATCTCGTGGTACCTCCAAATCCCCGATCCGAAGCGCCTGGGCAGCACGGAATCCAAGGTGATCGGGACGGACCGCGGAAGGCAAATTTGCCCGCCATGAGTATGCCCGCTCAAGAGCAGGTCGAATCCGGCATGGGCGGCATGACGATAGACTTCCGGGGTGTGGGATAGCAGGACTGTGAAGCTGGCCGGAGGAATGGTCGAGGCTGCTTTCTCGATGTTATCGACTCGATAGAAATGGGCGTCATCAATGCCGACGAGATAAATTTGTTCATTGGCCCGCGGTAGCGACACGCACTCGTTCAGGAGCATTCGTATTCCCAGGTCCTCCAAAGCCGGGACCATTTGGATTGTGTCATGGTTGCCAAGAACGCCGTAGACGGGGGATTTCAATAAAGCGCAAATACGCGCAACGCCCTCGATGACAGCTTCGAAGGGGCCGAAGGTCGCACCGCGGAAGTCCCCAGTGAGCACGCAGATGTCGTACTCGAGAGACGGAACAAGTTGCATGAGGCGTTGCATCGCGCCGTTGTTCATGTCGACATGCAGGTCGCTAATGTGCAGCAGCGTGAAGCCCTCGAAAGCCTTTGGAAGCGAGGCGAATGCAAGATCGGTCTTTCTGACCTGAACATCAGCCGCATTTTTCAGGCCGCGCCGGTACAAGCCGGTCAGCCTGAAGGCGGCCCGTATCAGCGAGTGGATCGAGTACCAATTCTCGATGTGGAAGAAATTAAGTCCTTGACCGAAGATCTGGGCCTCGTGGTCAGCCTCAATTCCAAGCCGCTGCCGTGCATGCAGCCGGCCAAGACGCCTTTCAAGCCGGTCCACGACCGAAATCTCTTCCCTTCTCACAAACAATCCTTTCAGCATTCATGCGCACGTGACCCTAGCGGGCGATCCGTGGTTCGGAAAGCGCTGAATATCCCGGAAATCCAGGGACCGTTGGAGAATAGCGTCCCCATGCCGTTTCGAGTTTTCCGGTTGGAGCGATCGGACTAAAATGATTCAATGGATTTGATGATTTTGTCGGAGACGCGAAGTGCCGCCAAAAGCACATCGTCGCTTGGCCGCCTGGCCCCAGTCCGAAATCATCCTGTGACAGTTGCCGAGCGTTCCCGATGTTTTGCGGGCGCTCGACCCCAAGCCTCGTTGTAGACGGTGAGGGTTTCCGTGGCGGTTCGCTGACAGGAAAGCCACTCGAGATTGGACGCGGCCTTCATACGAAAGAAGTCACGCTTGGTCGGATTCTCGATGAGCTCCAGCAACGCAGACGCCAATCGCTCCGGCGAATGGGCAGGCACCAGGATTCCGGCGGAGCCGCCGTCCAGAACCTCCGGGATTCCTCCCACGTCGGAGGCGACGATCGCGCAGCCGGATTTGCGCGCCTCAGCCAGCGCCAATCCGAAGCCCTCCCGATGGGAGGCCAGAACAAAGATGTCGGCACTCTGGAGATAGGCCGTCGGATCCGCCACAAAACCACAGAAGATAATTCGTTCCGAACACGGGCTCGCTTGCGCCTGTCGCTCGAATTGCGAGCGCCCAATACTGTCCCCAAGGATGTAGAGATGAGCGTTGGGTTCTCTGTCGGCGAGCAGCGAGAAGGCTGAAATCAGATCGCCCAAACCCTTGTGGCTTGCCGGCTCCCCAATCGTGACGATGGCCGGGTGGTTCAACCGATGACCCGCGGACGGCGGGGGCGGCAAGCGTGGCGATCCCAGGGGGCCGTTATGCACGACGCGTATTTTTCTCGACGGCACGCCACGCTCGCGCATCTCGGATGCGAGATAATTGCTGACGCAGACGACGCGATCGCCAAGCGACATCAGCCGCGTTCCGAAGCGGCCCGAACTATGCACGCTGGTGATCAGCTTGTAGCGCAAGCCGCGCCGTAGCAGACGACCGATGACGGCACCCGGAACCATATGCGCATGCACAATGTCGGGCCTGCAGTTCCGGAGAACCCTGCGCACGCCGAACAGGTAGGACGAGAAAAGCCGAGGCGCCGACGTGCCAGGCACGGAATGAACCGTCACGCCCTCGCTCTCCAGCAAGCGACGGAAAGAGCCCTCTCCCACGCCGGCCAGCGTCACACTCATTCCCAGCCGCGCCTGCGAGCAGGCAAGATCAACTGCCGCATTCACGACGCCGTTGCCGCGATTGTCGAAATGAGGAACGAGATGGACGATTCTCAAGGGAAGCCTGCGCAGTTCCGCTTGCCAAGAACGTCAGCAAAGCCTTTATAAATAAGCGTAAATACCGGATATCAGCACAATTACATTAGGTCATGTTAACCGCCAAGCCTCTTGTTGATCTCGCCCGCCGGGCGTCGCGGTCGATTTTCAAAACTGCATTCTACTCTCCGCACTGGCGGATCGGCTGGCGGTTTGTCGACGAGAGTGATGACGTCTGGAGCCGCGGCGATCTCGGCGGACACCCGTGGCAGGTCCTCCGCAACAAGCCCTTCCGCTTCTTCGCAGACCCCTTTCCTGTCGCGTGGAATGCCAAGAGGCGCACGCGATCCCTTCCAGGCATAATGTCCTGGATCGCCTACATTCTGCTTCGGATCAGTTGGGGAGCCCGCGCAATGTCCGGGAACGTCCTGCGTCGCGATCGCATGGCAGTTCGTCCCCCGCCGCAACCGCCGAGCGCGCGACCGCGACGCAGGCGTGAATAGCTCTACGGCACTCCCAATGGCGAGGTCTTGTTATCTTGAGCCAACAAATTGGCACTTCGCGCCAAAAGCGGAACTTTTGTAGCGTTCTGCATACCCTTCAGACCGAATTGCAGGTTGCCAAAGGACACCTCGTGGGGCATTCAGACGCATAAATCCCCGACATTCTAGAACGAGGTTGACCGAGCATGAGACTGCCCGGATTTTGCATTTTGGCCGTGTTACTGGTTTTTACCCCTAACGCCGTTGCTGCGGAGCAAGGTGGCCTACTCCATCGCGTATCGTGCTCGGTGGTTCGGTACTACGTCGCGAAATATAGCGCGGCTGCCGCAGAATCCTGGGCGCGCAGCAAGGGAGCGACGGAGGCGGAGATCGAATCCGCCCGCCGCTGTTTGAAGGGCGCTCCCGTTGTGACGGCGCAGAACGCGCAGAACTGAGCGTGGTCTGAGTTCGCGCGATACTATCTCGAAAGACTCCGGCACGTTCCGGCGACGGCTCTTCCAACCGCTACGAAAAGCTATCACGCGGAAGACCCGTTACTGTCTTCGGCTGGGCGGCAGCGAGTAATTGCTGCGAGAATTTCGATTGTGCGGCGCCTGCCCTGGAAGGATTTCGGGGAACGCCGAAACGCAGTCAAATTACTTCGCTGCGACCTTGGTCTTCTGCGCCTCTTCGATATGTCGCCTCTGTTCGAGAAATGCCTGGCTGGACCTGGTTTTGTACAACTCGAGGTTCTCGGTTTCGTTGGCCAATGGCGTCAGCGCCTGATCCATATATTCGAGCCGATGCGGATCGTTCTTGACCTTGCGCGAGAGCCGTTCGAGACGGATCGCGAGCGTCGCCCATTGCACGAACTTCACCGCAGTCTCCGCAAAATAGCGCGGATAGAACAACCAGGCCGGTTCAACCGACAACTGCGGGCGGCGCTCGTGCCGGCTCTTTAGCCGGAGCACGCCACCCTCAAGCGGATGAACGTGCTCGATGGGATGGTAGCCTTTGAAATAGAGAGCATAGGTCTTGATCTTGCCGACGCTGTTACCGGTCGCCGCCGCACGCCGCATAACAGTTTCGATGTGTTCCCAACTGTAGTAAGTATTCCAGGCCAGCTCATAAGCACGCTCCCACTCTGCTTTGGACATGTTCGAGTGGGCAACCGTGACATGGTCCAGATCGTATTTATTGAGGTCCGGATCCATCGCGACGCCGTTCATATACAGCGTCTTGTGGTCCTCCGAGCCGGGCAGCGGCGTGAGAAAGAAAAACTCCAGCATGTCGATCGGCAGCTCACGCTGGATGATTTTGATGTCGCGAACGATCGACGCCGACGTGTCATTCGGAAAGCCCAGGATATAACCGCCAACGGTCATGATCCTGGCCCGCTTCCAGGCAAGCATCATTTCGCGATAATCGGTGATCTTATTCTGGCGCTTCTTGGCGCCCAGCAGACTGTCCGGGTTGATATTTTCCAGTCCGATGAAACACCGCCGGACGCCGGCCCTTGCACACTTCTCGATAAAGTTCGGCAGCTTATGGCAAAGTGTATCGACCTGGATCGTAAAGCTGAGCTTCCAGCCTTCCTTCTCGCGAAGCTCGATGATTCGATCGAGCAGAGTCTCCCAATCCTTGTTGCGCGCAAAATTGTCGTCAGTGATGAAGAAGGCGTAGATACCCTGTGCGACGTTTCCGCGGATCACTGCTTCGATGTCGTCCGCGGTCCGACGTCGCGACTTGCGGCCCTGCACGTTGATGATTGTACAGAATGAGCACTGGAAGGGGCAGCCGCGCCCGGCATCGAAGCTCGTGGTGTGGCCGGTGACCCGCTCGACTTGCTGGCGGGGAATGATTGGCAGGGGCTGCCCTTCCAAATGCGGCAGATTGTCGAGGAAATTGTACGTCGGCTGCAATTGTCCCGCGACGGCGTCCTTCAATACGCTCTCAAGTCGGCCCTCGGCTTCGCCGGCGAAAATCGAGACGCCGAGATCCATCATCTCCTGAACGGCGGGATCACGCTCCGGCAGCATTGAGAGCGTACCGGACACATGAAAGCCGCCGACCGCGACCTGAATTCCCCGGCGGCGAAATTGTCTTGCGATATCCAGCGACCGCGGAAACTGGTTCGACTGTACGCCGACCAGCATCACCATACCGGCATCCGCAGCCTTGATCGACCGGGTCAAATCCTCGACCCGCACCTTCCAGTTCGTCTCATCGATTGCTTCGATGCTGATGTCGTAGTCGGCGCCGAGAACCTGGCGCTCACGACAATCCAGTGCGATGCCATAGAGGCAGGCCAACGAGTTCGAAGGCAGCCCGCCGCGCCACCATCGAATGACATAACCATCATTGTCGTAATGTGACGGCTTGATCAGAACAAGCCGGAAAGTCTTGCCTGCCCGCATTGGCACAGTGTAACTCGCAACCCGCCAAAAGCAAATGAGCTCCGACTTGGCGATTGCGCCTAACTATTGCCACTTTGATTCATACGTAGACTTCCGCCGCAAGCCACCTTGATTCCGTCTCACCCCGGAAGCGGGTGTCGTCTCCACGCCCATGATCGGCGATGACAGCTTCTATCAGCCAACGCTGATTTATATCTTGTGAAGTTGAGGCAGCCGACGGTCGTCGCTGTCAGCCGCCACCGCCTGTTTGCGTGACTGATACGTGCGCAGAACGCTTCGGGAAGTCTCGACGTTCAACCGGTCAAATTCCCGTTTCATTTCGTCAAGGTCTTGCGCAAGGATGCGGTGATCCGGCGCACCCAGGAACAGGAGCGACATTGCGGTCTCCCACGAAAACTCCAATGCCTTGGTCAAGATCAACGTCATTTCCTTGTTCTTGTTGATCAGCGCGCGCTCAACGACATCGACAGGAAGGGAGCACAACAAGGAGAGTGCGACGATTACCTCTTCGAACTTGTGCGACCTGGCATATTCCAGAATCAATTTCTCGTTGAGATTGCCAAGCGTATGCTGTCCCGCGACAGCCCGTTTCGCGTTAAAATAACTTCTCGACGCTGGCCCGAATTTCGAATGCAGTGAACCAGTGACGTCCGTCACCAGGGCCCGTATCTGGTTTGCCGCCTCTGGGCGTTCGCTCCCGAGCCGCTTTTTCGCGTTTTCGGACGCCTTTGCGATCAGTTGCTGAAAGAGATGCCGGGGAATATCCTTGCGGCGGCCCATTTCCTCGATAAGGATCGAGTCGCTCTCGGAGCGCTTGATCATCTGCAAAATGCCAAAGTTGGAAAGTTGCGCGCCGCTGTTGGTTGCCACCGAGCGCACGACCTCCCGATTGCCTCGCGTCACGAGTACGTCCGTCACCTCAGGGTCGATCGACCTCCGCTGTGAGATCGCGAGCAGATGCTGCTGGCTTTTCGACCTGGCATTGGCAATCAAGGTCTGGTTATCGAGACGCACGGATTCACGAAGTACGGGACCTGCGACGTCGATTGAGTCGTCAAACGCCAATTTGTTGATGAGCTGAACGGGTGCGTTGTCCGCCCGAGCCAATCGCCTTGCGAGTTGGGCCCGAGCGGCCGTCTCGATGTCCTGCTCCAGCCTGCCGATTACCTCGCCGAACATCCAGATTTCGTCGTCGGTGTAGCGGCCCACGATCAATAGGTCGGTTGCGTACCAAAGTGCCCGCTCGCGACTTTCAGGCGAACCTTTCGAGACCGCGACGTCCAATTCCTGCAAAAATGACATTGCTCTTGATCGTTTGGTGAATATTCACGTGCCGTCCAACTTCAGCGCGTCTTGCCGCCAACCTCGTGAGCAAAAGCAATGCTCACTAAAAATTCCGGTCTCTCATCGGCGACAACGAGACGTCTTGCGGCACCTAAAAAACGCTTCTCGCTGTCGCGCAACCAAATTTCAAATGACTGGCGCTATCTTGAAACTATCTTGGCTTCGATTTCTTAACAAAGCTTGGCTTCGCGGATCCTCATGCGACAGGATGGAACGGCGAGCGTTGATCGCCGCACCAGGCTCGCTGTCGGTCTCATAGGTTTATAAGGACGCCCCAGGGAAAAACGTCATCGACGGTCATGACGGCCGTGTCTGTGTTTGCCGCAATGGCAATGACCGATGAGTGACCCGCCCGTCCTGCAGGAGGTGCTTACGTTTGCTTAACCAAACTTCGGACGATGGTGGCAGGCCTTCCCCGCGTAAACACAAACAAAAACTATTCTCTCTATTCCTTTGCCAATAACTCAGGGAAATTTAACCGCAATTTCGCGCAGACCGTTCGCGGCGAGGTTCAACCTGAGCCTAACTTACTGGAATTATTGTTTATCTTTATCGACTTGGATCCGCGGAAGCGGTGAGGATTGGGGATGGCTGCCGAACGAAAGAAGGTGCCAGGTGCTGAAATAGAGCCCTCCCAATCTTCTCCGCGCGGTTCTACGGCCTCGGGCGCCCCGGTCGGACCAGATCGCGAAGGCGTCATGGATCGCCTGGCGGGTCTGGATGTGCGCGCACAATCAGCGCTCCTGCACGAGGCCTTCCAAACGCCAGATTCGATCGAACTCGAAACGCCCGGCGCCAAGGCGTCACCTCAAAGCCGCAGCATTTTTTCGCGGTACGGTTGGCGGGGCGTCAAATCGGCACTCGGTTTATTGGTCGTGGTCATCGCAGGAGTGGGACCGATGCAGCGCTTGCTCGAGCTCTCGAGCACAGAAGCTGTCGTCAACGCTCGTCTCATCTCGCTGCGCGCGCCCATCGACGGCAGGATTGAAGATTTTATGCCGACGATCGGCACTGCGGTGCCGAGGGGCAGGCTGATGCTGCACATCTCCAACAGCCGGGCCGAC
>Ga0310912_10000615_pt1 | contig 17995 bp, 17 predicted proteins | sample GREbulkMGOX080_FD_203443 | JGI IMG/M metagenome (GOLD analysis project Ga0310912, IMG submission 203443) | Lab enrichment of tropical soil microbial communities from Luquillo Experimental Forest, Puerto Rico - GRE.bulkMG.OX080 | ecosystem: Environmental > Terrestrial > Soil > Tropical forest >...
TCGCATCAGGCGCAGCACGCATTTGTGATTTACTGTCCAGCCGCCGCGCACCAGTTCGCCATGTATTCGACGATAGCCGTAGGCGGGCCAGTGCAGTGCAATCTGCTGGATCTCATTCCGCAAGTCCATACGGTCGGCGCCCGGGGGACGACGTCGCCGAAAGCGGTAATATCCGGCCCGGCTCACGCCCGCAAGCTCGCACAGTCGATTCACGCCTGTCCTCGTTTTGCTCGCTTCTTGGACCTGCTGGTAGATGTGCTGGCGCCATTGTCGGCGAGTGGCAGGGGACGTTCCTTGAAGCGCTGCAAGACTTTTTTTAAGAAATCAATCTCCATTGCCTGCTGGCCGATCTTGCGCTCAAGTTCAGCAATGTCCTCAGTGTCCAGTTGAGGCTGGGGACGCGCGCCTTTGCCGGGAAATGCCAACTCGCCCTTGGCTCGCCATTCCGCTTTCCAGGTCTCCAGCCGTTTAGGACTGAGCTGATACTGTCGAGCTATCTCAGCCATGCTCTTGCCCGAGTCCAGCTCGCGCATGCAGGCAATCTTCAATTCGCGGGAATATTGTTGTCGGGGCACCAGCATCGTTCTCCTCCGTTCAATGTAGCTGGCCCCTTAATTTCCTGGCTCACTTTTGGGGTGCAGTCCATTCCCTCCCACCCCGGCTTTCCCTGGGGGAAACGGGAAAGGGGGGAATTCATAGCATTCCTTAGTTTGCAATAGCCACCCCGGTGCACAAACGAACCCAACGAATCATGGTTTACTTGCAGCCAAGCTGTAGCAAAACTGTACCAAAACACTTCGAATTACATGCATTGGGGATAGCGCTGAGCAAAGAGCAGGTTCCCTAAATTGTTGGAAACGTTGAAAGCTGAGCGGAATGGATGAGGCCGTTGGAAACGATCGACGTGCGCCCAAGGTAGGTGCGCTACCAGGCTGCGCTACGCCCCGACTCTAGTGCTTTCTTGATTCTAAACCACTTCCGACATTCGACTCTACGACAAAACGGATGGTGCAATCACAACGGGCCTGGTCCAGAACACTAATGGAAGCCTCTACGGGCGGACCATCCGCGGAGGAGCAAATGTGTATCACTCGGGCGGCTACTGTAGCACGCTTTTCAGCTTGTCTGTTCCTGGCCCTGGCTTCTTGCCGCCATTTGACGGAATAAAAACGAATCCAGTCAGTTATCAACTTAAGAATCTGGAGACGGAGAGCTAAGCTGGTAGCCCCACGGAGGCAAGTGAATTGAACGAAGGGTTCTTTGGAACGCTGGCTCCGCCCTATGCCGATCTGATGTTGCTCTTCGAAATTGGCATGGGATTCGGACTGCTCGGGGGTGGAGTGCTCGCGCGCAGAAAAAGATTTCGGCTCCACGCATGCTGCCAATCAGTTGTCGTGCTCCTCAACTTTGCCACCATCCTATTGGTGATGGTTCCGTCGTTTCAGGTTCGCGTCAGCCCAAAGATACCGGCCAAACTTGGCAAGGCTTATTATTCTCTGGCGACGGCGCACGCGGCTATAGGAGGGGTTACCGAAATCGCAGCATTGTACATTCTTCTGTCGGCAGGCACGAATGTTTTGCCGCAGCAATTCCGCTTGACCAATTACAGGACATGGATGCGAAGTGTCCTCGTTCTCTGGTGGCTGGTGCTCTTATTGGGTGTAGCAACTTACATCCGTTGGTATGTCCCGGGTCTACTTCGGAGATGAATCGGTGAATGATGAGCGTGCAGTGCGGTTTTCCGCAGGAGGCATTCAGGCTCTGTGCTGGTTGTTAATGCTCTGGGGCTGTAAATCTCTGATTCATCTCATGTTGTTGCGATAAGTTCATATCACGTTGACAAATCTGTGACAACCGCCGGGCCACTCGCTTCTATTTTCCATGCAACAAACCATTGAAGACCTCCGCGCGAAGAATTGCGAATTCTATGTATAGCTACTCCCCCAAGGAGAAACGGAGGAGACTTCCAACCACCCCCCAACGATGACAAAGTAAGGAGCACGCCAATGAGAAAAGACAAGAAATTGAGATTGCTAATAGCCGGACTTACAGCGATTGTGGCTGCCTTGCTGCTTCTTAGCGCTGGTGCGGCCTACGCTCAGGACAAGTTAAATGCCAAATTGTCGACAGTAAGCGCAGTTTCGTCCACCGTTCCCAGCAACGGCGACATTAACCCATATGGAGTATTTGCAGTTCCCAGAACCATTGGACGGCTGAACAAAGGCTCCATTCTGATAAGCAACTTTAACGCCAGCAACAATTTCCAGGGCACAGGAACAACCATCGTACAGATCTCACCGACCGGAAACTTCAGTCTGTTTGCTCAAATCGATCCAACTTCACTGCCGGGTCCGTGTCCGGGAGGAGTTGGCCTGACGACTGCTCTGGTGGTATTACGCAGCGGCTGGGTGATTGTCGGCAGTTTGCCAACGTCGGACGGCATGGCCGATACAGCGCAAGCCGGATGCTTGATCGTACTCGACAGTAACGGAAATGTTGTGGAGACGATAACCGACCCGCAGATCAACGGCCCGTGGGACATGAACGTTTTTGACCGCACCGGTGAGAAAGGCAATCACGCCAGTGATGCAGTATTGTTTGTCACCAACGTTTTGAATGGAACAGTAGCGGGAGGCGGAGCGATCGTCAATGAGGGCACTGTGTTGCGAATCGTGCTCGCAGTACCTCCGGCGTCGCCGCCGGTTGTACGGTCCATCTCCGTGATCGGATCTGGGTTTTCGGAACGCACCGACCCTGCCGCCCTGGTCATCGGGCCCACCGGCGTAGCGCTCAGCAAGAACAACAAGGTGCTTTACGTTGCCGATAGCCTGAACAACCGGATCGCGGCGATAGCGGATCCGCTGAGCCGTCGAACCAGCGCTGGTACAGGTACTACGCTCTCCAGCGGCGGCAGCTTGAACGATCCTCTGGGTCTCACGCTGGCTGTCAACGGAGACATACTCACTACCAACGGCAACGATGGCAACTTGGTGGTGACCAAGCCCAACGGTGTGCAAAGCGCGCCGATAACGCTCGACCCCGCCGGGGCAGGAGTCCTCTTCGGTCTGACCGCCGTTCCGGGGCAAGGTGTCTATTTCGTTGATGATGGTACGAACTTTTTGGACCTCTTACATTGAGTCACTGAAGCGGTCGCAACTGTGATGTGACACGCGAGTCAGAATATGGAGCCGTATGTAGGCTCCATATTCTCGACAAGCGGATAGAAACAACGAATACTGCAGCCGCTCCGCATCGCTCCAGCGCCAGGGGTGAACGCTGTTTGTCCAACCTGCCAAAGTAGGCATCTTCCCAGAACGCCAACAACGATTCTAATGAGAGCGTCCGCTCTCGGCCGCTCGTACAAGTCCTCGATCTTAGCGAGACCCTCGCCTGAACCCAGCGGGGATATAGGTGATGCCGGACAGCTCATTGTTCGGCGACGTGCGGAACTGGCCGCCCAGCACCGTCACACAGCCGCTTGGAACATCGTGCCGTCGAGGCTCTGACAGAGCCGGCTTACACCGCGCCTTTTCCGACTGGCCCCTGCCAGATACCCATTCAACTATGTCGCGATCACAAGCGCACTCGACCCTCGTGAGGCCGGGTACTGGATGTGCTGAATGTCAACCCAGTAGACACGAATCGATAGCCTGTACCGTGGACTGTCTGGAAGAAAATAGGGCTAACTGGGTTTTTCTCAAGTTTTCGTCGCAGACGCGAAATGTAAGTGTCGACCGTCCGCAAGCTCGATCGTTTGCGTTTCCTCCATACTGCGCGAATGAGTTCCTTGCGCGAAAATACACGATTCGGGTTGTCCATGAAGAACTTCAACAGCCTGAACTCATGAGACGTGGCAGGAATCGACTGGCTGGAGCAGTGAATCTCCATCCGGTTGAAGTCAATAACGGCATCGCCTAATGTAGCTGTCCCACTCAGTTGCATGAGGTAAACGTAAGTCCAAGGTCGCCGCAGATTGTCAACAGAACGTCAAATCATTGTCACAGTTGGTGAGTATCGCTGCGGCCTCGAAGCAGCGTGAGCCGACACTAGGGAAGTGTGTGGCATCGGCGACGATGCGTCGAACTTTTGACAAAATTATGTAGCTCCTGCTCCCACGTTTCGAGCAATAATGTATGTATGCGGCGCTGGATGTTCATGGCGGCGTTGAGCACGACTTTGCTAGGCGTTCCCCTGTGTGGGCAGAGAGTAGTTCACAGCGGAATGGCTACAGGACGCGTACAGGGCGGATATGTGACGCACGTCGGCGCTCCCCAGGGTATGTATTTGGGTGGACGCGTTCGCTCACCATACGGATCCGGCTTTCCCGGCCATCCCAGCCACTTACCCTACTATCCCGGCCATTACCCGTATTTCAGATACCGTTATCCTTGGTGGGGCTACCGGGGCTATTACGGATACCCCTGGGGGCTGGGATGGTATGGCGGCATCAGCTTCGTCGGCTCGGACGCGTCTTACTCGTATCCAGCCGAGTCAAATCCCGCATATGCCTACCCTCCGCCCGACAACTCGAGCGCGTCGATTGCCTACGAGCAGCAGCGGGAGATTGACCGGCTAAACGACGAAGTTGCGCGTCTCCGCGCCGAACGTGCGCCCGCAAACTCCGCGCCAGAGCCGCCGGCGCAAATCCGTGCCGATACGCTGCTGGTGTTTCGCGATCGTCACAGCGAAGAGATCCGGAACTACGCGATTGCGGGCGAGACGTTGTGGGTGTTCACTCAACAACGCGCCCGCAAGATACCCATCGCAGAATTGGATGTTCCCGCCACCACTAAAGCCAACGCGGATCGGGGCATCGACTTCCGGTTGCCCGGCAAGTGAGAATGGATTTTCGGCGGATTCTATAAAAAAAGCAAATCAGGTTCGGCGAGGTAAGGCTGACTTCCCGCTGGTGCTTCTCGAGCCCCGATAAAACCTTGGCTCCGGTACTGGCGATCCGGTGAATTTTGCTCGAACGGCGTCGATCGAGACGATCATCGCGACGGGCTCTTGCCAACATGTCAGACTTGTTCGTCTCGCTGCGCGGCTCCACAATCATTGGCTATACCGAACCGGTTGCAACGAGCTGATCCATCGCGGATCGGAACGTCTCCGCTGCGGCGTGCCTTGGAGTCTGGCCCCGTAGCCTGCAGAAAACAGAGCACCGGGAACCGGCGCTGAGGTGCGCGTGTTTGCATCAGGCCGACAGATCACTACTGGCTGGCCAATGATGGGGACATTGTCGTCTGAGGGCAGCCTTTCTTATCAACACTGAAGGCTGGGACGCGGAGGGCAGGAATGTAACCCAATAGAAACCCTCCAGCGAAATGGGCGCGTGGCGATCGTGAATTCGGTTCTCGAGAACCTCCGATCCCATGAATACTGTGTGTCACTTGTGGGTGAAGATCGCGTTCGGAGAGGACTTGGTTTTGGACAAAGATCCACCACTTTACCCTACTAACGCAAATTCTTTGCTGCGGTTGCTATTGAACAACTTGACAAATCTTTTACGCCCGCTTGACAACTGCTCGGTGTGTGGTCGTCAAGCTTTGTTCTCAAGGAGCTCTCTTATGAAGACTCTGCTGAATGGGCTAAAGAGATCGATCAACCGACGCTCGTTCATGAAGAAGGGACTGACGGCGGCGGCAGCAACAGTGGGAAGCGGACTCCTTGCCAGCAGGATGACGCTCCTCGGGGAAGACCTCAAGGGAGCTAGTGTCGGTCTTACCCCAGGCGACGCTGCCCTCCTCAGGTTCGCGGCTGCAGCCGAAATCCTCGAGAGCGATTTCTGAATTCAGTACAACGAACTCGGAGGAGTCCAAGACAGCGAAGTTCTAGGAGGGAGTGGAAATCCAACCTACACCGCTGCCCTTCAGGTACTCGACTCCGATATGCCGCAGTATATCCACGACAACACCGACGATGAGATCACTCACTTTACGTTCCTCAACGCCTACCTAGACTAGCTTCGAAGGGAAAGGCTACAGCGGATCTGGAGCCGTTTCGCACTTTGCCCGGCAGTACGGCAACCGGGTCCAGCGGCAAGCTACGGCTGACGAACCTTATGCAACTCACCGTGGATACGAGTTGGTGGACGCGGTATCGCAGCGACGCGAAGAACCCGGACCTCGACCCCACGTTCACGTTTCCTCAGGCAGTTCCCGATTTGTTTAGCCCTGGAGGGTTTCCGGCGATCCCGCGAAGCGACGCCGACCTCAGTCCTCCCGCGCACATCCAGGCAATCGCCAACACTGCGGGATTTCACTTCCCGACCATCGAGCAAGGTGGCACGAGCCTTTATCCCGCGATGGCGCGGAGGGCAACCCACGTCGAAGTCTTGCGAATCTTGATCAGCATTGGTCCCACTGAGACCATGCACTTTCAGACCAGGTCGGACAAGGCAGGCAATGCGCCTCCCCTGATTGACCCCACGAACGGATTGACTTTCCCGGACCTCAATGCTCCTCCTTTTGGAGGGGAGACGTTCAAGACCAATCTGATTATGCCCGAGCCATGCCCGTTCCTCAGCCGAAAGCTGCCGATCGTTTCGCTTATCCGCCCGACCGAGACCAGTGGAATTGCCATGGGTGTAGTCAACTTCTTGACGGCAATGGGACTATTCATCGGCCAATCGCCGCAGTTTTTTGAACTGCTCAAGGATCTCGCGGCAGATGCGGATGCAGCCAGACGCGGAATTGGGTAAAGGAAGAGCATAGCTTCAGGAGATCGAAAGTCTCAGCCGCTGTTGTCCCGAGAGGTGCAGCGGCTTTTTTAACGAAACTCCCAACCTATCTCGGAAACCGTTCCCTCTCGAAACGGAACCATGTGTCGCCACTTGAGCTCCGGTTCTGCTTTGCTGGTTTGGGAACTACTGGACCTCGAGCGCCGAAATCATTCCAGGCGGCTTTTTCGCAACCTGACCGACCGAAAATCCGTTGGACATATTTCTTTTCGATTTGGCTTTTCTGTTCCGAAAGGAAAAGAATGACCCGTCTCCCATGAGAAAACTTTCACCGCGGTTCGTTCCAACTCTCGGGATTGCCTTCACTCTTAGCGTCATCGTATGCGCCGGCCAGACCCAAAGCCCGGCTCCGGGCAAAACCGCTGAGCAGGTTTATAGGAACATCCAAGTCCTCAAGGACAGCCCGGCCGATCAACTGATTCCCGCAATGCAGTTCATTTGCGCTTCACTCGGCGTGCGCTGCGATCATTGCCATGTCGAGAACGCCTTCGACAAGGACGACAAGAAACCCAAGCAGACTGCCCGGCAAATGATCCGGATGGTGATGGCGCTCAATCAGAACATCTTTCAGAGCAAACGCGAGGTCACCTGCTATTCCTGCCATCGTGGAAGCCTCCGTCCCGCAACGATTCCGGCAGTTGCGACGGAGAGAACAATGCCGAAACAAACCAACCCGCCGACAGAACCTTCGCGCTCAGCCGATACCGTGCTTGCTGCTTTTCTACAGGCCAGCGGAGGCGGGGCTACGCTGCAGAAGATTAGGACCGAAGTTGAAAAAGGGACGATAGATCTCGGGCGAGGAGTGCAGTTTCCCGTCGAGATTTACATCAAGAGTCCTGCCGCGCGCACCGTGGTCACGCACCTGCCGACCGGCGAGAGCCTCGATGTGGTGAATGGGAATTCCGGCTGGAGCCTTGTTCCGGGCATGCCGCTGCAGACGCTGAATCCCAGTGAACTAGTGGCCGCGCATATTGATGCCGACCTGCAATTTGCCGCCAATCTGAAGACGATGTTCGCTTCGATTGAAACCCAGCCAGACGACACAATTGACGGCCGGCTTGTGAACGTTTTGCGCGCGAGCAGTCCGGCCCTGCCGCCGGTTGAGCTCTACTTCGCTGCCGATTCCGGCATGCTGGGGCGCATGGTTCGCTACCTCGAAACTCCGCTGGGCCGGTACCCTACCCAGATTGATTACTCAGACTATCGCGACGTAGTGGGTACAAAGGTCGCCTTCCGTCGAATCATCTCGCAACCGCAGGGGAGATACGTTATCCAGATCGAACAACTGCAGCACAATGTTCCGGTGGATGATTCGAAATTTGCAAAACCCGAGCCACCCGGGGGCGATTCAGTCCCGAGGTGAGCCATCAGCGCGCAAGCTGACGAAACTGTGGATACTGCGTAAAGCCAGGTTGATGGGGTACCGAGCAGTCACAACGCAGCTGATTTTCCTCCTCGGTGTGCTTTCCGCAGTGGGACTGCTGGCGACGGCGCAGAGCAGCCTGGTTGACGAGATGACCACGCAGGAACGGCTGCAGAAGAACGCCTGGTGGCCAACAAAACTCTCCCGCGGTTCCGAAAAGTATGTGGGAACTGCCGTCTGTGCGTCATGTCACGCTGAGATCGCAAAGGCCCAGGCTACGGCCGAGATGGCGCAGTCATTGCAGCAGGCCGGTCGCGCGCTACCTCTCCTGACCCACTTCGGACAGACCATTTCGGTTGACGGATTCTCCTATCATTTGACAGGTAACGCAGACGGTGCTGGGTTTGCCGTGCGCGTAGGCAACGACACGGTTTCCAAGCCGCTGGTTTGGGCATTCGGCTCCGGCAAGTTGAGCCAGGTCTATATGACTCCCGAGAAGGACGGCTTCAACGAGAGTCATTTCAGCTGGTTCGACGCGGTTCGCGGATTCGATATCACGCCCGCCCAACCGGCCCTTCGGGTTGAGGCCAGTAGCGTACAGGGAAGCGGCGACGCGCTCAAGCGGGCAAGCGGTCGAACGGTCGCAGCAACCGAGATCCGCCGCTGCTTTGCCTGCCACGCGGCGAATGTACCTGCGGAAGGGCCGATCGTCGGGTTCCAAGCGGGCGTTACCTGCGAGACCTGTCATGGTCCAGGCGTGGCACACTCGGCAGCCGAGCAGGCTGAATTACCGCAGGCAGGAGCTCTGACGTTGAATCCCGCGCACCTCAGGCCAGTGGACCAGGTGGATTTCTGCGGGGCCTGCCACGCGACCTCCATGGACGTGCAGATGTCGGGAATACCCGGTATGCCGTCGGTACGCTTTCCCGCATATCGGCTGCAAAACAGCCGCTGCTGGAGCAACGATGCGCGGATTACGTGCACGGCTTGCCATGACCCCCATCGCCCGCTGGTGCACGATAGTTCGTCCTACGACCGAAAGTGCCTGGCGTGCCACTTGCAGTCGGCAAAGGCGATGGTAAATGCCGATCATCCGGGCCACGCCTGTCCTGTCGCGCAGAACAATTGCACGAATTGTCATATGCCAAAGTACGAATTTCCTGACGTGCATCACAAGTTCACCGACCACGAGATACGAATCGTGCGACAGGGACCACCATTCCCACCTTAGCGGAACGCCTCTGTTCGTCCTTTCCTGGGAGAGGACTCGCGCAGCAAAGGATTTGCTGGGAAGACTTGTTGCGACATTTCCGTAGTTGTTTAAAGATACCCCCGCCGCAGCAGCGTTTCGATGTAGTGCGGCGTCTCGGCATCGTCGTCGAACACCTGGCGCAACTTCTTGATGTGCGTGTTGAGGCTGTGTTCGAAATCGACGAAGGTGTCTTCCGGCCAAAGATGCTTGCGGATTTCCTCGCGAGGGACGAGTTCACGGGACGTTCCAGCAGGAGTGGGAGGACGGCGATGGGCCGGCCCTGTAGCTTGAGTTTCGTGCCGTTCTTGAACAGCTCGCCCGATTGACGGTCGGTGACGCCACGAGATGTTCTTAGCCCGGATCGTCCGGTGATTGCCCGAACCCGAATCGGAAACAATTCGCCTTTACGCCGACGGCTCGTAGTTCAGGTTTTGCCCGAGCCAGCGCTCGACCTCTGCTACGCTCATCGCTTTGCGTTCGGCATAGTCAGAAACCTGATCACGATCGATCTTGCCAAGGTTGAAGTACCGCGATTGCGGATGGGCGAAGTAGAGCCCGCTCACGCTCGAACCGGGCCACATTGCGAACGATTCCGTAATCCGCATCCCGGTGCTGTTCTCCACATCCAGCAAACGCCATAGTGGACCCTTTTCCGTATGGTCTGGGCATGCCGGATAACCCGCCGCTGGCCTAATTCCGCGATATTTTTCGTGGATGAGGTCTTCGTTACTCAGGCTTTCATGGCAACCGTAACCCCATTCGCACCGCACCTGCTTGTGCAGATATTCGGCAAATGCTTCCGCCAGGCGGTCCGCCAGAGCCTCTGCCATGATTGCGTTGTAGTCATCATGTTCCGCTCGGAACCGGTCGCACAGCTCCTTGAGGCCCATTCCGCTGGTCACCGCGAATGCCCCGATGTAATCCGGCAGTCCTGTCTCTTTCGGAGCAATAAAATCAGCAAGCGACCGGCATGGTTCGCTGCCCTCCCGGTCCGATTGCTGGCGCAGAAAGTGGAATCGCTCCAGAACATGTTCGCGCGTAGCGTCGGAATATAGCTCGATGTCGTCACCCACGGCATTGGTCGGAAACAACCCATAAACGCCATTTGCGCAAATCGGATTCTTCTCCACGATGGTATCCAGCAGCGCATTGGCTTCTTTGAATATCTGGCGCGCTTGCGCACCTTGCTCCTGGTGCTCCAGGATGCGCGGGTAAGTACCTTTCAATCCCCACGTGTGGAACAACGGCGACCAGTCAATGAATTCCCGCAGCGTCGCCAGCGGAACATTCTTCAGCACCCGTACGCCGGTAAACGGCGGCACAGGAATATCTTCAGCTTGCCATTCAATCGGAGTCCGTCTGGTGCGTGCTTCCTCCAGGGAAACGACGTGCAGCCGCGGCGCCGCGTGCGCTTTGCGTAGGGCTTCATATTCGGCGCGATGCTGTTCCACAAATGCCTGCTTGGCATCTTCGCTGAGAAGGCTGGTAGTTACCGGTACCGCGCGGCTCGCATCGAGCACATGAACCACCGGCTCGCTATAGTGAGGAGCAATCTTCACTGCCGTATGCCTCCGGCTGGTGGTTGCGCCACCGATCAGGAGCGGTAGCTTAAAGCCCAGGCGCTCCATCTCGCGTGCCACGTGCACCATCTCGTCGAGCGAAGGCGTAATCAGACCGCTCAGTCCGATCAGGTCCGCATTCACCGCCTTCGCGCGCTCGAGAATCTTTTCGCAGGGCACCATCACGCCCAGGTCAATTACCTCGTAGTTATTGCACGCGAGCACAACCCCCACGATATTCTTCCCAATGTCGTGCACGTCTCCCTTGACGGTCGCCAGCACGATTTTCCCCTGCGCCTTCACTTCTTGCCCGCTGGCTGCCAGTGACGCTTTCTCGGCCTCCATAAATGGAGTCAGATAGGCCACCGCCTTCTTCATCACGCGCGCAGACTTCACCACCTGCGGCAAAAACATCTTGCCCGCGCCGAATAAATCGCCGACGACGCTCATCCCGTCCATGAGCGGACCTTCGATTACCAACAATGGTCGGCCTAATTTCGCACGCGCTTCTTCAGTATCGGCCTCGATGTAGGTATCAATTCCTTTGACCAGCGCATGGGAAAGCCGCTCCTCCACCGTGCCGTTGCGCCATTCTTCTTCCTTCTTCGCCCTTCCCCCTGCGCTCACGCCTTTCAGCGTTTCGCCGTACTCAACCAGTCGCTCGGTTGCATCCGGACGGCGGTTCAGCAGGACGTCCTCGACCAGCATCTTCAGCTCAGGATCAATCTCTTCGTACACCTCGAGCATTCCGGCATTCACGATGCCCATGTCCATGCCGGCCGCAATCGCGTGATAAAGAAACGCCGAGTGCATCGCCTCGCGCACTTTATTGTTGCCGCGAAAGCTGAACGAGATATTCGAGACGCCGCCGCTGACCTTTGCGTGCGGCAGGTTAGCTTTGATCCAGCGCGTAGCCCGAATGAAGTCGACCGCGTAGTTGTTGTGCTCCTCCATGCCAGTCGCAACCGTGAGAATATTCGGATCAAAGATCACATCTTCCGGATGGAAGCCAACCTCATCGACCAGGATGCGGTAGGCGCGCTGGCAGATACGGATTTTGTCTTCATACGTCGCAGCCTGCCCCTGCTCATCGAAGGCCATCACAACCGCGGCCGCCCCATATTTCAACACCGTACCTGCATGCTCTCGGAAATTCTCCTCGCCTTCCTTGAGCGAGATCGAGTTCACGATGCCCTTGCCCTGCATGCCCTTCAGACCCGCCTCAATCACCTCCCACTTCGAGGAGTCGATCATGAACGGCACCTTGGCAACTTCCGGCTCGCTCGAGAGGTATTGCAGAAAACGCGTCATCGCTGCGACGCCATCGATCATTCCCTCGTCCATGCAGATGTCGAGCACATTCGCGCCATTCTCCACCTGCTGGCGGGCGATGCTCACCGCTTCTTCGTATTTGCCCTCTTTAATCAGCTTGGCAAACTTTGGCGACCCAGCGACATTCGTCCTCTCGCCGATGATGATGTATACGCCAGACTGCTGCGTGAAGGGCTGAGATCCGGAGAGCCTTAGCAGTCTCGTCTCCGCAACCGAGGCGGTGCTTTCGCTATCGGGCAAGCTCGCGCTCCTCCCTCGCCCCAGCCGTGTGAGCCCCGGCGAAAGCAGCCGTCCGCAACCTTCGCGGAGGTAGGCCTTCGAGCGCTTTCGCGATCGCTGCAATGTGCTCCGGAGTATTGCCACAGCAGCCGCCCGCAATATTGATTAACCCTCCCCGCGCGAAATCTGTCAGATAACGAGCCATGTCCTGCGGCCCGAGATCGAATCCCGTTTCAGCTAGCGGGTTCGGCAATCCTGCATTCGGATAGCATGAGATGGCCACATCGGCCTTCTCCGAAAGCTCCTCCAGAAACGGATACATCAAGTCTGGACCCAGAGAGCAATTCAGCCCCACCGATAGTGGCTTCACATGCTCCACTGCGTTCCAGAATGCTTCCACCGTCTGTCCCGAGATCATCGTCTCGCCGCCGCGCCCTACTGCCGCCGAAATCATTACTGGCAGTTCCTTGCCATCCTGATTGAACACCTCGCGGATAGCCACCAGCGCCGCCTTCGCATTCAACGAATCGAAAATCGTCTCTACCAGAAGAAAGTCCACGCCTCCGGCAATGAGCGCGCGCACCTGTTGTATGTAAGCGGTCTTTACCTGATCGAACGTCACGACCCGGAACCCGGGATCGTCGGCATCGGGCGAGTTCGAGAGCGATACGGTCAGCGGACCAATCGCTCCCGCCACGAAGCGCTGACGCGACGTTTCATTGCTTACGCGCTCGGCCCATTGGCGACACTGCTGTGCCGATTTCTCATTGATCTCCCAGGCTAAGTTCCCCAGGGATGCGTCGTCGATAATCTGCTGGTAGAACTCAGGATCCTTGCGACCACCGCGTTCGCGCGGGTCATCCACAAAAAACTCGCTCTGCACGATGCTGGTCGCGCCAAAGGTGTTCGTCTCGATTATGTCGGCGCCCGCCTCCAGAAACCGACGATGAATGTCGCCAATCATCTTTGGCTGCGTCAGTGAGAACATGTCTCCGTTGTTAAGCAGACTCTTTTTTGAATCCTTGAAGCGCTCCCCACGGATATCGGCTTCCGTCATGCCATATGTACGGATCGTCGTGCCCATCGCTCCATCGATAATCGCAATACGATTTTCGAGGATCTGCTCAATCGGATGTTGGCTTGATTTCGTCATGGTCCCATCGTCCCGTCAGGCGCAACTGATCTCACGATTGTCTAAATAGAGATCAACGCCAACTGAATGGCTTCCTCTGTTCGCCTACCCTTGTCTCACGTTGTATCTGGCCTTATTAGATGCTGCCGCGAGCCTTGTAGAATTATAGCGATGCTGGGAGGGACCGACCTCTTGCAGATCAAACTCGAGAACGTATGACAGTGAGTGAAACGCCAATAGCCTCCACAACGAGTCGGGCTCACCCGATTCGAATGCCGTTCGTTCCGTCGGGAGCGGTGACCGGAATCGGCAGCCTGCCTCTCATGTCTGCTGCCTCTGCAATTCAGGCGATCGCGGAGTTTTCAGCCGAAATTCCATTCTGGCCTCAACTGCCGCAACTCTCCGATCGCGAGAGCATCATCGGCCAGGGTTTGGGCATAGTCGCCGATCACATCGAGCCTCGCAACCAAGGCTATGGATACCAAGTGAAAGAAGGCCGCATCGATTCAGTGCTTGAAGTCCTCCACCGGAGCGACGGAGAACTGACGCCTGAGAACGCGGCGGGCTTCTGGGCTTTCGAAAAGGCGCTGTCATCTCGGACCTTTGATTCCGCAGTCGCAGTTAAGGGTCAGATCGAAGGTCCAATCACCCTCTCGGCTTATCTCTTTCATCGGGGCCGGCCGTTCCTCTGCGATTCGGCACTCTTCTCGGCCATTGCATTTCATGTGTCGCAGATTGTCTGCTGGCAGATGAAGCGGCTGCAGATGGCGGACTTGCCAGTCCTGCTGTTTGTGGACGAGCCTGCTCTGTGCCTGGAAATAAATGGCGGGAACTCTATCTCAGAGGAAAAAGTGCTCGACGCGTTGACCGTGATACTGGAGGATGTGAGAGTTCGCGGAGCATACGCAGGACTGCATTGCTGTGCGGCTCGCCCATTCGAACGCATGCGTCGCGTCAAACCAGATATTCTATCGTTCGATGCCCATGAGGGGCTTGACGTATTTTTTTCCGATTCGCACGTGCTTGACTTCGTGCATACGGGTGGAGTGGTTGCGTATGGTCTAGTCCCCACGCGAACGGGCGTGAACGCGGTCGATTCAGCTAAGATCTTCCTGCGATGGCTACAAGCGGCATCTCATGCTGGCCATCCTCAGGAATTTGCTCAACGGGCCTTGATTACCGCCACCTGCGGTTTAGGGTTGCTCGACCAATCCTCTATATCAGAATCGTTCGGAGCCGCTCACGCAATCAGCAGGATGATTAAGGCCTTGGCCGGGACGCCAGAATAGTGCCTTAAGACAAAACTCCTCGTATGGCGTGAAAGCTACATTGCGGTCATTGACTCCAAGGGCAGCGGCAAAAACGCTCGACCCGCGACATCTGGAATGCTCCTCGGATGAGTGCTAAAACGGCTCCCACAAGAGGTCCCGGTTGGCGACTGGGAAAGCTACCCTTCTTAATCCCTTTAGGAAGCCCTCAGGAAGTTACATCCAGGATCATCCAATGGAGAATCGAGGTGGAGATCAGGGAGGAAGTCTCACCGGAAACCATGGAGGAACCTCTGAAACTGGGATGGTAATCCGTGCCTATAATGATCATTGTTCGGCTCCTTCTTCTGAGCCCTTGGTTTGGATCGATCCACCAAGTCTACTCAGGGGTTGGAGCCGACATTGTTATGGAATCATTGCACAAGGAATTTTTGGCGAAGCAAGAATGCGAATTTAAAGGGCTGTCATCGTTGCCCAATGACGGCGGCGGTCCTTGTTGAGCGATGAACCTGGGGCTTGCTCTTCGGTTCGGTGAACTCTGCGGAACGTCATGTCTTGGAAGGTTCGCCAGCTGTTGCCGCCACAGGCCAGTCAGCTTTCCAAGCATCTGGGGATTTTGTATTGATGTACCTGATGCGCACTGGCATCGCTGCAAGTCGGTCGGAAAGCTGAGCCTCATTGCGAATGGGCCACCAGTCATACAGGAAAACCTCCAGCGGACGCCACATCGAAACCCACCCTCCAATTGTAAGACTCTCCCTTAAAATTTCGCCGATGCGGCTGGTCCTCATCAGGGTAGCTAAGAAATCGCCTAATGCAATCGCTGCTGTCAGTACAGTCAGACCGATAAGTAGGCTTTTTCTGCCACCGCGGAACAATTCGCGCAGACGTCGTCGGTAGGTTCCGGCGCGTTGTAGAAAGAACTCGTGAATCGCATCGCGCAATACGCCTGCCTCGTCCGGCAAACCTGCTTGGCGATCGAGATCAACAACCAAGGCGAGGGCAGCATTGCGCGGCAGGTCTTTTGCCCAGCCCACGATGAACTCCTCTGCGTCGGGATCGAGATCCCTGTTACGAAAAGGGGAAGGATCGATGGAATTGAACAGCTGTTTCAACTCGGCGACATGAACCTCAATCACGGCACAGTTCGGCGGGATTGCATCACCTGCGGACGGCTTTTCGTCGATTGCAGAGGAGACGATTGCTGGACTGCTCCACGTCACGGTCTGCTTACGAGGTTATCCTAATGGACAGTCGGATACCACCTCGACTTGCCCCTACGCTCGTAAGTACCCATCGACAGGACTTTAAGGTTGCATCGTGAGACTCACTCAACGTCCCTCGAGATAGATCGATCCATCCGTTCCGCGGCTAAAGACCAAGGTCTTTGACGGTGCCGTTTCCGGGATTTCGCGGGCCTCGACCCACCTTGCTACAAAGTTATCCGCCTCAGGAGAGAGACCTTCCTCGCGATTCGAAAGCGCACGAGTAATTACCCCCTCGCGCTCCTTGGAAGCAGTGTCAGACACGACAGAAAACCTGAACCGTTGACCGACTTTAATGTCAGGTTCCATAACACCCACCTTCAGAACGTTGCGAGTATCGGTATTCTACCGTTCATAGGTATTCGGATATAGAGGCGAGGGCGATCAGGGTGTATCCTCGGAAGGGGGTGGGGGTCCCATTGTGCCCGTGTAAGGTACTCGGTTTCGTTCACGGCCACCTTAGCTAAACGTACTTAACCGTGTCGACGTTTGTCAGTCACTTGCGCACGTTTGCGAGGTGATTCCCTGCCATCATCGGTTGTGCGTGAGCGCGTTCCACTAAGGCTTGTTCTCTGTGGCAATTCTATTCGAGAGGCAGGTGCCAAATGCGGCGGCTGGGGCGGCAAGCCGAGACGCTTACGGCGCGCAGCAAAAGTTGAGCCGCTTTCTGATCGCTCATGGAGATAGACAATACTTGGCGTTGTCGAGCAAATCGATCAGATATCGGAATTCCTTCTCATCAAATGCGTCTTGGCGAAGAGGCAAGGCTTGTATGTTGCTCTGCAGGTTCTCGAGGAGTGCTTAAGCCGATCTTCGCTCCCGCGTGGCTGCAATTAGGGTGACAACTCGCTGTTTCCCCATGACTTTTTTCTGCCTCGGCGTTACTCTTGCTGTTCAATTTCCATCCCGAGTCACGCGTGAGTATTCTTTCCGTCACTTCCAAGAAACGTTCGGTTCTTTGGCGGCGCGTATTCCAGATCGAGCTGACGGTCGTGTTCACCGGATTGGTGGTTTATGCCCTCTTGGCCTCGATCAACCAGAGGGCTTCACTGTTCGTCATTATGATTGCCAGCCTCACGGTGGGCAACCTTATCATTCCTCTCCAATTCGCCTGCCGCCGCCTGTACGTGGCGTGCCCGTTCCCGTGGAACTGGGTCGCGTTTTTGCCGGTCCAAATCATGTTTGGTGTGATTTGCGCCGTGAGTGCGATTCTCTTCCTGCAGTTGACCAAAATTGATCGCGAGCCGTTCTCGTTTCTCTTCGCCAGGATCGGCTATTTCGTCATCGTGGTCGCGGTGGTAACCAACGTCGTCTTGTACGGTGTAGAAGAATTGCAACGAAAGCTGAAAGAACGCAACCAACAGCTAGAGCAGACTGTCGAGAAAGGGACCATCGCGCTGCAGCAGCAGGAGGAAGAACTCAAGCGGGCGCGCGAGATTCAGCAAATGCTACTGCCCAGTACGTTGCCGCAGCTTGCCGGAGTTCAGATCGCCGGAGCCTGGCAGCCTGCGCGTGAAGTCGGTGGCGACTACTTCGATGTGATTCAGTTGGACAAAGCTCGCCTCGGCATTTGCATGGGCGACGTCGCCGGAAAAGGAATCACCGCTGCGTTGCTCATGGCAAATCTTCAGGCATCCTTTCGCGCCTTCGCCACCACCGAGGCATCGCCTCAGGTGGTATGTACCAAACTGAACAAGTTCCTTTGTGCAAACATTGCTCCGGGAAAGTTTGTAACTTTCTTCTACGCGGTGCTCGACGCCGACGCACGCACGCTCACCTATGAGAATGCCGGACACTCACCCGGACTTCTGTTGCGCAACAACGGCACAACCGACACTTTGCGAGGAGGAGGAGCGGTGCTTGGCG
>Ga0310912_10000636_pt1 | contig 17819 bp, 16 predicted proteins | sample GREbulkMGOX080_FD_203443 | JGI IMG/M metagenome (GOLD analysis project Ga0310912, IMG submission 203443) | Lab enrichment of tropical soil microbial communities from Luquillo Experimental Forest, Puerto Rico - GRE.bulkMG.OX080 | ecosystem: Environmental > Terrestrial > Soil > Tropical forest >...
CATGGCCCCTTCAGAAACTCAGTTCATGAACGATGTGGCCCCCTCAACGGCGCCGGGCGTGGTTGCCTCATCCAGCAGCAACCTGGGCAATACGCTGAGCGAACAGACCACCGCGCTGTTCAACGATCGCGCCACAATGAAGAACATCGCCCAGCAAACCGGCGGGGAGGCGTTCGTCAATACGAATGACTTGAAGCGCGTAATCGGCCGCAGCCTGGAAGACGGCTCGACGTATTACACCCTGGCGTACACGCCCCCGAAAGAGGACGAGGCGGGCGGCTATCACCGGGTCACAGTGCAGGTGCCGAACAAGAGCTGGAAGCTGGCGTATCGCCGCGGTTATTACAGCATTCCCCAAACAGCCGTCTCGAATGCAGTGGGTACGGCTGCATTGCGCGCGGCATTACAGCCGGGCATGCCTCCGGCGACCTCGATGCTGCTCACTGCCTCGATCGAACTGCCCGACGCCACGCACAAGGACGTCAAGATCAACTACGTCATCGACAGCAATAGCGTGCAGTTTGCTGATGCGCCGGAAAACAAGAAGCGCGCACAAGTCGACTGCATGGTGATCGCCTTCGATAGCTCTGGCAAAGAGATCGCGCATGCTTCTGACACACTCGACGCCACCGCACCGATGAATGCATATGCGGCCATTCAGAAGTACGGTCTGCCTGCACATCAACTCATCTCACTTCCTCCCGGCCGCTACAACCTGCGCATCGGCGTGATGGACCGCACCACCCAGCAGATCGGCACGGTGGATGCGCCGCTAGTTGTGCCCGCTTCAGCCGTAGCACAGCGGTAAGGCCACCAGAATCGGCTCTTCCCGGCGATACATCTCTTGTTTTCGGTGAGGGGGAGGGTACCCTATTCGTCTTCTTGCTCGCGCAGCTCAGCTTTCATCTCCAAATTGCGAATCAGACGGTGCAGGTAGTTGGGATGGACGCCCAGTAGCTTCGCTGCGTCGGTGTAGCTGCCGCCAGCTTCGGCAAGCGCATCGCGGATGAGGCGCCTCTTCAGGTCGCTGATGGCTGCATGGTACTTGGTGCCGCTAGCCGGTTTGGCGGATTGTTGCTCGGTTAGCACCTCGGGCAGGTCCTCCGGCCGAATTTCATCGGAAGCACCGAGCACAATGGCGTGCTCGATGGCGTTCTCCAACTCTCGCACGTTGCCCGGCCAATCGTAGTTCATCAGCAGAGCCCGGGCTTCCGGAGTGATGCCCTTGAATGGGCGTTTGCACCTCTGCGCGTACTGGGTGGCGAAGTAAATCGCCAGCAGCGGAATGTCTTCGCGATGCTTGCGCAGCGCGGGCACCGCCACCGAAACCACGTTGAGCCGGTAGAACAGATCCTGGCGAAATTCGCCGTTCTTAATGGCGGCCTCGAGGTCCTTGTTGGTTGCGGCCAGTATGCGGGCATGCAGCTGGAGTGGGCGAGTGCCGCCGATTCGCTCGAACTCGCGCTGCTGCAATACGCGCAGCAATTTGGCCTGCACCGAGGGGGCCAGCTCGCCGATTTCATCCAGCAGGACGGTACCCTCCTCGGCTACTTCCAGGCGGCCTTTCTTGGTGGCGACGGCGCCAGTGAACGAGCCTTTCTCGTGGCCGAAAAGTTCGCTCTCCAGCAGCGTGTCCGGAATGGCGGCGCAGTTGATGGCGATGAACGGCTTCTCGGCGCGGGTGCTGGCAGCGTGAATCGCACGGGCGACGAGTTCCTTACCGGTGCCGCTTTCGCCGCGAATCAGCACGGTGCTGTCGCCCGTCGCGACCTTCTTGATGAGCCCCATCAAGTGGCGCATGGCATTGCCGTCACCCACGATGTTTTCGTGGCGTACCAGTTCCTCGCGCAGGCGGCGATTCTCGGCCTGCAAGGACTCTAGGGCAAGGAGGTTTTCCAGGGTCACCGCGGCGATACCTGCCGCCGAGTTCAGGAAATGAATGTGGTCCTCGCCGTATTTTGCGCCTGGCTTCGAAGATGACAGATACAGCACACCTACAGTGCTCCGCACTCCCAGAAGCGGAACGCAAATTGCGTGCTCTGGCGGACCGGAGCCTGCGAGTTCATCCGCCACGATGGCCGATTGCTCCCACAACGCTCGCTTCACCAGGTCGCGCGGTACAGCGGGCGAAGATTGAGCATCGCCGGCTCCGCGTTCGTAGGTAAAGACAGAACCTGAATCGTCCTCAGGACGATCGAGCTGGATGATCGCGCCTCGTTCGGCCGGCACTACCTCGAAGATACAGTCGAGCAGGGAGCGTTGTAACTCGCGAAGGTCGCGAATGGAATTGATGGTCTTGGAAATCTTGACCAGAGCGTTGAGGTCGCGTGCCAGGCGGCCCACATCGGTGGGATTTGCGAGCCAGCGATGCGATTCGCCCAAGGTAACGGTCTTCAGAATGTCGGAATGACTTTCCACCTCCGGCGACAATTCCCTGATGACAGCGGGTGCGATGTCAGTGGTGACGTACATCAATTCACAGCGACCGACACGCACCACGTCACCGTGGTTCAGCATCCTGCGACTGACCGGAATTCCGTTTACGAAGGTGCCGTTGTGGCTCTCCAGATCTCTGAGTTGCGCGTGCCCGTTCACCCACTCGACGATGCAGTGCTGGCGCGAGACCGCAGAGTCCTGCAGAGAAATTTGATTCGAGGCATCACGGCCTACTGACACACTTCCGGAATCGAGCCGAAACTCTTTGCCTTCGAGTGGACCCGAGATGGCGAGTATCCGGGGACCCATATCGGTTACTAGTCTAGCTTAGGAGAGACGAGAAAGTCGGTGTGACCCTGTCTGCTTTTTTTAATAAGCAGCTCTTCGCGCAAAGGAATGGAGGTCAGCACGCGAACAATCTTCTCCGATGCGTGACCGTCGCCGTAGGGGTTCTCCATGCCCTGAAGCGACCGCCGAAATTCGGGGCTGAGAGCGAGTTTGATTTTTGCGAGAATGTCAACGCGTTCGGGCGCGGCGTCGAGAACATTACGGGCACGCTCTCTGCCCTGTTGACGCATGCCGATGTTCACGGTGGGTAATGTGAAGCTGGCGGATTCCATGATGCCGCTGCTGGAATTGCCGATCAGGAGATCGACCTGCCGCAAGAGGCTCCAGTAGGTGATGGCTGGGAGATTTACGAAGATCTTCGAGCCGGGCTGCTGAAGGAACTCTCGCGTACGTCTGATCAGGTCGCGGCTCCCTGCGTCCGCGTTGGGATAGCAGAAGAGGAGCTGCCCCGGGAAATCTTGCAAGGCGGCGAAGAGTTCATCGGCCTCGCGAGTGGTGTCGCGGGCGATGGTAACGGGATGATAGGCAACGGTGGCAGTTGGCGACTTGAGTCTGATTTGAAGCTCAGCTTCGAGTTGCTCGCGAGTGCGAAGCGAGTTGCGACAGAGGTGGTCGATCGACGGCGCCCCAGCGCGATGTACGCGCCATTCTTCCTCGCCCAGAGTGATGACGCGGTCGCGGGCTGCAAAGGTCGAGGTGAAATGAATGTGGCTGAGCTTGGTGAGCGCGTTGCGGACCGCATCATCGATTGCTCCCTCACTGATTTCTCCGCCTTCGATGTGGGCGACAGGAATGCGCAGCGCCAGAGCGACCGAAGCCGGCGCCAATAGTTCGTAACGATCGGCAATCAGCAAGAGAATGTCCGGACGCAGTTGCCCGAGGCAGTCCGCCAGGCTGAGAGTCGCGACACCAATCGTCTTGGCCATGCCGACATCGGTATCGGAACTGAGCAGACATTCCACTCGGGCAGCAATTTCGAAGCCGTCGCGCTCGATTTCCCGCACAGTCAACCCAAACTCGGGCGCAAGATGCGAGCCGATGATAATCAGCTTCAGGTCAACCTCCGGATGCCGCGCAAGATCGTGAAGCGGCCAATAGAGATGGCTGTAGTCAGCTCGGGATGTCGTGATAACGGCGATCTTTCGCATCTACGATACCGCCGCGCCAAGCTGCTTGCGAAGGCAGCCGCTGGGACAATATTCAGGAACCAAGTCGACCAGAACGGTGAGCAATCTTGCGAGATCACGGTTCTCAACCTCCTTCCGCAATTCGGCAGCGCCTTGGGCAATTTGGGATGCCGAGGCATCTTGGCCCCGCACCCCCTGGAGGAGATTGGCGGTTTCGTTAGAGACCGCTTCGCCGGGCGCCACAAACTCTTCGCGCAGCTTGTCTCTGGGGCGCAGGCCGATGTAGGTGATTTGGATGTCTTTTGCCGAAGCCTGGTCGATAACGTGGCGCGCAAGGTCGGTAATCTTCACCGGCTTGTTCAGCACAGGGATCGCAATAGCCGGATGGGCCGGACAATCGGCGGCGGACGCGAGCACGCGAAGTAGTGTCGAATCCATCGTGAGGAAGTAGCGCTCAACCTGCGAATCGGTCACGGCCGCAGGGCCGCCCTGCGCAACCTGTTGGAGGAAGAGTGGCACCACGCTACCTTCCGAGCCGAGCACGTTGCCCAGCCGGATGGAGGTCATGCGGCCCTGCGCACTCGCTCGCGGCTGCAACACCACCTCGGCCACACGCTTCGATGCCCCCATGATGCTTTCAGGGTTCACAGACTTGTCGGTAAAGACCATCACCAGACGTTCAGCGCCAAACTCGTGTGCGAGTTCGGCCACCATCAGTGTTCCGAAGATGTTGTTCTCGACGACGGCGAACGAGTTCGTCTCGACAAGAGTTACATGCTTCAGAGCCGCACAGTGGTAAACGATTTGGGGACGAAAGCGTACGAACAGATCCCGTATGCAGAGTTCGTCAACTACTGATGCGAGTACAGGAATGTGGTCCGTAGATTGGGACGACAGGTATTTGTGGATAGAAAACAGGTTTTGCTCGGAGGAGTCGACCAGAACCAGCTGGCTCGGAGTCAGTTTTGCAACCGCACGTACGAGAGCAGTGCCAATGGATCCACCAGCTCCGCTAACGAGAATGCTCTTACCCGCGTGGAGGCCCGCGAAATGCTTGAGTTCCACACCATTAGGGGATGGCGGAAAAAGTCCGTCCCAGCGAATCTCTTCCAGCTCGAGGATCATTAAAGGGTCCGGCTCAAGTATACGAACTGTTGAGGCTCAATCGTGCATGCTGGATTCGGAACGCTCTCGCGAATGACTCACCTCGATCTTGTCAGCTTCCTCTTGAATGCGCTGCCATGCATTTTGCACATGCCGCAGTTCGGTGTTGGTTTGACCAACGCACAAGCGAAGCACCAGGCGGCCGTCAAGACGAGTGTGGGTCAGATAGAGGTCGCCGCTCTGGTTAAGCTGGTCCATCAGGCGCAGATTGTCGGCATCGTTGCCGCGATAACGGAAGCACACCAGGTTTAAGGGAATGGGAGCTGATAATTCGAAACGTTGGTCGGCGAGCACCCAGTCCGCAAACATGTGCGCGAGCGCTACGTGCTGACGAACATGAAACTGGAGACCTTCGACCCCATAGTGACGAATTACACACCATAGTTTGAGCGAGCGGAAGCGACGACCCAGCGGAATATGCCAGTCACGGTAATCGAAAACAGCGCCTGATTCTGTCGCCTGGTTCTTGAGGTATTCCGGCAGGATACTTAACGTGTCGATCAACGCCTTTCGGTCGGCAACGTAAAAGCAATTGCAATCAAAATTGGTGAACATCCACTTATGTGGATTGAAGGTATAGCTGTCAGCGTACTCGACTCCTTGCTGATAGTGGCGGAATTCCGGACAGAGTGCCGCCGTGCCAGACATCGCGGCGTCTACATGGAACCAAAGATTGTGTTTGTGACAGATCTCAGCAATCTCCACCAGCGGATCCATGGCGTTGGATGACGTTGTACCTACAGTTCCGCAAACAAAGAAGGGCAGGCAACCCGCGCGTCGATCTTCTGCGATGACTCCCTCAAGAGCTTCCGGCCGCACCGCATAGTCTGTGTCGACCTCAACCAGGCGCAGATTGTCCTTACCTATTCCGGCGATCATGGCGGCTTTTTCCAAGGAGGAGTGGGCCTGGGACGAGGTGTAGGCCGTCAATTTGCCAGTTATCCCCCGTGAATTCGAGGCGTAGTGGGTAACGCGCTCGCGAGCTGCCAGCACCGCACAAAGGGTCGCACTCGATGCGGTGTCTTGAATTACTCCTCCACCGGCGCTGGAAGACAGAAACTTCTCCGGCAGACCGAGCATTCCCACCAGCCAGTCTAAAACGTGAGTTTCCAGTTCGGTGCAGGCTGGACTGGTCGCCCACAGCATGCCTTGCACGCCGAGAGCCGCAGAAAGCAAGTCTCCTAGTATTGCAGGCCCAGAAGCATTGGCGGGAAAGTAGGCAAAGAATTTCGGCGACTGCCAATGGGTGACACCGGGAAGAATCACCCTATCCAAATCCTGAAGAACCCTGCCAAAATCCTCTCCGCGTAGAGGAGGAGCCTCTGGCAGGTTTCGGCGAACTTCACCGGGTGAGACCTGCGAGAGCACCGGTAGCGACTCGACGCGCTCGTAGTAATCTGCGATCCAGTCAATTACCTGCTTTCCATACTGACGGAACTGGTTCGGGGTCATGTGAAACGCCTCCCGATCAGGCATGAGAAGACTCCTTTCGCGGATTGGCGGGCATATCCCATCCAAGGTAACGAGTCCAGATTTTTGGTGCAAGTTTTGGGCTCCCTAGCATAGAAGGATGCCTCTATACGAAGCTACCTAGTCTAATCGGTACTTTTGCGCCTCATAGGAAAGCCATTAATTGCCGATTAACTGCCGATGACAATCCTATAGCAGTCTTCAATTATTGCTGCTACACTAAAATCCTGGTTAATTTAACTTAAAGGTGAATCAATGGACATTCAACAGATACTGTCAGACCTCAGAAGTGAGCGTGAGCGGATTGACAATGCAATCCGGGCTTTAGAAGGCGGTAAAACAGGGCGCGGGCCGGGGAGACCTGCGGGGTCCGGAAAGCGTCGCACCATGAGCGCCTCAGCACGCAAGCGCATTTCCGAAATGATGAAGCTCCGCTGGGCGGAAAGAAAGAAGAAGGCGAAGGCCAAGGCAGCCTGAATCCACCCCTGAAATCCAAAAGCGCAGGGCCGCTACTGAAGCGAGTGGCCCTTTTACGTGCTCTGAAGTCCTGGCCCAGAGTTTAGAGACGTCTGCGCAAACTGATTTGGAACGGGCAGTCGAGCTACAGCCGGCTTCGGCCCTCGCTTACGCACCAACGCCATTCGTATATGGTCCAACAGTTGCGCGGCACTGCAACTGGATTTGGAGAGGAGAATGTCGGCCAGCATGCCATCGGGACAGCTGCCCGACGCTCCCTTAAACACAATGGCAGGTGTGCTGGGAGAAATCGACTTGAGTTGATCGACTAACCTGGTTCCTTCCGGTTTCGGCATGGGAAGATCGGCAATGACCAAGTCAATCCCACCGGTCTTCATGACTTGCACGGCGAGCTCGGGATCAGAGCAGGTCAACACACGATAGCCCCTGGTTTCCAGCATCACTTTGTGGATGGAGAGAGAGCGTTCATCTTCGTCAACGCAGAGAATGGTGCGCTTCGGCTTCATTAATCTACCCTTCGCCTGTTCACGGACAGCAACTTTCCCAATTCGTCCAGGCAACCTTGCTGGGCGAAGAGTCGTACCGCCATTACTGGAAGGCTTTTATTTTTTGCGCCAGAGCAACAGCGCTAAAGGATAGTAAGGCCCTGCAACAGAGTTGTAAAGTATCGCGAAGGTCAAATCGTCAGTAGTTGTGTGCGAAAAAAATGGCACCGCAATTCAGGCATGCAGAACCTTCGAAGCCATGAGCAACAGCAACAAAGCCCCGCAACGCAATGCGTTGCAGCATACACAGAATATCCGCAGAGAATTCACATGGTTACTGTTCCGTCAATGATCTTCACCACATGCCCGCCGACACGAACGTTAGTGACTGCGTCACCGTTCTTGTCGGCACGAATGTAAATCGCACTGGGCCGCCGAGTCTCCATCCCTTGCTCAATCAATCCCTGTTCGCCGGATCGCAGAACACCATTGCGCACCGCCCAGGCTGTGCAGCAACCCGCAGCCGAGCCGGTAGCAGGATCTTCACCGTTGTAAAAAATCATGCGGGCGTGCAGGGTCGCAGCGGAATTCACCGTCTCCCGTGCAACGAAATAGAAGAAGCCGTTACCGCCAATCGTTCGCAGATAGCCTTCCATCTGCTGCCAACTAACCTTCAGGTTTTGCAGCGTAGGCAGCGAGCGAAAGGGCACCATGGTGAACCACACTCCGGTTGAAACGCTTTGGATCGGCAGGCTCTCGTCGAGTTCGCCGAGAGGCACATTCAGAGCCTTCGCGACATCGGCATGCGCATGGCTCGGACCAAACTCCGGATCCAGCTGACGCATCTCGCCGAATGACATCCCATCTCGCGGCTCAAAGCGCACCGGTACTTTGCCGACCTTGAGATCCAGCGTGACTTCTTCGTTCTGCGTCTGCTGATGCAGATACCATGCGGTCCCCAGCGTTGGATGTCCGGCAAAAGGCAGCTCTTCATTTACGGTGAAGATGCGGACCTTGTGGCCTTCTCTTCGCTCCACTTCCAGATCGCGCGGAATGATGAACGTGGTTTCACTGAGATTGGTTTCGCGCGCCAGCTTTTGCATTTCGAGATCTGACAAGCCGCGAGCGTCCGGTAGTACGGCAAGCTGATTTCCTTCGAGCGGGCGCTCTGTGAAGACGTCGAGCTGAACAATGAGATAGGTGCGTACGGGCATTACGAACGCCTCAGCAACTGGTGCAGACTGTTACTAAGATGTCGAAGCGCCGCAGTTCGATTCAGCCCGGAAACTTGTGTTTACAATGCCAAAGAAGGAGCTGCGGAAGCGAAGGGGGTCCGGTGACCCTCCCGGTCTTCAAAACCGGCGAACGGCATCTCCGATGTCGTTGGTGCGTTCGACTCGCACACGCTTCCGCCATTTGTTTTTGCGCTGCAAGCCATCTCACATCACTGCCCAGCTTGTGGCTGCTGCCTCGGTTGAATGTTAGTTGCATTCCTCAAAAGCCTTCATTGCAGCCGCTGCATCCGCAGGAACCGTCTTCACATATGCGTTCATGGTTGTCGAGAGGTTCGCGTGCGGAGAATGGCCTGAATCGTCTTGTCTGGTACGCCAAGCCGACACAGGTTGGTAGCCAACCCGCGCCTAAAGTTGTGCCATCCGTGCCACGCGATTCCGGCAATCTTCCGTGCTGGACGGATCACGAACCTTTCGAGGTGCGCCAGGTCCGTAGGAGTGCCAGTTGGGCGACTTGAAAATGAAGCCGCTTACGGGATCTCCCGATGCAGCCCTGGGGTGTGCAAGGTAGTTAGCCAGCGGCGCTATAACGGGCGCTGGCGCCTTGCTCTTCGCGCTCTTATCCCCGTATTTCGCCGCGCCTTGCTCGTGTGAACGTTGCAGTGGCAATCACCGTTGCGTTTGAACCTGAACGCCAGGAGCATCGCCGAATGAACCACAAACGTGACGAATGGCTTTCGCACCTTCTTTCCAGCGAGCCAGCCAATCGCGCACAGGCCGAATCCGCCCTTCGTGATCTGTATGCGGCAACTGGCCTCCCCGCGCCGAACTATTTCTTCTGGTTCGATTCTCCTTTCAAGACTGTATTGGCCATGATTCTCCTGACTGCGGTGAAGGATTCCTTCATGCGCCAGATGGTAGCCGGCCTAGAGCGAATAGCCACCGAGCGGAAATTGCTCGTCGTGGTGCGCGAGGAAATGCTCCGGGCTTCATCGCAACCGAATTGGGACGCGCTCGCGCGCGTGACCGGTGAATCCTTGTCTACCGGCGTGACGCTCTCCGGCCCCATGCCGGCAAAATCAATCCACGCCGAAGTGACCGTGTCCCGGCTCAAGCTGTACTCGAACGTAACGGATGCGGTTCTCACTTTGATGAGAAAGATCCACTTCAGAGGGCAGAGCATTATCTGCGTAATGTGATGAGCGGCCAGACCCGATGGGGCACGATCAATCCATTGATACCCTCATCCTTTAATCGTCACTATACGTTTTCCATGATGGCTGCCGACGAAGCTGCGGCCGAAGGGCGCGAAGCACCGCCTGCCGTTGCCGCTGCCTGGCAACTTGCGCGCTCGGCAGGAGCATGGTGGCCCTTTGCGCATTCTGTTGTCATATCCGACCGGCCCGTTGAACTTCATGTAAACACCGACCACCTCTTACACCGCGAGGGCGGTCCTGCAGCACTATTTCGCGACGGGATGCAAGTTTGGGGGTGGAACGGCCACGCGATGCGAGAGGAGTGGATCATGCGCCCGGAGACAATCCCAGCGCGAGATCTTAAACACTTTGACGCCGCGTTTCGCGCATACGCGGCCGCTCGGTCACCGGTGGGTAACCCAAAAACGAAGCTTAAACCCAGTTCCATCCTGCAAAAGGAAGTGCCTCAGGCAGCGGCGGAGGAACAAATAGCAGAACTTCGCAAGCACAACGATGGCCGCCTGCCGTTCTTTGATCGGTATGTCGCAGGCGAGCATGAAGTGGTGTGGTGGGAACTTGTCCAGCTTGGATCATCGGTACGCGAAGACCCCCATGCCGCCGATGCCCTGGCCGTTGCATACGAAACCATGCGGCGCGTGAAAGCGAACATCCTCAGGGTTACGGCTCAGCTTAAGGCTCTTGGCTATACATTCGCGCACGAACCGCACGAACTACCGGGCCCAAAAGTACGCAGACAGATTGCGCAGCTGGAAAAGATGGCAGGCATTCTGCCCCTCTCTCTGCGCGCCTTTTATGAAGTGGTGGGCGCGGTTGATTGGACAGGCCAGCATCCGGGGCTTGTGCCGCGTATGGATTCTGTTGCTCCAGACCCCCTAGTCGTGTTCCCCATACAGGATGCCCTTGATGAGTGCAAAAATGGATGGCGCGAAGAGAGTGATACCGCCACCATTGTGATTGCGCCGGACGATTTGCATAAATCCGACACTAGCGGCGGGCCGCCTTACGAAATCTCCGTTCCGGATCTCAACGCCGACAGCAAGCTCCTCAATGAGCGTCACGATTGTATTTTGTAGACTACCTTCGCACCGCATTCCGCTTCGGCGGGTTTCCCGGCTATGACGGAATCGACCCGGCGCCGAAAGAACTCTCAGTCCTGAATCAGGGCCTGGTATCATTCTGAGGCGCGATTGCATCTCATAACCTCTTGTCTGATTCAGTCGCGAAGGGATATCTTCGCGCTGGACTACAAAAGAACAAAACAAATGAACGAAGCCCGGACGAGCTGGGCCTGCAGCAGTCGTGCTCACGCTCCATTTGTCGAGAGACCCCTCTTCAAAATAGCCACTTTGGAAGTAAAGCATCGCTCACACCTTTGGATGGACGACCCGGCCGGGGTTTCGAGGTTCTTCGAGAACTGCAATCTCGAGTTACTTCGTTCCGTCCATCATGCTGCTCAACTCCTCAGAGCAAGAAGTGGTATTGGAAGCGTTCCGAGCAGGTGCACGCGGTGTCTACAGCAAAGAAGAGTCTGTAAGCGACCTGAGCAAATGCGTACGGTGGGTGCATGAAGGGCAAATCTGGGCCAACAGCAAACAGATTTCCGCCCTGGTGCAAGCCTGGTCTTCAGGTCATCACGTCCGAGCGGTCGACGCGCGCGGTGTGAACTTGCTGTCCAAGCGAGAGCGGGAGATCGTCAGCCGAGCGGCTCAAGGCCTTACAAATCGCGAGATCGCCGCGCAATTAAGCTTGAGCCCCCATACGGTCAAAAATTGTCTTTTCCGAATTTTTGACAAATTGGGGGTTTCCAATCGCGTTGAACTGCTGCTGATGACGATAGACCATGATCGAGATACCCGGTCAGGTTACGAGCACTTGCTCGGGAACGACGGCGGTTTTAGCTTGCCTGACGAGGCAACCCTGATCGGATGTCAGCGGGCTGCCGAAAGTGGGGTGCTCATAGCGCAACTCGCGCTGGCCCAACGCTACTCGTCGAACGGTAGGAATCCAGGTGACCGCTGCAATTCGTATGTTTGGTATTCGATTGCCATGCAACAGCTGTTGCAAGGATGGAAAGACATTGCCCAAGAGATGACGGTGGATCAGATAGAAGAAGCGGAACAAAGGGCGGTGAGATGGCTGGAATTCAGAGAGAAGAAGACCGTAATGCGGCATAAAATCGCTTCAACCTGTTGCAAGTTCAGTCCACCGATCACAGATGATGGCATCCACTTGTCATGAGGAGAGTTCCTGTCTGAGGCGGCGAAAGGATAGCCCACTGGGATCGTCACGAACGCACAGAATCATAATCGACCAAATCTACTTCCGTACCTGACAGGAAGCAGTCTTTAGTTGCATTGCGTTACTTGACGACCGTTCGTCGTCAGCTTTCATCTCTTTCTCGATACGAGGATAACAACTGTCCTGCTGCGCTGATTTCGTGGCATATTGGCGATTGACCTTCGTTGAAGAAGTAGCCTTCCTTGTAGCAGTATTCCTCGAGGATGACTTCTAGCTGGCGATGTGATATGGGTACCGAACCCACCACGCCGTGCTCGTTAGAGAAGCGTACATGATACGCAATATTTGACTCACTGGTTTCGACAGGAATTAATTCAACGTACATATAACAACTTTATCATTCCAGGTACTAGGCATAATCGCATCTTCATGCAACTCTGGTGGTATGCCAAGTACGTTTTTTTGGGCACCCACACCTTTCCCCCTTTTCACAGTTGGGGGCATTACCGCCGCGGCAGACCTTAAGCTCCTCTCTATTTCAACGCAAACTACCTCGCACTCGACCAGCCCTCAGGTCCGTCATTCAGTGATAATGCGATCCGCCCATTCCACCAGCGAGACAAAGATCGCAGGACTGCCGAATTTTGCGCCCCATTGGTTCAAGTCTGTTTCCGTGACCCCACGGGCCCGGGAACAGGCTCCTCAAGCGAAGATCGGAATGCGTTTGGCAACAACTTTTTCGAGGGTTTCGCGCAGCGGGGGCCAGCCCACCGGGATGATTGCATCCACAGTCGCTTTGCGCATCGTGTAGGTACCTTCTCCTACCAGGAAAATCTGCACATCGTGTCCGGCATCCGCTAGTGCAAGTCCATGAACGAACGGGAAGGACGCACGGGTTGGGTCATCCGAGCCCCATGCGCTCTTCATCATAATCTTCAGTTTTTGCGTTTTCGGCGGCTCTTGTCCCCTGCTCAAGTTCGATGCCAAAAGCGGGGCTGCGGCAAGCCACGGGAAAAGTCGTCTGCGCTCCATGTGCTCATCCTTATTTATCAGCATTTTCACCCTGCGGAAGGTGTCGCAAAGTTTACACCAAGAGACCTTCGTCTCGTTTTTTCGGCGTTCTACTACCTCGCAAGAACCGGCCAAAGGCCTAGTCTTGTCCGCTCAGTTCAGTGAGAGTAACGCCCAGCGCAACTCCGGAGGCGCGCGCCTCACGTCTGCGTCCCGCCATATATTCGCGGCACGTCGAGAACGGCAAGCTCAGCGAGTGCCGCACCCATGTCTTGCTGTCCTTCAAGTACGAAGGCTGAGTCGGCCCGGCTTTGACGGGTCGTGATAACAATCGGCGGATTTCGGGTGCAGCGAACAGATTTTGGTGAACCGCCGGGGACATCCCTACCCCTTACCCCTTTTCACATGTTGGGGCATTAGGTCCCGCTGCAGACCTTAAACTTCTATATGCCTTTTTGAGGGAGAGTTCTAGGATTCTTGCCCACATTTCTCCTGAAGCGTCGGCGAGGAGTAACGATCGAGAGAAGAAAAAATGGCAAAAGGCCGCTGTTTTTAGGCATAACTACATTGTCAAAGCGAAGTTAAGTGTCTGAAAGAGGAATGGCCTTTGCATACAGAGTGTACCCAAGCAACGTTCCCTTTGCGCGTCATTTTTCGCGCCGTGTGGAGTCAGAGTTCACCGCTGGGCAGGTTTCGAGCGATGGCGGGGGATTGCTGCTGCGCAAAGTAGATTGCAAGATTAACCTCCTGGGCCGTCTGAGTTATTGCCTCAGCGATCGCCGTTCGCAGCTGCTGGTTACGCACCCGTTCTCGGAGATGCTGGCACAGCGCATCTATGGGTTGGCGCTGGGCTACGAGGATCTCAACGACCATGAGCAATTGCGCTCGGATCCGCTGCTGGGAGTGCTCAGCAGCAAGCCCAACCTGGAAGAGCCGCTGGCGGGCGAGAGTACTCTGAACCGGCTGGAGCTAGACTGCCAACGGCTGCGGACCATCGCCTTTCACGGCGCACGACATATCATGTGCTAACGACAATAGAGCTCTGTAGAATTTGACAGCTCCTACTCCGCGTCCTATACTCCCAAAAACTTTGGCCGGGGAGGACTGCTATGTTGAGACGTTCCCTGGTTTCCTTTCTATTGGCCGCCGGTGTTGTACTGAGCGCGCAAGGTCAGCCAAAAATCGCTCAACCTACCTTGACTCCGCAAAACAGCGGTACCACGAGTGGCCTGATTGCGGTGAGTCCAGTGAATCCGCAGGTCGTCTGGGCTTCGGGACGGAATGGCACATTCACGGTCACAACGGATGGTGGAAATACATGGAAGGCCGGCGTGGTTCCGGGCGCCGAACTGCTTCAATTTCGCGATGTAGAAGGCGTGAGCGCCAAGGTCGCGTATCTGATGTCGATCGGTGTCAGTGGTCTCCCTACGGATTTCCGAATCTACAAAACAACCGATGGCGGCGCTACGTGGAGCTTGCAGTTTGTGAATCAACTCCCTGGGGCGTTCTACGACTGTTTCGCGTTCTGGACCCCGAAGCGCGGCATTGCGCATAGCGATTCTGTGAACGGTGTGTTCCCTGACCTGCGCACCACCGACGGAACGACCTGGCAGAGCATCAGCAGCAACATGCCTCCCGCACTGCCGGGCGAAGCCTCCTTCGCCGCCAGCGGCACCTGCGTCGCAACGCAGGGGGGACAGAACGCCTGGATTGCAACCGGAGGCACGACGATCGCTAGAGTATTGGCCACCCGAGATGGCGGCGACACGTGGAACGCTTACGACACTCCCTTAATAAGCTCGCTCAGCGCCGGGGCATTCACGATCGCCTTCCGCAATCCGTGGCATGGCATCGTGGGTGGCGGCGATTTGGATCCGAGCGATCCCAACAACGCGAGAACGGCTACATCGAGCGATGGTGGAGTGACCTGGACACTCACGAATCCGCCCCCGGTAACCGGAGCGATTTTCGGTCTGGCATACGCACATGGGGTGGGCAACGGCGATGGAAGCAGGACTGTTGTGGTCACCGCTAACGCTGGTGGCGCCGCCTGGACTCCTGACGAAGGAACTACCTGGTACTCTCTGCCGGGCGTGATGGGATTTTGGTCAGTAGCATTTGCCAGCCCGAAGGCCGGATGGTTAGTAGGGACGAACGGTCGCATCCTTAAGGTCAGCTTCTAGCGCGGTTCCATGGTAGCCGTACCCTGCCAGTTGACCGCTCCACGAGTCGCGTCTTGCTGTCCTTCAAGTAAGAAGGCTGAGTCGGCCGGCTGTGATGAGTCGTGATAACTATCGGCGGATTTCGGTGCGGCGAACAGATTTCGGCACACTAATCCCCTAGCCCTCTTCACATTTGGGGGCATTACGCCTCGGCAGACCTGGAGAGCGTCAGGCGTGCGCTTTCACGATGGTGTGTGGGCTCTGCTGGACGGGATGAACCGTTACCTCGCCGTATCCCGCTTGCTTATGCATCTCCGCGAGTTCACGGAAGGTGTAGGCGTCGCCCGAGACCGTCGTTCCCAGCATGGTCATTGCAAATGCCGCAGGCATTGGAGGAGAAACCCGGTCGGCTTGAGCGACGCCCGCACCTTCTTGAGCAAGCCGACGCAGGTCTGTTTATCGAAGTGGTGGAGAAAGTTGGTGAGCAGTACAGCATCGTACGGACCACCGAAGTCTACCTCGAAAGCGCTGCCGGGGAGCATGTCGTAACGGTCATGTACTCCTCCATTTCGTGCGTTGTCGAGCGCTACTCTCAAGACGGGAGCCCAGTCCAGACCGGTTACGTGTGCTTGTGGATTCTGTTTCGCGATCTCGATGCCGAACAGACCGTGTCCGGCTGCGATGTCGAGCACGCGCATCGGGTCAGTTCGCCCGCCAAGTACGATCTCTCCCAGCGGGCCGGTGAGGGGCGCCATCATGGGAGCCATGCTTTGCGCGAACTCTACCCAGACGGGATTCTCCGGCTCCACCGTCCCCTCGCCCGGCAAGGACGTGCGGCCGTTGCGCACAACCTCGGCCAGGTGCTCGTACGGCTGGAGCAACTCCGGCCGCGACAGGAAGTGCGCCACTGAGGCCAGGCAGGAAGGTGATGTTGGATCGAGGAAGGCGGCGCTTGTCGGCGTGTGTTTGTAGCTGCCATTCTCCTTGGCCAGCACACCGTTGACCACCAGAAAGTCGCACAAGATGCGGATACCCCGCTGCGATGCTTTAGCGTAGTTGGCAATTGCGGCCACATCACCCACTCCTTGTCCGATGGCGCGAAATATGTCCAACTCTATCGCCGCCCGCAAAGCGGCGGTTTGCTGGTGAGCTTGCAACATTCCGAAAACAACGGTTGGCATCAGCGGCCCGCCAGCCGGAGGTTGCGGTTGCATTCTGGGATCCTTTTGGTGAGAAGTTACGTGCCGCAAGCCAAAACGCGTTAAGTATACATCCAATCTCCTTCACTCACTGCGAAAAGGACGTCGCTGGACGAAGATCAGCTCACGGAGAGTTATTGGCGGATGGGGAATCAGGTTTTAGGTACACCTCACCTCTTACCCTTTCCACATTTGGGGCATTAGACCCTGACAGACGTCATTCGGACTGGGCGAGTTGCAGACCTGTTCGGTTAAAAGAGCAGAATAGCTGCGAGTTTTACGCCTGCTAGGTAACGGCAATATGAATTTCCCTTGAATCTCCGGCATAGGAACCCTTAAGGAGCTAAGTGTGAGTACAGGGCTACATTCGCGCTGAGGTGACATGACATCCGAGAGTTGCAGGAGAAGCTTGCCGCCAATGGCCTGTAGTTGCTTGGCAGGGCTGGAGCCGATGTTCATTGGAGCGATGGATGCAGTACTTGCGGTGCTGCGGCGATTGCAGGCAGACAACGCTACTCGGGAGCCGCGAACAAATAAAACGGCGCTCCGCGGGTGGGATCTTCTGGAGCGCAACATTGAATCCTTGCTGGGTGTGCTTCCGCCGAACGAAACGTGCGCATCATGGTGACCATGCCCTCTGAGGCGGCCCCGGATTACGGCCTGGTTCGAGACTTGCTCGTGAACGGCATGAACTGCATGCGCATTAACTGAGCCCATGACGGGCCGGAGGAGTGGACCGCGATGATTTCAAAATCTCAGGAAGGGCCAGGCCGAGACGGGGGGCGTGAATGCGTATCTACATGGACCTTGGCGGTCCCGAGCTCTGCAGTACGAACCAGTCAACCTTCTTGCCACTAATCCTAAGTTTCACCTCAAAACGCATAGACCACAGGCGCAAGCAGCAGAACGACAGCGCCGACAATCAAGGTGATCGGCGTTCCTACTTTGGCGAAATCCTTGAATGCATAGCCGCCGTCTTTTTGGACCATAAGGTTCGTCTGGAAGCCAGCGGGATTGATGAAGGCACACGAGGCGGCGACCATGATAATCATCGCGAATGGCTTGAAACTTATGCCCAGCATCTGAGCCAGCGAAAGAGCGACCGGGAACATGAACGCTGCCGTGGCGGTATTGCTGATCAGATTAGTCATGATAATCGTCCCAGCGAAGACGACTGCAAGGGCAATACGTGGACTGCGGCCGCCAATAACTGCGCACAATTGAGCGATTATTGCCGACAGGCCACTTCCGGT
>Ga0310912_10000642_pt1 | contig 17764 bp, 17 predicted proteins | sample GREbulkMGOX080_FD_203443 | JGI IMG/M metagenome (GOLD analysis project Ga0310912, IMG submission 203443) | Lab enrichment of tropical soil microbial communities from Luquillo Experimental Forest, Puerto Rico - GRE.bulkMG.OX080 | ecosystem: Environmental > Terrestrial > Soil > Tropical forest >...
CTGGGAGAAAAAGCCGCTGACGGCAGCCGAGGTCCTTTCGGCCCGCATGATCAGCTACCCGTTCACGGTGCGCGATTGCTGCCTCGTCACCGATGGTGGTGGTGCGGTGATCATGACCACACCAGAGCGCGCACGATCCTTGAAGAAGCCGCCGGTGTATGTACTCGGCTGCGGGCAGGCGATCACCCACGCCAATATTTCGAGCATGCCGGATCTGACGGTAACCGGTGCCTTGCGGTCCGGACGCGCCGCCTATGCAATGGCTGGGCTCGGCCCGACAGACATAGATGTCGTTGAGCTCTACGACGCCTTCACGATCAACACGATATTGTTTCTCGAGGACCTCGGCTTTTGCCAGAAGGGCGAAGGCGGCTCCTTGGTCGCAGATGGACGCATTGCACCCAAGGGCGATCTGCCGGTCAACACCAATGGCGGCGGGCTTTCCTATTGCCACCCCGGCATGTATGGGCTGTTCCTGCTGATCGAGGCGACGCGGCAGCTGCGCCAAGAATGTGGCGCGCGCCAAGTGGCCGATTGCGAGACTGCGATCGCGCACGGCAATGGCGGGGTATTGTCGTCGCAAAGCACGGTCATCCTCGGGACGCGAGCAACGCTTTAGAATAGGAGGAGACGGCATGGCCGAAGGCGCATTGGTTCGCTTCGAAAACGTTGACGGGATCGGCGTCATCACCGTCGACAACCCGCCGGTTAACGCACTGAGCCCCGGCGTGCCCGAGGGTATCGTCGAGAATGTCGAGCGAGGGAACGCCGATCCGGCGATCAAAGCGATGGTGCTGATCGGCGCAGGGCGAAGCTTCATCGCCGGCGCAGACATTCGCCAGTTCGGCACGAGGCGACCTCCGCCGGTACCGGGAAAGCGCACCCACGAAGTGCTCGATGCGAGCGCTAAGCCGGTAGTCGCGACAATCCACGGCTATGCCTTGGGCGGCGGGCTGGAGGTGGCGCTTGCCTCGCATTACCGCATCGCCGTGCCCAGCGCCAAGGTTGGTCTGCCCGAGGTATTGATCGGCATATTGCCGGGTAGCGGCGGGACCCAGCGGCTGCCGCGGCTGATCGGACCAAAGGCGGCGATGGAGATGATCGTGTCGGGCCGACATGTCCCGGCCGAGGAGGCCAAGCAACTTGGCATCATCGACGAGCTGGTGCCGGAGGGCGGCGACCTCCGGCAGGCGGCGATCGCGATGGCGCGTCGCGTCGCCGACACCAGGCAGTTGCCGCGCATCCGCGACCGCGACCAGAAGCTCGCGGAAGCCAAGACCGATCCCGGCATCTTCGAGGCGATGCGCAAGTCGATCGCGCGGCGCGCACGCAATCAGAAGGCCCCTTACCACTGCATCGCCGCGGTCGAGGCGGCCTGCAGCATGCCGTTCGACGAGGGGATCCGGCGCGAACGCGAGCTCTTCGACGAGCTCGAAAATTCGGCCGAGGCGCGGGCTCTGCGCTACGCGTTCTTCGCCGAGCGCGAGGTCGCCAAATTGCCCGACATTCCGCGCGACACCCCTTTGCGGCCGATCGAGACGGCTGCGATCGTCGGCGCCGGCACGATGGGTGGCGGCATCGCGATGAGCTTTGCCGAGTTCGGCTTTCCGGTGAAGCTGCTCGAAGTCAGCCAAGAGGCACTCGACCGCGGCCTGGCGCGCATCCGCAGCAATTACGAAACGAGCGTCAAGCGCGGCAGCCTCGCGCAAGCGGAGATGGAGCGCCGACTGAAATTGATCGAGCCGGTCAAGAGCTATGACGACATTGCCCAGTGCGATGTCGTGATCGAGGCGGTGTTCGAGCGCATCCCGGTCAAGGAAGAAGTGTTCAAAAAGCTCGACGAGGTCATGAAGCCGGGTGCGCTGCTCTACTCGAACACATCGGGCATCGATATCGACATCATGGCCAATGCGACCAAGCGGCCGCAGGACGTGGCCGGAACGCATTTCTTCGCCCCGGCCAATGTCATGAAATTGTTTGAGGTCGTCAAAGGGACGAAGAGTGCTCCCGACGTATTGGCGACCGGGATGGGGTTGGGCCGCAAGATCGGCAAGATCAGTGCGATGGCCGGCAATGGCGACGGCTTTGTCGCCAATCGCAGCCGCGGGCCGTTTGGCACCGAGATGAACCTCATGATCGAAGAAGGAGCGCTCCCCGAGCAAGTCGACAAAGTCATGGTCGATTTCGGCTATCCGATCGGGCCGTTTGCGACCGCCGATCTGTCGGGTCTCGACATCGGCTATGATAGCCGCCAGCGGCGCGCGGCGGAGAACCCGAACTACCGCAAGATGCCGATCGCCGACATGATCGTCGAGGCCGGGCGATTGGGCCAGAAGACAGGCGCCGGATGGTTCCGCTACGAGAAGGGCGACCGCACCCCGCATCCCGACCCCGACCTCGCCCGCATGATCAAGCAAAAGGCGGCCGAACTCGGCATCCCGCAGCGAACCTTCAGTGACGAGGAGATCCTCCGCCGGCTGCTCTTTGCCTCGGTCAACGAGGCCTGCAAGATCCTCGAAGAGGGCAAGGCATACCGCGCCAGCGATATCGACGTAATGTGGCTCAATGGTTTCGGCTTCCCGCGCTACCGCGGCGGGCTGATGTATTGGGCCGACGGCATTGGTGTCGCCGAGGTCTACCGCCAGATCCAGGCCTGGCATCAGCAATACGGCGAGCGCTGGGCCCCCGCCGCGCTATTGCGCCGGCTGGCCGACACCGGCACGCCACTGCGTGAGGCAAAACCTGGCCGGCCGATGTGAGCAAGGGTCTGATGACCATTGACATCGAAACTCTTTCTACAAGCCAACTGGAAAACCTTATCGAAGACCGCCGCAGTTAGGTGGGGAGCCTGCGTCAACGGGTTGTCCGGGCTTGTTGTCGGCGTTTCTGAATTTTGATTGGGTGGCGTGATCGCTTCCGATGAGGCCTGAGACTCAGCTGGAAGCCGTGTGTGAAATAGTTCACACACCCCTTCGGCCGGTTAGGGCACAATTGGTAAACGTCGCTCCTTCGGCGATCCACGGGCGACGATCAAAAGCAGGCTTCGCAACAATTTGTTGGGCGCGAGGTGCATGCCACGCGCTCGTCTATATCAGGAGCACGTCATGAACACACCTCGAGGTCATCAACCCGCGACCAGCGGCGGTCTTCGCGCCGCTCTGCACTCCTACCTCCACGTCGCGCCGCATCCGAAGGTCCACCCTTATTTCAAGCTGGCCCACGGGGGGCGGGCCGCCCACGCCGCAGGGGGTGGCGGCCCGTGGAACGTGCCTGACCTGTGTCACGCCTACAATTGGCCGACCGGCCTCATCGGCGGCGGTGTCATCGCCATCGTCGAACTCGGCGGGGGCTGGGTGCAGTCCGATATGACTCAGTTCTTCGGCGGGATCGGCCAGCCGGTTCCGAACATTACCGATGTCTCGGTCGACGGGACCCAGAACACCCCGGATCCCAGTCCGAACAGTGCCGATGGCGAGGTGGCGCTCGACATCGAGGTTGCCGCTGCCGCGTATTATGTGGCGACCGGCAAAGCCGCGACGATTCGCGTTTATTGGGCGCAGGATATTGCCAGCGCGGTGCGCGCCGCGACCGCCGATAACTGCGACGTGTGCTCGATCTCGTGGGGCGCAGACGAAGCCAATTGGGGCGCGCAGGCCGGCCAGGATATGGAGCAGGCGGCGATAGAGGCCACTGCGGCCGGAATGATCGTGTTCGCCGCCTCGGGCGACAACGATTCGAGCGACGGCGGGCCAGGCCGGTCCAATGTCGATCTACCCGCCTCGGCTCCGCATGTGATCGGCTGCGGCGGCACGAGCAAGACCCGAACTCATGAGACTGTCTGGAACAACAACCCCGGCAATGCGGACGGTGAGGGCACGGGTGGCGGCTTTTCTAAGCTGTTCAAGCCAATGCCGCCTTGGCAGGCAGGTGCGCCGCACGGGCCGGGGCGGATGGTGCCGGATGTTGCCGCAGACGCCGATCCAAACACCGGCTACAACATAGTGCTCCACGGCGCGCAGGTCACGATCGGCGGTACCAGCGCCGTCGCTCCGCTTTATGCCGGACTGTTCGCCTCGTTCGGCACCAAGCTCGGCTTTGTCACCCCGGAACTGTGGCTCAACCACCTCTGCTTCAACGACATCACTCAGGGGGACAACGGCGCCTTTCGCGCCCGTGTCGGCCCTGACGCGTGCACCGGCCTCGGCTCGCCGGTCGGCAACAAGCTGGACCAATTGCTGAGCCACCCGGCGGCAAACCCGATGCGCAGAGTGAGGGATCTCGAAACCGAGAATGAACAATTGCGCGAGCAGATTGCCCGACTGACCGAGAAATAACCAATGCTGCACGGCCGGCCCGCGCCTACGGGCCGGCCTCCTCTTTTCGCGACGCTTCAACTAACGAATAACGCTTAGAACAGGCATGACCATCTGGAATAATTTTCGGTAATCCTCCGTAGACCTTGCGCATGATTTTCATGAGCCTCACGCTCATGCTCATCTCCCTCGACCGCATAAAAAAAGAAAGGTGTATTATCTCCACGATTGCCTAGCCTGTCTAATAGAGCATAGCCTGCACGAGGGTGGGCAGGTGGTTCACATCGGAAATGATCGCTGCTAATTCATTAATTGAGAGGAGTTCAAAAGCCTCATTTATAGACTGGGTGCGGATAAATGCTGTGTCAAAGTCCTCAAAATCCTGTCGCAGGAGGGTGTCCCGCGCGTGATTTTTGTTGACCCAGAGAACGGAATTCTTCCAACGCTCTGAATCGGGACGAGCGGGCAAGGGAGGATGTAGCGGGTCGGGTTCGGACGGCTTACTCACCCGCTGTGGCTCAACCGAGAGCATCGGGACAATGCTGCCTACAACGGGCATCTGAACGCGCGGTTGGTTGGTCAGAAGACGATACAAGACCTCGAAGCTAATAAGGAGCGTGCTAGCCGAATGGTGCACGCGGGCGCAGGAACGATTTCCCAGCTTACATATGCCCAGTGCGAAGATCGGTTTCCCACTAGGCTAGGCGCCGCGAAGATGCGCCTTGGAAAGTCGAGTTTACGGAAGCATTGGGGGCACCCGATGCCGAAAATCTGCGGACCAGCATTCTTCTGGATCGCGGCCTGGCTCGGTCCGAAATGGGCTTCCCGCGACAGGCGGTCGAAGACTACACCGAGGTTCTGAAGGACTCGACTCTCCACCGCGATACTCGCACTGCTGTCCTGCAGAACCGCGCCATCACGTGGGACGCGGCGGGCAAGTACCGCGAGGCGGAAGGTGATCTCGATGAAATCCTGTCTTCGCGACCGCTAAGCGCCTGCACCGAAGCTCTGGCGCTCATTTCCCGCGCTCTCTTGAACGAAAAGTCCTCGTTGGCGTGAGTCGCTCTGCAATTGATGTAACGCCTCCACACGTGTGTGGGGGAGTGTGTCTTCATTAGCAATGACTCTAGCCTTTTTATTGCTCAGAGGCACTCGATAGCCGGCCCGCGGTCGTCCTTCACGCCCGCTCGGTGTGCCTAAGATCCGCGCTTTGTACGAAGCCACTTATTTCGCCGGGTTGCGCATATCGGGGATGCCGGAGCAATGAGTGAGCCGTTAGGCCTGCGAGCCGGTGCGCCTTCGTCACCGACTGCCGGCAGCAGACCGGATCACGAAGTCGGAGCTATTCATGTCGCCTTAGGTTTGGCCGGTGGCGCCGCAGATCAGCACCCCCGGGGCGAAGTTGATCAGGTCTCGAACGCGGCTGCCAGTCCAATTCGTGGAGAACATGGGTCTGACTGGTCTCAGGGAGGGCGGGCTTGCAATTCCGCTTTGGGGATCATTGCCTCGATAGCGACCGTCGCGAATTGCGGCGCCGCGGCGCACTGGTCGCGCTCGAGCCGCAGGTCTTCGACCTGCTGGTCTATCTGGTGCAGAACCGCGATCGCGTGGTCAGCAAGGACGACCTGCTGGAAGCGGTGTGTGGGCGGCCGGATTGTGTCGGAGTCGGCGCTGTCCAGCCGGATAACCGCGGTGCGTAAGGCAATTGGCGACGACGGCAAGGGACAGCGCCTGATCCGAACCCTACCGCGGAAAGGGTTGCGCTTTATTGGTTCGGTGGACGACGTAGAACAGCAAGCGCCGCCGCGCGATACACCGGCGATGCTATCCGAGAGGCCGGGGGGGCGAGGGTAGGGTACCATGGCCGGACGCGGTTATGCCCAACTTTACCGACGAAGGAGACAACAACATATTCAGGTGCGAGATCCTGTACATGTCTCGTACGGATAATTCCGTCACCGCAGTCGTACAGAACAGTTATAGCGCCGACCCCGTTCATAGCTATGTCAAAGGTACACAGATTACGATCACAGGAGTTAGTGCGCATCCCGAAATGAAACGGCTTGTACTATATAACCACGATTGGCAACTCTAACCCGAATGCTGACTGCTTCAATACATTTACGTATAAGAATCCTGGGCCGGACGTTGACTCTTTCGCTCTCCCTGAGGAGAGAGCGTACGCGTTACCGTCCAATACCGGAGCATCGACAGCAGACGGTATCTGCGCTGGTGCAGACTTTCTTAAGCTTAAGAACGTAAATATTACGGCTTTTGGGCGTTTCGGGATCAATGCCGCAAGCGTACACCCAAAAATATGCTGCCGATAGCCAGAGTTTTCGCAATGTCACCATCGGCAATTGTCGCGGTATCGGGCTCTACATTCACGGTGGCGATGCTAATGCCAGTGCTTTTTTTAAGTATTGGCGGAGGTGAATCTCGTTGGGGGAATCTGCCATCTTACTTTCCTTGGCAATACCCACGTTGCCCCTAGCGTTACTTCGTGTGGCTTCGATCCATCATCTGCAGAGGGCAAGACGTTTTCTGTATTGAAAATATCCTGCACAGACAACGTCGTGACTGTAACCGCCTCAGAGGCGCACGATCTCATACAGGGGCAGGCTGCAGTGCTCTCAGGGCTCATCGATCCGAGTTTTGAAGCACCCCCAGTCACAATCACCGTTTGCTCCTCAACGGGTACGTGGAAGATGCGAACGGTCTTCAAAAGTTGGGAACCAAGACTATCTCGATTGGAGGAACAAGAGACGACGGATCGCATGCCGCCGCCAGCTTCTCATGGCCCGAAATCCGGGCGTGGTATACGAACATATGCGCGTTCGATAATAATCTTCATGCAGTGCATCCTGACCGTGGAACGATATTAACATTGCGTGGCGGGCATTTTTCCGAGTGGCCCAACCAGATCGGCTTCCTCGGCACCGACGATGCGCGCACACGCTGGTATTTGCGCGACGATCCTCAATCGCCGAATCCATATTCTACTATAGCACGTAGCCAATTTCGTTGGTAAGCAAAGACTTGTGTTGTACGCGGGTCAGAATACGTATGACATATTATCCGCAGAGAGAAAGGATAATACGGTCACGATTACAACGACGACGCCACACGCGATCGGATTTGCGTCGTTTGTAATCATTGCCGGGATTAGCCCAACTTCGTTTAATACGGCTCCACTTGGTGTTCAGGTGCTGTCGGCGACTGAAAACAGCTTTCAATACGCTCAAGCCGGTATCGATGAAAATGGAGTTGGGGGCACAGCGCTCAGTAGGGCGCTGAACTTTCCGGGCGAGAGTCACCTGTGTGCAGAAGACAGCGGTAGTGTTGTTTTCAACTTCGACAGTGGAACCGGCGGTGTAAGATTTTGCGATGGTGCTCGTGGAGATGCCGCAGCCATTGACTCCGCAGGTAAGTTGACCGTCTACAAGGGTAAGCCCACGGTTGGGAATGGGCATCCCGGCAGAGTATGCGACGGTCGACCGCGTCAGTGAATCGGCCAGTATCGCCACAGCCACTCTTTACGCAGTTCCTGCCAGCGGGACCCAGATTTTTCGCGTCACCTACTTAAAGGTGACCAGCGCGGCAATAACTAGTGGATCCGTGAAGCTAATCGTTGGTTGGAACGACACAGATGACGGCGCCGCATTGACTTTTATACCGTCGTCACCTGCCAACGCGACGGATAGCACTAGCGTCGTGACAGGAACTATTCTTGTCGATGCCAAGTCATCCACCAACATTACGTATGCGACAGAGTACGCAAAATGTCGGCGAGACAAAAATGGTGTACAAATTGAGGCTTCGCGCTGAGGCACTGTAAGGCTCGTTAGCGCGCGACTTGCTTCACGTCGGCTGGTGCGCAGCGGCCGGATTGTGTCGGAATCGGCGCTGATCAGCCGGATCACCGCGGGTACGCTAGGTGGTTAACGACGATAGCAGGGCGCAAGGCGTGATCAGGACGGCGCCACGAAAGGCATCCGCTTAATCGGCGAGGTGTGCGCAGAAGCCGAGGTTGCGCCGGCATCCGCACCCGCTCCGCGGTTGTCGATTGTCGTCCTACCATTAGAGAACCTCCCGAACGGTCCGGAGCAGGAGTATTTCGCTCGAGGACCTCAGCATTGCCCTCTCCGGCATCCGCTGGCTCTTCATGATCACCGGCAATTCGGGGGCCATTTAGAAGGACCAGGTGGGCTTCCAGCAGGTCGTCCTTGCTAACCACGCGATTGCGGTGGTGCACCAGATAGATCAGGAGGTCGAAAACTTATGGCTCGAAGGCGACCAACTCACGGCCGCGTCGCAATTGGCGGCGCTCGATGTCAAGCGACTAGTCACCAAAACGGAATTGCAAGCCGTTCCCCCGCGACGATCGGATCCCGCGTTGTTGGCAAAATTCAGCAAAACCCAAGGGATTTCTAAAGAAAAATCAGGCTTTCCGCAAAGTCTTCGGCGGCTATCCGAGGCACGCTCGCCGACCGATCGCGAACCTCATGATCGGTGACGATTGGCACATAAGCCTGGACAGCCGCACGATAGTCCTGGCCGTCCGAGAACGAGAAGTCAAGCAGCTTTTTTAGCGATCGGAACCTTGCAGGAGAGATGACATGGTCGACTTTTCGAACACAGGCTCAATTTGGGTTGTCACCCTCGATGAGTCCGAAACTCAGCAGTTGCCCGCCATACTCGGGGCCACTGCACCACTCGCGTTAGCAGCTGGCCCGATGGCCCCCGTTGTGCTCGGCGCGATCGGTGCTGCCGTCCCGTATATCATCGAAATAGACAAGCTCGGCGGACACCAGGGTGTCGACATCAATGGTGTAGTCGGAGCGACCGGGTCATCGTTACGCCCAGGATGAGCGGATTGTACGCAGAGCTCACCGAGGCGGCCACAGTGGCGGTTAACCGGCAAACAATCATCGAGTTTGTGATCAAGGCTAGCGGTGAAATATTGCCGCTTGGCAGCGCCTTGGGCTTTTCTGCGGTGGGAGCCACGCTCCTTCAAGTGCTTGAAGGAAGCCCCTAGGCGCGGCCCTGGTTTTTGCAGCAACTTTTCTGGGGCTGCATTTGTTCGGTGGCTCGTCCAACCCGGATGACCATGGGCATGTAGAGGCGAACCGGGACAGGGCAGACCTTTGGGAGCGGTTCCTGCTGGCGCAGCTTGGCAGCGGCAACCAAGTCTCGCTCCTGTCGTGGCGAGGCCTGTTTTCAGCGCAGGACGGCGGCGGCGCTGGTGTATATGCAAATCGCCCGCAGCTCGGCGATTGGGAAAAATGCAATTTAATTACCAATCAAGATGGGTCGGTTAGCTTCCAATCAATCAACGGCCATTATTTGTGTGCAGAGATGGGTGGTGACAGCTACTGCGTCGCTGACCGGACAGCAATCGGAAGTTGGGAACGCTTTATCATCGAAAATCAGTCAGACGGCCACGTCGCCCTAAAGACGCATGACAAGCATAAATACGTAAGTGTTCAGCCGTAGATTTCTTTGTTGCATTATTGTCCAGTACCCAGTCAGCCGGCTGAACAATACACTTTTGGCAGCTTTGGAACTGGGGAGATGGTCATGCGGCAGAATTTAGCAATCGGTCTGGCATGCGCGGCGATTGCAGCAACAACCATTACGCCCGCCTCCGCCGCGCCACCCACACCGCCGCGCCCCGTGGTGACAGTGCAATCGCTGGCAACCGGTCCCGGCTGCATAACCCAAAGCAGCTTTGGCACGGAAACCGGCCAGCGCGGCAATTTCGAGGTTGTCGTTCTACAAGGAACGGCCTTGGTGCATTACTGGCACCGAACAGTGAGCCGACCTTGGCTTGGCACCGCGGCCAGGTGATTTCTCAATCTGCGACAGGGCCCAGGTGCATTATACAGAGCGATATCGGCACCGAATCCGGTCACCGCGGCAACCTCGAAGTCGTCGTGCAGGAGGGTGATCACATCACGCACGAATTCCACGACAGCTCCGCGCCAACCACCCCCTGGGTCCGCGGGCTGTCCTTCGGCCAAGGCGTTACCGGCGGTCCCAGCATCATTCAGAGCGACTTCAAGTCGGGCGGCCACGGCAATTTTGAGGTTGTGGTTCTCGAGGGCTCAAACCTCATGCATTACTGGCACGACAATAGCAATATGGCGCTCCCTTGGCAGCGCGGGCAGACAAACAGCATCGCCGCAACTGGCGGTGGAACAATTATCCAAAGCTACTTTAAATCCGGAGGATACGGCAATTTTCGAGGTTATCGTCCAGGAGGGCGATCATGTCAGCCATTATTCACACGACAATGCCAACCCCGGCGGGCCGGTGGCAATTCGTCGACGGTACTTTTGGTTCTGGCGTGACGGGGGCGCCGTCTCTTATTCAAAGCACCTTCGGCGCCAGCACCGGGCACGGTAACTTCGAAGCCATCCTGCGGCAAGGCAACCGGCTTGTGCATTGGTTCAAGGACAATTCATCGACCGCCAATCATTGGGTCCAGGCCCAAGACATTGCAACAGAGTTCAATTCCGCCGGGTCGCTGATCCAGAGCACGCTGGGGACGGACGCCGGCCATCTAGGCAATTTTGAAGTCGTCGTGTTGCGGGAGAATGCCAGTCTGCCGCACGGTGCCCGATTGGAGAGTGGCGATATAGACTTCAACCTGGTTCATTATTACCACATCAACGACACGCCGGCTGGGGCGTGGCTGCACGGCCAGACCGGCAACTATCGCGGCCGCAGTGAAAAGATCTGTCAATTGACCGGCAGTTTCGATAAAGAAATCTTGCACAATACCGCCAACGACACGGGTGGCCCGTTCCACCTCGCCGCCACTGATTTGGGCTACCCGTCGACGACGGAGCAACCTTGTCGCTGTATTTTGGCGATTCTCGTTTCACAGATCGCGACCCAATACCGAGCGAATCCGGCGGGGACGATGCGGTTGCCATAAGCACAGATCGTCAGCCGCCGACACCAAATAGCTGCGTCCACATAGACGCGTTATTCGCGCCGCTGAAAGCGGCCGCGATTGAGCCGCCGCCCTTGCGGCCCACATTCTACCAGGGCCTTTTCTATGTCCCTGCCAGCGGTTTTACTGTCGAGGGAACTGCTTATACGCTATTCTGGACTAATCACTGCAGAAAAACGACTCCGACGAGTCCGCGTGCGACGGCGAGCGCGCTACAGATACCGATTTATACGGAACCGGCCGTTTGACGCGCAAAACCGGACCGGCGACGTTCCAGGAGCTTTACTCGCTGTCACAAGAATTCAACTATACGGCCTCGCTGAATTCCAAAAACATTCCGGGAATACCTGCCGAGCAAAATCTGGGAGTATACAATGGAGCGTGGATCATTATCGAAGGAGCTACCCGAGGCTTACTTATCTGCCGGAGACCGGCGTCGAGCCCTTGCAAGGGTGGCATTTCTTCAATGGTCTCGATGATGACGGTGCGCCAATTTGGGACATGAGTTTGATAGAGCCGCCGGTGTTTACGGATGGCGATCAGTCTCCCGACGACTGCCAGGACCACGAGAAGCCCTGCGGCTGCATCGGGGAGTTCTCTGTCTCCTGGGTCGCGCCGCTAGGAGAATGGTTGATGCTTTATAATTGCGGAGCCACCGTTCAGGCGCGCTTGGCACGCGCACCTTGGGGTCCTTGGTCCGGACCCACTGAGATTTTCCGTCCGGACGTCGATAACGCATGGTGCCGATATATGCACGCGGAAAAATCCTTCTCTTGCACCGACCATTTGGCTGACGCTGACGATCCTATAGAACGAAACGGTACAGAGAACGGAGACCCGTATGCGCCGTACGTACTGTTCCGGTTCACCCGCGCAACCCCGCAGGGTGCGAGGATCATCTTCCTGATGTCGACCTGGAATCCCTACCAGGTGGTTGTAATGCAGACGAATTTGACCTCAGGCCAATAACATTCACCTGCGGACGGTCCTGAGTCTGGCAAACAATAGCGACGAGAGGCGGGTGGGACTCATTGGTCAGAGCAACCGGCGCGGCGCAGACCAGTCGCGGCTGTTTGCTCGAATAGGTCCCAGTACTGAGTATTGCCCCAGGGACGGTAGACGCGGAATTGCGCAAGCGAGTTTACTTGAGGATTGAGCTTCAACGACTGAGCAAGCGCCGCCTTGGCTTCGTCCCGATCAACGTTGAGCCCTAGTGCAGCAGCGAGGCCAAAATGCGTAACCCAAGGCCGCGGGTTTGCGGCACGCGACTTGATCAGGAGATCAATCGCCTGATCCACCCGGTTCAACAGCAATTGGCACCAGCCCATGATCAGATAAGTGCCCCACATGGTAGGGTCGCGTGGGCTCAACCACAGCGTTTTTTCACTCTCGGCCAGCCCGGCATCAGGATTGCCGAGGAGCAATAGAGTCCAGCCGAATTGCCCATGTACATGCTCATCGTTGGCGCCGAGTGAAATTGCTCTCTCGAATTCGATCCGCGCTTCGGTCAAGCGGTTCTGAACCCGGCGGAGGAGACCCATCTCGGAGTGCGCTGCCGCATTGTTCGGATCGCGGTCGATCGCTTCGAGCAGCAACTGCTCGGCGCGCGCGCTGTCTCGCTCAAACGAGCCGTCGGGGCGCGGAGCAAAATTCCCGACCAGGTTCACGAGCAAGACCATAGCGATGCCGACCTTTGCATCGACCGAGCGCGGATCGATCTCGAGTGCCTGTTCGAAAGCGCGCCGAGCCTCTTCGGTCGCGGCTATGGATCGCGGGCGGTGATAGCAGGCCCAGCCGCGCATGACGAGATCTCGCGCATCCGGAACAGCGGCATGATCCTGCTCGATGCGGCGGCCGACATCTCTGACGAGCTCGAGGTTGAGAGACTGCGCGAGGCGGCCGGTGATCTCGCGCTGAGCCTCCGCGAGGTTTCGGCGGTCGGTCTCGAACCGGTCTGCCCAAACATGCGCACCGCTTTCCGAGTCGATCAGCTGCACATTCACCCGCACCTTGTCGCCTCCTCGCCGCACGCTGCCTTCGAGGACATAGCGGACCCCGAGCTCGCGGCCGATCTGCTTCACGTCGATCGGTTTACTCTGTAGGTGAAGGCGGTGCTGCGGGCGATCACAAAGCTTCCTGAAATGCGCGAAAGATCGGTCGTCAGGTCGTCGGTGATCCCATCGGCGAAATATTCCTGATCCGGATCATTCGAGAGGTTCTCAAAGGGCAGGACGACAATCGACAGGCGCGGAGCGGGTGCGGAGGCCGGCGCAGCCCCGGCTTCCTCGCGCACCTCGCCGATAAACCGAATGCCTTTGCGCGGCGCGGTCCGGATCAGGCGCTGCGCCCCGCCATCGTCGCCGACTGCCTTGCGCACCGCAGTGATCCGGCTGGTCATCGCCGATTCCGACACGATCCTGCCCCCCACACAGCTTCAAGTAGGTCGTCCTTGCTGACCACGCGCTCGCGGTTCTGCACCAGATAGACCAGGAGGTCGAAGACCTGTGGCTCGAGCGCGACCAGTGCGCCGCCGCGTCGCAATTCCCGGCGGTCGGTGTCGAGCGAATGATCACCAAAGCGGAATTGCAAACCCGTATCCCCGGTCCGATCGCGCGTTCTTGGTAAATTCGGGGAAACTTAAGGGATATGTAAGGGAAAATCAGCGCTTCCGCAAAGTCTTCACGCAGCGATTTGAGGCATGCTCCTCGAACCGATCGCGATGACCGGATCGATATCGGATCAGCCGTCGGCACTGACCCGGCAACGGATGGAGGACCATCATGAAGCCTATAACAGCAATATTCGCAGCAGCCGGCCTACTAATCGGAGCAATGCCGACCGTGCACGCCGATAACGATCACACCGGTGTTACTCTCTATACATCCGCGATACACACCGGTGTTATCGCCTGCAACGCCATTAATGTCAGCAAAAGGACTCTGAATATAACGATCTCGATATTCGATGGAACGATGACGTCGCCGCCGACTGCGACTACGCCGACCTTACTGGAAGGGCCGACGCAGATTAGTACCCCTCCAGGCATGGAAGCAACGATCGATCATGGCGCTCCCACCGACTCGAATGAGGGGTACTGCGTATTTCAGGTCTCCGGCACCGACAATCGGGACGATGTCCGGGCGGTTCAGAATGCTGTCCTCTCCGGGATGCGCAGCGTGGACGGCGGCCAGACCTTCTTCCCGTTCTTTATAACGAGGGCGCTCGAGGCCCATTAATCCTCGCCGGCCTCTTGCGGTCCCGTACAACCTTGGGACGGCCCCAGGAGACCGTTACAGTTTGCTTTCGCCGATCTGATAGGCGCGGTGAATTTGCTCGGGCAACGCATCGGTCTCTTTCGACCGCTCGACCACCCGGGCGCGCAGCGCCTTGCGGTCGGGAACCAGGGCTGCCGCTCCGACAGCGGCGACATCCGGCTCCGCCTCGCCAAAACAGTACCAAATGAAACGATCGAGTAGATCGGGCTGGGCGAGAGTTTCGCCCAGTCTCTGCCGGCAATCGTCGTCCCAAGCATCGGGCGCGCCCCTCAGGATTGCGCGGAGGCAGGCCAAGTCGGCAATCGACGCAAGCAATGTGCCGGCATGCAGAGCGGCGCCGCAGGCCCTGGCCAGCTCTGTGCACAGCGGGGCCACATCTTTGGGGGCCAGAAACGGCGTCACGGGCGCCGGTTCGTCGTGTTGCTCCAGCTCCAGCTTCATTTGCACTTCAAGGATATGGCCGGCGAGGGCAAACCGCCCATTGGCGATCCATTCACGCAAGATGTCGCGGTTGGGCTTGAGAAAACGCCGGAATTCCCCGAGCCGGTGCAGATAGGGCCCGGAAATGAACTTTGCGAGCATTCGGTTGGATCCGTCGCGCGGCGGGTCGGTCAGCGCCGGGACCGGTTCGGCAAAATCGCTGAACGCCGACCAGATATCGTCGAGTGGCCAAACATTATCGGTCAATCGCGGGTGGACCCGGTGACCACAGCCGTGCAGCGCAACCAAGTATTCGGCGAGGTTGCCGCTCCTGTCGGCTTGCTGCAGCGCGCGGGTCAGCGCCGAAGCGTCCTGGTCCCCGATCTCGCGGATAACGTCCGCATAATGCGGGTGCGGCGCAGTATCACCGGTATCACCGGCGTAGACCAATGTGCCAAAGGCCAGCGTCTTAGCCAGCGGCACGGGGGCCCGGAGGGCGATCAGCGAATCTTTGCTATATTCCCCCGGGTTCTTGAACAGAAACTCCACAAGCCGCTGGAGAGGACGCGCCGCCGGACCCGAAGCCAATCGATCTCCCCCTTGCTCGAGCCAGAGCTCGTCCAGCGCGTCAGGCTCGGATTTCAGGGCGACGTCGACCGCGGCAGGGCGGTAGCCGGTAAGCATCCGATCCAGGAGCGCCTCGCCGAACAGGCGATTTCCCGGTCCGATGATCTGCTCCTGCCGGCGCCGCAAAACCTGTTCAACCTCGGGATATTTGGCCTGGATCGCTGACCAGCCCAGCAAATCGACCTCGTCGACCTCGAAACGCAGCAAGCGGTACAGTAACTCGAAACCGGCCAGTACGCGCTTGGCGTCACGCACGGTGCCAAGGATCGCCGGCACCAGGATCCCAAGGAGCTGGTTCAGGCGTTGCCGGTGCTCGTCGGGCTCATCGATCAGCTCGTGGAAACCTGCGTCGACGATCCGCCTGATTTGCCGCGGCAACACCGCCGGCAGCGGCACCTGCAACTGGACGATCTTTTCGAGACAGGCCCGGCCACGTTCGATGTCGCCCTTGCCGAGCGCCGGCGCGAACCTGTCGGCATCGTAGGCGAGCAAATACGAAAAGCGCTCAAAGTCGGCGACCGCCCGCACCAGCTGCGCGCAGACTGTGATATCGCGGTCGTCCAGCCGGTCGATCTCGTCGATAAGGACAACAACGTCGATACCGCTCTGATCAAGTTCGCGAGCAACCTCGGCACGCATGCGCAGTAAGGTGTCGGCGCCGGGAAGACTCTGGCGCAGGGTGTCGAGACCGGCCGCGGCGGCGCCTCCATCGCAGAACCAGACACCATCAGCGGGCGCGACGCGTTTGCCATATTTGAATAACGTTTGCGCTAAACCCTTGAGCTTTTCCGCCTGCGTGCAACCGGGCTTGTTAGCGCTTGCCTCGAGCGCCGCCGTTACCTCGGCGAAGAAAGCGTGGATCAGGCCGCTGCGCGAACTGGCTTGCCATGGGCTGAACGAGACCACGATCGCCGCCGGGTGGCGTGCCTCGGCCATTTCCGCAACCATGTTGAGAATCGAGGACTTGCCACTACCGCCTGGTCCGGAGAGGCCGAGAACGATGCCGGTCGCTCGCCCCTCCGGTTCGATCAACGCACCAAGTAGCCGAGCGACGAAATCCTGCCGTAGTAACCGGTCGTCTCCCTCGGTTTCTATCGGGCGCTCGACGTTGTGATTCATTGAACCGACGGTAATTATTGATCCGCGCAGCCGAGACCGGTCCCCCAGCCTCGGGAAAGCGCGGGTCATTCTTACCCTCAAATTCACTAGTTTACCGTTAACCGTCTCCGCTCAGCTCCTATCCGTCGGCCGCCAAGGATAGTCGATCTCCTATGCCGCCAGTATTGGCGAATGAGCCATCTGCTCTAGATCGTAAGGTCTACGACGGATTCGGTAACCCCGACCGAAAGATCTCTAGGCTGAACGGCCCTTGACACCGCTCATGGCGCGCCCAGTGGATTGGAGTACCAACAGTTAGTAAGTGGAGGTGAGCTCAGGCGGCATGGTGCGCGCGCAGCCGGGCGGCGGCTTGGCCGCGACGGCTCACCTGCAATTTCTGTAGGATGATGCTGTGCATGTGGTGTTCTGTAGGATGATGCTGTGCATGTGGTGCTAGACCGTGGCAGCATTGATCTGGCGCATGATTTCCTTGTTGGAGCGACGTTGCTCGACGAGCGCCAGGATTTCGCTCTCGCGTGACGACCGCATTTTATTCGTCGCTCTGCAATATAGGTATTCGAGGGATTATTCGGAATTGCTGCGCCAATACTGTAAAGCGGCAAAGGCGCTGATTACCATATCTTCGTGCGGCGCAAGCTGATGACGAATATCGCTGCACGTTACCAATTTATGCGACTCAGACGGTCTGCTGCAGACTGAGGCCTAACTCGTCGCGCCTGATCAGCTCGCCCTGGGTGACCCGCCTCGAGATGCGGTGCCATACCGCCGGGCGCGAGGGCAGCTTCGATCGAGACGCGCTCGCATCCGCCGGCTACTCGTTGAGGATCGTCGCCGCATCACCGGTACCCCCCGGCTGCCCGGTTCGACCGAGGGAGTAGAGATCGTATTCATGCCCGGCGCGCTGGCTCGGGTTGTGGTAAATGAAGGGTCGGCCCCACGGGTCTTCCGGCACCTTTTCTCCCTTGAGATACGGCCCGTTCCAGCGGGTGATCCCGGAAGGACGATCGATCAAAGCAAGCAGACCCTGCTCCGTCGTTGGATAGGCCCCG
>Ga0310912_10000651_pt1 | contig 17645 bp, 19 predicted proteins | sample GREbulkMGOX080_FD_203443 | JGI IMG/M metagenome (GOLD analysis project Ga0310912, IMG submission 203443) | Lab enrichment of tropical soil microbial communities from Luquillo Experimental Forest, Puerto Rico - GRE.bulkMG.OX080 | ecosystem: Environmental > Terrestrial > Soil > Tropical forest >...
CTGCGCATAGCTCCGCTCCTCCCATCCCCTACGTTGCGCACCGTGGCTCGGGGGAGGCCGGTCGGGACGGGAAAGCAGGTTCATCGATCGAACAGGAAAGCTGAGTTTGGACGTCACTGACCTGAACAGGGCCAGCCCTCCGCCTCAGCCCATGATGTATTTTTACTCTGGCCCGCCGAAGCAATTTCTCTCCGGCGTTGACAGCCGAGTGGGCCAGGCTGCCGCAGCCGGTCTCGCCCTGGCGCATCCGAACTAGGGGTCAGATATCCACGACTTGCGCGTCAGCTGTGAGCGGCGAGACCAGCAACGCAGCGTGACGATTGTTACGTGGTACTCGATGCACTCGGCGAAACCGGAGCACAGTGGCCCGGACGGTACTTCCCCTTCGCGGCGTAGCCGGCCAGGATCCAACGTTGGCCCTTACCGCAATGATGCTTCACGGGCAGGACGGTTGGCGGCGAGGCGAGCGTCAAGCCGTTTGGCACAAATGGGGCTGCATCCGCAGTCTGAAGACCGACCAAAAACGCCAACGCGCCGATGAAGCCGAGTAGATGCGTCCGCATTGTTTCCTCCTTGCGTATTAGGATGAGCCCCGCTCGTCCTGCCGGGGACCGATGACGATCCCGGAGACGGGTTCGATCCAGACGAGGTGATCCTCGACGGCTTTGACGCCCGCGACATTTTCGGCGACGACGCGGAGCGCCTCACGCTCTCTTTCCTCCAAGATGACGCCATTGAGGTCCACGCGCCATCCTTCACCGTGATCGCGAGGCCGTCCCGCGGCACCCAGACCACTTTCGCCAGCTCGGCCTGGATCTGTCGAGGATCTCCTCATCGCTGGGATCGGCACGGCTGACGATGCCAACCAGCGCATCGCCTTCTATAACGGGCACGCGTTTGATGCGCCGGCGCTCCATCAGCTGCACAATCCCGTCGAGCGGAGTGTCCGCGGTCACAGTGATGACGTTCTGCGTCATGATCTCCGCGACTTTACGCCATCGCGGGCAGTCCGGTTTCGCCGCGGCGCAAGAGATCACCCGCAGGCGTTTGCGGCGGTGCGCCCTGAGGGTTTCAGGATAGGCTCTGGATCTCCACGAACGCAACAACTGGGCCCGAAATCAACAGCGTGATATTGCGGTGCGGAATTGGCGGCAACGCCGCGGGCAGTCCGGGTCCTAGAAGCCCTTGAAAAGCTACTTGCTTTTGATGACTGGGCTCATTCATCCCGCCCCTCTAAGCTCAACGCAGCCGGCAAGTAGTTGCGTCGGAGTAAGCACAGCCCTCAACTCGCCCGAGAAATGGTCGTAATGCGAGAGTGGCTCGATTTCAACCGGTGCGAGCCTTCGAGGTTCGACTGCGCCGCCGGCGGAGGCGGTCAAGTACCAGATCCTCGTGATGTTTCTGATTGCGGGGGGTACGGGTTTGGGGGCGGTAACGGCAGTGCTCGGCGGCGTTTACCGCCTCACCGACGGGCGCCACCGCCTTCGCCTCGATCGGCTGACCGCTGCGAAGGCGGCCTGACCAAACAAAGTTCGGGCAGATTGAGGCAGGGAGTGGATGAGGATTTGTGCTCACGCACCTTGAAATTTCAGGTGGCGGGCTTGCCGTCGGCTACGCGCTGGTTCGCTTCTTGCAGCTGCTGCTTGGCGTGGTTCTGATCGTTGCCGCGTTGAAGACCATGATCGATCATCGCAGCGGATGAGCTCCAGAAGGAGAGACCGAAAGATGGAACCAAGGAAGTTCACCCTATGTCCAGCCTGTACGGCCTGCCCACAGGTTGAGATTACCGATCAGGGTGTCACGATCGGCGAGGACGAAAACACCGTTCTGTTGTCGCATGCGCATTGGAACGAACTCATCAGGCTCATAAGGGCTGGCGAGCTTCGCGAGGTCTGATACCGGCTCAGATTTCAAACAGAGTCATTACTTGAGGATTGTCAGCCTCGCGAGGAGGGGATAATTTATGACCACGGGGTCGAGCAGGCACCCCGTCAGACGCCCCGTCCAAGCTCTGCGCCACTCGCCAAGCGAGGAGCGACGCATGCACGGACGCAATTTGGACCTGAAACCCTACAAGATCGCAATCCTCTGGCGCGGCGATGCCGAAGCAAGGCAAGCCGCCACACCGCAAAACAATCGCTTTTACCGATCTTCGAGGAGCTTGGCACGGTCGGCATCCATGCCGAGCCGGCGGTCTATGACGAGGAGTTCGCCGACGAGGTGCGCGAGCAGCTGCTGGCGGCTGATGGAGTGCTCGTATGGGTCGATCCGATCCATCAAGGCAAGACCCGGGCCGCACTCGATCCGTTTTTGCGCGACGTCGCCTCGCGAGGCCCCTGGGTCAGCGCGCACCCCGACATAATCTTGAAGATGGGGGTCAAAGAGGTCCTGTACCAAACAAAGCATCTCGGCTGGGGTTCCGACACGCACCTTTACCGCACCAGCGCCGAGTTCGGTGCGGCGTTCCCGCGGCGGCTGCAATCGTCAGGCCCGCGAGTCATCAAGCAGAACCGGGGTAACGGCGGCCAGGGGGTTTGGAAAGTCGAGCAAATGCCGACGCGCACCGGCGCTGCGGACACCGTGCGTATCCTGCATGCGCAACGGGGCAGCATCCCTCAGGATCTGCCGCTTCAAGAATTCATGGCACTTTGCGAGCCCTATTTCTCCTGGGGCGGGTGCATCATCGATCAGCCGTTTCAGCCGCGCCTGCCGGACGGAATGATCCGGTGCTACATGGGGACCGATAAGGTCGTCGGCTTCGGACACCAGTTCATCAAGGCGCTGATCCCGCCTCCTCCCGAGGTGCCGGACTCGCCAGCCGCGCAGCCCGGCCCGCGCATTATGCACGGCGCCGACGCGGTGCCGTTTCAGGCCCTCAGAAGCAAGATGGAAGACGAATGGACGCCGCAGATGATGGAAGTCCTCGGCATCGACGTGGCCTCGCTGCCTATCATCTGGGACGCCGACTTCCTGTACGGCCCCCGGACGGCATCAGGCGAAGACAGCTACGTGTTGTGCGAGATCAATGTCAGTTCGTGCTTTGCGATCCCGGATCAGGCGTCGGCTGCGATCGCGCGCTCCGTGTTGCAGCGGTTATCGAATAAACGGTCTGTGCAAGGGTGCACGCTCCAGCGAGCGGCCGAACGAACACCCACTCATGCGTAGAATCACGAAGCAGGGCGCACCGGCCTGCGGCCCGAGCGGCGGGATTCGTAGAGGAGCGGGTAGGTCTTTAGCGCTTTCAAGCAGTTCGAAACCGGAGATCGAAGCGTGCCCCGCGCGGGACGTGTTCGCGTACCGTTATGCTAGCGCCATGCGCCCTGACAATCTCCATAACGATTGCCAAGCCCAGTCCGGCTCCGTCGGCACGAACCCCTTTGCCGCGCCAGAAGCGCTCGAAGATGTGCGGCCGATCCTCCACTGGGATCCCCAGGCCGTTGTCCTGGACGCTGATCGCCCCGTCTGGACCGACCTCGACAACGACTTCGCTCTCCGGCGGCGTATGCGCGAGTGCATTCTCAATGAGATTGCGCAGCGCATCGGCAATAGCGGCAGCATTGCCGGTGACCAGGACCGGATGATCGGCGCCGGTCAGCGCGATAGTCCGGCGGGCTGACAGGGCCAGATGCGCCATTGAACCGACCACCTCCTCGGCAAGCTGATGCAGATCGACCGACGAGGAGACATTCAGTTGAAGCGAGTCGAGACGGGCGACACAGAGCAATTGCTCGATCAGACGGTTCATTCGCGCGACCTCTTCTCTGAGCGCCGACAGTTGACCATTGCCCTCGAGCGTATCGAGGCGCGCTGTGATTATGGTTAGCGGCGTTCGCAATTCATGCGCGGCATTGGCGGTGAAGCGACGCTGAATCACAAAGCCCTGCTCCAACCGGTCGAGGGCGTGATTGACGGCGGTGACGAGCGGCAGCGCCTCGGTAGGCACATCGGTCTCGGGCAGGCGAAGTGCGATCGATCCGGGTCCGATGGCGCTCGCCTGCGCCGAGGCCGCCCGCAACGGCAGCAGGCTCCTGCGGACACTGAATGCGGCGAGCAGCAGGGCGAGTGCCACGAAGGGCGGCACATACCACGCGATGTCGAAGACGAATTCGCGGAGGATGGAGTGGATGAGCTGAGCGCCGCCTGATGCTTCGGCGACGACCACGGATAGCGGCCCGGCTGCGCTATCGAGTCTTATCCTGACTCCCGAATAGTCTCGCTCCAAGGGTCCAAATTTGCTGAGGCGGAAGTAACTCGGTTCGGAATCCGCTTGCGGCCATCGGGCGATCACCGCACCGATTTCTGGTATTGAAGCCTCGACGAGGTGCCCCTCCTTGTCCCGGATCGCGAAGACCGATTGCTGGGCCGCAGCGGAGTAGGCCTCCTTTAGGGGTGGCGGGAGCTCGAGCCGGGGCTTCTGGTTCTCGTCCAGCGAAACGTAGCGGGCGAGGTCCTCGGCGCGCAGCCCGAGCTCCCGATCAGCGAGAGACCCGGCGGTCAGCGACGCGCTGTAAATGAGACCGCCAACGGCGAGGCAACTTGCGACAAAGAAGAGCGCGGCGAGCTCGAGCGTGAGCCGAAGTTGCAAGGACTTGATCCGGCGGCTCATGCCTTCGTCTCGGCGAGGATGTAGCCGATCCCCCGGATGGTGTGAATCATCAAGCTGGCGCCCGCTGTCTCCAGTTGTCGCCGTAAGTGGTGGACGTGGACCGGGATCGGATTAGAATCTGGCTCCTCGTCAATTCCGTAAAGTTTTTCCTCGAGCACGGCTTTGGGCACGATACGCCCGAACCGTCGCATCATCTGCTCGAGGATCGCCAGCTCGCGACGCGACAAGCTGACGGGGATGTCTCCGATCGACAGCTCCCGTCCGATCGTATCGAGCCGGACATTGCCGGCCTCGAGCGTCATTCCCAGCACCCCGCCGGGACGGCGCAGAAGCGCTTTGATACGAGCAATGAGCTCGGCTATCGCGAAGGGCTTTGTCAGATAATCGTCCGCCCCCGCATTCAGCCCTGCAACCCTGTCCTCGACCGCGTCCCGCGCCGTCAAAATCAGAATTGGGAGAGATTTTCCAGCGGCGCGCGCTGCGTTCAGCACGGCGAGACCATCACCATCGGGTAGGCCAAGATCGAGGATCGCGGCGTCATAGTTGATCAGCTCGAGCGCAGCGTTGGCATCGGCGGCCGAGCCGGCAATGTCGACGGTAAAGCCGATATCGCCGAGTTTCGATTTCAAGATGCCGGAAAGGCGGTCTTCATCCTCGATAACCAGAAGACGCAATGACAGCTCTCCTCCCTGCGATCGCTGGGCACAGATGTCTCTCCACGGAACAGCCTGAAGTTTAACACTGTTTTATGAGGCTGCCCGGATCCGTCGATTTTGATCGATATCCGAGGGTTACAACGGCCCCTGGCTGCTCCGAGACCGGGTAGCGTTAAAACTGCCTTAAAGGAACCGTACGAGGCTTTCGGCGATCATGTCCCGAGGGAGGAGCAAAACAATGACCTCAAGAGCGGTTCCGTTCATACTGCTGGTTGCGGCGATCGGCTTTTTGGGCGCGTCAATTGTCCCTGCTTGGGCTGAAGACGCCGACACGGCAGCGTTGGCCGCTGCGATGAAAAACGCATCGGCTACCTTGCAGGGCGGACTCAAAGCCAGTGAGGCACAAGGAACCCCGATCTCGGCCAAGTTCGAGATCGAGGACGGCAAACTGCAATTGTCGATCTATACGATGAAGGGCAACGACTTCATGGAGGTTGTAGCGGATCCCAACACCGGGGCGATCGCCAAGGCGGAGAAGATCACGGATGCGGGGGATTTGAAAGAAGCGGCAGAGCAGAAAGCTGCCATGGCGAAGGCGAAGACACCCCTGCTGACCGCTACCGAGGCGGCGGTGAACGCGAATGCGGGGTCCAAGGCGGTTAGCATCGTGCCCGAGCTGAAGAACGGACAGGCGACAGCGGAGGTGACGTTGCTTGAGGGCACGGCGTTCAAGAAGGTGACGGAGAAGCTTGACTGAAAGAACGGCAGTCTCGGATTACGCACTCTATAGCTGAGGGAGGATGACGATGAGGTTAAATGTGCGCGAGTTGGCGCTCGCAGCTTTACTAGCGGGAGCGCCGGGTCTTGCCGTTGCTGCCGATGACTGGCAGGCGCAAGTCGGCCAAGCGCTTGGAAAAACGGGCGCAGCGGCGCCTGGTGGCATCTACCGCGTGGGGCTGCCGCGCACCGATCTGAAGGTCACTCTGGATGGCGTCGAGCTGAAACCTGGCTTTGCGCTCGGCAGCTGGCTGGCCTTCGAGAAGATGGGCGACCAAGGCATGGTGATGGGTGATCTCGTGCTGACGATGGACGAGGTCGCTCCGGTCATGACAAAACTCGCCGGCGGCGGGATCGAAGTGACTGCATTGCACAATCACCTCCTGCGCAATCAGCCTTTCACGATGTACATGCACGTGCAGGGCAATGGCGATCCGGTGAAACTGGCTGCGGTTCTTCACGCAGCGCTCGCCGAAAGCAAGACGCCGCTGACGGCTGCTCCAACCGCGCCGACCCCGCCGCCGCCAATCGATCTCGACACGGCTGCCCTTGATCAAACGCTTGGCGCCAAAGGCACCAACAACGGCGGCGTCTACCAGTTCGGCATTCCCCGCGCCGAACCGATCAAGGACGGTGGAATGGACGTTCCGCCGCCAATGGGCTCGGCTAATGCAATCAATTTTCAGCCGACCGGCGGCGGTAAGGCGGCAATCACCGGCGATTTCGTGCTGATCGCGAAGGAAGTGAACCCGGTCCTAAAAGCGCTGCGTGACCACGGGATCGAGGTTACGGCAATCCACAATCACATGCTCGACGATCAGCCTCACCTCTATTTCATGCACTTCTGGGCCAATGACGACGCGAAGAAGCTTGCCGAAGGACTGAAAGCGGCACTGGCACAGATCAATATCGTGAAGAGCTGAGCGTGTTAGGGTGGGCGATCCTTCTGTTGGCGAGCCTCATTTGGCCCGCCGCGACAAGTGCGCAGACGGCGAGCCCACCTCTCATACTCGAGGCGAAAATACTGCTGGGGGAGGTTAGCGGCCGCATCGATCACCTTGGCATTGATGTGAAGCGGCAGCGGCTGCTTGTTGCTGAGCTCGGCAACAACAGCCTGGGCGTGGTCGATCTCGCAGCGGGCAAGGTCCTGCGCAGGATCCCCGATTTCAGCGAGCCGCAGGGCGTTGCATATGCTCCTTCTTCGGATAGCGTATTTGTGGCCAATGCCGGTGACGGCTCGGTGCACGTGCTGCGGGGGGAGGATCTGGCCCCGATCGGGCGCATCGAGCTCGGTGACGATGCCGACAATGTGCGCGTAGACACTGCTCCCAACCGGGTGCTGGTGGGCTACGGCAAGGGCGCGCTTGCGGTGATCGATCCCGTTAGCCTGTCGAAGATCGCGGATATTCGTCTTAAAGCGCATCCCGAAGGGTTTCAGATCGACGAAACCGGGACGCAAGTCTTTGTAAATGTGCCGGACGCGCGCGAGATCAGCGTTGTCGACCTTGCGGGCGGGTCGACGCAATCGCTACCGACGCAAGGGGCGGGCGCGAATTTTCCGATGGCGATCGACGGTGAGGCGCACCGGATCCTCGTCGTCTTTCGCAGCCCGCCAACTTTGATGGCGCTCTCGAGCCAAGACGGCTACGTCGCGGCCAAGATCGAGACCTGCGGTGATGCCGATGATGTGTTCGTCGATCGCAAGCGCGGCCGCGTCTATGTGAGCTGCGGCGAAGGCGTCGTCGATGTGCTCGGGCCAGATGAGGCCGGCTACCGGCGCCTTGCGCGCGTGCCGACAGTAGCGGGAGCGCGCACGTCGCTGTTCGTGCCTGAGCTTGACCGGCTGTTCGTGGCGGTGCGGGCGGGGTCCAACGAGCCGGCGTCGATTTGGGTGTTCCGGCCGGCCTCATGAGGGCGGCCAGAGGCGTCGCGGCGTTCGCTACCGCGGCGGTACTTACCCTCTGTTGTCGTGAGGTCGAGGCCTATCGGCCGTTCGACGGCACCGATGCGGCGGTGGCAGAAACGGGCGAGATGGAAATCGAGCTCGGCCCGATCGAGTACCTTCGTGTGGGAGCCGAGCGCACATTGCTCGCTCCCGATCTCAGGATCAATTTCGGCTTGATCCCGGGCTGGGAAGCAGCGCTAGAGGGTAAGCTCACACATGGTCTGACGGCCGGCATCCCCGATACAAGCCTGGTCGAAAGCCAGGCTCTACTGAAAGGTGTGCTGCGCGAAGGCAGCCTGCAGGATAAGTCCGGGCCCAGTATCGCAACCGAATTCGGCGTTTTATTGCCGGGGATCAATGATCAACATGGGACCGGAGCAGTCCTAAACGGCATCGTCTCGCAGCGCTGGGACTGGGGAACGACCCACCTCAACGTTCAAATTGAGCTCACCCGCCAACAGCACGCGGATTACTTTCTCGACACGATCATCGAGGGTCCGCATGACTGGCCCGTGCGACCGGTCGCCGAAATCTTTTACGAGAGCGACGTTAGCCTGTTTCGAACCGGCTCCGCTCTCGTCGGAGCTATTTGGCAGGTGCAAGACAATATCGCTGTTGACTTTGGCGTACGCGGCGCGCGCATCAATAGCCAAACCGCCGGCGAGATCCGCGCGGGCGTGACTTTCGCGTTCGGTGTAACGAAGGGCCCGGACATTCTCTCAGGTCTGGTCGCTTCGGCATTGCGGGGATTTCACTAGGATAAGGCTGCGTTGCCAATCGCCTGTTGACCTCGGGCGGCGGCAGCCGATAATGGGACTCAGGTCATCGGCAACCACCCCTCAGCCGCCTGTCGGCCAAGAGTTGCCCTGTCATCGCCGCAATCGACTGCGGCGAGCGAGATAGGGTGTGCCATGGCCGGTTTTCCAATTCTCGATCTGCTTCTATTTGCGGCCGGTACTTTTGCCGCTGCGCTGGTGACGGGTGTAGCGGGGTTTGCCTTTGGCATTGTGGCTGCCGCGGCCTGGCTTCATTTTTTGCCGCCGGCGCAGACCACTGCTCTGATCGTCGCGTATGGCCTGATCGTGCAAGGCGTTTCCGTTTGGAAGCTACGCCGGTCGATGCAACTCACGCGACTGCTGCCGTTCTTGCTGGGCGGGGCGATCGGTGCGCCGATCGGCGTTGAGTTCCTGCATGGTATCCCGCCGGGGACATTGCGTCTTTCAGTGGGTAGCGTCCTGATCCTTTTCAGCCTCTACAGTCTGAAGCGGCCGCAATTTGCGCCGCTCAGGGCGGGCAAGACAGCCGACGGGGTGATCGGTGTACTCAACGGCGTCATCGGGGGCGCGACCGGGCTTGCCGGGATTGTCATCACAATCTGGTGCACATTGCGGGGTTGGCCGCGTGATGAGCAACGCACGGTTTTCCAACCTATTGGCGTCGCGGTCTTCCTGATGACCGGCATTTGGCTCGGCGGGACGGGGCTGGTCGACTTCGAAACGCTGCGGCTTTTCGTGATCGGATTGCCTTTACTGCTTGCGGGAACCTGGGTCGGGCTCCGGCTGTATGCGCGGCTCGATGAGGCCGGTTTTCGAAAGGTGGTCCTGGGTCTGCTGCTGATCTCGGGGCTTGGCCTGGTTATGCGCGGGAGCTGAGCAATGCGCGTTACCGCTCGCTCGGAACTAAGTCAGCGGTTGGTGGCGGAAGCGGCCCCGTAGCGAGGGGGAGGCTAGGGCATACTCCACGCGGTCATACGATCGTGGTCGAGATCTGTGGCGCCTCAAACATCTCAACGCGGTTGCATATCCAGCGGATGAGCTGGTATTTTCGGCCGAATGGGGTCAGCAGCCACCCCGCGCCCAAAGACGGTGGTCCGTCCAAGCGCTGCCGGCACTTGTCGCAATCGGCAAGAGGAGGTCCGGCGTGCGCCTCTCGCGATCCCACACAGATAAGCCCGGGGCTCGGTCGCGCCTCCCACCCGGACGCTTCCTCTTCGCCGTGCCGACATGCCGAAACCGGTGCATCAGCCGGACCTTCTGGTGAGAAACGGTGAGGGATAACAATGTTCAACTCGATTGATGAGGCAAAGGGCGAAGTCATCCGCTCCGTCGGCCGGCTCTGCGCCGCGGCAGCCGTCACCGCACCGAAGTCGGGCGGGCAGCTCTTTCTGCGGGGGAAACCCCTCTTCATCGAAACCGTATTGGTCGATGATCATGAGACACTACTGCGCCTTGCCGAGTGGATGCGGCGGCGCGGGCGCGAGCGGCGGCAGGCGATCTGGTTGCGCGACGCCGGGCTCGCTGAACGTCTCGATGGCGTGCTGTTTATCGGGCTCAAGGATTGGTACCCGCCGATCTACGATTGCGGCGCATGCGGTTTTGCGACCTGCGCCGAGTTCACTGAAGCGACGCGACAGCGCCGCGCCGACAGCGAGGTTTTCGAGTTCAAGGGGCCGCAATGCAATCTGCGCGACATCGACTTGGGGATCGCGGTCGGTTCGGCCGCCAAGGCGGCCAGTCTTTATGGCGTCGATACGCGTTGTCAGACCCGCATTGCCGTCGCCGCGCGCAAGCTTGGGCTCATTCAGTCGGAGGTCGCGGTCGCATTGTCAATGACGGTGACGCACAAGAACCCTGGCTTTGATGCGCGAATGCCAGCTGCCGATTTTGATCTGCCGGACGAGATATCGGCGGCGCCGACCGGAACCGCGCCGGTCAAGACGCCGGACGGGCGCTGGCATCACCGACCCGACCTCGAGCCCGAGGAATAGCGATGAACCCGTTTCTTGCCGTTTTGACGGCAAGCTGTCTTGCCCGCCTGTCTTATCAGATGGCCCGCAGCCCGGTGCTGCCGCGGTTCGCCGAGAGTCTCGGCGCTGCGCCGGAGCTGATCGGTATAATCGTCGCTGCTTCGACCGTGACAGGCGTGCTGTTCAAGCTCCCTGCCGGCGCGTTATCCGATCTTTTAGGGCGGCGACGCGTGATGCTGTTGGGTGCGGTCTTCTTTGCGGTTCCGCCCTTCGTTTATCCCTTTGTCAACGATGCCGTCGCGCTGCTCGTATTGCGGTTTGTTCATGGCTTTGCGACAGCGATCTTCGCGCCGGTCGCATCGGCCTATGTGGCCGGCCTCGGCGAGGCGAGGCGAGGCGCCCGACTCGGCTGGTTTTCGTCGGCCAACGACCTCGGCGCGACGGCGGGGCCGTTGATCGGCGGGTTGATCCTCTACGCAACGGCCAGCTTTGCGGCGAGCTATCTGCTTGTCGGAGTGCTTGGTGTGCTCGCGCTCGGAATGGCCCTGCTTGTGCCCGAGACGGAGACGAAGACAACGCCGGCCGAGCGTTCTCTGTCGGCGCGCGCGGCCGAGTTCCGGGAGGGGCTGCGCGACGTGATCACCACGCCGGCGGTGCTGATCGCCGCCGCGGTCGAGGCCACTATGTATCTCGGCTTCGGAGCCTTTCTTGGCTTTTTGCCGCTTTACGCGCGGACCGTCGGTCTAAATGACGGGGCAATCGCGGTGGTCCTTGCTGTCCAGCTCACGATTGCGCTGCTCGCGAAGCCTTTGACCGGCAATCTGTCCGATCGGTTGGGTCGGAAGCCGGTTATCGTGCTCGGGCTATTCGCGTCGGCCGCGGCGCTGCCCCTGATTTTCCGAATGACGAGCTTTGCGGGCCTCGTCACGGTCGTACCATTGCTTGGCCTCGGAGTCGCCGCGGTCACCCCGGCGACCAATGCGCTGATAGCCGATCTGGTCGCCGCCCGGCGTCTCGGGGCGGGGATGGGGGTGTTCGGCACCATCTGGGACATCGGCGAAGCGGCGGGGCCTATACTTGCGGGTATCTTGATCGGGCAAATCGGTTATGAGCCGGCGTTTGACGTGATTGCGGCGATCATCGCGGCGGTTGCGGCGGTGTTTGCCAGCTGGGTCCGCATTGCGACGGCGCCGGTCGGCGGCCCTGAAGGATAGTGACAGCGGCGCCGGACGCAGAGCACCGTGGATATCAGGGGTCGTGATACGGGGTATTCAATGGCGCGACGCGATCACCGGTAGGCGAGGTGCCCAGTCAGCCAAAAAATCCCGAGCCCAAGCAAATCGCTCACCCAGCCGAAACATACCGTTAAAACTGTCTTAAACAAGCGGCCGCAGAACGAGCGGCGCAAGGTGCAAAGGAGGACAACTGTGAACATAAAGAGCTTGCGTAATGGTTTTATTGTAGCGGCTCTGCTTGCGGGAAGCGGCGCATTTTCGGGGCCGGGTTACCACGGATGGTATAGTACCGGGGTCGCTTGGGCGGCGTCGGCGCAGGAGAAAGCCCAGGCGCGCAGCTCACTCAATCAAGTGACGGCTGCGCTGCGCTCCGTTGACACCGCTTATGCTTCGGGCAATGCGGCAGAGGCCCAGACCAAATTCGAAGAAGCAAGGTCGAACTGGGAAAAGATCGCTCCAGCGATCTCGGCACGCGAGGCACGCGAACAGCAACTTCTGTTCGATTCCCTTGGCAAGAAGCTGAAGGACGGTGCGCCCCCCAAGGACGTCAAATCTACCGTCTCGGGTATGCTCGAGGAGCTGCGCGAAGATATCGCGCGCGAACTGCGCTAGATCTCGCGTGAACCGCGGGCTTTTGTGGCTCGCCCTCGCCGACTTGAGCCGAGCCTGGCTGCGGTCAGGCTTGGCGGCGCTGGCGATCGCTGCAGCGATTCTCGCCGTGGCATTTTTTGCTGGGCAGATTCAATTTCGCCAGAGCGAAGTGCTGGCCGGGTATGAGGCTGCCGGCGCCGCAACTTTCGTCGTCCAGCTGAGGGGGATTGCTGACGACGAGATCGATGCCTTGGCAGGCTCTGTCCGAACACTTGATGACGTAAGGTCCGCGGAAGCGCCTTACAGCGGGATCAGCGGCAATATCGCTGTCGATACTTACTTTCTGGTGTTTCGCAACGAGCAGCAGCAGGAATACCTCGGCGCTCGGACCAGTGTGCTGGGTGTCGACCAGCGCTTCGATCTCACTCGCGACTATTACGTCGATTTCCACAAGGTTAATCCCGAGGCGCCTCAAATCGTCCTGGGTATGCCGCTTCTCCTTACTGCGGGGGAGGCGCGGCCGCCGGGTCCGCAAGAGGTCCTCGTCGCGTCCGGTGTCACTGATTACGTCGGCGTGCAGCCGGGCGCGGAGGCTATAGTCGAGTTCGTCTATGATGGCGGAGGGGAGCCGATCATAGAGCGCTTCGACCAGCTTCGGCTGATTGGGACATTCGATATGGCCGGGCCGGATCAGGGCAGATTCGAGCCATTCTGGCGCTTCAATGCGAAAGGCCAGGATGTCCTCACGGTTCGGGCCGAAGCTGCCCGTATCGGCAATACCTCGCTGCCGACCATTGTCAACCTGGAGCTGTTCAGAAAATTTCTCTCGTCAGTAAGGGACGAGCTCGCGCGCCGTGGAGGCGGGCCGGCCGACTTGCCCGCCCGAGATCAGCTCGTCGTGCGGGCAACGTCAATCGGCAGCGTGCCGGCTGCCGAAGCTGCTGTCGAGCGGCTGCTCCAAGACCGCGGTCTTAATCGAGGATGTGAAGAGCAGCGCCCGCGCTCGTTCTGTTTGAGACTGCCCGAGCGCAATAACTTCCGGTCGGCGCTTGAGGAGCAAAACAAGGTCGGCCGTGGCGGCGGGTTTTTCATTGCGCTTTTATTGATACTGCTCGCGATCGGCGCGGCCGGGCTTCAGGTTCAAACTGTCCTTAGCCGATGGCGGGATTATGGAATTTTGCAGGCTGTCGGGTTCACGCCAGGACAGGTCCTGGGCTATTACGGCTCGCAGTTCGCTCTGGTGCTGACTAGTGGTATAGCGATCGCCGCAATCGCCTCTCTCCCACTGTCGACCATATCCGCAATCTCACTGATCGTGGGCGCCGGGCTCGCCGCGGTTGCGGCCGGTCTTGCCTCGCTGCCGATCCTTCTCTGGCCGGTGTTGCGGCCTCCCGCCGAGGTGCTCCGAGACACTGGATGATTTGGGCAAAGCTGGTGTTCGGGGGTTTCGGCCGACGAGGACTCGAGGCCGTCGTTGCTCTCGCGGTACTCGCCGTTGCCGCCGCGATTGTAGCGGGCGCGATGATGGTCATCGAAGGCGCTAGCTCGGCCATGGCCCGTGCCGAGCGTGAGGATCGGCCCGACATTATCCAGGTCAAAAGTCGGTTCAATCGTGCCGTGTTCGAGACCCCTCGAAGCGGCAGGCTGCCGCCGCTGACTCTACCGGTCTACGAGCCTTTGATCGATTCCGGAAAGCTCGGCACGGCAGGCGGCACGGTCGTCGCCCGACAATCTTTGCTGCGCAATGTTGTGGCAGGCGCAAGTTTTCTCAACATCTATATTTTCGGCATTGAGCCAGAAAAAGAGCGCCGATTGAGTGTCTTCTCGGTCGGACGGGGTCGCTTCCTCAACAGCGACGACGGTCCCGTGGCCGTTCTCGACCAGGCTTCGGCCCAGGCGCTTGGCGTCGATCTCGGAGGAACATTCCCGGTCCGCAAGGCGGACGGCCAGGATCTTACGCTGACCGTCGTCGGGATCCTGGATCGATTGGAGATGCGATACCCGCCTCCACGCACAATCGATGCGCCTGCCCTGGTACCGGATTCGACTTACGTGTCGAGCGGTGTGTTCGTCACGCTGCATACGAGCGAGGAAATTTTTGCCCGATCGACCTTAACCGATGCTCTCGTCGTCGCTCCGACAGTGCAGGATGTCCCATCGGTGGTCGACGGGCTGCACGAAGCGTTCCGCCTTGAGCCGGGGGTGTTCATATCGGAACGCTACGGGCAGTTTCGTCGCAAGGTGCATGACTTTGCACAGACGCTCGCTCTCTTTACAATCATCGGTGCGGCGACAGCAGCGCTGGCAGGATCGTTCGCTGCTAATTTGTTGCACGATGTGTATGCCGATAGGCGGCGCCAGTACGCGATGCTGCTCGCGCTTGGCTTTTCCCCGATGCGAACCACAATTTTGGCGATCGTAGTCGGGATCGCAGCAGCGGGCGTCGGAACGGTTATAGGCGCCCTGGTAGCGGTGGCTAGCATGCCGCACCATTTTGCGATGCCTTCCTTGATGGCCGATCTGGGTACCGTCCAGCCCCGCTTTAACCTGCTTACCGCAGCAGTGGTGATCGGCATAGCACTGGTTGCCGTCGCGCTCGGCATGGCCCCGACTGCATGGAGACTACATCGACGATCTGTCGCAGGGGCGTTGTCGGAGCAGGGACGGTGAAAATGGCCTCCGTCGTCGTTCGATCAGTGACGAAGACCTATCGGCGTGGGCAAAGACCCATTACCGCCCTGCAGGATGTGTCCTTCGAGATGTCGCAAGGCGAGGTCGCGCTTCTCGTCGGTCCATCCGGGTCCGGCAAGACGACCCTGCTCAATCTCATCGCTGCACTGGACTATCCCGATCGCGGTGAAATCATCGTCGGCGGATCGGAGATCACCCGTCTGTCCCGGTCTGCTGCCGCGCGGTACCGCAATGAGCAGGTAGGGTTCATCTTCCAGTCCTACAACTTGCTCCCGCAGCTTACGGCGCTCGAAAACATCCTTCTGCCAATGCTGCCGAAGCGTCGATTGGATCGTCGCCGCGCAGTGGAGCTCCTCGACGCCGTTGGCCTCGGCGATCGAGTCGGTCACCGGCCCTCGGAATTGAGCGGCGGCGAGCAGCAGCGTGTTGCAATCGCCCGCGCCGTCGCCAACGAACCTGCAATCATTCTCGCTGACGAGCCGACCGGGAATCTCGACGACGACAATGCACACAAGGTCGCCGGGGTGCTGTCGAGCGCCTGTCGCGAACGAGGCAAGAGCCTCATCCTCGTCACGCACAATCGAGAAATGATCCGCCCGGTCGACCGCGTTTTCGCTATTCGGGAGGGATCCCTAACCGCGATCGAGAGCGTGTTGGCGTCCTGACGCGGCGACGGAGATGGCGGAGCGTCACGACACCGGGCGCTTCCTCGAGGTTTCAAGCAACGCCCGAGTGAAGATGCTCGGCGTGGGGCGCACAATCACTACCCGTTATGCGGGCGCCGTGGGCGTTGACGACCTTCAGTCGAGAAGACCGGCCTTGCGCAGGCCGTCGGCCATATGCTCACGGGCAACCGCGTCCGAGTAGCGGTCCAAATACCAGCGGGTCGTTTTCTCGCTGCCCTCTGGCAAGGCGTCTATGTCCGCCAACGCGGCCCTGACCTCTTCGTTACGTCCGAGTTGGGCGTGGCTTGCGATCAGGACGAGGAGGCCGTAGGCGTGAGGTTGGATGCGGCGAGCTGACAACGCCGTCTCGATCGCCTCCTCGTAGCGCGTCAGATGATAAAATGCCCGGGCCTTGTTGGCGAGCCAGGTGGAGGCCCGGGGATCGCGTGGACTAAGACGCCACCCCGTGTCGATCGCTTTGAGCGCTTCCTCGTGGCGGCCGTCGAGGCTCAGTGCGACTCCGAGATAGAAATGACCGAGAGCGAAGTTCTCGTTCAGTTCAATCGCACGGCTCGCGTGCTCTATGGCGGCCCGGACATTGCCCGCCCAAAGACTGGTCTGGGCGAGGACATATTGGACCTGCGGGTTTTCCCTATCGAGCGCTGCAGCCCGAAGCGCGGATTCCCGAGCCTGACGCACAAATGGAGCGAAGTCCTCGACGGAGCCATAGTTCCATTGGACGATCAGGGCACGAGCGAGCCCAAGGTGGGCGTCCGCCAGGTTCGGATCGAGCGCAAGTGCTCGTTCGAACAGACCGTAGGCTGTCTCGCCATCGCTGCGGGTGCCCTTGTGCACGTGCCAGAAGCCGCGCTGACAATAGTCCCAGGCGCCCATGTGTTCTGGCCGCTTCGCTATTACGCGCTGGCTTTCGGCGCGGGACAGCGCAGGCTCGATCGCGGCGACGACGCGCGAAGTGATGTCATCCTGCACCGCAAAGATGTCAGTCAGATCTCGGTCGTAACGGTCGGCCCAGAGATGGGTACCAGTAGCTATATCGATAAGCTTGCTGCTGATGCGCACCCGCTGCCCGGCCCTGCGGGTGCTACCCTCGAGAACATAGCGGACGCCAAGGTCGCGGCCAACCTCCTTGAGGTCGACGGATTTTCCTTTGTAAGCGAACGTGGAATTGCGGGCAATGACGAGAAACCAGCGCCATTTTGACAACGCAGTGATGATGTCCTCGGTAATGCCGTCGACGAAATATTCCTGCTCGGGATCGCCACTGACGTTGTTAAACGGGAGGACTGCGATCGAGGGCCGGTCGGGCAGGATCCGCGGCGAGGCCGTCTCCGACGGGATCGAAGGCCTGTCGGCCCTCTCTGCGAGAACAGCGCGATAAGCACGCACCGGCCTGGCGATGTTCTTGACCTGTTGCTCCCCCATGTCCTCGAAGGAGATTGCGAGCTTGTCGCGCACCTGATCTCGTACAACTCGGCTGACGCAGATGCCGCCAGGTTCAGCCAAGGCCTCGAGACGCGCCGCGACGTTGACACCGTCGCCAAAGATGTCGTTCTCGTCGATCATGATGTCGCCGAGATTGATGCCGATGCGGAAATCGATGCGACGGTCGGCTTGCACGCCCGCGTTGCGCGCGGCCATCTCGCGCTGCACCTCGACCGCGCAACGAACCGCATCGACCACGCTCGCAAACTCGCTAAGTAGACCGTCGCCGG
>Ga0310912_10000655_pt1 | contig 17589 bp, 16 predicted proteins | sample GREbulkMGOX080_FD_203443 | JGI IMG/M metagenome (GOLD analysis project Ga0310912, IMG submission 203443) | Lab enrichment of tropical soil microbial communities from Luquillo Experimental Forest, Puerto Rico - GRE.bulkMG.OX080 | ecosystem: Environmental > Terrestrial > Soil > Tropical forest >...
CGTCGATGAGATGGTCGCGCGTACGAGTGACCTTCGCGACCCGGACTCGACCGGTTTCGACGACCTGGCGGGACACTGCGGCGTCCTCGGCGAAAAGCCGGAGCACGCCAGATTCTTCCGCGCCTGCTTGCGCGGCGCCGGAACTGCCCGGTACGGGATTGTCCGGGGGCGCAGACGGCCGTGTCTTGTCTTCCATTTGAGATGCGCCAGGAGGCGAGAGCATTTCAGCGTGTCGCTGAAACAATCGGGTGGTGAGGATACGCCCAGCGTTTTGAGTTCGAAATCGTTGCCTTGGGCGGCGCATGCCCACGCCGTTAGTGCTGCACTTACCGAACGATCCAGCGCTCGGTTTTGACCTTGGTCTGTGCCGTGCCGATCAGCACGACCAGCGAAGCCCTGACCTTCACTCATCAGCGGCCGCTGCCTTGCCCGAGCAGCGACGTCTGCCACCTACCTCTGGTGCGAGTTGCTTGCACGTGGCGTGCAGCGCTCCAGTTCTTGTGCGACGCCGCACCATTGAACGTATCTACACCGCCCTGCTGTCTCCGCTCAGGATTCGAGCGCAGCTCCGACTGCGATCGGCAACGCTGCAGCAAGCGCGCCCGCGGCCATCTTCGCACCCGCCTCGAGACGCACTGTGCGCAGCTCGAGCCTCCCGCCCTGTGCCGCCACCTCGATACTCTCGTCCCGGATGGCACAGACTTGGCCCGGTTTTCCCGGGACGGCGCCGAACGTCCGGGTGCGATGACAGACCACGTCGTAGATTCGGACTTTCTTGCCGCGGACCATCGTCCAGGCGCCGGGGGCGGGATTGCAGCCGCGAATCAGGTTATAGATCTGGTCGACGTGTGCGTGCCAGTTGATTCGCGATTCCGGGTCGCGGCACCAGCCCTCGTAGCTCGCCAGTTCTTCAAGCTGCGGGATCTCCTGAGACTGCCCGGCGATGACGAGATCCGCCGCTTCGAGCAACGCATCGACTCCGAGGGGAAAGAGGCGGTCGAAGTACACACTCCCGAGAGTGTCGCGCGGTCCGATGGGAACCTCTTTTTGCAGGATGATCGGCCCCTCGTCGAGCCCGTCCGTCGGGCGAAAGATCGTCAATCCCGTCCGCGTGTCTCCCTTGATGATCGGCCAGTTCACCGAGCTCGGTCCGCGGTAGCGTGGCAGCAGAGAGGGGTGGTATTGAATCGTTCCGTGCCTGGGTATGTTGACGAAGGTTTGCGGCGCAAACTGCAATACGTACGCCATCACGCCGAGATCGACGTTCAGGGCCTCGAGTGTCCGCGAGGCCTGCTCGTCCCTCAGCGAACGCAGCTGAAAGACCTGCACCCCGCGCTCCTCAGCCGCCAACCGCAATGGATCGGGCTTGTCACCGGGCTTCTCCGGGGCGCAGAACACTCCTGCGACAGTCGTGCCCCGGGAGAGGAACGCTTCAAGTACGCTCTTGCCGAAAGCCTGTTGTCCGACGATTGCGACGCGCATGCGATTCTCGTGTGACTGGTCAGGCACTGACACTACTGTTCATGCGCTTCCGGTTGCAATGACCGCGTTGGAAGCGGTCGGTCGGCTATCCCGCGAAAAAGGCCATGCCGATCTGCTGGCAGCACTGGGGCAGCTGCGCTCGCTCGAGCGGCAATGGAAGCTGGTGCTGGTCGGTGCAGTGCCGGACCGGGTCGCGCTCGAACAACTGGCGCGCGCACGCTACATCGCTGCACGCGTCCGGTTCGCCGGGTTCCATACGGACGTGAGCCCTTTCTATGCCATCGGCGACGTCGTCGTCCTGCCGTCGCACAGCGAAGGCTCGTCGAACGTGTTGCTCGAGGCGATGATGGCCTGGGTGCCGATCGTGGCGACCACAGCTGGCGTAATTCCGGAGATGGTTGTGGACGGGCAGACGGGTCTGCTGACTCGTGTCGGCGACCTCGCGGGGGCTGGCGGCCGCCATCAGGCGATTGTTACGGCAGCAGGAGCTGGTTGCGCGGCTGGTCGCCGCGGCAGGCGCGCGAGACAGGCACGAATTTTCGCAGGACCGCTACCGGCGGCTGCTGAGCCGCTCCGGCACGGAGCTCATTCGATGCGAGAGCCTCGACGCGGACGGCGGATCGCTCTCACCTTCCCGCTCGTCGCGCCGCCGCAGAAGAATCGGTCGCCACCATCGGATTCGAGCCCGGACACGTGCACTCCCGCTGGCATGTCGACCTTCTCCAGCACCTTGCCCGTTTGGGCATCAACTCGCCTCAGGTCGCTCTCGCCGCCTTCCAGGGTGGCGTGCCAGAGCTCTCCATCGACCCAGGTGACGCCGGTCACGAAGCGGTCGGATTCGATCGTGCGCAGAATCTTGCCTGTCTGCGGGTCGATCTGATGGATCTTCCGATCACGATACTGTCCGACCCACAGCGTCCCCTCGGCCCATGCGAGCCCCGAGTCGCCGCCACCGCCGGGTGCCGGGATGGTGGAGAGGACCTGTCCCGTGGCCGGATCGATCTTCTGGATGCGATCCTCCGCGATCTGAAATAGATATTGCCCATCGAACGCCGTCCCGGCGTGCGCGGCGACGTCGAAGGTCCGCGACGCCTTGCCGCTCGCGGGATCGAAGGACTTGAGCGTCTCGCCCGCAGCAAACCAGACTTGCTGACCATCGTATGAGACTCCGTGCACATGCCCGACGCCCGGGAAGCTGTACTCACGGAGAATTTCGACCGCTGATTTCTTCATGGCTGCATCCTAGTCTCCAGGGAGTGGGGCCGGGAGTAACAAAGTCGTCGTGAATCCCGGCGGAGGCGGAGTCACCCAGCGGCGTGCCCGCCCGCGGCCGAATGCCTGCACCTTGCCGGCCGCCGCCAACGCTTCGAGGGAGCGCTGCATCGTACGTTGGCCCGTTCCGAGAGCAAGCGCGAGCGCCGAGCTCGACCATGACTCACCGTCGGCGAGGCAGGCGAGCACGGCCGCGTTCGCATCCTCTACCGGCGGCGCCAGTACCACGATCGCGCTTGCTTTGCGCGGGGCGAGCGCAAAGCCACGCTGAGTGGCACTGACACGCGCGAGCTTCCGCAGTTCCCTGCGCAGCCGCCCGACTTCGACCCGCAACCGCGCGCGATAGGAGTCATCCGCGCGTTTGCCCCTGAAGGCGCGCGCGACGAGAGCGTTCCTCGACACGTCGAGCGGCCATGCCTCGCCGAGCGCGCGCGCGAGCGCAAATAGCACCGGGCGCCGTGCGAGCGAGACCGCAGTGGTTGCGTCGCGCACGACGAGTCGGCACGCGTCCACGATGAGGGTCCCCGACAAATGCAGGGCCTCGACATCCTCGAGCCGCAGCAGTCGATCCTTGCCATCCGTGATCACACGTGCCGCCGGCGTCGCGAGGAGCCGCGCGGCGCTGGCAACTTCGGCGGTCAGCGCGGGGATTCCCGCCTGTCGCGCAGCCTGTTGCGCCTCAGTGAGTGCGTCGCGAGCCACCCGGATGCGAAGACGCCGCATGCCGACGCCCGCAATCGCCAGCTCGTGAACAACCCGAACGGCCGGAGGCAGGCCCGCGGGATCGAGCGCGGCGAGCATCTTGTCAGCTTCGTCGAGGCGCCCGATCAGTACCAGACGTCGGACTTCGACATACCGTGCCTGCGCGGCATTGGCGTGATCACCATGCTCTTCGAGCACTAGGCGCGCCGCCTCGAGCGACTTCGCGGACCACTTGAGCTCGCGCGTTGCGAGCGCGACTTCGGCCTCGGCCACCACGCAGCGCGCACGTGCCACCGGCTCGTTCGCGCCGAAGCCACGGGCGGCACGCCGCAGCAGAACCTTCGCTCTGACGAGGTCGCCGAGCTGCGCCATCGCGATGCCGCGAAGCGCAAGCGCCGGGGGATCATCCCGCAGCGCGATTCGCTTCAGCGCGCCGAGTGGATCACCCGCGGCGAGTGCGCGTGCCGCCGCTGTGATCAGTGAGTCCATCGAAATCCCGACACACTTGTAACTCCCGGCATCAGGTTGGCAACGACTAATTTAGCGCACAGCCGACTTGCGAACACGTCAGTCAGTCGCGCGGCCCCGGAGATTGCAATGGCTCAGATGATCGTGATCTACAAGACGCCCAGGGATCCTGCTGCTTTCGACAGGCACTATCTTGACGTTCACGTCCCGCTTGCCCGGCGGCTGCCGGGCTTGCGCAAGCTCGAGACGAATCGGGGTCCGATCATCTCCCTGTACGGAGCCAGCGAGGCTCACTTGGTGGCGACCCTGCACTTTGACTCACTCTCTGACATCAACGCGGCATTCATGTCCGAGTGCGGGCGGGCCTGCGCTGCCGACCGGCAGCAGCTCGCCCCTCATGCGCATGACGTCCAGATGTTCCTGTTCGACACCCAGAGCCTGTAACGGCACAGAGCAGCACCACAGGACCAACCGCGTGAAACCTCTTGCACTGAAAGTGATCGCAGCCGGCCGCACGTTCGGCCCCTACCTGGCCATCGAGCTCCTGCTGCCGGGCGGCTCGCTGATCGCGCTGGCCCTCTGGCTCTACCGCACGTATGCAAGACCCTCGAATTCCGAAGCGAGGGCGTGACCCAGGACCGATGAGATCCGACCTCGCCGCCGGTTCGGCGGGGGTTCACAAATCAGCCCGGACCAGACCCAATCACAGGAGACTCACATGAAGATCGCAGACAAGAGCATTCTGATCACAGGCGCCAGCCGCGGCATCGGCCGGGCACTCGTCGAGGAAGCGCTGCGCCGCGGCGCTAAGCGCGTCTACGCGGGAACGCGCGGGCCACTGTCCCATGCGGATCCTCGTGTTACGGCGGTGAAGCTGGATGTGACCAGCGCCGAGGACATTGGGCAGGCCGTTGCCTCGATCGCCAGCCTCGACGTTCTCGTCAACAACGCCGGCATTGCGCCGTACGACGACCTCAGCAATCCCGAAATCCTCGAGCGCACCTTCGCCGTCAACCTGTTCGGGGTGCTGAAGGTGACCCGCGCCTTTCTGCCGCTGCTCAAGTGCTCCAGGGGCGCCGTCGTCAACCACCTGTCTATGGTGGCGCTCGCCGCGCTGCCGCTGATACCCGCCTACTCGATTTCCAAGGCAGCCGCGCTAAACCTGACGCAGTCGCTCCGAGCGCTGCTCGCGGGCGATGGGGTCAGGGTGCACGGGGTGGTTCTGGGTCCGGTCGACACCGACATGAACCGCGGCTTCGACATTCCGAAGGCGACGACCGAGTCCGCGGCGCGCGGGATTTTCGATGGACTCGAGCGGGGCGAGGAAGACATCTTCCCCGATCCGGCATCCCAGTCGGTCGCGGACGGTTGGCGGAATGGCGCAGCCAAGGCGCTCGAGCGACAGTTCGCCGCCTTCGTCCCCGGCAACGCCGCCTGAACCAGGATCAAGGAGAGCAAACCTGAGAGCCGCCGTTCCCGTATCTGGCGGAATCACGACGATCTTGTTACTCCCTGTTGTAGCTGACGATTGCGTAGCCTGTCTCAACGGACACGGTCGATGACCCCGAAGGCGGCGGAGTGAGCCTCGAGGTCCGCATCGTGCGGCGATCCAAATAATCAGGAGCACATCATGAGCACAGCCACAAGCGCTTCGAGCATTACGAACCATCCCATCGTCTCCCGCGAGCAGTGGGTCACCGAGCGCAGGAGGCTGCTCGCGCGCGAGAAGGAGCTGACGCGCGTGCGCGATCAGGTTGCGCACGAGCGGCGTGCGCTGCCGTGGGTGCGCATTGACAAGGTCTACACCTTCGACACGCCCGAGGGCGCGCGCACGCTCGCTGATCTCTTCGAGGGCCGCCGCCAGCTGATGGTGCAGCATTTCATGCTCGGGCCGGAGTGGGAGGAAGGTTGCCCGAGCTGCTCTTTCATGGCGGACCATACCGACGGCATGAACGTGCATCTGGCGCAGCGCGACGTCACATTTGTCGCCATCTCGCGCGCGCCACTGAGCAAGATCGAACGCTTTCGCCAGCGCATGGGTTGGAAGTTCAAATGGGTGTCTTCGTTCGGTGGCGACTTCAACTACGACTTCCACGTAAGCTTCACGCCGCAGGAGGCGAAGGGGCAGGTCTGCTACAACTATGGCATGCAGCCCTTCGAGTGCGACGAACTGCCAGGCATCAGCGTGTTCTACAAGGACGACGCGGGCGAAGTCTTCCACACCTATTCGGCCTACAGGCGCGGTGTGGAGGCCATGATGGGCACCTACAACCTGCTCGATCTCACACCCAAGGGCCGCGACGAGGGCGCCGGGCCCATGGCGTGGGTGCGCCACCACGATCGCTACGAGCCCGCGCCGGCCGCGAAGGTGGCACCGTCGGCAGGCTCCTCCTGCCACACGCAGCTCTGAATGGAAGGATCCAAAGCAAGTGTAGCCCGGAGAGAACGATGACAGACGTTACGAAGCGACTTGAACCCCCGCACCTGGCCGACTGGCTGGCGCTCGCGGCCGCACCGACCTTCGCATTGATGGCGGTTGTCACGGGCATTCTTGACAGTGGTGCGCATCAAGTGGCGTGCTCCGCAGCGATGCACGTGTCGCCGCTGAGCGGAATGGTTCTGATGTACGTGCTCATGAGCGGCTTCCACTTGACGCCCTGGCTGAAGCTCATTTCCCGTTGCGCGAAGAGGTGGAGGGGCCGCCCGCAGCGAGTCGCCTTGTGCAGTGCGTGACGCGCACTGTGCACGGGGGGAGGGGCCAGGTAGCCGGGACCTGACGGAGATTAATCCGAGATTAACAAGTGATTAAGGAGATTGAGTTCCGGAGGCGAGTGGCTACATTTCGTTGGTAGCGTCCGGTGCGATACTGATCGAGGCGTCAGCCAAATGAAAGCCTCCTTGGCCGCGGTGATTCTCGCTTTCATCCCGACACTTGCTCTCGGGCAGTCAGTGCGCTGCGGAAACAAGCTCATCACAGAAGGTACGAGTCAGGCGAAGGTTGCCGCCTTATGCGGCCAGCCTGTCCAGGTCGTGCACCCACCGGCCTACGACGTCGTAGTGCCGGGTGCATCCGCCGTGGAAGAGGAAATTTGGATTTACAATTTCGGTCCCAACAGGCTGATGCCTGACTGCCGCTGATCATGGGGTGGCAGGCTTTCCGGCAACAAACAGGTAACGATTCAAGCTGAAAAAGAATCTTCCCTGCTTGCCGAGTTCCGCGAATTCGGCAAGCCAGGCGTCTGCCTCCTGCTGGGATACGCCTCTGCGTCCGACCGCGAACGACGCCATGATCCCCAGCAAGCGCTTGCCATAGGTGTTCTCGTGATATTCGGGATTGAACATCGGGATCACGTCGCGCTGCCAGATCGTGAAGCCTGCCTCGCGAAGGTGCCGCGACAAGCTGCGGGGCAGGTCGGCGTGTATGAAATGCTCGTCCCAAGCCGATAACACTCTCTGCATGCGAGCGGGGTTCTCGGAATGAATCACCAGCGATCCGTAATCTGTGTCCAGAACGAGAACGCGGCCGCCGGGACTCATCACCCGGTAGAGTTCGGTGAGCGCCGCCGGAATATCCGCAACGTATTCGTATACCTGAGTTGACACGGCTGCGTCGAATGCATCGTCCGGGTAGGGCAAACGAGTCGCATCGGACCTCTGGAATTCAGTCCAGGGTTGTTCGGCGCAGCGCTTCCTGGACATGGCCAGCATGTCTTCGCTGATGTCGATACCACATACGCGGCCTTCAGGTCCGACTGAAGCCGCAATGTCATAGGCCAGGAGCCCTGGCCCAGAGCCAACGTCGAGAACGCGTTCACCGCGCTTCGGCGCTAAAGCCTTCAGCACCTGGCATCGCTGCGCAACTACGTCCGGAGTCAGATAGAGCGATTCGATCTTCCGGCTCGTCTCTTCGTCAAATTGCAGTGCACCGGTCACTTGCTGTGACATTCTGGAATCCGGGGTTACGGCGCTCTGCGCCACCGACATCGGGATGATGCGCCCAAAGCCGTCGGGGCGCGACCTTCGCTCTGCCTCCGAGCAGCTGCTGCACGGGGTCAATGCTCATGGCAAGGTCGCACTGCGTCGTGGCCAACTACGGAACTCCGGCCAATCGGCGATCCTGGCCACGCGGAGCCGCGAATCATGCTGCAGAAGCTCATTCGCGCGAACATTACAGGTGTAATGGCAGGCGCGGCTGAATTACTGCACGAATCAGGCAACGAGCACGACCTTGCCCGTGTTGTTGCGCGCCTCGATATAGGCGTGCGCTTCGCCGGCCTGTGCGAGTGGGAATGTCCGATCCACATGTGGCCGCACCCACCCAGAATTCACTCCATCCACCAACGCCTTCATCCAGGACTGGATCTTCGGTACCTCGTGCCACAGGTGCCCGAGATTGACCCCAAACACCGAGCGGTTCTCGTTCATCAACGCCACCGGGTTGAACCACGGCATGCCCAATCCCACTTTGAGTAGCTTCAACGGGCCGGGCAGCCTCGATTGGGTCATCGTGGAGGCGCCGAACATCCCCAACCTGCCCGTGTGGCGCAAAGCCCGGTAGCTCTTCTTCCATTCCGACCCGCCCAGTGGATCGGTGATGAGCTCCACGCCGCGACCCTGCGTCAGCCTGGCCACCTCGCGCGTCCAGTCGAGCCTGGTGTAGTCGATCGCCTCATGCAGGCCACGCTGCTTGAGAAACGTGTGCTTGTGCGTGCTCGCCGTGCCGTAGATCGTGGCGCCGATGTGGCGGGCAATATCGATCGCCGCCAGCCCGACGCCGCTGCCCGCGTTATGGATCAACAACGTCTCGCCGGGCTTCAGAGCGCCCATCACGACAAGCAACTGCCAGGCGGTCAGATAGTTGACCGGGATCGTCGCCGCCTGTTCGAAGCTCAAGGCGGCGGGCTTCTCGAAGGTCTGGGTCTGCGGCACCACCACGGTGTCGGCATAGCCGCGAAAGCGAGTGAGGGCGAAGGCTTCCTTGCCGATCCAGTCTGTATTCGCCTGCGGGCCGACGGCATCGACGGTGCCGGAGACTTCGTAGCCCACCACGGCCGGCAGCTGCGGCGCATCCGGATAGAGGCCTTTGCGGGCGAGTATGTCCGCAAAGTTGACGCCACTGGCTCTGACCCTGATGCGTAGTTCCCCAGCTTGTGGCTGCAGGTCGGGAGCCTCGCGCAGCTGCAGGTTTTCGGGGCCTCCGGTGGCTGTGATCCAGATTTGCATCATGGTGGGTGTGCCGACTCGGTTCGTGGTCCGGCAGTATGTGTAAACGGCAGGCCAAAAGCGCGCCAGGAGGCTCGCTCACGCGACGGTTGGCCCGTTGAGCGGATCTGAAGTCGCTCAAGGGCGCTCGAATCCACCGGCATCCATCGAAATCGCGGTCGCGTAAGGACTTGATTTTGAATGGTGGGCGGAACTGGGATCGAAGCACTGGCGCCTTGCCGGGTGAAGCCGGGGTTAGGTTGACACGCGGTATCACGACGTCACGATCGAACTGTCGCCACAGTGCCCGGCCAGCCATGCCTTGCTTTGTATGCCCGGCGCGGTCCAATGCCGGCCGCTCATTGGCTGAGCCCCGCCGCAGCCCGGCTGCCGCCTTTTCCGTGGCCGGGACCTCGCTCTAAAATCGCAGCGCTGGCGGATGCAAAACTCAAGGTAGGCGAGCGCTGGTTGAAGCATGTTACGAGCCGGCAGTGAGGGTAGCGGAATCCCCCGCTCGCGTTTGGGCGGCGGCCGCCTATGGCGATGCCTCGCGTTGCTCGCTTGCTCACTGCCGATGAGCGCGTGGGCAACGCAGACGAAGAGCTTCGTTATCAGTTACTTCTATCCCGCCAACTACTACGGGGACGACACCTGTCCCGAAGGGTTGAATCCGCTGCCCGACGTGTTTTTCAAGCGCGATCTGAAGACCCTCGGCCTGCCACAGGCCGAGGTGAATGCGATGTTCGACAAGGACTACAAGATCCAGAATGGCGAGCCGACCACACGCTGGGTCGCGGTGGTCGCAACGCGTGGCAACGGCAGCGATAACGTGTATCTGCATCCGACCACGGTGCCCGATGCACATCTGAAGCCTGCGGTGGGCCGATTCGCGTATGGGTTCAATCTGGATGGCAAGGGGGCGGCTTCACCGAATTCGTACGAGGACCCCGAAACCCACGAGAAGGGCGTCAACAACCAGCTCTTCCGCGCGATCGGTTGCATCCAGGCTTACAAAGGCTATCCGCCGCCGCAGCCACCGCTGGAGGCCGAGTACCGCTGGGACGTGTCGCGTCCGGGCATGGGCGCCTGGCTGATCTCGGTCACCGCCGAGGATCTCAGCAAGGATGGCGATGTGACGCTGCGCTTCGAGAGTTCGCTCGATCCGGTGATCGTCCAGGACGCCAACGCGCACACGCAGAGGGACATGACGTACCGCGTCGCGAGCCACCGGGCGTCGCTCAACGTGCTGCACGGAAAGATCAGAAACGGCGTGATCTACACCGAGCCCGCCCGCATCAGCATGCAATGCAATTCGTATATTCAGCCGGTGTACGAATTCCTCGAGGCGCGCATGCGGTTGCGAGTCAAGCCCGACGGCAGTCTCGAGGGCGTGTTGGGCGGCTATCAGCCGTGGTACGACATCTACTGGAGCCACGCGAAAGTCGGTTACATCGACGAGCGAGGCTTCGGCATCGACGCGCCCGCTCTTTTCTATGCGCTGCGTCGCGACGCCGATGCCTATCCCGACCCACGCACGGGTCGTAACACGGCCATTTCAGCGGCCTATATGATTCAGGCGGTGCCGGCGTTCATCATGCCGATGGACGACGGTAGCACCTCGCACGCGGTGCCTGCGTCCGCCGCCCGTGAGCCTGAGGCTCGCGTTTCGGGGCTTTGCGCGAGTCTCGGTCTGTGCCTGCGGCCGCAATCGCTCTTCAGCCGCCTTATCTCACCCGCCGAGCCGCAAACTGCCGCGGCCGCGCCGATCGCCCGTCGTCTGACTCCCGATCAGTATCGGCACGTAATCGCCGCTGTCTTCGGGCCGACGATCAAAGTCGAGGGACGCTTCGAGCCCGAGCTTCGGGAGGAGGGTCTGTTCGCTCTTGGAAGCGGGCAAGTCGGCGTCACGGCCACGGGCATGGAGCAGTACGATGCGATGGCACACGTCATCGCCCAGCAGGTCGTGGGGAGCGAGCATCGTGGCACGCTCGTGCCTTGCACGCCGCGCTCCGCGGCAGCGGCCGATGATGTGTGCGCCGCGCAGTTCTTCACCACGGCAGGCGCGTACCTTTATCGCCAACCGTTGTCACAGGACGAGCTGCGCCAGCAGATCGCGGTCGCACATACCGCGAGCACAGCCCTGCAGAGCTTCTACACCGGGCTCGAGATGAGCCTGGCGGGGATGTTGGAATCGCCTCAATTTCTGTTCCGAACCGAGCTCGCCGAGCCCGATCCCGAGCATCCCGGCAGGTACCGTCTGGACGCCTACAGCAAGGCATCGCAACTCAGTTTCTTCCTGTGGAACTCGGTGCCCGATGCGGAACTCATGGCCGCAGCTGCGAGCAGCCGTCTGCAGACACAGGCGGGTCTCGATCACGAAGTCGACCGGATGCTCGCCTCACCCCGCCTCGAGGCGGGTGTGCGCGCCTTCTTCGCGGACATGCTGCAGTTCGACCTCTTCGACACCCTGGCCAAGGATGCCAAGATCTATCCCAAGTGGACGTTCAAGGTGAGCCAGGACGCACAGGAGCAGACGCTGCGCACGATCGTCGATCTGCTGTTGACGCGGCACGGCGATTACCGGGATCTGTTCACTACCCGCAGAACCTTCCTCACGCCAACGCTGGCCTCTGTCTATCGCGTGGCGATTGCACAGAACGCCGAGTCGTGGCAGCCGTACGAGTTTCCCGCCGGCGATCCACGCGCGGGCCTGCTCGCGCAGGCGAGCTTCGTCGCGCTCCACTCGCACGAGGGATCGAGCTCCCCGACGCTGCGCGGCAAGGCGCTGCGCGAGCTTCTGCTCTGTGAGCCAATTCCGGCCCCGCCGGGGAACGTCAACCTCACGGGTGCGCAGGACACGCACAATCCGCACTACAAGACAATGCGCGAGCGTTTGACGGCCCACCGCACCGAGCCCACTTGTGCCGGCTGCCACAAGCTGATGGACCCCATCGGACTTGCGCTCGAGAACTTCGATTCCGATGGCGAGTATCGGCTCACCGAGAACGGCGAGCCGCTCGATACCAGCGGAGAGCTCGATGGCATCCACTTCAGCGATGCCGCGGGTCTCGGTCGCGCCATGCACGATAATACCGCGACGGGTGCCTGCCTGGTCCGGCGGCTCTATTCCTATGCCACGGGACGCGCGCCGGCGCGGCGCGACATAGCCTGGATCCGCGACCTCGAGAGTGGTTTCGCCGCCGACGGCTATCGCGCCCCCGAGCTCATGCGGCGGATCGCAACGAGTGAGAACTTTTACCGGGTAGGGCCCCCCGCAACGCAACTCGTTGCGCGCGACGGGTCGATCGGGGAGATCGCCAGATGAGTGCCAGCGGGAGACTGAGCCGGCGACGATTGCTGCGCGGCGTGATGGAGGGCGCCGCGGTCAGTCTCGCGCTGCCGTTTCTCGATTGCTTCCTCGATGAGAACGGCGAAGCGCTGGCGGCCACCCGGGATGCGCTGCCGGTGTGCTTCGGCACCTGGTTCTACGGCTGCGGGTTCAATCCGGGTCGGTGGGAGCCGAAGACCACCGGACCCAGCTACGACTTTGGGATCGAGCTCGAGTCACTGACGCCTTTCAGGCGCAAGATCAGTGTCTTCAGCCGCATGACGGCGTGGCTCGACGGCCGGCCGCCAACCGCGCACGCGATTGCGCCAGCGGTCATCGTGCAGGGCGCCGCCCCGCCAATCGCCGGGCAGATTCTGGGTCCCGGTCCAACCCTCGATTCGAGGATCGCCGATGTGATCGGCAGCCACACTCGTTTTCGCTCCCTCGAGGTGTCGTGCACCGGGAGTGCCAAGAGCAGCCTCAGCCAGCGCGAGGGCAGTGCGGCTAACCCCTCCGAAGTGTCGCCGCTCGCGCTCTACACGCGCATCTTTGGTCCGGCCTTCAAGGATCCGAACGCCGCAAGTTTCACTCCCGACCCCGCGGTCGTGGTGCGCAGGAGCGTGCTCTCCGCGGTGAGCGAGGAGACGAAACGCTTTGAGAGGCAGCTCGGTGCGGCTGACCGCGCGCACCTCGATGAGTATCTCACCTCGTTGCGTGGGCTCGAGCAGCAGCTCGATCTGCAGCTGCAGAAACCCGCACCGCTCGCCGCCTGCTCGCTGCCGCCGAAGCCCCCGGATACGCCGGTCGGCGGTGAGGTAGGCGAAGTGACGGTGAATCACCGGCTGTTCGCGAGGATCCTCGCACATGCGCTCGCCTGCGACCAGACGCGAGTCGTGAACGTGATGCAGACCGATGGGCTCTCGCAACTGCGCTTCGCGGGAGAGGCGAACACCCACCATCTCTTCACGCACGAGGATCCCATCGACGAAAGGCTCGGCTATCAGCCCAACGTGGCGAAGTTTTATCCCGTCATTCTCGGCATGTTCAACACCTTCCTGGCTGAGCTCGACAGCATTCGCGAAGGCGAGCGGACGCTCCTCGATCGCATGCTGGTCCTGAATTACACCGACTCCGGCTTTGCGAAGAACCACACCACGGACAACGTGCCGATGCTCACCGCGGGCAGCGCGGGCGGACGTGTGCGGACGGGCTATCACTATGCGGCGCCGCAGGGTGATCCCGTCACGCGTGTATCGCTCACCGTGATGCAGGCGCTCGGTGTCCCGATCAGCAGTTTCGGCAGCGAGTCGAATCGCACCACCAAGACCATCACGGAAGTGATGGTCTGACCGCGCGCCGCATGAAGTCTAGAGCGATTCTCGGGCTGGGCGCCGCCTGCGCCGCGGTCCTGGGCGCCGCGGCCGTGCAGCGCTTGTGGCTGCCACACGCGCGGATCTCGGGCACCGCCGCCGCGGCTCCAGTAGCCACACCTCCTGGAATCACGTTGCAGCTCGTGAACCGCGGCAAGCAGGCAAGTGGTTCGGGGGCGCAGGAGGTCATCTTTGCCGATGCCAACGGCATGACGCTTTACACCTATGCAAGGGATACGGTCGGGAGCGGAGGGGCTCAGACAGTCTCGGCTTGTGTTGGGGAGTGCCCGAGGACCTTCCGCCCGGCGGTAACCGCACGCGATGCCGGCGCGGCGACAGACTGGTCGATGCTTCCCCGCGCGGATGGATTGCGGCAATGGTGCTATCGCGGAGCACCGCTCTATACCTTCGCAGGCGATGAGATGGCGGGAGATGCCAAGGGCGAGGGCGCCGAAGGCGGCGCCTGGCGTGCCGCGGAGTTCCTGCCCACCCTCGGCAGCGTGCTGCCCGACTCGATCACGATCCGACACGTGCCCGATGCCGGTGGCACGGCACTCGTGAGCACCGACGGCCTCACGCTCTATGCGTACGAGGGGGATGCCAGGCATCCCGTGCCGGGCTGCGGCGTCGGTTCGGACTGCGCGCGGCACTGGCGGCCATTGGAGGCGGCGGCGATCGCAAATCCCGCGGGTGATTTCACCGTCATCGCGCGTGAAGATGGAATCACCCAATGGGCCTATCGTGGCAGCCTTCTTTATCTCTTCGACGGTGATCGTAAGCCCGGCGAAGTCAGAGGCGTCGGCGTTGACGGCCGCTTTCACCTCGTCCTGATCCGGCGGTATTTTACGCCCGCGGATGCGACGATCCGCTGGATCACCGGGCTCGGCAATGTGCTCGCGACCCGAACTGGCACGACGCTCTATGAGCGCGATCGCGTGCAGCCGGGCGAAGACAACCATGATTTTCACTCGGATCATGGCCCGCCGGCGCTCGGTCGTTTGTACGGCACCTCGAGCTGCGATGCCAGGTGCGCGGGGACGTGGCCGCCCTATGCCGCACCGGCTGATGCGGTCGCCTCGGGATACTGGGATGTCCTCACGCGCCCCGACGGAACGAAGCAATGGGCATACAAGGGGTTTGCGCTCTACGGCTACTCGCTCGATGCGCCCGGCGAGGCGAGAGGCAATCAGCTCTATGAGCTGGCGCGGATCGACGATGTTGGCTCGGGAGAGGTTATGGCGGATGAAAGGCGCGTTTTCCTGCAGCTCTCCGAGCGCGACGAGGCCGCTTACGCCAAAGTTGTCGCCGGCGGCAAACCCGCCGGCATCGGAGTCGGTGCACTCTTCTGGCACGCGGTAGTGCCCTAGTGCCACCGCACACGATGCGGGGCCTCATCGCGGGGTGTAGCGCGTGGCTGATCGGGTTGGCGGGGAGTCCGTGCCCGGCGAGTGTTGACACAGTCGCGCATACGGATGCGGGGCTTATCGAGCAGGGGCGTTATCTCGCAACCGCAGGCGACTGCATTTCCTGCCACACTCGGCCGCAGGGCGTGCCGTTCGCCGGCGGGCTGCCGATCACCACGCCCTTCGGCGTGATCTATTCAGCCAACATTACGCCGGATGTTGGGACCGGCATCGGCGCATGGTCGGAGGGCGAGTTCGCGCGCGCGCTTCACGAGGGCATCGCTGCCGACGGCCGGCACCTGTATCCGGCCTTTCCCTATACCGCCTACACTAAAGTAACCGACCAGGACATACAGGCGATCTATGCCTACCTGCGCTCGCTCGCACCGGTGAGGTACACACCGCCCCCGAATGAGTTGCGCTTTCCCTTTAACAGCCGCAGCCTGCTCGCCGGCTGGAACCTACTCTACCTGCAGCCGGGTCGTTACGTGACGGACCCGGCAAAGAGCGCGGAGTGGAACCGCGGCGCATACCTGGTCCAGGGTCTCGCGCATTGCGGGGCCTGCCACACGCCGCGAAGTCTCCTCGGCGGCGAGCGCACGTCTGAGGCGCTCGCAGGCGGGGCTTATCTGGATGAGATCAGCGACGAGGTGATCAACGATCGGGTGGCCCCGATGGACGAGCGCACGGTGCGGCTCTGGTCGGCGCCGAATCTCACCCAGGCCTCGACCGGGCTTGCGGCCTGGACAGTCGATGAGATCGTGGCCTACCTCAAGGGTGGACACAATGCGCGCGCCGGAGCCTTCGGCCCGATGAGCGTGGTGATCGCGAGGAGTACGAGCCATCTGAGCGCCGAGGACATTCGCGCAATGGCCGTGTATCTCAAGAGTTTGCCGCCCCCGCCGCAGCAACAGGCGCAGCCGGACGAGGAGCGTCGCAGAGCGGGCGAGATCGTGTACACCACCCGCTGCGGCGACTGTCATCAGTCGACCGGGCTTGGGATGCCGCGGAGCGCGAATGCAGATCCTTCGAAGACCGCGCCCCCGCTTGCTGGCAATCCCACACTCCAGGCTCCCAACCCCGCGACCCTCATCAATTTGGTGCTGTACGGGGCACACGAAGCGGTGCCTGGCTCCGAGTCCTGGCCGAAGATGAGCGGCTTCGAGTTGAGCGTCGGTCTCGACGATGAGCAGATCGCCGCGCTCTGTACCTATGTCCGCTCGAGTTGGGGCAACCGTGCAGGCCCGGTCGATGCAGCCGCGGTCGCGAAGCAACGTTGAGCGCTGCGCAGGATCTCGGCGTCAGTGAGTCTCCGTCCGCACTCCGGGAACCATCACTTGCCCTGCGCGATCAGGTCAGCCATCTGCAGCGCAATCTCCGGTAGCCGGTCGCGCAAGTCCACCATGCTCAGGTCTGTGCCGCTCAGGTCACTGATCTTGCCGCGTGAGCCACATCTGACTTCCAGTACCTTGGTGGAACTGCTCCACGCCCAGGTGCAGATACGAATGCCATAGTCGCCGCACCAAATGCCACCCTTGGTGGGATCAACGGGGTCCTTGAAAGCGTGCGTTTCCATAATACGCAATGAGACACCCTGCGCGGCCCCGGCGCCGTGAGCCACGTCACGCGAGCCAATTCGGCACGGTGGACGATCCATCGCGAGAACAGAATCGATCGCGCTCCACTCGGGGGCTCATGCCAGACGAGTACGGGCGTGTCGCGTACCTGACGACCGATGCGGATGAGTCGCGCCGCCACCTGACCGGAGGGCGGGGACCGGGAAGGTTCTCCGCGTGGCGATACCCGCGTCGCGAAGGTCTTCACCTGTGGCAGCGGTACGGCGGGAGAGAGGGATCAATCATGGGACGTCTTGGGAGGGATCTTGTCCCCATCTCGCCATTGGTAGTGCCAGTACTCGCGGTCGTTTGGAGCGCTTTATGCTGAAGGAGCCGTTCTCTCGGACTCCGCGTCGAACTCGGCGCCGAGGCTCCGTTGCAGGATCTCGGCGAAGAGGGTCTGCGCAGCGAGGTCGATTTCCTTCAAAGGCTGTGCTCCGGGGTTGACCTACATTCCTTCAGTGTTGGTCAACCGGGAGCGTACCTTGCGTTGACCTACAAAATAAAATTGTAGGTCAACAGGAGCGCACAGGTGCGCGTGTGGCGGCCGCGAGACTGGCGGCGAGTGTCAGTCTCCAGGGGTAGACGAGAGAGTCGGTGCAGGGACGCGAGGGTGTCCCATGCAGAAAATCGTCCGAAAACTGCCCGACGAAGCAATTCTGCGTCTATATAAGCACTCGTAAGTGATTGATTAGATGGCGCTCCCTACCGGATTCGAACCGGGGTACCAGCCTTGAGATTGCGGG
>Ga0310912_10000667_pt1 | contig 17532 bp, 29 predicted proteins | sample GREbulkMGOX080_FD_203443 | JGI IMG/M metagenome (GOLD analysis project Ga0310912, IMG submission 203443) | Lab enrichment of tropical soil microbial communities from Luquillo Experimental Forest, Puerto Rico - GRE.bulkMG.OX080 | ecosystem: Environmental > Terrestrial > Soil > Tropical forest >...
AAACAGATTCTCGGCTTCCAGCCTGCGTCGCGACTTGAACAGGTCGACGACGAACATTCCGAGCCCTTGCAGGACCATAAACATCAATCCAAATGATGGAATGATTCTGCCTCACCACGCGAATCTAGGCCGGATGGAATTTTCGGAAACGACAGCGGGCCGTGGCGATAGCCAGGAACCACAACATGTGGCGATCCAAACACGCCAAGACGTGGGCAGCCTTTATGCCAGCACCGTAATCACCAACGGTTTGCTCGCTGCGATATTGGCCGCACTCCTAGTGAGGTGATGAAGCTCGAACGATGATGGGGGGCCGCCGTAATAGGAACCGCCCAAGTGTATAGTGCCCCATGAGGGAGGAGCGCCAACCTTCCAGCTCCCTCGCTGCCTAGTAGGTTCCTGTTAGTGCAGCTCCATCGAACTGTTAGTGCAGCTCCATCAACTCCACTCCAGCTCCATAGTCGAAGCTTTGAGTATGTTGCCGAAATACAACCACTGAGGGATTTGCTGGCAGTACAAACACACTGGGTACACACGGGGAGCGTCATGAAAAAATTCCTGATTGCAGTTTGTTCGATTGTCCTCGCCATTGGCGTCAGCGGATGCGCCATCTGGGGAAAAGGTAAAGCTCCTCCGCCCCCGGTCGTTACGCGAGGCTGATCGAGTCTCACCGTTCCGTAAGGCTCCCCAGTCTCGCGCGAACGGTTGCGAGAGGCGGCAAGCTGTTGCGGCTTGCCGCCTTTCTTGTGCGAATTTATCGCTTTCTGTCTACGTTCGGCTCTTAGTCTTATTTCACGTAACGGGGTTTTCAGAACCCCGCTTCTCGGCCCACGCATGTGAGCACTGAGAACTCACATAGGCAGGTGATGCAATCCTATGATTGCGAAAGCAGTCATCGTTGCTGCGATTAGAATGAAATCGTAACGATCTAATTCCATAAACGTCCCCTACGACGCTTAACTCCGCGACTGCTTAAAGCCAATTTGTATCAAGAGCGTGACCCCCCAAATCGCCAATGTGCTAAGCCATTTCAATGGCGTACAAAGGACGCATCGGCACTAAAGAAATCGAACGCCACTATCCGCATATCGTTGAGCTAATGGTGCCACTGAAAGGCTTCGGCACAAGGCTGAACCTTATGCATGACTGGCACTCCTTCCGGGGCCTTGAAAGCCAGCGAGGCAGCGGTCGCTATCACGATGGCCGTCATTATGTTCGATGGTGCTTCGCTGATCCCGAAGATGCGAAGGCGTTTCAGAAAGAGTTTGGCGGTGAGCTAATTCGCCCATCAACGTAGTCGAGCCACGAATTTAGGTGGGGCTACTGACTGCGGTTCCTGAGGGCTGTGATCCGAGCGAAATAATTTCCGTCATCGAACAGATCGTCCGAGCCATCATCCGGTGAAACGCCTCAATGATGGCTCGGACTATTTCGGGACAATCAGTCCCTGAATGTTTTGGCAAAGCCCGTCTTGAGTGGCTCAACAGCCGCAAGGGTTGCCTTTTGGGCAAGCTCCCCAAGTTCCTTGGTCTGCTCAGTCAGCGTTGAGAGCTGCCGTTGTGCATTCGTGGTCGAAAGCTCGATGAACTCCGAAGGCGACTTCGCCCCGGATAACTTCTGAAAAAACTCCATGGCCGCTTGTGTGTTGGCTTGCGCAAATTCCATGCACTTCTTGTTGTAATCTTGGACCCCTTTAAGGCCAATCGCATAGCTATGTTGCATATCATTAGCCGCCTCAGTGGTGGCCGCACTCATTCTTTCAACGGCGTCCTTCGTAGAGACCTTCTCAGCCATGGCGCACTCCTCCTTCTTAAAGGGCGTTTCTGTTGAACATTGCGGTAGCGACGCCCTGAGCGCTGGCCGATGTCTCTGCAACGTAGTTGGCGCACAAGGGGCCAACACGAGCTAATCGCCTACATCTAATTGCGAAATGATGCGGGGCAATGACAGCGTGATAGGAAAGGTAGCGGCGTAATCTATCGTGAAGAGCCATACCTTCAGATTTTTCCTGCAAATTCTCTCAGGGGTAGAAGGTATGGGCTTTGGAACCACATAGATTGTTCGCTTGCGCTATCGCCATCGATGCCTTTGCCCTACTTCGCTGACTGCGCTACGGCATTGCTAGGCCGATGACCGCTCTAGCGCTGTCATGATCTATGACGCTGGATTGCGCTATGACTGTTCTAAAGAGACGTTCTCGGGCAAGGGGCCTGCCCGAGAACGTCTGCGCACGGTGAAAAAGCAGCTGAGGCACGCCACCCCCTATAAATCTTTTTCACCGCTCAGAAGAAAGGAAACTATGATCTTCCTTTGTTGCGATGATACAGATCAATATTGGCATCGAAATTAACTCATAGCTGCTATTCGCTCATCCCTCTTCTAAGTTTGTTCAAGGCCTCTACGTGGAAAGAATGACCGGGGTTTTAATGCCATCCGAAGCAGCTACGGCGGACGATAGTCCTGAAACTCGGGCTAAGCGGGAATTTGAGCGGTGGCGTGCTGCTGTCCATATCATTCGGCGTATGCGTGAAGCTGGTTTTGATTGCGAACTAGGCGATAGTTTTCCAAATAGCCGACACTGACGCTACCATCACTTACTGCGACTATTAGTGCGATGTCCGCTTTGGGCCATAAGCGGACATATCACCTTGATCTTTGAACACGTTGAAACTCGATGCGATGAACGGCCTCTTTGCCTGTGTATGGGTCTTTGTCGGGTGCGCTCCTGATTGTTAGGTTGTCGCCCTCTAGTTTGTAAAATCGCACCTGATCTGTCCCGGTCAATGCTTGGTTCCAAGACGCATCGACATGGTGAATGGCTTTCTCATCATCGACCGAGTACGTCCCCGCATATGCGAGCATACTATCAAACAGCTTTAGTTTCTCAGCATCGCTTGGCGGGAGAGTTGCGGGTGTCAGTCGATCTCTGCCGACAACGAGCGCATAGAAGCGACCATCTGGTCCATAATTGATATACCCAATCGGGTCAGGGCCGAGCGTGTCGATCGTCTCCCCGGTGGCAACGATTTCTCGCTTCCACGAAGTCATTTTCCAAGTGCCCAAAAGCCCAGCCGTGTCCGCCATTGCTTTGCCCTCGGTGATGCTGTGAATGCGCTACGACTGTTCTATTACCCTCAAACGCAGATACGTGCGGCGTTGTTGTTGATTAGCTCTGGCCCGCATTGAATTCCCTGATACGCTTACCAATCATCCTGTGTAGGCTATCCGAGATGGAAACGCCGTAGTCTCGTTTAAGAATTTCAACGACACGCTGGGCCTGCTCTTTGACAGTGTTGTGCCCTTGCTCGCTCCGCATCGTCGCAATTGCCTTGTAGAGATGCTCGATCTTTTTCCGTTTCCTAGCTTGCTTCACGCCGCCCCCCACTTCACGTCCGCTTGGTGTTTCGGCTGCCGGTTTGCTACGTGAACAAGAAGTACCAGATCGCTAGCAGCGCACCTGCCATCAAGACGCCAATAATAATGACTGCCTGCCGCGCCATTTTCGAGCCAGCGAGCGCCATTACCAAAACGAACAGCCCGACGGCTGCCCCTAACACCACTATCGACATTCTTAGTGCTCCCCTCGATTAAGAGCGAAGATCATACCTTCAGATTTTTAATCACATATGTCGAGGAGTACTGCGCCGGATCGAGCGAGCAACTTTTGGCCCCGGCCCCCCTCATCATCGACGCCAAGGATAATACGAGACGAAATAAAGATTCAAAACAAACACGATCTTCGACTCATTCTTGCTCTGAATTAATTCGACAACATTCCGCCTTTTGCTCAGATTGAAGAATGTCGCTCGTGATTTGCTAGTCAAATGCTCGCTTGCGAAGTGGGATTAGCGAAGTGCCAATCGGCGAAATGTAGAAAGTCCGTCATCACTGGAGTTGCTGCTCCAAGGATGGCTTCCAACGTCTGAAGAGGAGGCGAGATGTCTGGTCAAGTCGCCTAACTTCATCCCTCACACATTACGGAAGTGATCGAGCCATGACAGACAAACTCACCGCCGCAATGGTAGCGAATACACTCGGCATCAATCGAAGGCGTGATGGTGACTTAAGAGAAATGGTTCGAGCCTTGGGAATGCCTTGGCTCAATATGCCAGATGATGACAAGTGGTGCACAGCTGCACAGTGGGCGTTAGATCATTGGGCCGAGTATCAGGCAGAATGCAACAGACGGCGGGATCGGCCACACATCCGCTGACAGTTAATCCAATGCCATGCTTCGAAGGCGTGGCTGTGTGAACTGTCAAGGCGCAGAGAATGACAAGCAATCGAAAGCGTTATCTAACTGAAGCCCAACTAGGCCAGCTAATCAAATCAGCCAAAGCGGGTAGGTATGGGCAACGGGATGGAGCGTTGATCCTGATAATGGCGAGGCATGGATTGAGGGTTACTGAAGCGGTTGATCTCCATTGGGATCAAATCGACTTCGACAAAGGGCATCTTCATGTCAAGCGCTTGAAAGGCGGCATTGACAGTGTGCATCCAATCCAAGGCGATGAGCTTAGGGCTCTGAGAGAGCTACGCCGGGATCAAGAACCTAAATCCGCGTTTGTCTTTACCAGCGAACGCGGTGGACCAATGACCCGGAGTAATGTTAGCAAGATGATTGAGAAGGCTGGGGAGTTAGCAGAGCTACCGCCAACTCATCCGCATATGCTGAGGCATACTTGTGGGCACCTTCTAGCTGATGCTGGCCACGACACTCGAAGGCTTCAGCTTTGGCTTGGTCACTCAGATATTAAGCACACCACTAGATATTCAGAGCTTAGCGCCAGACCGTTCGCTAAGTTCTGGCGCTAAAGGATCGTGAGGCGCTGACATGACTGAAGACAAAGATGGTGACAAGCCTAAGGTGATCTCTGGGACAACGGTTTTCATGTTTCTGATTTTGATTTCGGCCATAGGACTTGGCCCACTAGCTATTTGGGATGTGATCAAAGCGTTGGAAGCGTGGCATTAGGAGACTGAAACCAATTCCGGCCTTGAGCCGGTAGCGAGCGGGGCAGAGACGCGTTGGAACGCGCCTCGATGCCCCTAACCACCAACCCCTCTGCTTCGAGAGAGATAGATGGCTACCGAAAGCATATGCGATGTATGGAGATCGCTCCATCGGCAGAAAAGGCGCAAAAGGAGAATAGATTGCGCCCTCGAATTTGCAATGAACAGAGGTACGCTGCGCAAGCCGGACCAGTTCGCAAAGTTCTGGCCAGATTAGGGAGCGTCTAGGCTTTCAAATAAGGACGCACCCAGCTGGTCCTTGATGTTTTGATAAGCTTTTCCAGCTCACCATGACCATCGGCATGAGCCTCTCTCGGCGTCGCAAATGATTCAGGCGACGTTTGAATGGGCATCCCGTTCCCAGTAATTACCCAGCGATGACGCCCAGCATGAAGACTGCAGGGTCGAGTTGTTAGCGCGTATGCTGGTGGGAATTTATGGGGCATGACCCAAGAACTAAGTTGATTGGGTAAACGTTCCATCAATCGGCCATGTGGTCTCATGGCAACATCCAGAAGAATTCGTAATCCCGACCAACCTAGAGGCTGTGAATTACGTAAGATGTTGGCTCCGCCCTCATCCGATTGGTCCGGAACCCATCGGTTGGGACGGGAGGGATCGGGGGCTGCACTCACCCAAGCCTAAGAGCGGCTCCCGATTTCCTAACTGAAGAATAGGTGGCCCCGACCTCGGGGGGTTTGGGGACGGGGAGTGAGATCGGGGCCGTGCTCTCTCTTGGGGATCGAGAGCGGCCCCGATTTTATCAGGCTTGCTGACTTACAAATATGAAGATTTTGTTAACCATAATAGCCACTCAAGGCGCTGCGAAAAGCTGCACCCTTTAGTGGGCAAATCTATCGTAGAAATAAGTGGCCCCGATCTCGGGGGCGACAGAGTGAGATCGGGGCCGTGCCGATGGTGAAGGCCTCGATTTTAGCAGTTTGCATGTCACTGAAACGTATATTCGGCAGCCCATAACATAAACGACTTAGCGAAGTCTCCGACCAGGCTACCACTGTGGCCGTGTGTTACTGCGCTAACTGATGACTGTTAGTGGCTTCCTTCAATCTGCGCTGGACTAACTCTCTAGCGATACCAGCAATGGCCATGTCGGCAAACTCGCCGGTGCGGGTAGAGCCAGTAAGGACCGACGCAGTATCTGTACCAATGATATCCGGTCTCGCCCCACCGGTAGCAACCGGCTTCGGCAGTGGATGACGTCGCCAGCAGAGCCAAGAACAGCGTTGCGGCGGCAACCAGTGTACCAGCCAAGCTGAGTGATTTGCCCATCCGTAAGTCCCTCCCTGAATTGCCTTACGCGACATTTTAACTCAGCTATGCCGTGATTGTGTCAACGTGGTTGGCCCATTTCACAAGTGCCCCATCAGCACAGAAAATATTTCCCATAGGGCTGAGCACACCCCCACCACACCCACCATTAAAAGTATTGGTAAAAGACAACCCTCTTTGAATTTCATGACACGGTACTTTGCTGAGAGGTTGCCTCGCCAATAAGTCACCGCTGCAAGCGAAGCCAACGGCCTCGACGATCAGACCCTTCGGGCCAAGGGCCGATGTTCGATGGCCTTGGGCTGAGCCCCGATCACTTTCGTTGATCGTCTCCTCGCTCGTTCCATCGCAGCGGCGAAATCTTCTCCATTCATTTGTGCTGTGACGGAGAGTTTTGGGTGAATGAACGGCGCGGCTTCGATAGCGGCTCTCATCCTAACCGACAACGGCTTGCCTTCAACAGCTTGGCGATTATGTTGCGTCGCTGCTCAGGGTTGAGATGCCGCCGATGGATGTTCATGCTGATGACAAACCGTAGTGGGTCTTTGTCAGTGAAAAGCTTAGTGGCTCTGCCTAGGCGTCGGTGGCTGAGAGACCAGTCGCGCTCCCGCCTGCCATAGGAGGAGTCGCGTGCTCAAATCAGAGTTCGTTTTCCCTCGCGGCGCTATCAGTAGCCCCATCTGCGTTCAGTGCGACTTAGTCATGTCGCTCGTGAAGATCGACCCCGACAAGCAGAACCACGATCGATGTAGCTTCGAGTGCCCCGGCTGCCGCGAGGTGGTAACCGAAGTCATGAAGTATCAATAGCGATGGCTGGCTTTGATTACAGCGCGCCGGCAGAACTGTTCCCGAGCAGGAGCAAAAAAGGTAATCGCCCGGCCGGCTATCGCCGTTTCGAAACAGCAGCCGAGGCTATCCGTTTCGCCATCGAGGTAATGCCAGCCGATTCTCTGATGGGCACCGTGCTTGAAGTAGACGAAGAGCGCGTCGAAGGGTCGCGCATACGGGAACTCTATAACGGCGCTGCTTACCCGCTCGCGCGCAAACGCAACTAAGTATTTTTCACAGGCCCAGACTGCCCGATCTCGCCGGCCTTCTTTGCATTCAGCAGCTTCGCCTTGCGCACGTCGCGAGGAATGCGCCCCTCGCGCTGCGCCTTCTTGCGCGCGAGCTTGCGCGCGCGGCGGATTGCCTCGGATTTTTCCCGGGTTTTGCGTTCTGAGGGTTTTTCATACGAACGCCGCTGCTTCATCTCGCGAAACACACCTTCACGTTGCATTTTCTTTTTCAAAACACGAAGCGCCTGATCAACATTGTTATCGCGTACAAAAACCCGCAATTGATGTTCCTTTATTTAGAGGAGCAGCGACTTACGCAAAGACAATTCGATTTAAATCGTCCACGCCGTACGCGAGACAACAGCGAAGAGATTACGCGGTCGCGAGGGTCAGCTGATATTCCTCAGCGGTGCGCTCGAACGCTTCCGCCGAGCTCTTGATTCGATAGACGACCTTGTTGTCTCTCTCTACTGGCACCAATCTAACGATCTTGTATTGACCACGCGCAGCGTTGTACTGAAGCGCGCCTTCGAAATAGACAACTTGGCCGATTGAATATCTATGCATCGTTGGCCGGAAAACCGTCGGCAATTCGGCCCCAAGTCTCAGCAATGTGCTGCAGCATGATACGTTGCGATTGCAACACCGATTGCTCCGCGAGAGATAGGCACTCTTTCGCCTTGGCTCGGCAAAGAGCGGCAGTGAAGTGGTCGGACTCAATCGGAGACATGGAAGCCATTCCGCTTTGTCCGTTGTGTCAGCAGGAGACGCCAGCGTTTTCGCGGTGGCGCTGTTTTCAAAAACGGAAGTTAGACCGCTTGTAGATTTGCGGCAGCCGATTTTCCGTTACGCGGATCAGCCTGCACATCGAACGAAACCTTCTGACCCTCGTTGAGATTGTGCATACCAGCACGCTCGACCGCCGAAATGTGAACAAACACATCGGGGCCGCCGCCGTCCTGGACAATAAAGCCGTAGCCCTTTTGGGTATTGAAGAATTTAACGGTACCTGTGGCCATTAGTTGGCCTCCTCATAAAACGCGCAAAGGCGTAGTTTCCCATGCAAACCATTCGCATGGGTTCTCATATCCGGGATTTTGCGTGTCTTGGGGAGGGCTCTTAAGAGCCGAAACTGCAAGTGCAGGCGGCAACCGCGAACATCATCCATATAACGACGTCGGCTGCGCATTGCAATGATCGTGGCATGTCCGCTTTGGGTCATAAGCAGACATGTGCAGTGCAAAACCATGTCCGCTTTACCCCCGATAGCGGACATTCGGCATCGCGAGTGGAACGGCTATTAATGACTCTGGCATTTGAGTATGTTGATCAATTTGGATCACACTCTGAGGTCTTGGAGTGGATTACCAACAAATCTGAAAAGTGAAAATCCAAGTTATCAATATGACCACCAAACGCCGTGGAACCGTCTGGACGCTCGACTTCCACGTACCAACCGCTTCCGTCCTTAAAGGGCTTTGGCTTAAATGTTGGTTTGATCATGGGGTGTATTTTAGCTTGCGCACGCCATTAGGGCGCAATTTCAGCTCAGCAACCTGCTCAGGGGTCAGATGACGGCTCGTAAGGGTGGCCTTCCAGCCAGGCGCAAGGAATTGTTCGACCGCAGCTACGGCGGCTTCTCGCGCGGTTGCTGCGGCCCAATATTCGACTTTGCCGCGCTTACCTGCGACTACAATACTTACGCCTCCGGCTAACGTATCGACCATGATGGCCAATATGTGCCGTTTCTAGCCTCCCGCAATGGCTGCCTTATTCAAACTGACCCACTACCCGCTTTTCCGGTAGGAACAGTCGGCGAACCGAGAACACTTGAGTGCGCGATCCAATGTCCGCTTTGGGTCATAAGCGGACATGTGCAGCGCAAAAGGGCATGTCCGCTTTACCCCCGAAAGCGACATCAAATGCGACATGTGGATGTCCGCTTTACCCCCAATAGCGACATCGATTGCGTTTTTCGGCATAAGCGGTGGACACCCAACTTTCGATAGTGAGCGCGACCTCAAAGGTGTGCACTCGGCTGTGCTAGTTTCCCCGATCAGGGGCGGGGCTAATGCCGTTCACCGAAACTACGAGGATCACTTTGGAGGCGGCTGAAGCCGTCGATCTCCATACTGGCATCGTTTTGCCGCCAGGTTCTTATCCAGGGATCAAAGCGCGGGCTCGCGAGGACGTGCTGGACAGCGGCATAACATGGTCGCCGATCAGATACAGGATCGAACTCACCGCAGAACAGCTTGCCAGTATGGGTGCAACCGTCCAGTCCAATCAGAGTTCGGAAGAAATCGACGTGACGGAATTTGTACGCTTGGGACTGTTGAAACCAATCTAAGGCGGCCTAGCCTTGCACGATTGTTTTTGATTCCTTGCCGCATTCCTCACATTTAAAGGTCAGCATCTCGCCCACCACATTAGCCGCCAGCGGCTCACGCCGAATTAGACGCGCCTTACTCTTGCAACGCCGGCAGGCAATCAACTTGATGTCAGTTGGGATAAAACGCAACGCATGGTCCATTTTTAGGTCCGATGTTTTTGCCGCGAACAAGACGCCCAGCATTGCCGAGTTCGAGTAGCGTCAATTTTCAGGTTTTGACTTCCTCTGTCGCACTTCCTCGGCCATTTCCTCCCACTCCTGAGCAAGACTAAGGAATTGTTTTCTAATGTTCTCGTCACGACTGTACGCAGCCCTCCGACGACATTCATCCGCCTTCTCCAGATACTCAGCGCGCTTTGAAGGCATGACACCTCCACGGTCAAGCCCCAATGCATTGCAAATCGTGCTTTACCCAAGAGCGCGTTAATCGCCCCACAATTCCGTCGGATGATGGTGCAATCTGTAGCAACTACAGGAACAAGAATTTTCTTAGGCTCGGCAAGCGGTCTTAACTAATGTCCCTTTACCCCCGAAAGCGGACCTTCGAATGACCGGGGCTCTCGTCAAATCTGACAGGTTAAGACAGAGCACCAATACGAGTTAGCGCGGCTTGGGCTGCAGCGCTGTGGAAGGCTCGTGGATTCGTTGGCTCGGCAGCGTCGGGGGAGGCTCGTGGATTCGTCTCTCAGATAGCCCAGGAGGCTCGTGGATTCGTCCAGGAAGAACTGAAATGATCAACGCGATAGCGGACAACGCGAGTAGTGCCGTAACGGTCCATATCAACGGTCCTCCAAGACCGCTGTCGCTTCGGTCATGATGATTGGTGTTCATTGGGCGTCCCCATGATGGGCACCTCTGTCACGAAGCCCATTTTACCGACCTTCACAGCCCCGCCTCAAGCAGGTACCGCATTGCTATTAGGCTCTGCTTGTTGCGCACATTCGCACCGCAAAAAGCCATGTCTGCTTTACCCCCGAAAGCGGACATGTGCGGCGCACAAGCTCATGTCTGCTTTGGGCCAATAGCGGACATCAGGCGTTTGAGTACCTGCCCCATAGCCGTTCGGTCGTCCACCAAATAACCCAACCACCACAGACGATGAGAAGGGCAAGGGCGAGCCATGCGTAGATGCTCGCGGAGATTAGATCGAAGCCCAGAACAAGCACTGGAAGTATCATCGCCAAGTAGTAAGGCCCGGTATAGCGGCAATGAACGCGTCCACACCGCTTCGCATTTAAAATACACGCGATCCCCATCCAAAGCAGGGCAACAGTCCAGATCGCGGCTCGCAAAGGCACAGCGGCAAACAGAGCGGCAACAATTGCGCCCTTCGGCAGCCACCAGGCGACAAGGTTGGTGTACGCGTTACTAAGCCAATCGTTTGAGCGTCGTTCAGCTACTTTCATCATTGCCTTAGCTATCTCGCGCGGCAGGCCGAGGATTCATTCTTCTCACGCGCTTCTTGGATCGGGGGACACGGCACGTCGCCATAAGAGCAGAACACACAGCAGTCGCCCGACTTCGGTTTGAGCCGCACACCGCAACTGGCGCAATCATAGAAGAATTGGCACGCGTCACTCGGCATCGTTTCGATTTTGGTGTTACCGCAGTTCGGGCAAGTAATGGTGGATCGCAAAATCAATTCTGAATCAACCCTTCGGGGTGGACGGGTAACCTACCTTTGTGGTTGCGTTTGTGAGTGCACTCACGTCTGTTTTGGTGTCATCGAACGTCACAATAGCGGTTTTGTCTTTGAGGGACACCACAGCCTTGGCGACTCCGGGAACCCCTTCGAGGCTTTTCTTCACGATAAAGGGACAGTCTGCGCAATACATATTCTTCACCGCCAACGTAACGGTTTTCTCGCCAGCAAATGCGACTGACGAGCTAGCCAGCCCAAAAGCCAGCGCGACATATCGGATGGTCTTGGGCATCAGCGCTTCTCCCTTCATGAGTTGACTAGTATCGGTGCAAGCAAATCGACGCTGAGAGCCGCAACAACGAGTATCGTTGCGACGATAAGACTTGCTTTGACTAGTCTATTCGGTAATGGTCGCGCGCACGCTGCATCATCGGCGCAAGTGAGCCGCGATGAGCGGTGGATCAACCAGTATCCGCAAGCGAGAAACGAGAGTGCCGCTACAATGAAGTACGGTTGGTACGGTGCTAGCTGCGTGAAGTTTCCAATCCAAGCACCGCTCACGCCCAAGCCGAAAAGAACCAACGGCAGGATACAGCAGGATGAAGCGGCTAGTGCGCCGAGCAAGCCGCCTGTCGCCATTAACACAGGCCCAAATTGAGAACCTGCGTTGCGTTCTTCGTCCTTGATTGTCGTCATCAATAGAAAAGTGCATCCTATAGTAACTATAGGAGCAAGGGCTTTGTCATGCGCGGGATCACGACTTCGCGAGCGGACGGCTTAACAATCGGGCGACTATCGAAGCTGACCGGCGTAAAGATTGTGACCATACGCTATTACGAGCGGATCAAGATGTTACCGGTGCCGCCGCGCACAGCAGGGGGCCGTCGCGTGTACGACGCGCCTCACGTTCGCATCTTGGCCTTCATACGGCGGTCCCGCGAGTTGGGTTTCTCTCTCAATGAAATCCGGGCGCTAATCCGGCTCGGCGGACCTGAGAGGGCATCGTGTCGTCAAGTCCGCGAGATTGCCGCGCATCATCTCAACGACATCCGCACGAAGATTGTTGATCTTCGCAAGCTGGAGCGGTTACTGGCAAAAACGATTGCGCAATGCACTGGCACCACAGCACCTGCGTGTCCCGTTCTAGATATTCTTGATATACAGCGCTCTGCGTAAGAGCTTCCGCTTTGGGCCAATAGCGGACATCGCGTATGCCATCTTTGGCCGCTTCGATGATAAGGCGAGGAAGCCTTTCCTTTTCGCCCAGTAAAGCCTCACGTCGGGCAGATTGATGATAGTTATCGTCCGGGATCTCTCATGTGCCCTCCTTAGGACCGGCCGACCGCCATCAGTGCACGAGGGCATAAGTAGACCTTCGAGCTCGGCGAGGCCGCCGATTCCAAGCGGCTAATGCGCGAGTCTAATTGCACTCGCTTATTGTTGCCCTTCGGCAGCATAGATGCGGAACGTCGCGTATTTGTCGCCAATCTTCCTCGCTTCTTTGTATTCAAGTGAATTGTACGCTTTTATCGCTTCGTCCAAATTGTCGAATTGGTTTATTGCAATAAACTTGGGTGCTGCCCCCTCGATCGATAACGTCTTGTTTCCCCGGGCCAAGGTTTTGAACCCGGAGCCCGTTGCGAGCGCTTTCGTGCCAAGCGGGACGAAGTCTTTTACAAAAGCTTCCCGGTTAGATATGTCGATTTCTGCGACGACGAACGCGGGTGCCTTCGCTTGGGCATGAAGCCCTTGAATGACGCCGGCACCGAGAACTGCACCCGCAATCGCCGACAAGGCTACAGTATACCGAGGTTTCATGATCTTCCCCTCTGAATGCCGAAAATTCGACGAGCGATAGAATATTTATGGTCCAGTCCAATCCGATGCGAAGGCGTTTGTAACTAATTTACGTGGCCTTTATTTCAAACTCGCCGAACGAGTGTCACATCGCTGTTAGCTGCGGTTTGTCCGCTTTAGTGGCAAAAGCAGGCATTTCCCATGCGAACGGACATGACCGCTTTATCCCCGAAAGCGGACATGTGCAGTGCACTCGCCGATGTCTGCTTTGGGCCAAAAGCGGACATTTCAGACTAGTGCCCCTCGTGCTGCATGTGTCCAATCTCCTGCGGGCCCCTTTGTGCGCCTAGACTTTCGACGCTGTACTCAACGTTCACCTTGCCCGCATGCTCAAAAACTAGAGTGCCACCGATGTGATCACCTTTGCTAAGCGGGTGCTTGAGACTGACAAACATGACGTGATCGCCGCCCGGTTTGAACTCAATGCTTTGCCCAGGCTTGATTTCGATATCGTTCATTTCACGCATTTTTGCGATACCATCTTCCATTGTCATTGCGTGAAGTTGAAAACGATCCGCAACCTCGATTGACCCGCCGACAAGTCGATCCGGAGTAGAGCCATTGTTCTTGATGATCATGTAGCCGATGGCGGTTTGAGCGCCCTTTGGCGTGGCCCGCGACCAAGGGGAGCTAATCTCTATCGAACCAATCTTGTAGTTGTTCGCCATTGCGTGGGTGCCCATACAAAACGCAATGGCCACTATCATTAGAAGCCGCGTTGTCATCGTAACCTCGCAGTTCAGCATTTTGGAGAGATGAACGGGCTAATCTCGCTCGGATCAGCGAAGATTACGTCCGCGCGATCACCCATCATCCCAGCGTCAACTAGAGCGGGCGCATTCTTTTCGGGGCCATCATCGCTCGCATCGGTCTTTAACCGAAGATTGCGTTCCCAAAACTGGCGCGCTCGGCCATTAGCAGTTGTGACTGTGTACGTGTCCTTGCAATAGGTGATCGTTTGCACGCGCTGCGCCGAATAAAGCTTCTTGAGATTGGGGACCTGGCCGCCCCCCATCATGCCTCCCATACCTCCCATCATTCCTCCGCCCATCATTCCGCCCCTTGGCCCGCCTTCCTGTTGAGCTGTTTGTGGACTGCCCTTTTGAGCTTCTTTCAAGAACGCGAGTAAATCGGCGCGCGGTTGAGCATCTTTGATGCCATCAAAGGTCATGTCATTCCCGGGGACTAGATGCTGCGGGTCCTTGATCCATTCATCCAGCGTTTGGTCATTCCACACAATGTCTGACGATTTAAGAGCCCGCGAGTATCGGCTGAAACTTGGCAAGCCGCCCGCTTTTCTGTTCCACAAGTTCGCTAGGCTTGGGCCGGTCATGTTTTTGTCTGGCTGTAAAGAATGGCAGGCCGCGCACGCACCGAATACGCGCTGACCTCGTGGAGCGTTTCCTTTGGTGCCCGCAGCAAGTAACACCGATGCCACTGCCAGCGGAGCCGCAACGACAGCAATAAGCAGAAGGGGAAGTTTCATCTTCATGGTTGATCTCCGATGATGACAAGCAAATGCGCGACCCGCGCGAGCATTCTGCGCGCGTCGCACTGTCAGCTTCTCGGAAATCCGTCAGATAGGCGGTGGATGTGCTGGCGGGCTTACGTGACCGTGCAATGCACCAACCCAAAGAGATGGCGGAGGCGCATCAGCGATTAGTGAAAGGGCAAGGGGAGCCGGAAACATCGTGGCGACGAAACTCAGGCACTTAAATGCGCAGGCGACGGAGCTTTTGTCGTCGTCCGGTGCTGGGCAGCATGGCATGTCCGCTTGATTGGCCATCGACATTTCGACGGGCTTAGTGGAAATGGCAGCACCACTCGTCGCTGGCACCATTGCGACTGAAATAGCAATCAAAGTGGCCAAGATCGTGCGAACGAACGTCATGGCGGAACTATCGGGCGAGGCAACCCTCAAGGTCAACCTTCACGCACAGTCTTGTGATCACGGTGCGTCAAAATCGACGGATTTGAAGAGTATAACGAAACCTTTGCACAGAGGCGCAGGCATTATGGCTTCGGACGAATAAGCGATGGGCTTTTATCAAGACCACATCGTTCCAGTGCTCATAAACCTTGCGATGCGGCGGCAAGAACTCGTCGCTTATCGCAGCCACGTCATTCCGGCGGCTGAGGGCCGTGTGCTCGAAATCGGGGTCGGGTCAGGGCTAAATTTGCCGTTTTACTCGCGCAATGTCGAACGCCTTGTCGGCCTCGATCCCTCAACCAAACTACTCTCGATGGTCCGGAGAAATTTGAAGCGGAATGCGAGCCCGGTTGAATTAATCGAAGGGTCGGCCGAGGCAATTCCACTGAAAACTAACAGCGTCGATACGGTCGTGACCACATGGACATTGTGTAGTATCCCCGATGCTGATTGCGCTCTTCGCGAAATGCATCGAGTGCTTAGGCCCGGCGGACAACTTCTCTTTGTCGAGCATGGACGTGCCCCTGAGTCGAACGTGCGTTGGTGGCAGGATCGTCTAACCCCGGTTTGGAAACGTATTGGCGGTGGTTGCCATCTCAACCGCGCGATCCAAGTGCTTATCGAAGATGCTGGTTTCCAATTCGATCGTTTAGAGACCAGCTATATTCACGGTCCAAATCCTTTGACCTTCATGTACGAAGGTAGCGCACGGCCGCGCTAAATACAGGCGGTAGCGGAAAGTCTGGTTTGGGTCAAAAGCAGAATGTGCAGTGCAACTAGGGATGTCCGCTTTGGGTCAAAAGCAGACATATGCGCTGCAAAAAGCGATGTCCGCTTTACCCTCAATAGCGACCGCGAAAGCGGACTCTCGCAAAGGGGCATGTCTGCTTTACACCCAAAAGCGGACATGTGCAGTGCACTAGCGTATGTCTGCTTTGGGCCAGAAGCGGACATCGCCTCTTATTCGATCACTTCGTCGGCGATCTGCTGAAGTTGGCGCGGCACATTCAGGCCGAGCGACTTGGCGGTCTTCAGGTTGATGACCAACTCGAACTTGGCTGATTGGATGACGGGTAAGTCAGCGACTTTGGTCCCATTGATGATGCGGCCGACGTAGACGCCAGCTGGTGATACATATCCGCAATGCTGGGTGCGTAGCTCATGAGGCCGCCAGCCTCAACCCACTCACGACCAGAATAAATAGCAGGTACTAAATGACGGGCTGCCTGCGCGGCGAGTTGTTCGCGCTGACTCATGAAATACGCATCATTTGCAATCAAGAGCCCACTAGCCTGCTTTAGCTCAGCGCTGGCAAAGGCCGCTTCAATCTCGCGTTCTGTACCAGCACGCAGAACGTGAAGTTGCAGCCCGAGCGCAACTGCGGCGGCTTGTGCGTCTCTCACCTGAATCTCAGCATCCCGATAATTCGGATTCACGAGCATGCCGATGATCGCAGCCTTGGGCACCACCTCGTGCAACAGTTCCAGCCTCTTTGGGCCTAGCGAGGAGTTTAACGAAAACACGCCGGTAATATTGCCGCCTGGCCGGTTGAGGCTCGCAACCAGACCGCCTTTGACCGGCTCCATGTCGCCTATGGCGAAGACGATTGGAAGCGCCGTGGTCGCGGCCTTAGCCGCAAAGGCTGAAACACTACCCCCGACCGCGGCAATTATGGCCACAGGACGCCTCACCAGATCAGCGGCCAACGGAGGCAGTCGATCGTATTGACCCTCCGCCCACCTAAATTCGATCGTTGCGTTGCGGCCCACATTATTGCCGCTCTCACTGAGGCCGTCCTGGAATGCGGCCACGACCTTCGCGGCCTCGCCGGGCGACCTGCTGCTGAGAAATCCGATGACCGGGGTTCCTGTCTGCTGCGCATGCGCCGCAACTGGCCATGTCGCCGCCGCGCCGCCGAGAAGAGTGATGAACTCGCGCCGTCTCACTGCCGCCCCAAGGTCGCCCCCTAGGGTTGACGCGGCATCGTAACCGCACTGCCTAATATCTTGGAAGGGGGTGATATCCGCTTTGGGTCATAAGCAGACATTTGCACTGCACCAGCCCATGTCCGCTTTACCCTGATCGCGACCGCGAAAGCGGACATCCGCGAACGTCATGTCCGCTTTACCCCCGAAAGCGGACATGTGCAGTGCAACTAGGGATGTCCGCTTTGGGCCAAAAGCGGACTCATGCGCCGCAACAAAAAGAATTCGCTATTCGATCACCTCGTCGGCGAGTAGCAACAACGATTCGCGAGGCGAGAGACCCAGTGCCTTGGCCGTCTTGAGATTGATGACAAGTTCAAACTTGACTGGTGCTTGCACTGGCAGATTGCCCGGCGCCTCGCCTT
>Ga0310912_10000672_pt1 | contig 17495 bp, 12 predicted proteins | sample GREbulkMGOX080_FD_203443 | JGI IMG/M metagenome (GOLD analysis project Ga0310912, IMG submission 203443) | Lab enrichment of tropical soil microbial communities from Luquillo Experimental Forest, Puerto Rico - GRE.bulkMG.OX080 | ecosystem: Environmental > Terrestrial > Soil > Tropical forest >...
GAGTTCCGACCTGCAGAACTGGACCACGGTCGTCAAGGCGGGGGTCATCGTGGTTTTGAGCGCGGTGCTTCTGACGCTGGGACATCACGCCAAGGACATGGTCCCGGCGATAGGCGCTACCGAGCATGGAGCTGGCTTGTTCTCGAGTTTTGGCCTGGCCATGATTGCTGTCCTCTGGGCATACGAGGGTTGGCAGTTCGGCACCTATAGCGCCGGAGAAGTCATCGATCCGCAGAAGGCTTTTCCGCGCGCTTTTCTGCTGGGTTCCCTGGTTCTGATCGGGCTCTATCTCATCGCCATCGCGGCGTATCTGTTCGCGCTCGGTCCGGCGGCTACCGCCGCGAGCGACACCATCGCGGCCGCCTCCGTCAGTGCCATTCTGGGATCGTGGGCCGGCAAGATCGTCGCCCTCACCATCCTCGTTTCCACTTTTAGCGCAGCCAATAGCGTGATTCTCACGGCTCCGCGCGTGTTTTACGCAATGGCACAAGATAATCTCTTCGTTAGAAGGCTCGCCGTGGTGCACGCCGTTTACCGTACGCCGGTGTTTGCCATCGTCGCACTGGGCGCATGGTCGGCGGTGCTTGTTTGCGCGGGGCAATTAGGGCAGTTTCAAAAACTGATTGAAGGCGTGATTTTCATCGGCTGGATTTTCTATGGCTTGGGAGCTGCCGCCATCTTTCCCATTCGCCGGGCCCGCGCCGGCCAGCCACTTCCTTATCGCGTTCCCGGATATCCGTGGACGCCGATTCTCTTTGTCCTTGCCGCTGCCGCCATCGTCGGGAACGCCGTATACGTAGCGTTCCGCGATCCGGCGCAATTCCAGAACCTCACGGCAGCCATAATCCTGTTTGCTATGGGGCTCCCGGCCTATCTTTTTTGGCGCACACGCTCCGCCGCCTAGCATTGCCCGCAAAGACGCGATGCCTTGACCGTTTGTGAAAAAGGGCTAGGGCCTAGCATGAAAGACGAAGTTGAGGGTTTGGGTTTCCCCGCCGCCAACGGTGACTTCCTGCTTTTGGATGCCATAGAGCTCATGCCATGCTGTCACCGTATACCTGCCTGGAGAAAGATCGGGAAGCCTGAAGCTGCCATCGTTCTTGGTAACCGAGACATGGCGGGTTTTAAGAACAACAAAATAAGCGCTCATCCAGGCATGAATATTGCATTTCACATGGATGAACTCCTCGTTTTCATAGGAGTAGGAAAAGGGGGGAGTGCCCGCCAACTGAACGCGGTTCCATTCGCGGTTGATTTTGCCAAGAGGATGGATGTTGTGATTAAAGGGGTCGCTATTGGAGATGCTCACGTCTTGCCCTACGCGCAGCGGGAGGACATGCGTAGCGTAGTGGCAGTCGCGTTGGTCAAAGGTTGCGGCAATGGCCGGGGACGGACCGGGGTCGGAATCGCCGCCAGAAATGTAAACGAGAGCATTTTGCAGCGTGTTGCCGGGCCCGGTGACGACGTCTTCGGTTAGTCGTCCGGCGGGATTCAGCTTGATGCATTCCGGCTGCTTGCCCATGTCAACGAGTTTGGGTTTCGCGGGCGTCCCCGCAAAAGTGACTTTTCCCGCAATAGCCGCAGATTCCGGACCGGGGTTGAGGGCTAGGGAACCCAACAACAGGGGCAGGGCCGTGAAGCTAACGGTTGCGAAACGCATCGTCTTCCTTTCCATTTGAGGAGTGGAATGATTAGACCGGGTGTCGTTGTCCTGACAGGGAAGGGCCATAATCTCTTCGACCCAAGATCCTTTCTGCCAAGATACCGCCTCGAGCGAGCTTGCCAGTCGAAGATTCTTCGTTGTGTCGTCAACGAGATAATAAGTCTTCGGGTAGCGCCCAGGGAGAGTAATCCCCGCCGGGCGTCGGAGACGACCGGGGGCAAAGCCATACAATTCAGGGTTGCTCTTTTGTGTCCATCGGTACTATCGTTTGGTTGCCCGGCGCGCAGGCTCCGTCTCTAATGGTCTGAATGGAGCAACCACCGACAACTACTGGGCAAGTTTTTGGCTCGAGGAAACCAGGCATCCTGGTGGTCGGATGGTTCTTTCTCCTGGTGTCACCGTACGCGACCGGGCAAGAGGTTCCGCTCGACCAAACAGAGATTCTGGGCCGCCTTGCGGCCGGGAATACGCCTAGCTACGTCGCTCATCTGGTCAAGACAAGAAGGGTCAGTTTCTCAGTTTCCCAAGACTTCCTTTACCGAGTGAGGCTCGCCGGCGGCGAGGGGATTCTTGCCGAACGACTCTTGTCGGCGGAGCCGTCCGGGCAGCCACCGTCGGTGTTGACGAAGGAAGCGAGCTTCAAGCGCTTGGCCAAGTGCGCGGAACTGATCCACGCGGGCGCGACCGATCTCGCCGACAAAGAGTGCCGCACCTCGATTGAGGAAAACCCCCAGAGCGTCTGGCCCGTGCTAGCGACGGCCCGGCTCTTGCAACACTACGACCTGACTGGGAACCTGGTGGAAACCTCCCGAGAGAACCTCGAAGAACGAACCGAGCTGCTCCGACGCGCTGCCGCACTGGGACCTAATCTGGCGATGGTTCACCAGGCAATGGCGATAACCCTCGATCCCGCCGAAGCTGTGACGGAACTTGAAAGAGCAACCAGATTGGACGCGGAGCAATTGGAAGTTAGCGAAACAATCGCGCAGGAGATTCCCCGTATAGCTTACGTTGGCGGGGATGAAGAGGGTTCCGATTTGGCGGCCTCTTCCAACGAACCAGCAATGATTGATCCCGAGACTGCCCGCCATATGCAGATTGACCCGGAGCTAGCCAGTAACCACCGCAGGCTGGCTCTCAAATACCTTCAGGTCGGCAATTTCGAGAAGGTGGAAAGCGAATTTGCTGAAGCCATCCGGCTAGAGCCTGACAATCCTGCGATCCGGAGCGACCTGGCCGTTTACTACCTTTCCCGGCACAACCGGGAGGGGGCGCTCGGTGAACTACGAGAGAGTGTTCGCATCGTCCCTTTTGGGATTGTTCAGCATATTTTCCTTGCGGAGACGCTGGAATCCTTTGGAGATACCCCCGAGGCCATCAACGAATTGCAAAGTCTCACGGTCATGTATCCGGCGGCTTCGGCGGCGAGCGACTCCCTCGTGGAGCTCTACCTGGAAAAGAAGGATCCCAAGGCGGCGATTGAGGAGCTCCAACGTTCGCTTAAGGCGTCCTCCCTTATCTATGGTGACCGGAGCAAGTTTGTCGAAGCGCGCTACCAGGACTTGAACCGCTTGGCCCATCTGTTGTCGGAAAGTCGCGAGCTGGACGCCGCGGCCGAACAGTATCTGTTCCTGCTGCGCTACGCGCCAGACTCCGCGCTGCTGCACAATGACTACGGAAACGTCTTGCTCGAGCAGCGAAGGCGGGACCAAGCGATTACCGAATTCAACGAAGCTATCCGGCTAGATCCGAGCCTGTCGAGTACCCATGACAGTCTCGCCACCTGTCTCGGGAGGAAAAAGAACGTCGACTAGCGCGATTGGCAGAACAAGACTCGAGCGCGCCGTGAGTCATACTTTCTTTGTTCTGCAACCGTCCGAGACAACAACGACAGCTCGCCAAGCAGGCTCATCCGCCTGCTTGTAAGGACCCTGTAAACTTCTTGTAAATTAAGGCCTTGGCGGCAGTTTCTTTGCTGCAGAGCAGAGAGGCTGGGCTTCGGCACTCCTACACTGCCCGCACGCTCGTTCACGCTCTGGCAGCGACCAGGTTTTTTTCGCGCCAGACTGGCTTTTCGGTGGACAGCAATGCGTTCATTCGCCTCATTCTCCGCTGGGATTTGGACCCAAGCGTCGTGAAAGTGGCGTTGGAAGATTTGGGACCTTCATCGTTAGTAAGGAAGTGGCCCGGGGTGTAGTCGCACTGCACCCCGGACCAGAAGCAAGGCGCACTTTGCAGAGAGCGCTTACCTCAGCCTTCTCCTCGAGGGATGGCACGTAGCTTTCTGCGCGCCATCGAGCCCACGAGGAGGGCTGTCAGTGATCATAACTCGCTTCGCCAGTGACCTGCCAGCCCTCCTGTCCGGGCGCTATAACTGGTTCCTTCTCGGACACGAAATTCAAGGCCCTCGGACGCGCCTTCCTGAGTTGCTCACCGCATTCGTGCCTGAGGCTCACCAGACAAATCGAGAACGCAGTGCCCGCCGTAGCGTGAAAAATGACGGAGCTTTGACAACCCTATGACATTCTCGGACCGCTTCAGGCCAACCATCTTTTCGAGAAAACCGGTAGGGCCAGTGTTGCTTGCCCCCTCTGTTGCGGTTTTTGGGGTTTCGTCTTTGATTCGCATGGCGGCTGGCCGCAAAGAGTCGGGACTGCCGTGGAGGTTCTATGACGACAAAAGTGAAGAGTCTATCGGTGGTTTTGGTGGTTTTGGCCGCTCCCTGGGGAGTAGCCACGGTGGGGTTGGCTGGCCACGCAAGTTGGCTTCGCCAAGGAGACATCAACTCAATACAGGAAACCGACGCCGCTTACCGTGACGGCTTCTTTTGGGGAGAACTCGATGCTCGTCAAGGGAGAAAGCTGCAGCCCAGCCTGGCTCGGTGGAATAACGAGAAGGACCGCGCTTCCTTCAAAACTGGTTACGAAAAAGGCTATGGGCAGGCCCTGAATGCGAGAAACCCCCAGCACCGTCGCTAGCAGCGTGATCCAAAAACGATTCCCGATGGTTTGCGGAACAAAAATGAAAGGAGCCCATCTACGATGAAAGGCAAAGCTCTAACTGTACTCCTTGCGGCAACCGTTGTTTTGTTCGTCGCAGGACGCGAACCTGCTCGTGGCCGTCCTTCTGCCAACGACGGTCCCGCTCCAGGAACAGCCATAGTAAAGGGCATCGCGAAGTTCGAAGGCTCGCGGCCTGCCCCGACACACATAAACATGAACGCCGACCCGAGTTGCGCCAAGCTACACCCCGGGGGGTTGGCCTCGGAGGACGTGGTGGCGGCCCCGGACGGAGGGTTGCAGAACGTGGTGGTGTTTGTCTCCGAGGGGTTGGGCGACCGCACCTTTGATCCGCCGCCGCAGCCCGTCACCATGGAGCAGAAAGGTTGCGTTTACGCCCCCCACGTTGTCACCCTGCGTGCGAATCAGGAGCTGGACATCGTGAATAATGACGCTACGACTCATAACATTCACCCTGTCCCGAGCAACAATCGCGAATGGAACAAGGCCCAAGCCCCGGGCACCCGTGTAGACGCTACCTTTGCCCGCGAAGAGATCGCCATCCCCCTGAAGTGCAATATTCATCCGTGGATGCGCAGCTACATCGCCGTCTTCAAGCATCCTTTCTTTGCGGTGACGGATAAGGCGGGCAATTTCGAGCTGAAGAACCTTCCGCCGGGCGATTATACGATCGAGGCATGGCACGAAAAACTTGGCAAATCCACACAGAAAATCTCCGTGGCTCCTGGCGGCACAAAGGAACTAGAGTTTGTGTTCAAGTCCGCCGCTGGCCATTGATTCTTGTGTCCTTCGCTTTAATGCCTCAAACGACAGCAGCCAATACAGATTTCCTGGAGAGGGCCTACTGTCAGTTCGATACTGAAAGATAGGCTAGTCCGTGCGGGCCCTCTCCGCACTTTTATGACTGGTAATAATCGGTACTGTTACATCTAAAGGTAATGTTACAGCTAGGCCGAGGAGGCACTATGTTGCAGGAGGTCCTGACATTGAAGAAGCATCGACGCGCTGCCGTTGCATTCCTTGCTGTGAATAGCTGGCTTTTCCTTTCTCTGGCGCTCAGTCCGGCTTTCGCTTCGCCGATCCCGAAAGGCAACGTGCACGCCATCCCGGCGTTCGCACGCAAGTACGGCATGCCCTGTTCTTCGTGCCACGAGGCCTGGCCGAAGCTCAGCCCGTTTGGGCAGCAATTCAAGGACAACGGCTACCAGATGGGAAATGAGCGCGATGCTCCCATTTATCAGCATCCTTCTTATTGGCCGGTGACTTTCCGCATCACCCCGAACTGGCATCGCGAAAATACAAATCGCGTTGCGGTCGACGGCGCAACCCCTGGATCCACCGTGGAGGCATCGATCACCACGCACGGATTCGACTGGAGCGGTCTGGACTTTCACACCGCGGGCACGCTGGCCAAAAACATTTCGTTTTACGTTCTGCCATCGTCCGACAACACCGGGGCGTTCCACTTCGAAGCCGTGTGGGGGCGCCTAGATAACCTGGCTGGAAGCCCCTGGTTGAACATTAAGTTCGGCAAATTTGAACTCGACAATCTGCACTCGGAAAAGCGCATCGTCACCCTGAGCAGCGTTGGCGGCAGCTATCAGAACTATCATTTTCAGCCCCTCGTCTCCCCCGGCAGTGCATCCGCCCCGGGGGCCAGCACCGAGGCGCTATACACCTTCGGGATTGGCGATAACCAAGTCGGTGTGGAATGGATGGGCCATTCCGCAAACGACCGCACACGGATTTCGGCTTCGCTGCTCACCTCGAACGATGGCCAGCCAGGCTTGCCGACCAGCCGCGGGTATGATGGTTACTTTGCCGCAAGCCGAGCCTTCGAGGCTGGCAGCCTGGGATTACAACGAGTGGGAGCGTTCGCCTACCTCGGTCAGGCGCCCACGTTTCCACAGTTCACTCAGGCGGGAGTGGCCGTGCCGGGAACGGGCATTGGCAACAAGAGTTTCTATCGTGCAGGCGGAATAGGGATGTGGTACATCAAGAAGTTCGACGTGACCACGATGTTCTTCCACGGTTGGGACAGTGCTTTCCTCGGGTCGAACACGCCCGGGAACACGCCTCTGCCGGCCGGGGCGCAGGCGCCCACCTGGAACGGCGGGTTGGTTGAACCACATTACAACCTCAATCCCCAACTCATCTTGATCGGTCGCTACGAGCTCATCCGCATGTCGCGCCAGGTGTTTGCCACCAACCCGGGAAATTTCGGCGACATCGACGCTGCGACGGGCGGGTTTCGCTACTACCCATTCATTTCCAGTCGAGCAGGTTTCGCGTTTCACACCGAATATTCGATCAAGCGGCAACGAGGCGCCGCTCCTGTTAGCGGCCGTGACCTGACCTCTGGCAGCTTCTTCTTTGGCTTCGATTTTGCTTATTGAGGTGAATGACGATGCACTCACGCAAATCAATTCCCTGGGTGTTACTCGCGGCTGCGCTCCTCGCCCTCCCCTTTTCGGCAAGTGCTCAAAAGGCGGAAGGTCACGTCGGCAAGCTCACCGGGCGTGCGGACGCGGGCAAGCAGCTCTACTACCGTTATTGCTGGGGTTGCCATGGCTTTCGCGGCGACGGCAACGGCGAAAACGGTCCCTACCTCAACATTCTGCCGCGCAACTTCGTAGCCGCCACGTTCAAGTGCCGTTCCACGCCGACGGGCACGTTGCCGACCGACGATGATCTTTTCAATGCCATCACTCGCGGATTCTACACAACCTACATGCCCTCCTGGACCGCTTTGACGCATCAGCAGCGCGCCGATCTGGTTGCCTTCATCAAAACCCTGTCGTCGCGCTGGAAAAATGAGAAGGCGGGTGAGCCAATAAAGGTGCCGGCGGAGCCGGCGTTGACCGTGGACAGCGTCAAGCATGGGAAAGAACTCTTCACAAAACTGGAATGCTGGAAATGCCACGGGCAGGAAGGCCGCGGTGACGGTCCGTCGGCGGCGACGCTCACAGACAGCAACGATCAGCCCATTCGGCCTTACAATTTCGCGGCCGGCACGCGCTTCAAGTGCGGAGAAACAAACCAGGACTTGTACAAAATCTTCATGACCGGGCTAGACGGCACGCCCATGCCCTCGTTTGCCGACGTAATCAAGCCCGAGGAGGCTTGGGACTTGGTGCACTATTTGCGGACCTTGCAGGTCACCCACCAGAGCCCAGAGCTAACGCTGTGGAAGAGTACGAAAGAAGGCTCGGAAATCGTCAAGGCGGCCACGATCACAGGAACGCCGACAGGTTCCGGCATCAAGCAATAATCCTGATGGGATCTCTTCGCCTCAGGCCGCGGCAGAGCGCAGCCTAAGAGTCGAGATAGCGGGTTGGACGGTCTCGACGTGAAGGCAGAATCCAACTTCGGCAAGGTTGGATCTCCCCGTGAAACCTGCGGAAAAGCAAAGGGACAGTTTGCTGCTTGCAAGCGATTCGGTAAGCGAACTTCGGAATTCAGGACGTCAGTGGCCAATCTCTGCCCATTTTTCGGGCGTCGCGCGCTTGGTCGTGGGGCAGTTTGAGAGTCGGTCCCAGAGAAGCTGGGTTCGGTACGCATGAGCGAACATCTCGAGCTCAGGCTGCAGTGCAAGCAACGAATCGGGCGCTCCGCCCAGGCCCGTTCGAAGTGTGACTGGCCCAACCACCTGGCGCGGTTTCGAGCGAGCCAGCCGGGGCGAGGATGATCTGATCTCCCAGCGATTTCATCGGTATTTCGAGACCAGGTGTAGCTCGAGATTCCTGCTGAGACAGGAAGCTAACCGAGCTGGGCACACCGCAAAGATCACTCCGGCGCGGCCCATCCGCACAGCCATCCGACTTGACCGAGAAAACAGCTGGCCGGCGGTGGCTCTCGGTTAAGGCTGTAATTCACAGAATTGGCCGGTGATCATCGACAATTTGGCAGACGATTTCCCTCATAACCAAGAAAAAGTAAGTCATCTGAACTGAAACGGGCAAGGATTCAACGATTCGCTGCCGCATCCCGGCGACGCTCCCCGGTTGAGAACCAGGCCGGCATGCGGGAGCAAGCCTAATCTCGGGGCTGCATGCGATCCAGGATTCTCTGGGCTACTTCTCGCACTTCATGCACTCGCTTGGTAGCTCCGCCGTTGGGGTCGAGACGCAGGTAATTGTCGAGCTCTTGGATCTGGTCACGGTAATCCTCACGGCGAGCGCACGAATCGGCAAGCACCAGGTAGGCGTCAGCCATATGGGGGTCCCTGACCAAGGCCTCGTGAGCACTCTTTTCCGCCTCATCCGGCCGGTTCAAGCGGAGAAGCGTCATGCCTAGAATGACGTAACCATCCGCTGCATTCGGGTCGATTGCAAGACCTCGGCGAACCGCGGTTTCCGCTTCGGCGGCATTTCCCTGCAAATAGTGGACGTAACCGATTCCGAATACCGCTCTGGCATAGCGCCCGCCGCTCGCAACGATGGCCTTTTGGAAGGCCTGCATCGCCTTTTCCAAATGTCCCAGATTGGTGTGCACGATGCCCAGGTGATACAGGGCTTCAAAATACCCTGGGAATAGCTGGACAGCTTTCATTAAATGGTTCAGGCTTCCGTTTTGGTCTTTCTTGGCAAGACGCTCCAGCCCCTTGTGGTACTCGTCTTGCGCCTGCCAAGGAATCTTCAGCTCTCTTACGGAGATGGTATAGGCGTTTGGCGGAACCGGTGGCCCGCCAGATGGCGTGAGGCGAAGCGCAAGCTTCAGGGCAGTTCCGTCAAACTCGGCGGTGCTTCGGTGAGGTTCGTAACCCTCCTGCTCTTCGATGCTGATCTCGTATGTGCCGGCGGGCAGCCCCGGGACGTCGAAATGACCGTCATAGTCGGTCAACACGCTGCGAAAGATTCCCGCGTCGTGCGATTTCAGGTTAACCGCGACTTGACTGGCGGGTTGATTGTCTCCGGGTAGATACACCGTTCCCGAAATCGCTCCATCCTTCTTTTGCGAGTCTTGCTCTTGAGCGCTGACCTTCCCACCCCAGGCAAACAGCGCAAAACTCAAGACGAGAACCAGGATTCTGCCGAATGGAAAGGCTCGGAGAAAGGCGGAGAGAACGGTTGACCGTATCTCTGTACGGGTAATATCAGACAGTTGGCACTGCATCTCGACCTGCAGCGCACTTTTGAGGAGTATCCTCGGGAAGTTGGCGGTTGGGCGAGTCCCTGCGGTCGCGAGGAGCCTTGGCCTAGAATGACTCGGTTTACCGATGGCTTCCCCGGTTCCGCCTCGCACCGGATCTCCCTGTTCCCAACCGTCGCGTGCGCGGACCTACAGGAGGACATGCATTGCTCATGCCAGAAGCGTCAGGCCGTTTCCATCTTTCCTAAAGACTTGGGAAGAAACCGCTGTCGGGAGTCGCTCGGGCCCGCCGAGCGCAGGCATCTTCTTTTTTATCAATAATCGCGGGCGGCTGCTGTTTTCCTCAGAATTGGGAGCCGCGTTACCATCTAGGCACGAGGGAGTCGAAGCGCTGTCCAATCTGCTGCCGAAAAACGGAAGGAATCGTCTCATGCCGCTACACCCGCACGATGCTTGGCTCAATGTGAGATTTGAAGTTCAAGAGTATGGCGCGTGACTACTCCCGGTTCGGAGGCTCCCGTAATGTTTCGCTCTGAACGGATGCGGGGTCGGCTAAAAAGCGCGCGACCGTTGGTCCCACCGAAATGCAACCCGGACTGAGGTGACCGCAGGGAGAGTCCAATTTCACAACGGGCGCACGGGCGGCGGTCGCGAACCGTATGGCCGGCTCTGGGTTCACCATGTGATCTTCAGGCGAAACAATGACCAGGAGCTTTGCGCGCACCCTCGCCGCAGCTTGCTCCAGGTTCACACCGAGCTCTCCGGGAATATCGAGCGCCATAATCGCCTGCCGCTGGCGAATCCGGTCGCACGCCACTCCGCCGTTCCCCCTAGCGCCATTCCTTATTTCTGCTAGAAGCTCGTTAAGCCCATCGGGCTTGGTGTGAGCCACGCGATAGACAGGCGAGGTGAGATTCATTGAGCCGATTTCCTCCACGAGGCCGAGACTTCGATCCATTGGCCCGGTGGGATTGCCATGATTCCAGGCCGGGTCGAGTTCCATGGCGTCGATTTGAGCCCTCCACAGCAGCCTGTCATAGGAGGTGGACTGCGGCGAGCCAACAATCGGGATCAGCAGATCCATGAAGTCGGGATAGGTCACGCCCCATTCAAAGGTCTGCATACCACCCATGGAGAGGCCCATGACGGCGCGCACATGAGATAGATGCAGGACGTCCGTGGCGAGGCGGTGTTCGGATTCCACCATGTCTCGAATGGTGAATTCCGGGAACTTCAGCAGAGGCTGCTTTGTGGTGTTCGACGGTGAGGTGGATACGCTGTTGCCGATGGCATCGATGAGAATCACGAAATAGCGGGTGCTATCTACCCATTTGTCTGGTCCAACGGATGGCAACAAGTCTTCCGATTTTCCGCCGAGCCAACTCGGCCAAAGGATGGCGTTCGACCTTTCCCTGTTGAGCTTTCCGAGCGTGCGGTAGCCCAGCCGGAAATCGCGAATGACGCTCCCATTCCCCAATCGGAGGTCGCCGAGTTCGGCAAATTGTTGCGCTCCTTCCGCTTGCGATTGAGCCATTTGTGCGGTTTGGCCGGTAGACAGTGCCGGCCTGGAGAGAATAAGGACCAGCGAAGCGAATGCTGCGAATCGGAATGAGTCTTTCATGCCCAGCATTTTACTCTAGACTTGAAGCACGGCGGTCTGACGACTGCCGAGTGCGGGATGACCTGGTTGTGGAAGTATCGGAGCGCCAGAATCCGAGTGCTAAACCAATGTGAGGGCCAGCACCTTGGGGATAAGGAACATGACAGAAAGAGAGGAGATGGAGAGAACCTTACTTCAATTCAGGAGGCCTCGGGAAGTCTTGCATCGGTCGGTTGACAGCGATTACTACGCTATTGCAGCTTTGCAGTGAGTTCTCCAAATGGATGCGTCAACAGGAGCGAAGTATGGGAGTAGCGGGAGCTGCTTAAAAACGGCTAGAAGAAAGGGAGGAGCGCGGCACGCCGGTGCCCCTACCGGCCGCGTGATGTTCAATTTAGTTAGGCGAAAGTTTGCTGTGCTTCAGGGGCTAAAGCCCGTGCTCACAAGACAACACTGCTTCGCCGGGGGCTGAAGCCCCCGTATCCTGAAGCATCCGCGTTTTTTCGCGTCGTTGTTAAGACCTCAGAAGCGCCAGCGGGCGCCGCCGGAGACGCGCAGGTTATTCTGCGACCTTCGGCTCGAGCCGACTTCGGGGAATTGCGTCCAGAGGTAATCGACCGGCCCGAAGCGAAGCGAAATGTGGCCCCGGAACGGAACGTCCACGCCTCCTCCGAGCGCCATGGCGAAGGAATTGTGCGTTCCCGCGCTGAAGGCGCTGGTGCCGTTATGGGCGACGCCAAGAAGCTCCTGAGCAAACGGCGTGAAGCGGCGGTAATGGTGGAAATACAGTTGGGGGCCGAACATGTAGGTGAACAGGTCCGTGCTCACGCTCGCCCGGCCGATCTGGCCGATGTGATACCCGCTGAGTTCGCCCGCGAAGCCGTAAAAGTTCCGCGGATTAAAGGCGAAAGAAGCGGAGCCCCCGTTGGCGTTGAAGGTCGGCAGGCCGGTGGTCGCAGGATTTGCCCGGACGTAGGAGTATTCGATGGAAACGTCTTTCGATCCGCCCTCTTGTGCCAGTGCAGGCAGGCCGGCAAAAGCGAAGAGCCCTACGAGGAACACAAATTTGCGCATAAAGATGACCTTTCCCCATGCTTGCTGTTTTGGATTTCTTGGATTGAGGGCTTGGAAGAGTCCAAGGTGGCGGGGCAGAGGCTAGGCTATCAGACGTCACCGCCATTACGTTCGATGCTGGGCTTTTCAGAGAAGTTGCTGCAAAAGGTCGCCTCTAACTCATTCACCGCACAGCACATGGGCGCAGCGCCAGCTCTCTTCTACGCTCTTTTGAGGATTTTGACGCTGGCGTGCAGTCTACGCGCTCACGCCTTTTCCATTGGCCATTCTCTTGCCCTCTTGCCGTTTGTGCCGGCACGACCATCGCTTCCGGCCTGGAAAGCTGGCTAAAGCCTTGCGGCCGCGTTTGCTGCGCTTGCTGCGACCGCTCGACTTCATTCAGTACGATCGGGTACTATTGCGAAGGATGCGCCGTCGATGTAGCATGAAAACATGAATGCCCGCAGCCGGAAGAATGTCACACTGTGCGTCTGTCGCATGCGCTGTACGCGTGTTTCTTCTGGCGCGGGGAGGCTAGGCAGCTGAGATTTCTTCCAGCCCCAAGATTTCGAGCCCACCGCCAGAGGAGATGGCCGGTGGGTCTTTTTGTTTTGTGCGGTAAGGCGATTCAGCGGGTTTCGAAGGAAAGAATCTAAGTAACGAGGAGCATGAAAATGGCAGAGTACAAACACCCCGAAGTTCTGGTATCGACCGAGTGGGCGGCGCAGAACCTCAACGCGCCAAACACGCGATTTGTGGAAGTGGACGTGGACACCACAGCGTACGATCAGGGACACATTCCCGGAGCCGTCGCTTGGAACTGGCAGACGCAGCTGCAGGACGGCATCCGACGCGATTTGATCGACAAGGCCGCGCTCGAAAAGCTGCTCGGCGCTTCCGGCGTTTCGAACGACACGGTGGTCGTTCTTTATGGCGACAACAACAACTGGTTCGCGGCGTACGCCTTCTGGCAGCTGAAGCTTTACGGGCACAAGGATGTGCGTCTAATGAACGGCGGGCGCAAAAAATGGCTGGAAGAAAAGCGATCGCTCACCAAAGACGTCCCCAGCGTCAGCGCAACCCCTTATCGCGTTTCGGCGACGGATGCGAGCGTTCGCGCGTTCAAAGAAGATATTTCTGCCATCCTCGACGGCAAGAAGTCCGGCAAGCTTGTCGACGTTCGCTCCGTGGATGAATTCACGGGGAAAATCATCGCGCCTCCGGGCATGAACGAAACCGCGCAGCGTGCCGGCCACATCCCCAAAGCCGCGAATATTCCCTGGGTGCAGGCCGCCAAAGAGGACGGCACGTTCAAATCGTTCGAAGATTTGAAGAAGCTGTATGAAGCCAAAGGCATCGACGGCAAGGATGAGGTGATCGCGTACTGCCGCATCGGGGAGCGCAGCTCGCATACTTGGTTTGTGCTCAAGTATTTGCTGGGCTTTGACAAGGTGCGGAATTACGACGGGTCGTGGACCGAATGGGGCAATTTGGTTGGCGCGCCGATCGTGAACGAATCGCGCTCCGCGCAACCCGGCGCCGCGGCCACCGCGCACTAACCCGTCGGTTTACACTGACCGCCAAGAATTGTGCGAGGGCCTGGGGCACTCGTGCAAGCGAGCGCCATGCTGGTGGATGCCTTTGTAGTGGCAGGTTTTTGGGGATAACGGCAGAGCGACGGTACCCAGAAATGTATCGGTCGTCCCTGAGCGAGGAAACTGACAACTCCTAACTCTCAACTTTCAGACGGCGCGGTAGCCAAGTGGCAAGGCGAAGGTCTGCAAAACCTTTATCGGCGGTTCGATTCCGCCCCGCGCCTCCAAATCCATGTTGTTGAAACTGCGGCATGTTGCAGACCTCAGTTCACGAGCCCTTTCACTTCTGTTGCAGGATTCGTCTTTTGCCATCTCAGCGGGGAGGAAATCGCGGCGCATTTACTTAGCTTTTCGCGATCCATTTGATGTAGCTCGCTTGGGTGATGGCGACGTTGCTGTGTCTGAGGATCTCCTCCGATCTCTTTGTCCGAGGCTCCAAGTCGATGCAGGGTTGCAGCGAGTCCACGGCGAAAAGCGTGCCATCCTTTCGAGTAGAGGGATCGCTTTAGCTCGAGACGATGCGACTCGGGTTTGTGCGCGTGTTTCGCTTTGCGACACTTCGCGCACTTCTCGATCTTCGCCACGATGACGCGCTTGGCCAGGTCAGCCGAGTTCATCCTGTTAACAGGCGCGATGGGCCAGTTCAAACCGTCATAAGCAGTCAAAGCAGGCGACACGGCGAGCGTTGGCGCGAATCCATCACGGTGGAGAACATGAACGGTTGGCTGGCAAGGTATTTCCCGTAGGTAGCCGGGTTCGGTTACTTACCGGAAGTTTTACCTGGATACAGTTTGCGGGTAGACATACATGCTGGGCCGCCGCGGATACGATGTCCGGGTGCAAGACTTGAAAGACAAGTGTGAGTTCACGGCGTTCCCGGACGAAGAGGGCGTCAAAATTGAGTAAACTCGTAGTCCGAACTACGACTGCGTTCCGTCGACTAGCTTTCGAACGGCCCTGGAACGAGCGGTCTAGGTCATTGAACACAAACGGCAAAAGAAACGAGCAGCCGTTACCGTATCGGGCGGTCGGGCTCAACTTTCATCAGTCATTTCGCCTCTAGCTGCGGAACTGGTTTGCGTGAGTCGGGTTGAATGATGAATCCGAGCCCTTCCCCTTTTCCATTGTTCAGTTCGCTTCCGAGTTCTTTTTTGATTGCAGCGATTGCGTCAGCGAACGCTTCGGCTAGTTCGGTGGAACCGTTGTTCCAGGCTTCGACCTTCTTGTCGGTAATCTGGACTCCGAGGGTGTTTGCAAGACTGGCAAAACGGTGGAGAGCCTTCCATGTCTCGATGCTGCACAAGACGGAGGCTCGTGCAAGCGTCTCGGTGCACGCCGCGGTGGCGTTGACAAATCTCTGGGCGTTTGCCCCAAACCAGGCGGCTTGAGCGTTGTGGTGTTCGAGCTTCGCGCCCCAGGCTATGAGGGCGTCGTCGAGCTCGGACAATCTCTTGGCTGCCTCAAACAGTACGTCGCGCTTGAGCTCCCATCGTTTTTGCCTGTCCCACATTTCAGTGGAGATTTTCGCCTCGATCTCCTTTGTCGCTTGGGTGAGTTTTCTGATGTCCTCTTGCGTTGCCAGGTCGCCTTTCTTTTTGAGGTACGACCCGAGGTACGCCCCGAGGCCAGCGCCCAGCGTGGTCGTGATGAAAATACCGGTGTACTCGGCCGCTGTTCCCAACGGCGAGGCGTCGGGTTGCGGCAGTGCGTGCTTCTGCGCTGCGCGGAGTGAGGCGGCCGTGAGGCCGGCGAGGAGGACACCTAGAGCTGCGTGTTTCGGGTTCATTTTGGGGACTCCTTTAGGACACTGACTACCATTCTGCGATTTGCACTCTCCTTTGTGTGTGGGGCCTGTTACCTATGTGTCGTTACCGTATCGGGCAGGCGGGAGGCTAATCCGCTTAAGCGACGGACCCCGTCTTGGAGAGGAGCATTCTTCAGCCGACTGTGGGACCGCAATCCGCCGGCAGGCACCGCCAAGAGAATTTTACGACCAGATAAGCTCGGAAGTCTTAGTCTTAACTTCGGACTACGAAAAGACGCAAGCCCTGCTTCACGATTTAACGCACCAGTCCCTCCTTGGTTGGCAGCCTGTTTCCGTCAACGGCGGAGAGCAGCGGGAGAGGAGCCGACTGGTTGGCTCCCGATCCAGCCCGAAGATGCCGGATCACCGCGGCCGCAACACGGATAGAGGAAGACGACGCTGTAGATAAAAGGGCCGAACCGATTCCGTCCCGAGCCCCCAGTTCTTATATCCTCTTCCTCGGACAGTTAAGGTCGCTTAGGTGTCTTTCTCGGGAACCTGATTCCTCGGAGTGGGCACGAGAAACCGAACTTTGTCATTTTGCCGCGAGCTCTTTGCGAAGGGGGCGGCCGCCGAGCGCGCCGTTGTACTTGCCGTCTTCCAAGGCGAGCTTTCCGTTGACAATGACATACTTCATGCCGATGGCCAGCTCGTTCGGATGTTCGTACGTGGACTGATCGGCGACGGCAGTGGGATCGAAGGCGATCACATCGGCGAAATAGCCCGTGCGCAACAACCCGCGCTCCGGGATGCCGATGGTCCGCGCCGGAAAATCGCTGCTCGCGCGGATCATGAAGGGCAGGGTAATCACCTTTTTCTGGCATACATAAACGCGAAGCTTGCGCGGGAAAGTGCCGAACATGCGCGGATGGCCGTGCGAGCCGTCGGAGCCGGTCATCACCCAGGGCTGCTTCATGAAGCGCATCACATCGTCCTCGCTCATGTTGAACGAGGCGACGGCAAGCCCTTCGAGGTTGCGGTCGCGCATGATGGCCAGCGCGGCTTCCACCGGCGGCAGATTCCTTTCCTTGGCCACCTCGGAAAGCCGCTTGCCGAGCAGCTCTGGAGCGTCGGAGGACGTAAACAGCAGTGAATCTGCACCGCCGCGCCGTTTGAGATTCTCTGTCACTTCCTCCAACAAGCGTGGACGAACACCGGGATCATCGAGGCGCGCAAGTACTTCCTCGGTCTTGCCCGCCTGGGCCCACGCGGGGAGCAGGCTGGCAACCAGGCTCGAACCCGAAGCGATGTATGGGTATTGGTCCGCGGTGAGGTCCACGCCTTCCGCGCGTGCCCTCTCAATCATCTGAATGGCCGCGACGCTCTGGCCCCACACTTGCGGACCGAGGGCCTTGATGTGCGAGATGTGCACCGGAATTTTCGCTTCGCGGCCGATGCGAATGGTCTCCGCGATCGAGCCGAGCAGGCCGATCGAATAAGAATCCTCATCCCGCATGTGCGAATCGTAATAGCCGCCCATCGCCGCGACGACTTTCGACAACTCAATAACCTCCTCCGTCTTTGCAAAACTCCCGGGAACATAGAACAGGCCCGTGGACAAGCCGAAGGCTCCTTCTTGCATGCCGCGGCGCACGAGCGCTTTCATGCTCTCGAGTTGTTCGGGCGTGGGCTGGACGTCCCCGTTGCCCAGAACCTCTGCGCGCACCGC
>Ga0310912_10000680_pt1 | contig 17407 bp, 19 predicted proteins | sample GREbulkMGOX080_FD_203443 | JGI IMG/M metagenome (GOLD analysis project Ga0310912, IMG submission 203443) | Lab enrichment of tropical soil microbial communities from Luquillo Experimental Forest, Puerto Rico - GRE.bulkMG.OX080 | ecosystem: Environmental > Terrestrial > Soil > Tropical forest >...
ATCTGCGTCGTGCCGAAGCCTTATCAACAACCTCATCCGCCGATGTTTCAGCCGTTCTCAGTCAGCGAGGCGACGATCCGTTATACCGCTCAATCGGGGATCGTCCCGGTGATCCTCACGGCCTACCCGCCCGACTTTCAGCGCTTGTGCAGGATGTATCAGGAAGTGGCGGCAGGAGCCGGACGCACCTTGCGCCTCGGGGAAAGCGTTGGGGTCGTCCGCGCGCTGCATTTCGGTCGCACGGAAGAGGAGGCAGTGGCGCTGCTGCGCGAGACCAATTACGCCGGCTTTTGCAATTATTTCGGTGGCTTTGGCTTTTGGGAAGCGTTCCGGATGCCCGCCGACGCCGACAAATACCCGGCCGGAACGATGCTGCCGACCTCCGAGTGGACCGTCGAGCGGATGCGCAAGGCCAAATACGCGCTCGCCGGAACGGTCGACCAGGTCAAGGCCGAATTCGACGCGCTGAAGCGGATCGGCGGCGAAGGCGATCTCGAATGGTTCGCTTGGTTTTTCGACCAAGGTGCCATGCCCTGGGAGGAGGAGATGCGCCAGATGGAGCTGTTTGCCGAGCACGTCATCCCGGCCTTCCGCTGAGCGCGCGGCGCCACCCGTGCCGGGGCGCGGTCGAGGTCTGCCCCGGCAATTGATCCGACGGTAACGCGGCCACCATCGGTGGGCGCATTCTTCAATACGGCGTTCCCCGTTCGCGCGCCCGACGCAGCGCCTTGGTGTACCATTCGAGTTCGTCGAGGAACCGGCCGATGCGCTGCTCGATGATCGGCTGCCTGGACCGACCGTCATTATCGAACGCATCCTGTACGTGAGGAATGGGGAAGATCGAGGGGATGCTCGGCATCCCGAGTTCGCCTAAGGTCATGCGCAATTGCATCGCTGCGCGGACCCCGCCAAAAGCCCCGGCCGAATAGCAAACAATGGCCGAGGGTCGAAAGAAATATTCTTCGAGAAAATGGTCGAGCAGGTTCTTTAGCGCCGGTGGGATGCCGTGATTGTATTCGCCGCTGACGACGACAAAGCCATCTGCGGTGCGATAGGTTTCGGCCAATGCTTGTAGTACCGCGGGCGCCTCGCCCTTTTGGTATTCTTTATACATTCGATCGAGGAGGGGCAGTCGCTGCTCGAGCGGATCGATAAGTGTGGTCGCGTGACCACGCTGGTCGAGTTGGTCGCCGATGAAGCGTGCGGCCTTGATGCCCTGACGGCTTTCCCGCACCGAGCCGTAAAGGACGACGAAGCGCAAAGGCATGACCCGGGCCTCCTCAAGCCGCGGACAGGGCCACCGGCAGTCGCATGCGGAACGCCAGTACGGCCGCCAAGAACAGGGCAAGCGCGATGCCGGCGACGCAGGCGTGCCACCCAAAGCGATCGAACACCTGTCCGAGTACGGCGCTGCCGACGAGACCGCCGAGAAAATAGCTCGCCAGATATATGCCGCTGGCGGAGCCGCGATCGGCGGTCGCGGCAAGCCCGACGAAGCCGGTCGTCGTCGCTTGGGCAAGAAAGGTGCCGACGCCCACCAGGACCAAGCCCAGCAGCACGGCGGGAAGGGTCGGCCACAGCAGCAACGGCAGGCCGGCGAGGGCGATCGCCGAGGCCAGCCAGAAGGTCGGCCGCGTGCCGAGGCGGCGTACCGTCAACCCTGCCGCCGGGGTCGTCAGGATCGACGGCAGGAACACGAAATACACAAAGCCCAGCGCCATCGCTCCGACGGTGAAAGGGTCGCGCACCAAAACAAAATTGACATAGGTAAATGTGCCGATGAACGCGAACAGGATGCAGAAGCCGATGGCGAAGGTGACGCGCAGCGGCCCATTGCGAAAATGCTCACGCCAGGCCGCCAGCGATGACACGGCCGCAGATTGCATCGTCGTCATCGGCGGTGTGCGCGCCAAGCTGTAGTAGACCAAAGCGGCGCCGGCCAGATTAAGCAGGGCAAAAACATAAAAATTCGCCGCCAAGCCAAGATGATCGGCCAGCGCCGCCGACATCAGCCGCCCGAACAGATTGCTGGCGACGTTGCCGGTGATGTAAGCGGCGAACGCGCCGGCGGTGTCATCGGAGCTGCAGTGCTCGGCGAGATAGGCGAGCGTCAAGGTGAAGGCGGAGGCCATGAATAGGCCCTGGATGACACGCAACACGGTAAAGACGGCGAGACTGGGGGCCACAGCCAGCAGCGAGGTCGGTATCGCCAGCAGCACCAGGCTGAACAATATGCCCTTTCTGCGATCGATATGGCGGCTCAGCAACGCTACCGCCAAACCGGCAACCGCCATCCCCATCGTGCTGGCATTGACGGCAAAGCCCATTGCCGCCGGGCTCACGTGATAGGCCATTGCCAGTGACGGCAGGATCGCCTGCGTCGCGAACAGATCGACGACCGTCAGAAACGCTGTCACGCCGATGACGAAGGTGCGAAACAGCATAGCGCCGGATTGGCGCATTGGTGTTGAAGACGGCAACATTACCGCATAGTCGGCTTCGGCCATGGCAGTGGAACTCCTCGACGAGAGTGAAGTTAGTGCTTGGGCGGAACGCAAGATTCCCTTTTCAGACTTGCCAGGCCGCCGTGAAGGCCTAACGCCGGCCTTGGATAAGCCGCCCTATTTCGCGGCGGTCACCATGATCTCGACAAGGCAAGTGCGAACCAGATCGGCACGTACGCAAGCTCTGACCGGCGCATTCTGCGGATCGACCCAGGCATTCCACACTGCATTGTGGGCTTCAAACAGTCGCATGTCTGCGAGCCAGACCTGGGCGGTCAAGAGCTTGGATTTGCTGGTGCCGGCCAGTCTCAGAGCGTCGTCGATCCGATCGAGCACCTGCTTGGTCTGCGCGGTGATATCCCCGACAGGATCCGGCAGCAAGCCGCAGACGTAGACCTTGTCACCATACTCCACGACACGACTGATGATCGGAACGCCGTCGCCCTGGACCGGATACTTGTGACGCGTGATGGTCATTTTGAACTCCCCAGGTGATCGTAGCGACGTTCCGTTTCACGCTCCTGCCGCTCGGCAGGTGATGGCTCTGCTACATGTTGTGGTCGTTGGCGTCGTGGAGGATGTCGGCGGAAAGCAGGACCACGGTTTCTTTGCCGGTGTTCTGCCACCAGTGCGCCGTGCCGTTGCCTTCGCGGGTCGCCTCTCCGGCCTGGTGCAGGATAGGCACCGAGCAATTGCTTGCATGCTCGTAGATCTGGCCCGAGATGATGTAGATGATCGCCGGGCGATCCTCATGGCTGTGCCACGGGACTATGCCATTGGGCTCGATCACCAGGCGGCGCAGCCGGAGCTGATGGTCCGACACCGCCAATTTCTCCTTGGACAGATCGGTCGCCACCAGCACCGTGTCGCTGACGCCGGCAGCCGCCATGGGGCCGGGTTTAGTCACGTTGACGCCTCGCTTGTCGGCGGGGCATTCGCCCGCCTGCGCCACTGAGGCCAATGCAAAGCCCGCGATCGCGGCTGCTGAGGCCGCCAGGAACCGCCAGGTTGACGGCTGAGTCATGGAATTGTTGGTCATCTTTGATATCTCCTCGGACTGATAAAGCGATCCGATTGATCGCGGTTGATGATCTCTGGGCTAGTGCCCCGGGTAAAATGCCGGTTGGGTTTCGAATTGATGCAGCGCGGCTATCGCACCGGCCGACATCCGACCGGTGCGTGCTAGTCGGCGGACTCGTGGACGACGACGCCGGTCAGCGTGTCGACGTCACACTCCCACGGCTTTTCGGCGAGCACCCGCCGCGCATGCTCGTAACCGGCCCGCCAGCGGGTTGTGATGCCGGCTCGCGAGAAGTCGATATCCTTAGTATGGTCCTCGCGGTCGAGCCGCGGCGACAGCAGCCGCACGAGGTGCATTGTGGTATGACAGCCGTAGGCAGTCAGCTCCTGCACCGCCGGATCATTGGGTGCCGCCGCGGGGAGGCGCATACCGAGCTCGCGAATGACGTGGCGCAGCCGGTGGATCTGCTCTTGCCGGGCGACATGGCTTTTGCCCCGGCTCGCATATTGAATGTCCTTTTGCCGGCCGAGCACCTGCCAGATCGACTAGGGCTCCGAGCCGTGCGGCTGGCACATATTTACTGAAAAGATCAGCGAACTGCGCCGCGGCTTATCGTCGAGCACCACCTCGACCGGGGTGTTGGAATAAAGCCCACCGTCCCAATAGGGCTCGCCGTCGACCCGTACTGCCGGAAAGCCCGGAGGCAATGCACCGGAAGCCATCGCATGTTCCTGTCCGAGCACCATGTCGCGCGTGTCGAAATAGCGCATCTCGCCGGTGCGCACATTCACCGCTCCGACGGTAAGCCGGGTTGTCTTGCTGTTCAGATGCTTGAAGTCGATGAGCTCCGCCAGCGTTCGCTTGAGGGGATCGGTCGAATAGAATGCCGCACGTTCGATCCCGACCGGCATCTGGAAGCCCCACGGCGCATGCGGGTTGACCTGGAAAAAGCCGGCCACGCCTTGCATCATAGTGCTGAGATTGGCGAACGCGGCGCCAAAGAACACCGGCGACCAAATCTGGTCAAACAAGTCGCGGTGGCCAAGTCGTCCCCAAAACTCTTGCAGCCTCGCAAGGCGTTGGCCGGGTTTATTGCCGACAATCAGCGTGCCGTTGATGGCACCAATCGAGGTGCCGATGACCCAGTCCGGCTCGATGCCAGCTTCGGTCAGCGCCTGATAGACGCCGGCCTGACAGGCGCCGAGCGCGCCGCCGCCCTGAAACACCAGCACGGTCTGCTCGATCGGTGTTCCTCGGCTTTCCGTCTTCGGGGTCGTGATCGGCGCGGCGCGGGGGCGCGATCGGCCGATGTCGCTTCATCTTCAACTCGGGTGAGTGTGTCCATGTCGGTCCCTCTCTGGGCTCAATGGGCGGTCCAGCCGCCATCGACAGGCAGGATGGCGCCGGTGATCGAGGCGGCCGCGCCGGAGGCGAGAAACACCGTTAGTGCCGCCACCTCATTTACCGTCACGAATTGTTTGGTTGGCTGCGCGGCAAGCAGCACGTCCCTGACCACTTCCTCGCTGGTGATGCCGCGCGCCTGCGCAGTATCAGGAATCTGCTTTTCGACCAGCGGCGTCAGCACGTAGCCTGGGCAAACGGCGTTGACCGTGATTCCGCGCTCGGCTACCTCTAGGGCGACAGTCTTGGTGAGACCGGCGATGCCGTGCTTGGCCGCGACGTAAGCCGATTTAAACGGCGAGGCGACTAGAGCGTGAGCCGACGCCACATTGATGATGCGTCCCCATCGCCGCTGTTTCATTGTGGGAAGTGCGTGGCGGATGGTGTGAAACGCGGCAACGAGGTTGATCGCGATGATGGCGTTCCATTTTTCAACCGCAAATTCTTCGATCGGTGCGACGTGCTGGATGCCGGCATTGTTGACGAGGATATCGATCGCGCCGAACTCGCGGATCGCTCCCGTGATCATCGCCTCGATTGCGTCGGGCTTGCTCATATCGGCGCCGTCGTAGCGCGCTTTGACGCCATGCTTCGCGGCGATCTGGGTGCGTAGAACATCTATGTCAGCTGGATCGCCAAAGCCGTTCAGAACGATGTTGCAGCCCTGCGCCGCGAACGCCTCGGCGATGCCCTGGCCGATGCCGCTGGTCGATCCGCTGACAAGCACGGTTTTACCTTCCAGCATGACGGTCTCCTCTCGCTTTGCTCGGCAGCCGGCCCAGGGCCGGTGCGCGGTCTGAGTTTCGCTGAGACCAAATCTGGCGGCGAACGGGGCCGCGCGGAAATACCGTCCCGCTATCGTTTCAATGCGCGGTCCCTATCCGGCGGGAGAAACAAGATCCCGTTCCCCTAGGGGGGGGCATCCGGTAGCAGCAGGTCGCCGAATGAAGCCACACCCAGAGGCTCCCGGTGAGGTTGACTAAGACGGCTTCTTGCGCAGGATTTGCGTCGCGCCCAAGCGCTACCAGGACCCGCATCCGCCGCTGTTCCAACCGTTCTCGATTAGCGAGGCGACGATCCGCTACACCGCGCAATCCGGCATCGTCCCGGTCATCCTCACTGCTTATCCGCCCGATTTCCAGCGGTTGTGCCGGATGTATCAGGAAGTAGCTGCGGGGGCCGGTCGCGAGCTCGCTCTCGGCAAAAGCGTCGGCGTTATTCGTGCCGTCCATTTCGGTCGAACCGAGGAGGAGGCGGTGACGCTGCTGCGCGAGACCAATTACGCCGGCTTTTACAATTATTTCGGCGGCTTTGGCTTCTGGGAGGCGTTCCGGATGCCGGAGGATGCCGCTAAATACGAGGGAGCGATGCTGCCGACATCCGAGTGGACGGTCGAGCGCATGCGCAAAGCTAAATACGCGCTCGCCGGGACGGTGGATCAGGTCAAGTCCGAAATCGAATCACTGCGCCGGATCGGCGGCGAGGGCGACCTCGAATGGTGCACTTGGTTCTTCGACCAGGGCGCCATGCCGGGGGATGAGGAGATGCGCCAGATCGAGCTGTTCGCCGAGCACATCATTCCCGCCTTCCGCTGAGCGGGGCGCCCTCCTCGGCTACGGGCCGTTGCTAAACGCGGAAACTTAGCTATATTAGCAACTAGAAGCCGAATAAGGGACGGCCGCGGGGCGGTCCCGAGACGCCGCTCTCGCCCTTCCCTGCCAGTTCCCTGAGTCTGTTGCGAGCCCACGCCGGGCGAGGCTCGTAAGTAATTGATCGCGAACACTTTGCGAGAGTGAGTGCAGATGATGTTCGCTCCGGATTTTATTTTTCCCTGAGTTTTCCCGCGCGGCAGGGAAAAATGGCGCGGCGGGGCGGTAGCACGGCCGCCAGTGGCTGCGCTAGGATGCGGCGACTGAAGCGGATGGCGACCTGATGCAATACAAAAGAATATCGGCCGACTGTCATCTCGACCTGCCCTGGCTGCCGCCAGAGCTGTTTGTCTCGGAGGCGAAGCGCGAGTTCAGGGACCGCATGCCTTATGTCGAGGACGGCCCGGACGGGCCCCATTGGATCACCAAGGCCGGGGTCAACATGGGGCTCGTCGGTGGTATTGGGTCGGTTGGGGGGAAATTTGTCCCCGGCCAGAACTACCGCGTCGACAAGATGGCTGAGACCGGCCTCTACGAGGACGGCAAGAAAGGCGTGAGGCGCCCAGGCGACCCGAAGCAGCGGATCAAGGACATGGATCGCGACGGGGTCGATGCTGAGATTATCTTTGGCATCCTCGGCGTCGCCTCGCGCGTCCGTGATCCAGAAGCAGCCAATGAGATGCTGCGGATCTATAACGACTGGCTAAAGGATTTCTGCGGTCATCATCCCGATCGCCAGATCGGCCTCACCTGTCTGCCTTATGACGACATCGACGCCGCCGTCGAGGAGGTCTACCGCGTCGCCAAGCTCGGCCTCAAGGGACTGGAGCTGTCCTGTTCCTGGGACATGGAGCCGATGTGGCATCCAATGTGGGAGCCGTTGTGGAAGGCGGTCAACGATGTCCAGCTGCCGCTCCACTTCCACACCTTCCCGACGACCTCGCCGAAGGCCAGAGAGATGGCTTCCGGTCAGACCCGACGCGCCGCCCAGTTCACCGGGGTTGCCGGCTTTCAGATGAATCTGATCAACATTATTGCCGCGATCATCGGTGCCGGCGTGCTCGAGCGCTACCCGAACCTGCGCATCGGCTTGGGCGAAAGCGGCATCGGCTGGCTACCCTACGCGCTCGATCGGATGGATTTCGAGTACGAGGATCGCTTCCGCGATCTGATGAAGCTGAAGCCGAGCGAATATTGGCGCCGACAATGCCGGGCCACCTTTCAGTTCGACCGGATCGGTGCCAAGCTGGTCGACGACATCGGCATCGAGACGTTGATGTGGGGTTCCGATTATCCGCACCCGGACGGGGTATGGCCGGAATCCTCAAAATACATCGACGAGCAGTTTGCCGGGTTATCTCCGGACGTGGTGCACAAGATCACCTGCGAGAATGCCGGCAAATTCTATGGTCTGATCAACTGACGCTGCCCCTCCGCCTTGGCCGCTCGGCGGGCGGGGGCGGGTGAGGGAGCGACAGTCGGAAATTGCCGAACACTTGACAAAGCGATGTCCGAGAACTTCCGGGTGTCGTAAAACAGCGGGTTCCTGGATGTGTCGTCAAATCCAGCATCGCGCAGCACGCGGTCGCGATAGCGCTCGACCTCGAGCGGAAAGCTGGCAATCGGACGTCCGCTAGCGATCCACGCATCCATGTTACCGGGGCCCCAGTTGTACGCCGTGATCGCATCCGGCCAATTGCCGTACCGCCGGTACATCAGCGCGAGATAGCCGCGGCCCAATTGACGGTTCTCGACCATGTCGAACCGGTTGCCGCCGCCGAGATCAGTCGCCGCTGCGGCGGAGACTTGCATCGGTCCCTGCGGCCCGTTCAGCTCAGGACGCCACATTCGCAGATCGGCTCCGTGGCTTGATTCGGCTCCGTCGACCGCAAATGCGACACGGTCGAGGTCGCTCTCGCTCGCCGGACGGAACAGCTCGATGCCGGGCAGAGATTGCGCGATCGACCCTCGGAGCACCGTCACCGGCCGAACCCCAGGGTCGGCGAACGTGACCAATTGGGTTCTCATGCCGTTCGCACTGGGCGGCATTGATGACGAATGATCCGTGTCGCCGCGCACCACCCTGACCGGCTTGCTGTCGGAATCGCCGAAGGTGACAATCTCCGCGGTCTCGGCCTTTTCTGCCGGTTCAACTCCGGCAGTCTCGTCTTTCGCCGGCGTTCCGCCCCGGATGATCCTCACCGCCTGCCACCCCGTATCGGGAAACGAGACGATTTGAACGCTCACCGGCTTTTTCTGGGCATCATGCTTGTTCCGGACGACGTGCTTGCCGGTTGCGACAGTCACCCGGTGCTTGGGTCTCTCCCATGTCTTCGCCGCATATGCATGCGGTTGCGTCAGCAGCAGCACAATCATTGCGCCGGGGATTATCTCCGCCCAGAAACCGTTCTGCATCGACCCCCGACCGACGCCGCCGATTCGCTTACAGTCTAACGCCAATCGGCCGCAACCGCGACCCTTGTCATTGAATCGCCTCGTCAACTAGCATCGGCGGCAGATTTGCTGTGAGGAGCGACATGCCGAAAATTCTTATCATCCACGGTGCGGGCATGAATATGCGGGGAAAGGTTCAGACCGAGATCTTCGGACCCATGACCCTGCCCGAGTACGACGAGCGCATCCGTGGATACGCCGCCGAGCTCGGTCTCGACATCGAGATTTTTCATTCGAACCTTGAGGGCGAGGTCATCAACAAGCTGTACGAAGCCAACGACAAGGGCTTCGACGCCGCGTTATTCAACCCGGCGGGGTTAGGGACCGGTTATCCGGCATTGGTGGCAGCGATTGGCCAGGTTCGGTTCCCGACGATCGAGATCCATATTTCAAACCCGGTGCGGCGCGGTTCAGTCTCCGAGACCGCGCGCGTCAGTCATGGCATGATCACCGGCTTCGGGCTCCCGGGATATTATCTGGCGCTGCGCGGGGTTAAAGACATGCTTGCCGCAAAGTAATAATCCGCGCCGGAATCCGCCTCACCGCCGGCCATACTCGGGTTCGCCGCTCGGGCGGCGGAAATCCAGCCAGGTTGAGGTGAACGGGTGCTTAAAGGCAACGGTCCACAGGTAGTTTACCGCATACCGCAGCCCCGCGCGGACGAGACCTTCCGCGGCGAATCGCCGCCCCGACGAGAGGGCGGATAGTCGCAGCGAAAACTTGACCGGTCCAACCTTACTCAAACGGCAAGCCAAATCGGTATCCTCGCCGTAAAAGCGGAAATCGGGATTGAAGCCACCCGCCGCTTCGAGCGCGCGCTTGGAGATAACAAAGTTGCCCCCCTGGATCATCGATCCCGCTCCCAGCACGAACCTGACCAAAAGGTAGGTGGCGAATGCGATGCGATAGAACACTGCGGCGACGAACTGCGCAGATGGTGGCAGATCATAGTAAATGCACGGGCCGCTAAGCCCGGCCAGATCGGGACGACGGGAGAATTCAGCAAGAGCCCGGCGCAGCCACCCTTCGGTCAGCATCGTGTCGGCGTCGATGTTCGCGATCAGCTCGCCATTGGCGGCGAAGCAGCCCGCCCGGCGCGCCTGAACAAGCCCTCTTTGTGGTTCGTCCACAATGACGACCTCCGGGATCGACGATGCGATGCGCCGCGTGCTGTCAGTGCTGTTGTTGTCGACGACGATTATCTCGGCCTGACAGCCAGTGCGTGCAACCTCCGCCCGAATGGAAGAGAGGCACGAGGCAATCAGTGCTTCTTCGTTATAGGCGGGCACGACAAAGCTGATCAGCACTTCGGACATTATTGGTCTCCGTTTGCTTGTGACTAATCGAACTACTCGGCAAGGACCGGCAACGGAGTTTCTGCCTTTTCTTCAATCGGAGCCATGACGTCGATCGGCGACGCATCCAGACGCCACGAGTCGATCCAGTGAAGGATCTCGAGCCGTCCGTCGAAATGCTCGACCAGAGCAGTGCAGCTCTCAACCCAATCGCCGCTGTTGCAGTAGAGAATGTCGCCGATCTCGCGGAGTTCGGCATGATGGATGTGGCCGCAGACGACGCCTTCGACCCCGCGGCGCCGCGCCTCGTCGGCCACGGCTTCGCCAAAGGAGGTGATGTATTGCACGGCGTTCTTGACGCGCCGCTTGAGATAGGCCGAGAGCGACCAGTACGGATAACCGAGCCTGCGCCGTACCATGTTGAAGTGACGATTCAGCCAGAGCGTGGCGGTGTATGCGCCGTCGCCGAGCAATGCCAACCAACGGGCGTGCATGACGACGGCGTCAAACACGTCGCCATGCACCACCAGCAGGCGGCGGCCGTCGGCGGTAACGTGGATCGCGTCTTCCATGACCTCGACGCCGCCGAACTGCAGCTGTGTGAAGTCGCGAAGCCACTCGTCGTGATTTCCGGGGACGTAAATCACCCGCGTTCCTTTGCGGACCTTGCGCAGAATTTTTTGGATCACGTCGTTGTGCGTCTGCGGCCAGTACCATGATTTTTTCAAGCGCCAGCCGTCAACGATATCGCCGACCAGGTAGATCGTTTCCGCTTCGGTATCGCGCAGGAAGTCGAGCAGAAACTCGGCCTTGCAGCCACGGGTCCCGAGATGCAAGTCGGAGATCCAGATCGTGCGATAGGCGTGCATTCTCCCCAGCCGGGTCACTGCGCGGCTCCGTGGCCAATCGACGGGGCACGGTCGGAGTAAACCCAGATTTGTGTCGGCAAAAGATTGCGCCAGACGCGAGCGACTTCGTGGCCGGCGATTCCCAGGCGATCTATCGGCAACGGTGACGAGAACGCGTTCGTCAGCTGAACGAATCGGCCTTCCGGCCCCAGCATATCGAGACATGGCCTGACGACGGTGTGCTGCGCTGCAGCCGGAAACCACTTGATCGGCAGGCTGGAGACCACACCGGCAAGCCGCTCGACGCTGCCGGCGAGATATTCTCCGATCCGCGTCGCATCTCCGGCGATGACCGTCATTGCCGGAAATTGGCGTCGTAGTACCGAGACGAGGACTGATTCGCGCTCGAGCGCGATGATGCGCTCGGGCGAGCAGCCGGCACGGACGAGACCCTGCGTCAGACTGCCGGTTCCAGCGCCGAGCTCGAGAATTGGGCCCGGTCGAGCCACGTCGATGCAGCGCGCGACCGCGTCGGCGAGACGGGAGCCACTCGGATTGGCGGCGGCGATTCGCAGAGGTTTTTGCAACCAAAGGGCAAAGAAGACACTTCCATCCCCGGTCACGCGGTCACCTTCCTCGTCGGTCAATACCACTATTCTATCGCTAGTATGTTACAGTTTTGCGAGTGCTACATGTTGCGAGCAGCGTCGTAAAACAGTCATCCGTGCGTGGTATTGACTTCTCATCGGGTGAGAGGAGCGCATCATGATGGTCGAGAAATTCACCCAGCCGCCGATGCGGCGAACAGTCTTCGCGGCAACGCTCGCCCGTCTAATGAGTCAGCCGAGCTTCGACCGCTTGCGTGGGATGCTGCAGCAGCAGCGCTTTGCTGATCGCAAGGCGGCGCAGACACCCGATCCAGTTTCGCTCGCGGTATTGGCGATCGACCGCATCGGACCGGCTACGGTGCGCGCCTGCGCCTCGGGTGTCGAAGTCCGCGTCACGGCGCCGGACGAGGCCACCGCCACAGTATTGCGCGCGGCATTGGCCCAAACGGCACGCCGCCGCCGCACCGACCGCCTGATCCGAATCATCGTCGATTGATCAAGCCGCCTGTCGGTCGGCTGCCTTTATACGCAGAGGTTTCGCTTCAGGAAGGCGATGGCAGCATCGGTGGATTGGCGACGGATCTTTTCGTCATAGCCCATGACATGGCCGAGGCTACCGCGAATGCAGGCTTCCCAAGAAGCGTCGTCAAACGAACGCTCCTGGCCGTCAATAAGAAGCTCCAGGCCGCGGTTCGGCGTTATCAACGCGAATGGACATTTGCGCGTGCTGGCCAGGTACGGGTATTCACGCGCGGCGCCGAGACCGGGGTCGGTCCAGCCATGCTTCGCATCGGCGTAGCTCAACAGTTCGACCGGAGCCGGATACCCCGAGGCGCGGGCATACGTGAGATAGGCCTCCGCCTTTGCCACCTGCCAGGTGTCATCGCCACCGACCATCATCAGGACCGGGGCGCCGGAATAGGCGCCGGCGCCGATCGGGCGGGATGGGCGTTCTCATACGGCCCTCGCCCAAAAGGCTTCAACCCTCGTCGTCTTTGTTCGTATCCGAGACGATCGGTTTGATCGGCGGCGCGTCGGGACGGAACCTGCCAAAGTTAAACAAACTCATCAGATCGCCGATCGCCGGACCGTTGATCGGCGCATAGTTGTCGGGTGGCTGGATAGGATTCGGCAGGTTGTCGCGGCTGCGTGGCGAGAGCGGGCTGAGGCCCCAGTTGCGCTCGATGAACTTCAGGACCGAGACGTGGTCGTAGTAGGTGTGATCGACGAAGCCCTTTCTGGCGTATGGAGATACCGCAATTAGCGGAATCCGGGTGCCGTCGCCGAAAAAATTTACCGGCTCAATATAGCCGGAGTCATAGTAGCCGCCGCCCTCGTCCACAGTAATCAGGATTGCAGTTCCTTTCCACAGATCGGGCTGGTCGTGGACCATGTTGACCAGATTGGTGACGAAATTCTCATAAAGCGGGGTAATGGCGTTGGCTGGATGACCGGCCATCTGCTCGAGTGGGCGCACGAACGCAACTGCCGGGACCGTACCGCCTTTGATGTCGTCGTAAAGGCTGTTGACGTCCTGCAGATTGTTTTTGAGGCTGGTGGTCATGACGCTGGTAAAGCCGGTCAGCGGATCGCAGATGCCGCAATAATCGGCGGTGGTTCCCGTTGTTGGGCTGCTGGAGCCGTCACCACGGCCGCCGGAATACCACTTCCATGTCACGCCTTTGTCGCTCAGCGCATCGGCAATGGTCCGCAGGCTCGCGGGCTGCGGCGGCAGCGTGAACTTGGTCGGGTCATTGCTGGGGTTGGAGAGATCGCCGTTGGCTTTGTAGCCCAAATTGTAGTTATTGACGAGATAGTAGGTATTGGGCGCGCAGTTGGGGTTGATGTTCAGCTTCTTCAGGAGTCCCAGGATCGGCGACACCCCCGGCTGGCTCGAATCCGAGCAGTTGACATAGGAGCCGCCGCGGTAGCCGTCCTCGGTATACCAGTTGGTGTTCGTGCCGGCCGGTTGCGGATTGGGGTTTTCCACCTGGCTGGTCTGCACACCCTGATACATGAAATTGGTCGGCGGAACCGCGAGCTGGCCACTTGAATCATAGAACGCGGCGGCGTCGCCGGTCGCCAGCGCGAGGAAATTGGCGCCAGTCCCGCCCATCATCGGTTGATGGTAATTGTCGCTGATGGCGTAGAAATCGGCCATCTGCTTGAAGAACGGGGCGTCACCGGTATTCATATTGTAGAAACCCATCGCCAGACCACCCTGGTGGGTATCGTCGGGGGTCGTGCCGAAGCCGTCATTGTGGTTGCCGATACCTGCCGTCTCGGCGACCCAGACAAACAAATTCTTTTGGTTGTTGTCGCCCACCTGTTGCCACATCTGAAAAAAGCGATGCACCGGATCACCCGTGAAATCGCTATAGGCTGCGTAGCGCGTGATCTGGAACGGGCCGTTGGGCAAATCGGGGGGAAAGCGCGGGTCGGGGATATAACCGGCTGCCCAGTGGCGTAGGTCGTATCAGGCTGCGGCAGCTTGCTGTAGGCCGGCTTCCGCAGCGGATTGAGGCTATAGGCGCCATTGGAATTGGCGGTCCGCTGTCGGGCAAGCGAGAAATTGCGGCCGGGTAGCCCCTCATCGTCGACGATGTCCTGCGACCGCAGGTTCGATATGGTCTGACCTGGGCGCGGCAGGTAGGTGGCGAAGATATTCTCAAAGGTATGGTTCTCGCCAACGATGACGATAACGTGCTCGATCGGCGTCGCTGTCGCGCTCGCTTGCGCAAGCGCGCCATAGGGGCTGACGCTGACAAATAGTGCGGCGGCAACGGCGGCGGGTCGGAATGGGCTCATTCGAGGCGATCCCCCTAAGCTGTCAGTTGATCAGAGTCCTACTGTCGAGCGCAGAACCCCCGCGGCAATGCGCAAGCTAAGGAGGGCGGATGACGGGTGGATGACAATTTCATTAAGTTTATTATCGCAGCGTCAACCGCTCGGATCGTGACCAGCGCCAAGCGCGATGGGTGAGAACGCACAGGGCAAGTCTGACACAGACGCGTTCGGCTTTCGCCGCAGACTGGCGGCGCGCGACGGGATCAGTCGGCGCTACAGCCGGTGCCTCCTTTAGTGCGCTTTTTGAGCCTCAGTCTGCTGCTATTCGCAGCACCAAGCGCCTTCAGCCGATCTTATAGGGTAATCGTTGCCCTAATGCGCCGGGTGGTCGATCGCGTAGCCGGCCGAACGGACTGTGCGCACAAAGTCGACATCGCCATCCGCATTTAATGCTTTGCGCAGGCGGCGTATGTGAACATCGACAGTCCGTGGCTCGACATAGACATCGTGGCCCCACACCGAGTCGAGCAACTGTTCACGCGAGAACACCCGCCCTGGATATCGCAGCAGGTGACGCAATAGACGAAACTCGGTCGGGCCGAGATGGACCGCCTTGCCAGAGCGCAATACGCGGTGCGCGGTGAGATCCATTGTGATGTCGCCGAACCGCAGGACTTCTTCGCTGGAGCTCGGCTGAGCGCGCCGGATCACCGCGCGGAGCCGCGCGACGAGTTCGCTCGGGCTGAACGGCTTGACGACATAATCGTCCGCGCCACTGTCGAGCCCGCGCACCCGGTCATTCTCTTCGCCGCGCGCCGTCAGCATGATCACCGGCAATGCGCGGGTTTCCGGCGACCGCCGAAGCCGGCGACACACCTCAATGCCGGAGACGAGCGGCAGCATCCAGTCGAGCAGCACGATGTCGGGCTTGCGTTCGGCGATTTGGACAAGCGCCTCTTCGCCGTCCCCGGCCTCGCAGACCTGGAAGCCTTCCTTTTCGAGGTTGTAGCGCAGCATCGTGACGAGTGGCGATTCGTCTTCGACGATCAGGACGGTCGGCTTGGTCATTCGGGTCTCCGGCCCGCGGTGACGATTTCAAGGCTCGACAGGTCGCCCTTCGGCCGCGCTTCGGCGATGCGAGTCCCGTGCACCAGGTAGTACAAATCCTCCGCGATGTTTGTCGCGTGATCACCGATCCGCTCGATGTTCTTGGCCATGAACAACAAATGCGTGCAAGCGCTGATGTTGCGCGGATCCTCCATCATGTAGGTCAGAAGCTCGCGGAACAGACTTGAATACATCTCGTCGAGCTCGGCGTCCCGCGTCCATACTGAATAGGCCTTGTCGGCGTCGCGGGCCACATAAGCGTCGATGACGTCCTTGACCAGCAACTCCGCCAGATGGGCCATGCGCGGCAGCGCGTAGACCGGCCGCACCGGCGGCGTCTGGTTGAGCGCGATCGAGCGCTTGGCGACATTGGCCGCATAATCGCAGATACGCTCGAGATCACTCCCGATCTTCAGCGCCGCGAAGACCTCGCGCAGGTCGCGTGCCATCGGCTGGCGCAACGCGAGTAGCCGCACTGCCATGTTGTCGAGATCTTGCTGCAGCTGGTCGACTTTGGCATCGCCTTCGACGACGTTTCCGGCGATCTCGCTGTCGCGCTTGACGACTGCGTCGATCGCCGCGGCGAGCTGGCTCTCGGCGAGGCCTCCCATCTCGGTGATCGTATTGCTGAGCCTGCGCAGCTCTTCGTCGTAACTCTTGACAATATGTTCGGACGCCATGGGTCGAATTCTCCGCCGCCCTCGGCTCAGCCGAACCGGCCGGTAATGTAGTCTTCGGTCTGCTTCTGCGTCGGATGGGTAAAAATCCGTTCGGTCTCGTCGAACTCGATCAGCTCGCCGAGATACATGAAGGCGGTATAGTCGGAGCTGCGAGCCGCCTGCTGCATGTTATGAGTGACGATGGCGATGCAGTAGTCGTCCTTCAACTCGGCGATCAGCTCCTCGATACGCTGGGTCGAGAGCGGGTCCAACGCCGAGGCCGGCTCGTCGAGCAATAAGATTTCCGGCTCAACCGCGACGGCACGTGCTATGCACAGGCGCTGTTGCTGCCCGCCCGAGAGGCCGAGCCCGCTCTGCCGGAGCTTGTCCTTGACTTCGTCCCAGAGTGCCGCACGGCGCAGTGCTGCTTCAATACGATCGTCGAGCTCCGACCGCGTGAGCCGCTCATAGAGCCGGATGCCGAAGGCGATATTGTCGTAGATCGTCATTGGAAAGGGTGTCGGCTTTTGAAAGACCATGCCGATCTTCGCCCGCAGCAGATTGAGATCCAACCCAGGCTCCAGGATGTTTTCACCGTCGACCAGGACCTCGCCGGTGGCCCGCTGCCCGGGATAGAGCTCGTAAATCCGGTTCAGAATGCGCAGCAAGGTCGACTTCCCGCAGCCTGACGGGCCAATAAAGGCGGTCACGCGCTTGTCATGGAGCGGCAGGCTGATGTTCTTCAATGCCTGGAAGCGGTCGTAGAAGAAGTTGACATTGCGGATTTCGGCCTTTTGGCTTGGCACCGCCTCGGGGCTACCGAGACCCCGGTCCGACAGTTCGGGTGGCACGCCAAGCCGCGCAGCAGTGTCGTTTGGGCTCATTGTTTGAATGTGCTCCACGAGGCGAGAGCTCGAGCGCCGATGTTGAGGCAGAGCACCGTCAGTGTGATCAACAGCGCTCCGCCCCAGGCGAGCACCTGCCAATCGGCGTACGGGCTCATCGCGAATTGAAAAATAACAACCGGCAGATTGGCCATCGGCGCGTTCAGGTTCGTGCTCCAGAATTGGTTAT
>Ga0310912_10000685_pt1 | contig 17348 bp, 15 predicted proteins | sample GREbulkMGOX080_FD_203443 | JGI IMG/M metagenome (GOLD analysis project Ga0310912, IMG submission 203443) | Lab enrichment of tropical soil microbial communities from Luquillo Experimental Forest, Puerto Rico - GRE.bulkMG.OX080 | ecosystem: Environmental > Terrestrial > Soil > Tropical forest >...
ATCTCGTTTTCCGCGAACCGCAACTCGTCCCCATCCTCGCCGGTTCCTTCCTCATGGGGTCCAACGAAGGTCAAGACAACGAACGCCCCATTCACCGCGTCTCCATCGACGCGTTTCTGCTCGCCGCCCACCAGGTCACCAACGAAGACTACGCTCGCTTCCTCCGCGCCACCGGCAAACTTCCACCCCCGTTCTGGCGCGACGCAAACCTCTCGCACCCGCATCAGCCCGTCGTCGGCGTCTCCTGGCACGAAGCCGTTGCTTACTGCGACTGGCTCGCCGCGACCACGCGCCGCCCCTGCCGCCTCCCCACTGAAGCCGAATGGGAACGCGCCGCCCGCGGCGGAGGTGAAGGCGCTCGTTTTCCCTGGGGAGACGCGCCGCCCGAATCTCTCCCCGACTACGCGGCTCGCTGGCAAACCGGCCCCGAACCCGTCGGCCAATCCGAGCCCACCGCCTACGGCCTGTTTGACATCTGTGCCAACGTCCACGAGTGGTGCGGCGACTGGTACTCCCCCGACTACTATGCCCTCTCGCCCGACCGTAATCCCCGCGGCCCCGAAACCGGCACGCGCCGCGCCTCCCGCGGAGGGTCCTGGCGCCACCACATCAAAGTCTCCCGCTGCGCGGCCCGCTCCAGCATCCCCCCCCACTTCCAATACGCCGACTACGGCTTCCGCGTCGCTTGTGACGCCACCTAAGGACCACTGTCATCCCGAGAAAGTCGAGGGACCTTGTCTTTACCTGGCGCCGAGTGCACATCACGCTTCCCACCCGCGCCCTAGGTTTGCGGGCTCTTTGCGCAAACACGGGATTCGCGACTCCGTCCCCTTCGAGGTTTTGGTCAACGACCACCGACAGCCCTAGCTGAAAACTGACGACTAGCGACTGCCGACTGGTTCCCTGCTACCATCCCCCACGTGGCCCTGGTCGAAGTCCGCAACCTCACCAAGATCTACCCTCTCGGCGAATCCCCTTTCGGAGGCCAAGCCCAAGGCGAGGTCCGCGCCGTCGACGACGTCTCCCTTACCATCGACTCCGGCGAAACGCTCGGCTTAGTCGGCGAATCCGGTTCGGGCAAAAGCACCCTCGGCCGCCTCATCCTGCGCCTCGTCGAGCCCACCTCCGGCAGCATCCACTTCGACGGTCACAACCTGCTCGCCGCCGGACACTCCGAGCTCCGCCGGCTCCGCCGCGACCTGCAAATCATTTTTCAGGATCCCTTCGGCTCTCTCGACCCTCGACTGCGAGTCGAAGACATCGTCGCCGAGCCGCTTGTCATCCACGAAAGCCTGGGCCGCGATATCCGCCGCCAGCGTGTCTCCGAACTCCTCCACGCCGTCGGCATGGACGAGTCCGCCGCCCGCCGCTTCCCTCACGAATTCAGCGGCGGACAGCGCCAGCGCATCGGCATCGCCCGCGCCCTCGCCCTCCGCCCCAAATTCATCGTCGCCGACGAACCTGTCTCCGCCCTCGACGTCAGCGTCGGCGCTCAGATCGTCAACCTCCTCCAGCAACTCCAGCGCGAGTTCGGCCTGACCTACCTCTTCATTTCGCATTCGATGCCGATCGTCCGCTATCTCTGCACGCGCATCGCGGTCATGCAGCGCGGCCGCATCGTCGAAACCGGCACCGCCGAACAAATGACCGCCTCCCCCGAGCACCCCTACACACGAACCCTCCTCGAAGCAACTCCCGAAATCGCAATCTGAAAATGTGAGGCGGACACTCCTGTCCGCCATACTGCCTGCATGTCGCTTGGGATCTTAACGGTGGGATTCCACCATCATTTCTAGCTTGTCATTCCGCTACGCGAGCGCAGCGCGGCAGGGGAATCTTGAATCGCTGGCGGCGGCCGATCGTAACTCAGCTTCGAGGTTCTCAACCCAGGTTATCGAGCGAGATTCCTCACGAAACATGATGTAAATAAGGCCGGCTCGTTCCATGCTGCAAGTCGAAGACAGCCGATCGCGCAAGAACTGACCTTCCCTCGAACCAAATCTCCCACTTTGTACATCTTGATTCCCGCTCTAAGCAAAGACGCACCCATCGTCTCGAAATGCGATTTGCTGTCAGATGGGTCCACTTGCCACCGGGGAAAACGCCGTGGACCATCCTCTCCGGTCCACTGCATAACTACCCAGCGTCTTACCTACCCTGGTACCCCCACTTCCGTTTCATTACCACGGTTACCTTTACGTTAACCCTTACGTACTTGAAGATGAAAAAAACCGAGGGGGGCTTTATGCGTCAGCGGATACGCTCTGTGGCGTTCTTAGTCTGCACCTGCTTCCTGCTCAGTTCTGCGGCCTTTCTCTCAGCCCAGCAGGAGGCGGCTGAGAATCACCGCAAGATGACCGGGAAGATCATCCCCAATTATCCGCCGTTGGCTCACGACATGAACCTCGGAGGAACCGTAAAGATCGAAGCCGTCGTTGCGCCCAATGGATCGGTCAAGTCGGTCTCCGTTCTTGGCGGCCATCCCGTACTCGCTCAGTCCGCCATGGACGCAGTCCGCCGCAGCAAGTGGGAACCCGCCGCCCACGAAACCAAAGAACTGGTCATTCTCAACTTCCACCCCTGATGAATCGTCTTTGAGCCACAAGACACCAGCGATTAGCCACCTGCCGCTCTGCTGACGACTGAAGACTACCGACTGACGACCAGTCTCACCGCGGCCACAACCACCCAAACGTTCCCGCCGTCAGCAGCCCATACACCAACCCATCGATCACTTCTTTGATCGTGATACCCCAGAGCTGACCCTTCCAGATTCCGTTTGGCAGCACCCCCAGGCCATATGCCAAAAACGCCGCCGTCCCCACCACGCGAAACACCGCCGGATACGGAGTCCCCGGCGCCACCGTATGCGCTGCCAGGTACGCCACAAAGAAACTCACCAGCACGCAATACACGAACCACTGCACCAGATACTTCGGCATGGCCGGAGGCCCCGGCGGCATCATGGTGATCATGCCCACTGGCCCCTGCTTATATTTCTCCTGCATCTCTGGCGATTTCATCTCCTTCATCGTGCAGAACGGAAGAACATAGAGCCCACGTCCAATTCCGCGCAGCGCCGAGGCTACCTTGTCTTCATCCGGCAGCTTCTTGTAATTCGTCTTGTGATACGGCAACACCATGTGCATGATCGAACTCGCCACAAACACGATCACCGCTGACAGCAAAATCGCACCCCACAGTGCAGATAGCGAGACCATCGCGACCTCCTTCTCAAGATTTAAGCTTGGGAAAGTTTCTGCGCAGAACCAGGCATCCGATTCCGCCCGCGCGAGGCTACTCTAGGTCTCCCGCCCGGTCAAGCAACCTATCCACTTGTCATCCTGAGCGAAGTGAGGCGTCAGCCGAGCGCAGTCGAACGACCTCATGTCAGTTTAGGAATCACGCAGGACCTTACGAGGAGTTTCTACCGGGAAGGAACTATGGAAAGGGTGGGGCACCTGCAATTCACTCTCTTCCCTCGTGTCGTTCCGACGGGGGAGCGCAACGAGCAAAGGAGGAATCTGCTCTGGCCGACGACCGACGACCCACCACCGCCGTTACAATCCTCCTATGCCCCAGACCCTCGCCCACATCGCCCTCGTCGTCCGCGACTACGACGAAGCCATCTCCTATTACACCAACATCCTCGGCTTCCGCCTCCTCGAAGACACCGACATGGGCGCCGGCAAACGCTGGGTCCTCGTCGCTCCCCCCGGCTCGACGGGAACCAATCTCCTCCTCGCCCGCGCCGCCACACCCGAGCAGTCCACCCGCATCGGCAACCAGACGGGAGGCCGCGTCTTCCTCTTCCTTCACACCGACGACTTCTGGCGCGACTACCGCGCCCTCCGCGCGCACCAAGTCGAATTCGTCCGCGAGCCCAAAGATGAGCCCTACGGCACCGTCGCCGTCTGCAAAGATTTGTATGGAAATCTCTGGGACCTGATCCAGCCCAGATAAGATCATGGAGCGCCGGGCGTCCCCGCGCGTCGGTGGACACTGTTGTCGGCCGGGTACCCCACCCTTCCTGCGTTCTTTGCAGGAGGGCGGCGACTTCCAAGACTTTTCCCTTGTCATTCCGACACGCGAGCGCAGCGAGCAGAGGAGGAATCTGCAGTTCCTTCGCCCGATGACCCGAGCACCGGATCACCCGATCCTCTCACTCCAGCTCCACCCGCTCGAACCCCAGCCCCTGCAGCAGACTGGTCAACGTCGCCCGCGCATTCTGGTTCGCTGTCTTCAACACCCCCTCCTGCAAAGCCGCCTGCAGCAACTGACGCTCACCCTCCTGCCGCACCTGCGTCTCCAGATTCGGATCCACCGGGACCAGCAACCCCGTCTGCCGCGAATACACACGCGTCCGCGCATTGTCGAGCCGCGTCGCGAACACCTGCGCCGTCGGCAAGCGCAAGCGCACTCTCTTCCCCAGGACCACGACATCTCCGCTCTTCAAAGCGCCGAAATCCACGCCCGCGACCACATCCCCATGCACAATCATCAGCAGCCGGTCGCCCACCAGAAAATCCGGCAGCACGGCATTTTCCTTCTCGCCGCTCACGACTTTGTCCATGGTGTACACCACGGTCTCCAGCCGCTGCAGCTGCTGAATCTTATTCACGACCGTTGGTTGGCTGACATCAACCTGCGTCGTGCGCCGCAACAGGTGCGCCGTCACACTGCCCCACGACGACGCAGCCTGTCGCGCCACCACCAGCATCGCCAGCGCGCCCACCGCCACGCCCAACAGCAGCGTCACCACTCCGCGTCCGCGATTATCGATTTCCATCCGTCCCGGCTGATCTCCCACGCTCACCGGAACATAGCACAGCCCGACGCTCTCTCCCTCGCGAACTAGTTCTCCCACCGTTGCGAAGGATCACTCAAGGCAATGAGCTGGCCCACCGGATAGTCTTCCTCTCGAATCGGCATCGCCAGGTCATCGTTCACGATGGTCAGGATCTCTCCCGTTACGTTTCCTCGCACCACCAGGCTCTGGCTCTCCACTGCGATCACTCGATAAGTCTCATCAAATATGGCCATAACCACCTCATCCGAGAATGGAGTACCCAGGTTTGGATGCAGGAGCCCTCCGTTTCGGTTAGACGGGCTTTAAATGTTGTCAAATGAGTTCGTTGAAAATCTCCGGCCTCCGTAAGGACACCGTCTTTGTGGGCGGATATTCCCGCCGCTAGAAAAGCTACGCCCGCATTGGCAATCCCATTTAACCAATATCATCCTGAGCGATGTGAGGCGTTAGCCGAACGCAGTCGAAAGCCTGAACTGAGCGTGGTCGAAGGGGACTCCGCGTTCGCCAACGCAGTCACCAGCGCTGAGAAGGTATTCTCTCCGGCACCTCCACGGGGCCTCCCCTCTTCTCTTCGCCCGATCGCGGATCACCCGATTATCTTTTGCGTCAGCTTCTCCTTCACCCCCGGCCACTCCGCCGCCACCATCGAGAACCGTGCCGAATCCCGCGCGATGAAGTCCGCCGCCATACGATGCGAGCGCAAAATCCCCTCGAACTGTCCCCCAATGCGCCCCAGCGCCGCTCGCGACCGCTCATTTCTCACGTCAGTGTGAAAGCAAACGCGCAGCACCTTCCACACTTCAAACGCATGCGTCAGCATCAGCAATTTCGCTTCCGTGTTCGCCGCCGATCGAATCGCCGACCGTGCCAGCCACGTGTAGCCGATCTCGCAGGCATCCGGAGTCTCGCGTCCATGTAATGCATGGCCCTTCGGCCAGGCCCAACTCTCCAGATCAAAGAAGCGCGTCGACCCGATCACCGCCCCATCGTCCACCCGCAGCGTCGCAAATGACACCGCCCGCCCCACATCCCGCCAGGCCAGCGCAGTCGCGATATAGGCCTCCGCCTCCGCCTTTCCCTGCGGCACGGGACTCCAACGATACAAAGAAGGATCCTCCGCCGAAGCCGCCGCCAGCCCGTCCGCGTGTCGATCGTCCAGCGGCTCCAGCCGCACAAACCTTCCCCGCAACTCAAAATCACGAATCATGGAATTCTCGTGGTCAGTATATAGAAGGGAAGCAGAGGGGAACGGGTGACCTTTGTCGCCGACATCCGCCGGTACTTTTACTCTGTCATCCTGGGCGAAGTGAGGCGCTAGCCGAACGAAGTCGAAAGTCTGCCTGAGCGAAGCCGAAGGGGACCCCGTGTCTCTTAATCACGATCTCCGACGTTAACTGGAATTCTCTCGCCGGGTGTCGGGTGCCCACAGATCTTGAAACCCTTGTCATTCCGACGCGCGAGCGCAGCAAGCAAAGGAGGAAACTGCCCGTACATCGCTCGATCACCCGATACCTGCAAACGGCCCGACAATCTGCACCGGCTTTGCTTCGGTCAGCCGCCAGGCAATGCAAATCCCCACGAGCAGAATGATCAGCCCAATGATTCCATGAACAAGATCCCGTAACTGCAGCAGCGGAGACGCCAGCCCGATCAGCACCACGTATCCCAAGGCCGCCGCCACGTTCCGCCGTGGCTGCATGCCCGCCGACACTCTTCCGTTCTCTGCGATGTTAGGTTCGCTCGCCGCCGAGTTCGTAGAGCCGCTCCCCGGCGCTCCTGCTGGTTTCGCTGCCCCCGGCGGCGCCGGGAGTGGACGCGCCGCCGAATTCCCGAACTCCTGTTGCAGCTCGCGATCAGCGTCCGCCGATTTAGCCGCCCTCTCTTCCCGGCCGCCCGACATCTGCCAAGGCATCTCCCGCACGGCCGCCGGCTCGTGTCGGATCTGGTAGCCCACACTGATCGGCACCGCCGACAGCGTCACGGCCGCATACGTCAATAGCACCGCCATGACCTGATATCTCCGGCCGCCTACTCCTCTGGAACCCATCATCATCGCCTTGCCAACTAAGTACCCGACGCCCAGCGAGAGGTACGCGGCCACCACGCCAACCAGGATTCCGAACGTGGTGTAAAGAACCAGCCCCAGTACCGCCGCGCTCGCCCCAAACAGAAACGCTCGCAGGAATGTCGGATTGGTATCGTTCGAAACAGCATTCTTCGCGGCCTGCGCACAGCTCATGCAGCTCCTCGCGCCATTCACGCGAAAATACCACTTGCCCACGGGCTGTCCGCAGAACGAACAAGCCTCCACCACCACACGTTCCACCTGACTCAACTGCGATCCCGCCGGCAATCCCGAAGACGACATGGCTCGCGAACAATACCACACCCCCAACCGCACCAACCACCCGGCGGGCCTATCAAGACGAACCCGCCCGCAGTTCTCCTGTCATCCTGAGCGTTGTGAGGCGCGGTCGAATACAGTCGAAAGCCTGCCCTGAGCGTAGTCGAAGGGGACCCCGTGCTGCTTAACACCGCCACCGGCGCTGAATGGAATTCTCAAGAGCACTCTGCACACTGCACCTGCAGTCTCCGGTGCCGCGATCCTCGGAAGAAATGTGCGAAATACGACCGGGTGGGAATAGCACCTTCGCGGACCTTGCCCCAGTCTGGCGAACGTCCACCGACCGGCTTCCAGTCCGCGAAGGCTCCAATCAATCAGCCAACAGCGATCATCGCCACCTACTGCACGGTCAACCTCACCGATGTGCTACGAAGCACGCCGCTGGTTCCCCGGATCCTGATGGTGAAGGTCCCGGTCGACGTCGATCCGCTGGTACTGATCGTCAACCTGGAAGTCCCACTCCCGGTCACGGAGCTAGGACTGAAGCTCGCGCTCGAGTTTGCCGGCAGCCCGCGAGCCGAAAAAGTCACGGTCCCGTTGAAGCCGTTGAGCGCCGTTATGGTCACAGTGTAGGTGGCGCTGTTACCTCGGGTCACGGTCTCTGACGACGGAGAGGCCGAGATCGTGAAGTTGTTCACGAACAGCATGACCGTCGTGGTGCGGGTCAAGCCGCCGCCAGTTCCCGTGATCGTCAGCGTATAGTTTCCGGCCGGGGTGCTCGAGCTCGTAGTGACGTGCATCGTGCTGCTGCCTGACCCGCCACTGATCGGATTTGGGCTGAATGTGGCGTTAGCCCCCGACGGCAACCCGCTCACGCTAAGGGTCACACTACTGTTAAAGCCTCCCGACGGAGTCACCGTCACTGTGTAGCTCGCGGCAGTGCCAGTCATGACCGTTCGCGAAGACGGTGAGGCCGAGACCGAGAAATTCCCGGTACCAGACGCGTTCACCACCAGGGTCACGGTCGTAGAGTGGGTTAACCCGCCACCAGTTCCGGTGATCGTCAGCGTATATGTCCCAGCCGGCGTGCTCGAGCTGGTGCTGACGTTCATCGCGCTGCTGCCCGAGCCACCGGCAATCGGGTTGGTGCCGAACGTAGCGCTCGCCCCCGAGGGCAATCCGGTCACACTCAACGTGACATTGCTGGTAAAGCCTCCCGAGGGGTTCACCGTCACCGTGTAACTGGTCGGACCGCCCTGCGTGACACTTTGCGAAGACGGCGTGGCCGAGATCGTGAAATTCGGCGAGACCGCCGTATTCACGACCAGGGTCACGGTCGTGGTGTGAGTCAAGCCCCCGCCAGTCCCGGTAATCGTCAGCGTATAAGTCCCAGCCGGCGTGCTCGCGCTGGTGCTGACGTTCATCGTGCTGCTGCCGGAGCCGCCGGCAATCGGATTCGTGCCGAATGTCGCGCTCGCCCCGGTGGGTAACCCGCTCACGCTCAAATTCACGTTGCCGCTAAAGCCGCCCGTCGGAGCCACCGTCACCGTGTAACTGGTCGCATTCCCCTGAACGACCGTCTGCGACCCAGGAGACGCCGATATCGTAAAGTCGGCCGTCGTTGTCCCGCAGTTCGTGAATTTGAACGACCCGATGAACGTCGCCCAATTGAACGATCCATTACTGGGCTCGTACTGGTTCGTGTACCAGAATGTGCAATCGTCACTCGGATCGATGCGCATGGCCGTGTAGTCGCCCCACCGGCTCAGCCCGCCGGTCTGCGAGCCACTCCCCACCTGAAGACTGGTTTCCGCTCGCATCGTCCCCGCTGGGTCTGTCGGAGTCCGGCCCGTATAGCGGATCGCCGGAGACACACTGCTGCTCGACGCGCTATATCCGATCGCAATGTCCCCCGCTTGATCCATTGCGGCACTACCCATCCACCGATAGGTCGCATCCGGCGCAAAGGTCCCTTGCTGGAACAACGTGAACGCCTCGGTCAGCGGGCTCCGCAGCTCATACCAGCGCACGCCCGCACTCGACCCGGCCGTGACCGAGTGGTTGACGACCAAGGCATCGTGGTCCGCGAAGTTGCGGTACGCCAACCGATACATCGGACGGTCGGCCAGCGAATCCAGTTGCTGAGACGTCCCAGGCTGGGGAATGCAGGTTCCCCCGCCGCAGGCCTCGTTGAAAGCAGCCACGTTGATGTCCGTCGCCGCGCTCAGCGTGGAGCTGTTCGGATTCGCAAAGTTCGGCGTCAGCTGGTAGTACCGCAAGCTGCTCAGCGTCTCAAACGTAAGGAACGTAGCCGGCGAGCCCGCCGGCGGCGCCGTCGATCCATCCACGTCGGCAGGCAGATAGCCACCATCATTCGGAATCGGGAAACACACCGAAGCCGGACTCGCCGCCCCGCTCAGCATCGCCGCGCGGTCATATGCGCAAAGCTCTGCGCCCACAAACGGCCCGCCATTCGCGAAGAAGTTGTAGGTGGCGAGGTAGGCGCTGTTGGTGCTCGTCGGCCACACCCCGAATTTCGGATAGTCGTTAAAGTTGCTCCCAGTGCTGAAGGCGTAAAGGAAGTAAGCGCCAGTCGGATCGTTGGTTTGCGATACTGCAATGCACTCGCCGTAGGGGCCGTTGAAACTTTCCAACTGCGTGAGCAGCCAGCGGTCCGCCGCTCGGTCGTATTGCACGATGGGGTCGCCCCACTCCCCCGTGCAGCTTCCACCCAAGCTACTAAAGATCGAACCGAGGCTCTTCGGATACCCTGCAAGCAGGTTCCCGCTCTTGCTGTAAACCGCAATCTCGGAATTCACCATCTGCACGATGTGGTTCGGCCCGACCGCGATGTTCGCGTCCGACGGAGCGGATCCATTCGCGCCGATTCCTGGAAAACGCGGCTTCCCCCCTTCGTCCTCGAGTTCAAGCAGCCGCCCGGCAGTCGTCTGCAGCGCCCCGTCCTGCAACGCCGGAGCCGGCACGAGCGCGCCGCGACCTGTCAGCGGCCGTGGCCGCAACGGAATCACCCTCGGAGCTTGCGATGAAGCCGGCGCCGCAGAACTCGCAGCCGGACTGACGTGCGACAGAGGCTGTGAAATCGCGAAGCTCACAGGATGGGTGACGGTCAAGGTGGGTTGCGCAGTTTGCGCTGATACCGCGACCGCTGCTAACAACACGCATCCCACAGCGACGCTTAGTGCCAACAAACTTCTTCTTGCCATGGAGGCCTTCTCCTGAGCCCGGATACCGGGGCGGGGGAAATAGGTTGAGGGCCATAAAACCAAAGGTTGGGAGTCCGCAGACGAAAGGGTGAGTCACCGAGCAACTCACCTCCGAGGCGGCTCAACATAACTCCGCTCGACATGCAGTGTCAAGAACGCGGAGGGACATCTTCGTCACTCACCGGCTGCCCCACTTCCTGCGTTCTGTGCGCGAGGGTGGGATGCCGCGAACCCCATCCGTCTAAGGCTTTTCCCAACCACCCACAGGCAACGACCAACAATGTGCCCGGCCCCCGCTTGCAGCCAAACCTCTTCTTTGTCATCCTCCCCAGAGGAGACCGCAATGCGACCCTCTTCGCGTTCCTTCATCACCCTACTGGTGATCGTTTATGCCGCTGTCGCTGCCTGGAGCCAGGCCTCCACCAAGCCTCAACCCGCGCAACCCGCCCGCAAGCGCGAGGACTTCGCCACCGCCATCAAGCGGATCCGCCAAACCTGGATGCAGGAATTCAACGCCGGGCACGCCGACAAAGTCGCGGCCCTCTACGCCCCGGAAGCCGTTCTTATGCGTAGGAACGGCTCCGTCCACAACCGCGACTCCATCCAAGCCGAACTGCAGCGTTCCATCACTCGCGAAGCGCAAAACTACGTCCTCCAGAGCCTGCACGCCGAGGCCAATGGAGGCCTCGGCTACGACTCCGGAGCCTACAACGAAGACCTTCATACCCACGAAGCCGAGGGCAATTACTTGATGGTGATCAAACGAATCAACGGGGAGTGGATGATCGTCGCCCACGCCGCCGTTCCCAATCCGCGGCAGAAGTAAATGTGGGGGCGGACATTGCTGTCCGCCAGCTCAACGCGCCCAGTACAAACTGACTGAAATTCGCCTTCGGCGCAGCCCCACAGGGCAAAGTCGCCACTGATTCCTTTGCACTCTGCATCCCGTTCGACCTGTGCGTTTCCGATCCCCAAAGCACCCGCGATCGACTGCCCATTCGACTTCACCAGAAATTCGCGCAAATTGAAGTCGCGCGGCAGCAGCCCGAACTTCCACGAATCCATCCCTCTTGTGCTCTTGCCGACGACCGAGGACCGACGACGCTGCTCCCCGGGAACTGCCGCCTACCCTTTCCCCTTCAACATCCCAACCACCCGGTCAAAGTCCCCTAGCGTCGAATACTCCAACGTGATCTTCCCCTTCCCGTTTTTGTCGCGAATCCGCACCCGCACGCCCAGAATCCGCTCCAGCTCCCGCTGCGCCGCTCGCACATTCGGGTCTACCCACCGTGCCCCGCCGGCGCGCCGCAGGTTGGTTTCTGACGTCCGCTTTACCCCCGCCATGCTGGCATCGAACAACACAAAATGCTCCAGCTTGTCCACCGACCAGTCTTCCTCCACCGCCTTCAGCGCCACCCGGTTGATCACGGCCGCGTCTTCCAGGTTCAGCAGGATGCGCGCATGGCTGAAGCCCAGATCTCCGTTCTGGAGGTAAATCTGAGTCTCTTGCGGCAGCTTCGCGAGTCGCATGTAGTTTGACACCGATTCCCGCGCCACCCCGACCCGCTCCCCAATCTGCTCCTGCGTCAGGTTGAAATCCTTGCTGAGCATGATGTAGGCCCGCGCCAGGTCAACGCAGTTCAGGTCGCGCCGTTGCAGGTTCTCGATCACCGTCATCTCGGCCGCCTGCTGCTCCGAGACGATCCGCACGATCGCCGGGATCGTCGCCTTCCCGGCCATCTGCGACGCGCGCATGCGGCGCTCGCCGGTGATCAGCGTGTAGCGCCCGCCTTTCCCCGGACGCACCGTGACCGGCTGCAACACACCCTGTACCTTGATCGACTCGCGCAATTCGCCCAGAGAGTCGATCTCCCATTTCGTCCAACTCCGCGTCTGGTGCGGATTGAGATCAATCAACTCGATCGCAATATCCAGCACCTCGTGTCCATCCGCCTTGCGCTGCACTGCCTGTGCCTGCAACCCGGCAATCACTCCGGGAACTGCAGCGCCCTCGCCGTGACCGGTAGCACCTTCAGGCGCAACCTGGGGACCAGGCGCCATGGCCGCTGCGTTCGCACCTTCCGCCACAGCCGCTGGCGCCATAGGGCCGGTGCCGACGGCCGCCCCCGATGTGCTCGCACCGGCTGGGCGCAACAAAGATTCCAGGCCCCGCCCCAACGCCCGCCGTAGCATCGGCCGCGCCCCCACCTTCTCCGGCGCCGCCGGCCCCGACTTATCCGCTCCCGCCTGCTCCGCCACTGCCGTCTTGTCCGCCGCCATCGCTAATCCTTCTCCCCCGAAATGAACTCATCCCCCGTAACAAAGCCGCCCGCTGCCAACCTCATTTCGCTCGTTCGCACACTCTGTCATCCCGAGCGAAGTCGAGGGACCTGGCGCTCGCCGAGTCCCCCACCGCCGCTGGGCCCCCGCAGAATTGTCATTCCGACGCGCGAGCCCAGCGCGCAAGCAGGAATTTGCCAGGACACAAATCCCAACTTAGCAGCGCATTCGCCAACGACCAACGAGCAACGAGCAACGACTATCGACCAACGGCTGTCTTTTTGATTTACATTGATATTCGTCAATATAGACGACCATCGATCTAAGCCGTCTTCCCCATCCCATCCACCGGCGCCTCTGCCGCCGCCGGCTCCGCAGCCCCTTCCTTCGCCTCGTCCACGACTGCCGCGACTTCAGCCGAGGCCGTCGTCACCTCGCTCGCCGTCTCCCCCGCCCCTTGCGCCCTGGTAGTGCTCTCAGCCCGCGCTTGCGTCGCAGATTCCGCTGCCTGCGAAAAGTAGTGCGCGATGATCTCCTTTGCCAGCCGGATGTAACTCTCCGACCCGCGCGATCTCACGTCATACAGAAGCGCCGGCTTCCCATGACTCGGCGCCTCCGCCAGGCGAACGTTCCGCGGGATCGAAGTCGCACACAACTTCTCTCCAAAATATTTTCGGAGCTCGGCCATGACCTGCTTGGCCAGGCTGGTGCGCTCGTCGAGCATCGTGAGCACCACGCCCTCGATCGACAGCTCTGGGTTCAACGCTGCGCGGATCCGCTCCACCGTGTCAAGGAGCTCGCTGATGCCCTCGAGCGCGAAGTACTCCGCCTGCATGGGAATCAGCACCGAGTCCGCCGCGACCAGGGCGTTGAGCGTGAGCAGGTCGAGCGCGGGCGGGCAATCGAGCACCACGAACTGGAAGCGCTCGCGCAGAGGCTCGAGCGCATCGCGCAGGCGGAACTCGCGCCGCTCGCCTTCGACCAGCTCGAGGTTCGCGCCGATCAAGTTCTTGTGCGAAGGAATCAACCAGAGCTGCTCGAGCTCGGTCGGCTGAACCGCCTCCTCAGCGGAGGCCGCGCCCATTAGAAGATGGTAAGTGCTGATTCGTTCGGGATCTTTGACGAGGCCCAGTCCGCTGGTCGCGTTCGATTGCGGGTCGCAATCAATGAGCAGAGTGTTGACTTCTGCTGCCGCGAAGGACGAGGCCAGATTGATAGCAGTCGTGGTTTTCCCCACGCCGCCTTTCTGGTTGGCAACCGCGATGACACGTCCCATTGGATTTTTCGGAGAAGCGAGAGCATCCGCAGCATAGTGCGAATCGATTCGCGATTTCAACGACTGATTTCGGTGCAATCGAGTGAGTAGTTCTTTTCGCTGAATCAAAACGAATTAGAAAAACATCCCGAACACATTTCAACAACACAGTGCCTGCTACGTCCGCGATGTTCCATGTGGAACACAAGGTCAGATTGCGAGCCCAGATGCCCAGTCTCCCCAACCAAGGCCCAAAGACTTGGGCCGGTGAGGTGGTTGCGGTCGGTCGAGTCAGTGAGATTCAGGCGAGCGTTCCACGTGGAACACTGCAAGGCGCGCCCGGCGTGTGAGCTCAGGATCTCAGACGGTTTTCTCACTGAAGGATGTCCTGCCAGTTCGTATGGGATCGCGGGAAGGTTCCACGTGGAACGTTGGGCCTGGCGCGAGAGGAGTGGGGCTTGCTTGACTCCCTTAGGACCAGCGGCTGCGAAGTGAAAGCGGTCGGATTTGTTTAGGCGCGCCCGTGAACACCGGAATGGCGATCAATGTTCCACATGGAACACTTTGTCCGGCTATGAAAGCATCCTGCGGCGAGCTCGAATCTACTGGGCCACAGTCGCGAGTGGGAACGACATCTACGGGCATTCGAACCCCACTTAACCCTTTCTGCAGCCGATTACCTCAGTCGTTTACTATTCGATAGGTCTGTCTTATGGCTACCTTGGACCACTATTATCTTATAGGTATTAACTAATTGTGTTACGTCCAAGCAGAAAGCTTCGAGACGAGGACTGAGGAATTTGGAATGGGGCTTGCCATCGGACGTGCGGCAGGAGTCGGGCAGCGACCTGGATTTGAGGCTCACCGATGAGAAGGGCAATGGTACCGCTCCGGGCAAGGCGGGCGGCAGCAACCGGGAGGACCTGTTCGAAGCGTTCGACGGCGCGCAGGGTCACGATGCTGGCCGCTCCCTCGGGGAAGTCTTCGGCGCGACCGGCATATACATCGACGTCGGTCAATATAAGAGCGCGGATGACTTCGCGCAGGAACGCCACTTTCTTGTGCCGTGACTCGACGAGAGTCACGGGGGTTGGGGGTGACCAGATTTTGATGGGCAGACCGGGGAATCCGGCGCCGGAACCGATGTCTACGAGGGGAAGCGCCGAATCCACACCGAAGCCGTCGCTCGGCGGTCGGCGATCATCGGCAAATGCCTGAGAGGCGAGGGGGCGAGGAGACTTGAAGCTGGACTGCGCGCCCTGCGAAGAAACGGCAGGTTCCTCTTCCACTCGCTGGTCTCGCGCGTCGGAATGACGAGGAGATGACGGGAACAGGTGGCGGGCGGCGAAAAGGGATTCGCCGATGTGGCGGGTGACGATTTCTTCCGGTTCGCGGATGGCGGTGAGATTGACGCGCTGGTTCCAGCGGAGCAGAAGATCGAGGTACGTCGATATCTGGTCGAGCTGGGTGGGGGCGAGTTCCCTATCGAGGAACGGGCGCAGCAGAGCGGAGATGCGCGTGCTTTGCACGAAGTTTTGATTGTAGACGGAAGGGGGCGGGCAGGGCTCCTCGCCTGGCAAGAAGCTTCCTCCTTGCTCCTGGGCTCGCGCGTCGGAATGACAAGAAATGAGGGATCAGGGCGAGTTCCCAGTAATATGCCCCGCGTTGGATTGTCGCAAGCCCACTCCCGCGAAAAATTGGTTGACAGTTAAAGGTCTCTCGATATATTGAACCGTTTTAGTATATTGAAACGTTTCAATAGCACTGAAGGCGCGCCTTGGGGCAGGGGCCGATGTCGCTCCTCACCCGCAGCTCCTTCCGAGAGGTGGATCCCATGAACCCATACGATCAAGTTGGAAGCATGAGTCAGAACCCAGGAGCAAACCAACGACCGGGTTCGCGCCACGACTTCTTCTTCATGAGGATGCTCGCGGAAGCCTGCGTTCTCTTTCTGTTGTGCTCGGGCGCGTTTGCGGGAGTCACGGCGAGCATTTCGGGGAGGGTAAAAGATTCGACCGGCGCGGCGCTGGCCGGGGCGAGTGCGACGGCGACCAATACGGCGACCGGGGTGTCACAGACGGTGGTCTCGAACGGCGAGGGTGCGTACACATTCTCGGCGTTGCCCGCTCCCGGGAACTACGAGCTGGTGGTGCGGCAGAAGGGGTTTAAGGAATTCAAGAAGACTGGGATTGAGCTGCACGTCAATGACGCGATCACGGTGGACGCGGTCATGCCGGTGGGAGACGTGGCGGAGGTAATTACGGTATCGGCGGATACGCTGCACGCGGAGACGATCTCGACCCAGTTGGGCGAAGTGATCAAGGACACACAGATCACTTCCATACCGCTGAACGGGCGCAGCTACACGGACCTGCTGGCGCTGCAGCCGGGGGTGGGGAATACCAACTCCAACATCGGGGGCGGGTCGTCAACATCGAACCTTTTTCAGAGCGGCGGATTTCAGCTTCCGCAGGTTTCGGGCGATCAGAATCCCGGGAACCTGTCGGTGAACGGGATGCGGGAATCCGCGAACGGATATCTGCTGAACGGCATTTCGGTGCAAGAGTTCGCGTATTCGGGGACGGCAGTGGTGCCGAACCTGGAGTCGCTGGCTGAGTTCCGCATCATTACGAACAACTTTGATGCGGAGTACGGCAACTTCTCGGGCGGACAGGTCAACGTGGTAACCAAACCGGGTACGAACCAGATCCACGGGAATGTGTTCGAGTTCTGGCGAAACACGGTGCTGGATGCGGCCAATTTCACTGATCGGGGGAAGCGCGGCCCGTGGCATCAGAATGAGTTTGGCGGAACGCTGGGCGGACCCATTAAGCGCAACAAGATTTTCTTGTTTGGCGACTACCAGGAGAACCGCAGGATTGTTGGGGTGTCGACGGGGACCATCCCGGTCCCGACCTCGGCGGAACGCACGGTCACCAACGGCAACTATGATTTCTCCTCGTTGGCCGCGGCTGATGCGTTTTCCTTTTCCAAGACGCTTCCCCCTCCGGATAACCGAACAGTACGGCAGCCTTTTCTGGTGAGTGCTGCGCCCGGAACTCCTTTCTACCAGCAAATTGGAGCGACGAGCGCCAACGAGCCATATTACTATCGGGCGACTGATAACAACCCGGCGGCTAACTACGCTCCTTACGGTCAAGATTGCACAAGCACGAGTGCAATTCCCTGTCTTTTTCCGGGCGGGCTGATTCCCTCGACGATCGTCTCGCAAATTTCCAAGAACGTGCTGGCAGCGAACGCGATCCCACTGGGAGATGGCAACGGCACGTTCTCGACCTCGGCCTTCGCGCAGAACCTGGAGGATCGAAAGGGGAGCGGCCGGGTGGATGCCAACCTCGGGATTGGGACGCTGTTCGGGTACTACTTCATTGATCAGTTTACGCTGAACAATCCATACCCGGTGGCGACTGTGCC
>Ga0310912_10000686_pt1 | contig 17341 bp, 15 predicted proteins | sample GREbulkMGOX080_FD_203443 | JGI IMG/M metagenome (GOLD analysis project Ga0310912, IMG submission 203443) | Lab enrichment of tropical soil microbial communities from Luquillo Experimental Forest, Puerto Rico - GRE.bulkMG.OX080 | ecosystem: Environmental > Terrestrial > Soil > Tropical forest >...
CTGGCAGAACTCGGGGTGGTACGACGACATCTCCGACGGCCCCGTCAATGCCACCATTACGGTTGGCGGTCAGATGTTCACAGCCGTCGGCGCTTGGGTCATTTGCCCGCCTCCGCGCTTCGCTCCCAGCACGTACTCGCCGATCACCTTGTATGATTCCATGCGCCAGGTGGCGATTACTCAAAATCTGCCGGGGACACCTCAGCCCGCAGCGACGCCGTCATTCGTCGGCGATATCTGGCCCATTCTCACTCGCGGAATCGGCATGCTGCGTGTGGAAGCCGATACATTCGGCCCGGGCGATCACGGCTCGCTGGCGACTGTCATTCCACCGGGCCCGGGTCAGGATGCGGCGCGCGCGGCTATCCTGAGTAATTTGGCGAATCCCGGCGGTACGGACAACGTGGGTCAGCCTAACGTGCTCTTCAACATGCCCCTTCTGAATTCAGGCGGCCCACTCGGGAGTGACCCGGCGGACATCCCGCCTACGTTGAGGCCCTTCCAGTATGCGCAAATGGAGGCATGGAGCGCGGGCAGCTTCGTCAACGATTGGCCGCCCGTCGCCCCCGCGACGGTCACACCGGATGGCCTGACTCGGGCGGTCTTGGAAAACTGCGTTGGTGCGCCGCTCTATCCGGGCATCGAAGCCACCGTGACTGTCAACGACGGCTCCCTCACATACACCGAAGCTTTCCGCCTGGACCAGATCGGCCTCAATCCGGGTGACGTGACCAAGGGCATGGCCCGCCCGTGGCAGGCTGACTTCAACGCCTGCTCGAGTGGGGGCTCCGATGAAGCGCGCGACCGGATTCCATCTATCCGCAAGGATCTACAACTCCCGCGACTTGGACGCGCGGTATCGTCTCCTCGCCACAGGACATGGTGGATAACTGGTTTCGGCTCGGCTTCATCGTGGACCCGGGGGACGGCCTGGCGGTTGAGACAGAGCGGACGGTCGTGTGCAAGGACTGTTTCATCATCACCGAGCGCGATGAAATTGGCAAAGAGGAAGCGCAGGCGCTCATTGAGGCCAACCAGGCTATCATCGACGCCTTCTATGTTGTGGTCGAGGGCTTCTCTCCATCGGATCTCGGCATCACCACGGCCAACCCAAGCCCAATGCAACTTCAGGCATGGGCGCCGCAAATCACCTTCAACCCGGTGCCCGGCCAGATGAGCCAGCAGGTGAACGACATGCTCTTGGAGGACAACAGCGCCCTCAACCAAGTTCAGCGTATCACCTTTGGCTACAACATCTCCTTTACCGGCACGAACGACTTCACTTCGGATGTGGTCCCGATTCAGGTCACTGCCAGCACCCAGGGGCTCTCTTCCATCGCGACGATTGACCTGACGCAGGTGGATGCCCCCTACATGGATCACGGCCCGATTTCCTATTTGAGTAGTGATACCCGCGTCTTCAAACTGCAGCCGGGAGGGACGGTCGTTGGCGCGCCAGCGTTGGGAACCGACCCGCTCGGCTTCATCCAGGGCGTGCTGAAGCAACTGCGCAGTGTGTTGACCCCTGCCCAGGCTTATCAAGCGTTTGAGAACCTCCCGGCGGGAGAGGATGCCGTCGATCAACTGGAATGGCTTCCTGAACTAAATAATCAGCCGGTCTTCAACTTTGCCCTTTGCCGCGTTCGCTATCGTGCCACGGTGACGACGGCAATGAATGTGCGGGTCTTTTTCCGTTTGTTCCAACTGCTGCCACTGGGACGGAGTATAACTCTGGAACTACCTACCGCGTGGGGGGACAGCCAGGAGTAAAAATCCCGGTGCTCGGTATTCAGGGTGGAGAGCTGGTCACGATTCCATTCTTCGCGGAAGCTCGCGAAGCGGCAAACGTAGATCTCAACCAGCAGACCGATGTTAACAACATCCAGAACATCGATCCGGCATCAGCGGCAGAGAAGCATACATGTACTACGGGTGCTGGCTGGATATCAATCAGCCGAACGACCTGCGTTTTCCCATTCAGCCGTCGCCGCCGAACGGGGGACCGTTCACCGGAACCTTGCTGTCGATTGCAGATCTGATTCGCGGAACGCATCAGTGCATGGTCGCCGAGATCAACTTCGACCTCGAGGCGATCACACCGCAAGGGATATCGACTGCTTCCTCCGACAAACTCTCCCAGCGTAACCTGGCCATCGACAACTCGGAAAATCCAGGGAGCCCGGAGACTCACCGCGTCCAGCATACTTTTGCTATCCATCCAACCACCTCAACTCCTTTGCCAAAGCAGGGTCCCGACGAACTGATGATCGCTTGGGGCAATACACCCGTGGGATCTCTGGCTACGGTGTACCTGCCCGGTGTTCGTGCGTCCGAGGTGCTCGATTTGGCGGCGCGCAACTTCAACCTGCAGACCCTGGAACGAGTGGACGACCACACGCTTAGTTGCAAGACGGGCGGGGTGACCTACGTGCCGATCCCGGCAGGTGGTGTGCTCGATTTGGCCGGTCTGATCACGCTCGATTTGTCCGCCAGCGTCCGCAGGGGGCAAACCTTCCAGATTGTGCTCAGGCAAGTCATGGATACGCCGGCCCCGCAATCGACGACACAGCAGCCCGGCGTGACTGAGACAACCGCGAGAAGCAATCGCCTCGCTGAGGCGGTAGTGGAGCGCAGACCCACACCTTCGCGTCATATCCTTGGAGCATTCGAGTTTGCAGTCCAAGTGAAGACGGCCAGTGAGATATTGCCGGGAGATCAGCGCAACCTCACCGCGCTCGAGCGCGTAGCCGCTAAGATTCCGCTCGAAAACCGGTGGTATCCGGTTTTCGAGCGCTATATATCGCAGCTCGGCGGCCGCATAAAAGCTTTGGGCGGAAAACCACCAGGTCCGACCCCTGGCCCAGAACGGATCTGCTACGAAGGCAAAGTGTCCGGTCTGCTTTTTGACCGCTTCGGTGATTTTGAGGGCTTCTGCCTCGACACCGAAGATGGCGAACGCAAGTTTTTCAGCCGCGAGAAAGAGATCGAGGAATTGGCCGAACGTGCGTGGCGCGAGCGATTGCGCATTGAGGTGTGGGTTGAGCGTGATGCATTGCACAGGCCGCTGTCGATCATCGTGCGCCAAACCCCTGCGCCCTTCCACGATTGAGACGAGGTAGACACCAGCCGAGTAGAAAGGGGCAGGTCGCCTGAAAGCTGTGCGAGCGGTCGGGGGAGCCGATAATGCGTAAGTTACTATCTCTACTCAGTCTCGTGGCGATTATATCTTATTTCGATATAGAGTCTTCCAGTATTGCAGACGAGATCAGCGATATGAACTCTTATCTAGTCCAGGCAACATGCTCGGGTGGGCTGACTCCGAACAATTGCGCATATGCTAACCAGGCTAAAGACCTGATCACTACTCCCTTGACTTTTCGTCGGCTTGATTGGCCTGGGGCGTATAGTGGTGTTGTCAGCGATAATGTCCTAGACCTCAGTACCGGGGCGGTGATATCGACTTTCAAAACGGCTCCGTTTGATGGCCATTTCAATCCACCCAATGATGGCGGTGATGTTTATTTGAATGTAACAAATGTCCACAGCATAGGCGATGCGGCCATTGCAGTTAAGACTCAGACCGGTAGTTTAACGCCGATTTATTTCGTCGGATATACATGCGGTTATACTAGCTGGGTGCTCTTTCCACAGAACCTCCCTATGTATGGTCAGGGATGGGGTTCGTCCGTAGCGGAAATAGGCCAGTCGAATGCGCCGGGTACCAATTGTGACGCCAAGAATATGAGCCCCGCATTTACAAGATATCGGCTCGAAAATGTAAGTATGCCATTTTTGGCGCATAATGTTCAGACTAGTATAGTCATTCCTACGGTAATTTCTGATCACTATAACGGTTCTGCTATTGCCGAATCCACTCAATTGGAGCGCTTTTATTTTGCTCAAGGATGGGGCAAGTTACGGTGGGAATATTGGTCAACCTCTCCCCCGTCGCGTGATCTCACTGGCGAATGTCCCACTGTTCCGACATGGGAGGTAGCACCGTCTTTTCCGGGTGCCCAGCTTACGGATTGTCGTACCTGGACGAACATCATCCCCGATGCCAGTGGATGGTCCGTTGCCGATTATGGATGGGGATGGCCCTGATATTTTGGCTCTTGAGTTCAGTGCATCGGTGTCCCGAAGACGCTAAGCAAGGCACAGCTCACCAGCGAGATCGCGACACATCACCTGCGGAGGTTGGGGTCCAGGAGCAACCGCTGCGACATTGCCCGCTTGGATTTCCGCGTTCACGGAATGACGAATAACCTCGATTTAATCACGAGATTAATCGCGAATCAGCCTCTCGCAGGACGCAGTGACGCAAGTTTCAGACCCATGTCAAGGGGGTATGAGGCGACCTCTGATCCGACACTGGTATCGCAAAGATCTTCATGCACGGCCGCAGCCAGCCCGTGCGCTTGCCATTGGCGTTCCGTCTGCCTGGGGATAGGGTACGCGTGCGCCGCGTCGAAAGCGGCATCCTGCTCGAGCCGATGGTTACCGATATAGATGCGTGGTTCGCTGAGCTCGACCGCTTTGCCGACGTGCCGTTCATGGAAGGGGGACGCCAGCAGCCACCGATGCCTGCGGCCGAGAGCCCGTTCGGATGAACTAACTTCTCGATACCAATGCGGTAATCGCGCTGCTCAAGAACCAGCCGCGCGGTGTGCGGAGCCGTTTGCGGCGTATCGCGTCACGCGGCGTTTCGATTGTCGTCTCTACGGTCGTGCTGTACGAGCTCTCGTACTGTGTGGCGCGTAGCCAACGCCGTCGTGAGAACGCCGAGCGATTGCGTGTGTTCCTGTCGGGCAACATCGATGTTGCCCATTCGACGAAGAAGATGCCGTGGCTGCCGGCGATCGGCGCGCTGCGCTGGAAACGGCAGGAACGCCGATTGGCCCCTATGACCTCCTGATCGCCGCGCAGGCTCTGCGAAGCGGAGCGACGCTGATCACCGCCAACGTGTCGGAATTCGCCCGTGTGCGCGGTCTTTGACTGGCAAGACTGGATCATCGAGGCGCGGACGAGTCGAGCATTAATTTAGTAGCTTTCTCTTTGCGCGATGGGCGATTCAGCACGTCCGCGGAAATTCAGAGCCGGTCTCGCAGGCGCCGGGTCATGCCGATCGAAAGGCTGCGCTTGCGGTTCAACACCTCGGCAACTCGCGTCCGCGAGCGAATCAAGGATTCGAGGTCCTTTCGCGAGAGCCCCTGCTGCTCCATGCGGAACTTGATTGCCTCGACGGGATCGGGCGGATCCATCGGATAGTGCTCGGTCTCGTAGGGGTCGATCAGTGTCGCCAGCACGTCGAGGTGGTCGTCCTCCCGAGTACCGCTTTTGGCGTCCCAAAGGCGCTCGACCTCGGCGAGGGCCGGCTCAAGGCGTGTATTAAGGAACATTTTGGCCAGCTCTCGGCACCCTGCCAGACCGCGCTGTTAAGCAACGTCAAGATAACCAAATCCTGCAAGAGCGACGCTCAGGAAAAATGCCCGGATATTCAACCCGGCGCCGGTCGTATTCAGGCCTGCATAAAGGACCATTTCACGGAATTGACCGAGCATTGCAAAGAATCACTGCTGCTCGCCAAACTCCCAGCAGCAATAACGCCACGTGGAGCTAATGGCGCCGCTCGGCGTCGCTACCTTCGCGCCATACCATGAGCGGTGCGCTGGCAAGCTGCCGCTGCCGCCGTCCGCAAAATGGACTGGCGCTACGCGTCCGCTGAAACTCTATTGCGTGAAATATAGGCACTCGCCGAACCCCCCATCCTGCCATACTGAAAAAGGGTTTATGACCGGTGGAAAAACGCACGCCGTCCCGCCGAAGATATCGGCAAAGCCAGAATCGGGTGCGACAGGTCCGGTGATCGCCCATACTCCTCCATTTAGGATACAGTTGCTGCATTGCGTCTGCTCCTCAGCTACTATCAGCGAGGAGCTGTAGCCAACACCCGCCAAGCCCGGGAGAGAATTTATCAACAAAATCTGGGGGACAATCCCCTGAACGGTCCATGCCGGCGGCCCGGAACGGCTCTCGCCTTGACTGAGGTACGCATTACCAGCGTCCAAGTTATTGATGAAGTAGACTATCTCCCGTGCCAAGGCTTGAGGCCTTTCGGCGTGAAAGCTATGACCTGTGTTCTGCCAGAACTCGACCTTTCCATATGCTTGCTGGCTTGCACTGCTTCCCGGAAGCACAAGCCCTAGGCTTCCCGTGAGCGCGGCACCGATCACTTGCGTGCTGTAATAAATGTTGGCGGGAACGTAGTTGTCCTTATCTCCAGCCAAGAGAAGCAGCCTGGAGGAGGGCAAAGGGGACGGAAAAGTAAAATTGAGATCGCCACCGTATGGGGAAATCGCTCCTTGACCGAATGTATCGGAAAAGCTTAAATACACCAACTCCAAATCAAGCGCTGACGCCCACCGTCTCATGGATTCGGAATAAATCTCGTACCTATCGAATCTCGACTGGGCTATACTCGACGTCTTGCACGGCTGCCAATCGGAATTTCTATACCACATGACCGGCTGCGGGGGGACATACTCAGGAGCAAAGGAAATGCCGATGAGCTTTCCGAAGTCAGCTATATCCTCAAAATATAAATTGTGAAAATAATCGTGGCGGGTTGAAAGTGTCCCTGCGGCTGTGAGGCGAGTCTGATACCCCCCGGTACCCCATGCTTCGTCTCCGTTATTGGTGGACACACCGAAGATGCTGGTAGTCGATGGCGCCAAGCTGGTAACAGACCACGCCACGATCGTATTCAGATAGGGATGAGCCGAATCGTTCCGCGAAGATAAGAGCAAGCCCATGTCCCCGCCCAGGCTTCCACCAATGACGGCAACGATCCGGTTCTTGACGTTACCAAGTTGCCGATCGAGCGCTTCGATAAAATTGATAATGTATTGCTGCTCGAAATTAAGGACGTCCAACTTCTTCGGATCGTAAACATACGGGTAAGCAATTTGTGTGTAATCAAATGGCTCACCGTACGCACTATTGGGTAAGTCAAACGAAATGATCGTATAAAATTGTCCAACCTGTGCTGATCCTTCGTAATGAAGATAACTTGCTACATTGTCGGCTTCCTCTGCTCGGGCGCCGCCACCATGGATGTATATTACGATTTTGTCATTCGGTGGTATCGCCGGGACATCGAAGGGAAGCCAGCGCGGTGCAGGAGTTCCAACCGGCTGGATCGTTGGTTGATTGAGGATGCTCGGTAGAAATGGAGTGGCGCCCAGATATCGGTCATCGCGCGAAATTACATAACGCGTCGTCATGTGCAGCGGCAATCCGTAAGCTTGTGGGACGTCGAAGGTTATGTCATATTGGGGATAGGGAGCCGTTGGTACATTCACCGGCCGGTGTGGGGTGTCATCCTCACCAGACACCGCGATCCAATGGAGCTGACTCCGAAAGGCCCGCCAACTCGCATCGTTTGCACGAATTGCCCATAATGCATTGTAGGCGTTGTCGAGAACACTTCGGATCGCGAGCTGGCAGGTCCCGCTCCCGCTCGGTGAAACGCAAAATTGATAGGTAGCAGGATCGATTGAGGAGATATAGTTCACGAGGCTCGCATCCTGGGGAGGGTTCGTTATGAGTCCTACCGCCAGGCCGACGCCGCCAGCGAGGAGGACTGCCTCAGGGATTGCTGACGGCGTAAACTCCAGGAGCTGGGTGATAGTCTCGCCTTGACCTAACCCATTTACACCTAGAACTATGTAAGGAGAGGGACCAAACGTTTTCGGGCCTGATCTATTGACTAGGCCGTCCGTGGTGACCCCAACTACTAAGATTATCGGGCTGCTGGCGGGAGTCGGCGCGCCGGTGTTGGTCAGCGTGATGATACTGTTGTAGGTCTGGGTGGAACGGTTCAGGACGAGGCCGGACCTCGTGATGTTAAAAGACGAGGTGATGTCGTTGTACTGTAGGTTTTGAAATTTCTCGAATGCGTGCCGGCCCGGCGAGCTGCGCGATGTAGCCAGCCAATTCCGTATCTGCGGGGGCAGTTCCACCGCCAATCGGGACAGGATAGCGGCCAAGATACATCAACACCGCATCGTATAGCATATGGAGCGGGTCTTGCGATTGAGCTTCGGTTCTGAGAAAACCACCTAGTGGTGAAAATCTAACAGAAGGGTCCCATCTGCATCGAGGGTTTGCGCCGTTTTGAGCCAGCTTTGGAGGGTAGCAACCGTCAGATTTTATCCACTAGCCTACCGTTATACTCTGGCCCGCCGCCCCCCTCCTCTCTACTCGAAAGGGACACCCCCGCATCCGATGTGTCGAGCAGGTCAAAACCCAATCTCGTTGCGAGCGGCGCCACGTGGTAGTCATAGGTTAGAAAGCCAGTGGGCAATGCCGGATTGAATTTGAAATCGGACCGGCTCGAGCACGGTTCACCCGGCGCTAAGGGAACGTCGTTGGGGTTGTCATCAGCTACGACACTATCGGGGTTGATAGCAAGCGACGGAAAGCCCTGCGCCTGTGCGGGAACCGCGCATAGCAAAGCCGAAAGCGAAATCACGATCATACAGGCTAACTTGCTGGTTAATCCGCCGCGGTAGGCGATCAATACCTCGAAGCACACGGGCTTCATTGGTTAGTTCCTCGCTGAGTGAGCTGGTTTGACGCAGGTTTTTTTGCAGGACGGTAACGATAAGGCCACCCCGAATGCGTCGCCGAACAGGGCGGGGTCAGTCGCCGAACAGGGCGGGGTCAACGGATGAAGGCATCGCCGGACGGGGCCACAGCGCCGGTTGGGCTCGATCGATTTTCAGCATAAGGAAGAATAACAGGATGCCACTGCCGGTTAGAAGAACAGTACTAGGCTCTGGAACGAGCGCCGTAACCGTAAACCCGGCTCCCGAGTAGATGTTCAATGCTCCCGCCGAACTCCCGTCGATGCTGAACACCATCAAAGCATCAGATCCAGTAGGATCGGATGTGGAAAAAACTGACTGATTGGTAAGGGGGTCCAGAACGAACAGGGAAAAGCTATCCGGGAACGCTAATGGACCGGGGCCAAAGGTCGTGGCGTCTAGCTGAAAGGAAAAATCGGTTTTGAGCGTGATGCCGTTCAGGTATTCGTTAAAGAAGGAAAAACCAGTGGTAGACAGAGTGACAGGACCGGGCAGGGATCCAGTAACATTTCCTGTATTCGGACCAGGAGTGCCCAGTTGGCCGTCGGTTGTAAAATCAGAAATTGTTACGGTATTTGGGAGATGAGGTCCGAGACCGGAAATAAAATCAAAGGCCAGTATTTCCGATGAGATATTCGTGATCGGCGAAGTGTGAACATCGACAACGATTGATGTTGCGAACGCGGGTAAGTTAAAAAGAACAACTGAAAGGCTCAAACCCAAGCGGAGAGCTAGTTTTTGGGCAAGCATAAGTCCTCCCTCTCTCGATTTACTTTTCACCGCTTATCCAACACGTCGCCGCACCTGATAGTTTGAACAGCTTCGCCCGCACCCTCAGGTTCATCTGTCGATCCTCTCTTGCTTCGAGCGATTCCCCACCTCGGCTCGGCCAGCATGACCAGCGTTAAGCGAGAAGCAAGGAATCGGCGATAAAATCTTCCGAAATTTTCGGAAATGTTGCAAAATCCGTGATGAAGAGCTTGACCCATGGCGCGGCGACCGCCTTCGGCGGATGGCTCGCCCGCAGCCGCGGGGAGGACGGGCATGCAGGGGCTCGCTCCGTCGGATATTTTCCTGTTCGAGGACTTCCGCCTCGACCGGCGAGGCGGTCTGTTTCGGCGCGATGATAATGGCGCGTTTGTCCCGGTCGCGATCGGCTCGCGCGCGCTCGACATTCTCGGTGTGCTGATCGAGCGGGCCGGTGAGATCGTCTCGAAAGACGACCTCCTCGCCGCCGTGTGGCCCGAGACCGTGGTCGACAACAGTAACCTGACCGTTCAGATATCGGCGCTGCGCCGGGTGCTCGATCGAGGGCGATCGAATGGGAGCTGCATCCAGACGGTGTCCGGGCGCGGTTATCGCTTCATCGCGCCGGTAGCGCACCCGAACGCCGAGATTCTCCCGCCCTATCCGCAAACGGACCCCGGCACAGAAGAGCGACCGCCAGGCTTGCGCTCCGCACTCAGCGCCGCGTCCTCGACCCGCCGTCTCGCCGCGATCCTTGCCTTGGACGTGGCCGGGTATTCGCGGTTAATGGGTGCCGATGAGGAGGGTACGCACGACCGGGTGAAGGCGCATCAGCGCGAGCTCGTCGAGCCCAAATTCAGGGAGCACCGCGGGCGCATCGTCAATACAACCGGCGACGGAATGCTCGTGGAGTTCCAGAGTGTCGTCGATGCGGTGCGTTGCGCCGCCGAGGTGCAGCGCGGGATGATCGACCGCGAGCTCGAACTGCCCGACGAGCAGCGCATCAAATTTCGCATCGGTATTAATCTCGGCGACGTCATCGCCGAGGGCGGCGACATCTTCGGCGACGGCGTCAATGTCGCCGCGAGGCTCGAGGCCCTTGCCGAGCCGGGTTGTATCTACGTCTCGCGGGTTGTTCGCGATCAGGTGCGCGACGGGCTCGACTTCGCTTTTGAAGATCTCGGAGACCAGCAAGTCAAAAACCTGGCGCGGCCGGTGCGCGTCTACCGGGTTCGCGACGACGCCCTTGACGTCAAAAAAAGCATCAATCACTTGACCCAGCCGCCGCTCCCCGGCAGGCCGTCGATTGCGGTTCTGCCCTTTGCCAATATGAGCGGCGATCCCGAGCAGGAGTATTTTGCCGACGGTGTGGTCGAAGAGATCATCACGGCGCTTTCCCGCATTCGCTGGCTCTTCGTCATTGCCCGCAATTCGAGCTTTACCTACAAGAGCCAGGCGATCGATGTGAAGCAGGTCGGTCGCGAACTGGGTGTGCGCTATGTGCTCGAGGGCTCGGTACGCAAAGCCGGCAGCCGCATGCGCATCGCGGCACAGCTGATCGAGGCCCACTCCGGCAGGCATATTTGGGCCGACCACTTCGACGGGTCCCTCGAAGACGTTTTCGACCTTCAGGACAAGGTCGCATCCAGTGTCGCCGGCATCATCGAACCAGCATTACAGAGTGCTGAAACCGCTCGCTTGGTTGCCCGCCCGACAAGCGATCTTACCGCTTACGACCTTTATCTGCGCGCCCACGCGAAACACTTGTCGGCCGGAACGCAATCGGGTGAGGCGCTGCACCTTCTCGAGCAGGCGATTCGACGTGATCCGCAGTACGGGCCTGCGCTGGCCCTGGCTGCGGTCTGTCACAGTGCGCTCTACATGGGAGGCCGAAGCGAAGATCCGGAAGCAAACAAACGCAATGCCGCCGCTTTCGCCCGACGGGCTCTGGTAGCAGCTGGAGACGACCCGGCCATCCTGGCGAATGCCGCCTACGCGCTGGCATATATCGGCGAAGATCTCGGTGCGATGATGGCTGATAGATCGCGTGCTTGCGCTCAACCCGAGCTTTGCCCGCGGGTGGTACATCAGCGGCTGGCTCAGGCTTTGGGCGGGCCAGCCCGACATCGCGATCGAGCACGCCGAGAAGTCGCTGCGCCTAAGCCCGCGCGAACGCGTTGGCTTGACTCAATTTGTAATTGGTGCGGCACATTTTTACAGCCGGCGTTTCGAGGAGGCAGTGCCGAAGTTCCTCCTCACCATGCAAGAGGACCCCAGCACTCCCGACGTCTATCGCGCTCTCGCTACTTGCTACGCCCATATGGGACGGATCGATGAGGCCCGAGAGGTCATCGCGCGGCTACGCACTACTACCCCTCGTGTAATCCCCAAACTCAGCCGCTTGAGCAATCCCGCGCACCGCGAGCTTTATCTGTCGGGGTTACGCTTGGCAGCCGGCGAGGAGTCATTGACCTGACCCGGAGGCTAGCTTGTCCTCGTACCGGACAATCATCCTACAATGCTCCTTACGGACGCGTGTCGGCTGCTTGCGGGAACACCCAAACCTCCTCCTCCTGAGCAATCCCGGTACCGTCGCTATACTGCGCGCCGGTATCGGCGCCATTTCCTTTGACGCCCACCAAATTTTCTGGTGCCGCCAGTAATGATCGTGCTCTCGCGGAAAACTAAGGGTGGGCCAAACCCCCGGAACAGGAATCTTCGGCGCAGCAGGCCGTTCCTTGCCCGTTAGCCTCGAAAACGCTCCCGTCCTCGTAGCTCCTCATAAAACTTTCAAAGAACGGAACGCATACCCCGGTAGGATTGCCGCTTTGGTCGTGCGCTCCACTCGGCGAGAAAGAGAGCAAAATAGTTGTCGACGTGTTGATTGTGCATTTGCCAAGGTTGGCATGATGGATTTCTTCCCGCGTTTCACAGGTGCCGTTGGTGTTGAAGGACAAGAATTTGCACCCAGCGCCGCCATTCGTGGCATCGCAGGTACCACTCACAGGACCAAACGCTGTGTTGGCGGTGCCAAAATTGACCGTCGTCTCGGCGTGCACGGTCTGTTGAGCGAAGACCGGCGCGGCATTGAACGGCGCAGCGAGCATAGTGAAGGCGACGACCATAGCAAGCATGGCGCCACAGCGGGCGAGCGGAACGATCTTCGACATGATTTTCCTCCTCTGTTGAACGTCGTTTTCCCTGCTTGGCTCTAACAGCGGCATTCCCCGGGTGCGATTAACTAAAAGCCGTCGGTCAGGATGACCAGCGGTTGGCGACAAGCAACGAATCGGCGATAAAATCTTCCGAAATTTTCCGAAATGTTCCAAAATGCTGTCCGTATAAAGCCTTGATCCCTCGGCGCGGTCTCTCTTCGGGCGTCGCTCGCTGGAGACGGCGGGAGAACGGGCATGCAGGGAGTTGCTCCGTCTGACACTTTCTTGTTCGAGGACTTCCGCCTCGACCGGCGTGGCGGTCTGTTCCGGTGTAATGGTGTCGGTAAGAATGAGCGGGTCGCGATCGGCTCACGCGCGCTCGACATTCTCGCCGTGCTGATCGAGCGGGCGGGTGAGGTCGTTTCGAAGGAAGAAATCATTACCGCCGTGTGGCCGGAGACGGTGGTCGAGGACAGCAACCTGACGGTGCAGATCTCCGCGCTTCGCCGCGTGCTCGATCGCGGCCGATCAAACGGGAGCTGCATTCAAACGGTGTCCGGGCGCGGTTATCGCTTCATCGCGCCGCTAGAGCACCCGAACACCGAGGTTCTCCCGGCCTCCCCCGAACCGGGCTCCGGCATCGAAGAGCGGCAGCGGGGCTTGCCCTCCGCGCCCAGCGCCGTGGGCTCGGCCCGCCGTCTCGCCGCGATCCTTGCCTTGGACGTGGCGGGGTATTCGCGGCTAATGGGTGCCGACGAGGAGGGCACGCATGAACGACTGGAGGCGCATCAACGCAAGCTGCTCGAGCCCAAAATCAGGGAGCACCGCGGCCGGATAGTCAATACAACCGGCGACGGAATGCTCATGGAGTTCCCGAGCGTCGTCGATGCGGTGCGTTGCGCCGTCGAGGTGCAGCGCGGGATGATCGACCGCGAGCGCGAACTGCCCGACGAGCAGCGCATCAAATTTCGCATCGGCATTAATCTCGGCGACGTCATCGCCGAGGGCGGCGACATCTTCGGCGACGGCGTCAATGTCGCTTCGAGGTTGGAGGCCCTTGCCGAGCCGGGTTGTATCTACATCTCGCGGGTTGTTCGCGATCAGGTGCGCGACAGGCTCGACTTCGCTCTTGAAGATCTAGGAGACCAGCAAGTCAAAAACCTGGCGCGGCCGGTGCGCGTCTACCGGGTTCGCGACGACGCCCTTGACGTCGAAAAATCCATCGACCACTTGCCGCCGCTCCCCGACAGGCCGTCGATTGCAGTTCTGCCCTTCGCCAATATGAGCCGCGATCCGGAGCAGGAATATTTCGCCGACGGCATGGTCGAGGAGATCATCACCGCGCTCTCCCGCATCCGCTGGCTCTTCGTCATTGCCCGCAATTCGAGCTTTACCTACAAGGCTCAGGCGATCGACGTGAAGCAGGTTGGTCGCGAACTGGGTGTGCGCTATGTGCTCGAAGGCTCGGTACGCAAAGCCGGCAGCCGAGTGCGCATCGCGGCGCAGCTGATCGAGGCTCACTCCGGCAGGCATATTTGGGCCGACCGCTTCGACGGGTCCCTCGAAGACGTTTTCGACCTTCAGGACAAGGTCGCATCCAGTGTCGCCGGCGTCATCGAACCAGCATTACAGAGTGCCGAAACTGCTCGCGTGGTCGTCCGCCCGACGAGCGACCCTACCGCTTACGACCTTTATCTGCGCGCCCACGCGAAGCACTTGTCGGCGGGAACGCAATCGGGCGAGGCGCTTCGCCTTCTCGAGGAAGCTATTCGACGAGATCCGCAGTATGGACCGGCGCTCGCCCTGGCTGCAATCTGTCACGGTCGGCTCCACATGGGAGGCCACAGTCCGCTCTACATGGGCCGCAGTGAAGATCCGGAAGCAAACAAACGCAAAGCCGCCGATTTCGCCCGACGGGCTCTGGTAGTAGCTCAGGACGACCCGGCCATTCTCGCGAATGCCGCTTATGCGCTGGCATATATCGGCGAAGATCTCGGTGCGATGATGGCGCTGATAGATCGCGCGCTGGCGCTCAACCCGAGCTTTGCACGTGGTTGGTACATCAGTGGCGCTCTTAGGGTTTGGGCGGGTCAACCCGACATTGCGATCGAGCACGCCGAGAAGTCGCTGCGTCTAAGCCCGCGCGAACGCGTTGGCTGGACTCAATTTATAATCGGCGCGGCACATTTTTACAGCCGGCGTTTCGAGGAGGCGGTGCCGAAGTTCCTCCTCACCATGCAAGAGGACCCCAGCGCTACTGGCGCCTACCGCGCTCTCGCCGCTTGCTACGCCCATATGGGGCGGATCGACGAGGCCAGAAAGGTCATCGCGCGGTTGCGCACCATTACCCCTCGGGTAATGCCGAAGCTCAGCCGCCTGAGCAATCCCGCCCATCGCGAGCTTTATCTGTCGGGCCTCCGCTTGGCAGCCGGCGAGGGCCAGTAACCTGACGCGCTGGCTCGCTTGTTCCTGTACCGATGCTTATTGCTGGTCCTGACCCTCGCTGGCCACAGCGACGCCATTCCCAGCGTAAGGCAGCACCAATGCGAAACCAGCTGCTGGCGGAAGCGGGGTATTACTGAGATAATTGTAGAGCGTAATACCGCCGGGAGTGAGTTCCTGGAAGTTGTACTTGTGCCCGTTGAAGGTAAAGTCACGGCTATACAGCAGAGTTTCTGTGATCGCATGTTGGATGAAGCTGAAAGAGTCGAACTGCAGGCTCAAGAACTCTGGCCTCTTGAAATGTGCGATCAGGTGCCCGGCGGAAAACGTGTCCGGATTGCTCCAATCGCCTTGGGGCGTAGGGTTGTAATAAATATCGTAGGCGCCAGCGGGGCCCAGAAAGAGGGCAATATCACCGTTGTTCGACAAGAAGGATATTGAAAGCATCGCGCGAAAGGTGAAGTACGCGGTATTCTCGCTAGGCGCGCCCTTAAATAAGGAGTTTGACTCTTCGATACCATTGATATCTGTGAAGTAGCCGACGACTTCACCGTTACCGATGCTTGGATCGAATTAAACCTGCCGACGAGATAGCAGGCGACCGCGGAGGACGGAATCTGCTGCGCTTCCGCCAGGGGCAACCATCCCATAACCGCCACGGCCAGCGCCGACATTAAGAACTGATATCGTTTCATCGGGTCCTCGGAGTTACCGCCAGGATCTTTGGCAGGTGATGGACCGGCGACGAAATCAATTGTTCTGAATTCTTCTCAAAAGGCGCAGAATCAGCCCCTCGCGTAATCGTCGGCCGCGCTCGCAGCTGGAGAAAGGGGAGTATGGACGCGTTTCCCGCCGCGGATGTCTTCGTCTTCGAAGGTTTTCGTCTCGACCGCCGGGCCGGCGGTCTGTTCCGAGCGGATGAAGGCGGCGTTCTGGCTCCTGTGGCGATCGGCTCGCGCGCGCTCGACCGGCTGCTTCTGTTGGTATGCAGGCATGGCGATCTCGTTTCGAAGGACGAGATCATGACCGTCATCTGGCCCGGAATGACGGTTGCCGAAAGTAACTTGCCGGCGCATATCTGGGCGCTTCGTAAGGTGCTCGATCGCGGGCGGGCGAACGGGAGCTGTATTCAGACGGTCGCCCGCCGCGGCTATCGCTTCGTGGCGGCGGTGACACGCACCCCCGCACAGGCGCGCCCGGCAAGTCCTTGGATCTCGCCCGCTGTTGCAACCCGCCAACCCATGCTCGCGCCGCCGCTTTCGCTTGCCGTGCTGCCGTTTGCCAATTTCAGCGACTCTTCTGATCAGCAGCATCTCTCGGATCGGATTACCGAGGACCTGACGACCGATCTGTCGCGGTTCAACAATATGCGCGTAGTCTCCCGCACCACCGCACTCACCTACCGGAACAAGCCCGTCGACGCAAAACAGATCGGTCGTGAACTAGACGTTCGTTATGTATTGGAAGGTAGCGCGCAGCGCTTTTCCGACCGCATTCGCGTCAACGCCCATCTGATCGACGCGCGGGCCGACACACATCTATGGGCGCAGCGTTTTGACTGCGACGCCGACGCTCCGTCCGCCCTGCAAGACGAGATCAGGAAGCGCAGCACGGTTGCGCTCTATCAAGCGTTGATCGATGCAGAGGCCGCCCGGCCATCCGAGCGGCCCGTTACGCTCGACTATGTTGTTCGCGGGCGGGTCGCCAATTTGAGGGCGCTGGGGCGTGACTGTTATGCCGGGTCGATTTGTCTGTTCGAGCGTGCACTAGCGATCGATCCGCATTCGCCCGAGGCGCAGGCCTGGCTCGCGGAAACGCTCGCGTACCGTGCGTTCGAGGGAATAGCGGAAGCGGCGGCGGCCGACATCGCTCGCGCGAAAGGACTGGCGGCGCAGGCCCTAGCCGCGTCGCCGCGCAGCGCGTTTGCGCATGTTGCGCAGTGGCGCGTGCTGTGCGCACAAGCCGGTTCGAGGAGGCGATCTCCGAATGCGAGGCGGCGAATGCGATCAATCCCGGCTTGCCGCATCACTACGGCTATCTAGGTGCTTGCAGACTATGGACCGGCTCGATCAACGACGCGATCCCGCTTGCCGAACGCGCGATGGCCATCAGTCCGCGCGATCCCTACCGGGCCTATTGGTATTTCACCATCGGGCAGGTGCATCTACTCAATCGCGCACCAGCGAGGCGATCGTGTGGTTCGATAAAGTACATAGATTGATGCCCCATTTTCCTCTCGTTCACGCCTGGCTCGCCGCCGCTTGTGCCCAAAACGGCCAGATCGAGCGCGCTCGAGCCGAACTCGCCGAAGCGCGCGGTCTGAGCCGCGATGGCCGGTATTCGAACATC
>Ga0310912_10000690_pt1 | contig 17319 bp, 17 predicted proteins | sample GREbulkMGOX080_FD_203443 | JGI IMG/M metagenome (GOLD analysis project Ga0310912, IMG submission 203443) | Lab enrichment of tropical soil microbial communities from Luquillo Experimental Forest, Puerto Rico - GRE.bulkMG.OX080 | ecosystem: Environmental > Terrestrial > Soil > Tropical forest >...
GGCTCTCGGTACGACCTCGGAGGGTTCGAGCGGATAGCGGTGATCTCCATCGGCAAAGCCGGCCACCGTATGGCGGCAGCCTTGTCACAACTTCTTCCTGTTGAAATCAACGGGATTATTGCATGTTCGGTGCCGCCGAAGTCTGCTGTTGTGGGGTTTCGATATTTCTATGGCGGGCACCCGTTGCCGAATGAAGATTCTGTGCGCGCAGGCAAAGCCATCCTTGATCTCTTGCACGGCTTACCCGAGCGATCCCTGGTGTTATTTCTGATCAGCGGGGGCGCATCGGCGATCGCGGAAAAACCTAAAAACTCAGATCTGACATTGTCGGATATCGTCGAAATCAACCGGGTGTTCGTACACTCTGGCGCGCCGATTGCCGAGATCAATGCTGTTCGAAAACATTTTTCTGCGATCAAAGGCGGACGCATGGCAGAGGCGGCGTTCCCGGCGGCTCAGCTCTCATTGCTGGTGTCAGATGTTCCTGATCGGGCGCTTGACGCGCTGGCTTCGGGGCCGACCACGCCAGATAGCAGCACGGTCGCGGATTGTTACAGGATTGCACGAGACTACGATTTAATTGGCAGATTTCCGAAAAGAGTGCGGTTGATCTTTGAGGATGAAGAGCTATCTGAAACGCCAAAACCGAGCGATGCGGCATTTGCGAATAGTCGGTATGTGACCGTATTGTCGAACCGGTCAGCCGTTGAGGCTGCCATGAGTCGCGCTAAGAGCCTCGGTTTTACCGTGGAGACTGACGATTCTTGCGACGATTGGGACTATGCTCGAGCTGCCGACCATTTGCTTGAGCGGCTGAGGAGCTCGCGACAAAGGTCGTCACGAGTCTGTCTGGTCTCGGGCGGAGAGGTAACGGTCACGGTTGGCAACGAATCTGGCGTGGGAGGACGCAATCAACAGTTTGCGTTGTACTGCGCCGACAAGATCGCAGGCGAGTCGATCGCGGTTTTGAGCGCAGGAACCGACGGCATAGATGGCAACAGCCCTGCCGCAGGCGCCATGGTCGACGGCACGACGCGAGCGCGAGCAACTCAGCACGGCCTCGACATCGCATCAGCAATTTCGCAATTTGATGCGTTTCCGTTACTGGATGCGATCGGCGATGCGCTGGTCACCGGTCCTACCGGAAATAATGTGCGCGATCTTCGAATCCTGCTTGCCTATTGATTCGAATCACGCCCAACCTGCGCGCTGAGCCATTCCAGATAAGGAACACTGCCACCCTCGATCGCCAACTCGACTTGCTCAGGTAGTTCATAGGGATGAAGCTCGGCGAACGCAGTCGAGAGTGCCGACGCCTGCTCAGTCGTGGTTTTGATTAGCAGCAGATACTCCTGTTCGCTCTCAACTGCGCCTTTCCAGCGATAGATGGAGCGAATGGGACCAATAATGTTTATACAGGCAGCAAGACGACGTTCAACAAGTTCAGTGGCAATTTGCTCAGCCTTGTCCATCAGTCCAACCGTCGTTAATACAATGCGAGCGTCAGCCACAGCGGACCTCCGAGGTGAATCTCGTTTCGAATAGGACTCTAGCACTCGCAGCGTTGTGGCTTCATTCCCTAGAATGCTGTTGGTGAATTTGATTCCTCTTGGACTTTCGCCTGCCCTTCGCTTGACCGCGCTTTGAAACCGAAGTTCACTACCTATGTTGGCTTGCTAAAGGTTGCGTCGAGCTCTTGAGTAAAGCTTTAGGATCTCGACGCGAGCTGTGAGTTGTACGAACGTTTCGGCGTAGCGGCGAAGATGTCTAGTGTAGGCAAAGTCGGCAGCTGGTTCTATCACATGCGTCGCATTCTCGCGACGCTGTGCATCGGTGTGCTGGCGGCGCTGATTGCTTATAAAGTTGTCTTTGGAGCAAACGGTACGGTTGAATGGCGCTCCAAGCGCGCGGAGTATCAGAAAGTCCAGCATGAGATCGAGGTTGACAACCAAGTACATCAGGATCTTCAAACTCGCGTCAGGAAGCTGCAGAGCGACCGCGATACCATCATCAAAGAAGCACGCGAGAAACTTGGCTACGTAATGCCGGGTGAGGTCGTGTTGGTGCAGCCACAGCCTAAACCCGACGTTCGAACCAGTACTTCCGTCGCCGAAAAGCTGCCCGAACCCCATCCTAAGATTAAGTAGCTGTCGACTCTTCGTTCACAATTAGACCTCGTTCCCTCGTTATACTGGTGCGGCACAGATTGATGCCGAGCGATTGAGACTCGGCATACTTGCTGAGCTGATCAGCTGCTGGGAAGCGTCCACGCCATACGCGGACAGGAGAAATAACATGAAGAAGATTGCACTATCGATCGTCGGGTTCTTGTTGTGCAGCGGGTTCGCGTTGGCGAGCCCAAAAGACAATAGCTGGGATGGATGGATCAGCGATTCGAAATGCGCGGCAAAGGGCGCGAACGCTGCTCATGCAGCATGCGCCAAGAAGTGCATTGAAGGCGGCGAGAAGCCGGTACTAGTTACAGACAAAGAGCAAAAAGTGGTTCCGATTGACAACCCGTCGGCCATATCGGGGCACGAAGGCCAACACGTCAAGGTGACCGGAACGATGACCGACAGCGGATCGCTGCATGTCGAGAAAGTTTCCACTTTGTCAGGAAGCTAGAGCCCCGCGCGGATCTAAGGCTGATCGGTTTCGATGAGGGCAGCGGGCCACGACGTCCCGTTCAGCCTCAGTTTCTCCGCGTCGGGCACACGAATGCTTCGTTCCATATCCATTGAGGCTGCGGCCTGAAGGCGGTTCGGTTTGGCGAGGTCAGCTCGCAAATCACGCTTACGTGCCAGCCGGATCGACCAGCAGGCGTGCACGTTTCGATCACGACCAAATCTGGACACCGAACCGCAAATCGTGCGAACCTTGAGTGAATCCTTTCGGGCTGGAGGTACGTCGGGGCTCCAGTTTGGATCCGTTTTCATAACTGCATTTATTATTTCGCTAGCCGGAGGCTAGACTGACTGTGTATCCCCCTATCCTCCCCTAACGATCGAACGATTGGCGTGTCTCATCGTGCGGACCTAAGCCGATGGCCATGAGGAGAGCTAACGCTAATGGAGAACCCGGCCATGGCGGGTTTTTGGCTTTCGCCGCAGCAGAAGTGCGTGTGGTCACTGCAAAATAACGGCCGCGCGTATGGCTCAGCCTGCATGATTCTTTTCGAGGGCGTTGCATCACCGGACAGTCTGGCGGCGGCCATCGAGCATCTGGTTGCCCGGCACGAGATTTTACGAACTGTTTATGCTCGCCAACCGAAGGTCATTGCAGATTCTCTCTCGGGAACTCGAGCAACTGGACGGCAACAGCAAAGACGCTGCAACCATGGGTCGATGCTTACTGGCCGGAAAATTTCACGCCTCTGCGGTTCCGCGCCCCAATTGTGTTGTTCAAGCGCCCCAAGCAACTGTACTTTTACATCAACGATCCACTGTTGGGCTGGGGAGCGCGCACCGAAGGCAGCGTAGAGGTTCACGAAGTCGACACCAACCACCACGAGGTGTTGCGGGAGCCACATGTGCAGAAAATTAGTAAGATTCTTGTCACGCGGTTAGGCCGCACCTTGATTACGGAACCTGCGGCCCGCTATGTCGGCGCAAGTCGCTTCGGCTGCAGTTGTCACCTCGCATTAAACCTTGCATGACTGCTTCGTACCGGGTCGCAAAGCCACGGGTGCTCGAGCGACGCTTTGACGAGGTCGGTTCGACCAACCTGCCTTTGGCCTCGGACGAGATTCATATTTGGCAGCGGCAGCTGAGGTGTGACCGGCACGTCATTCAGACTCTGGAAGGACTGTTGCACTCCGACGAACTAGCTCGTGCTGCGCGATTTCGCTTTCCCTCGAATCGCGACGAATTTATTGTGTCGCGCGGCACGTTGCGGCGGCTGCTTGGAGGATATATGAGTTGCCCGCCTGAAGAGCTGCGCTTAACGTATTCGCAACATGGGCGGCCCCAGCTAGACGGTTTGCGACTTGGAGACCGCGTCGAGTTCAATGTTTCCCATAGCGGCGATGTTATCGTGCTGGCGTTCGCGCGTGCCCGCAGAATTGGAATCGATATCGAGCATGTGCGAACGGACTTTAGTACTGCTGAAATCGCCGAGCGCTTTTTCTCGCTGGCCGAACGCGAAGCATTGCGTAAGCTTCCGGTTGAACAGCGGCAGGCAGCATTTTTCACTTGTTGGACGCGCAAAGAGGCGTTCATTAAAGCATTGGGTGAGGGACTGTCCCATCCGCTGGACCAGTTTGATGTGTCGGTGATTCCAGGACAGCCCGCTGCGCTTCTGGCCACTCGTCCTGATGCCGAGGATGCCGCTCGCTGGTCCTTGTGGGACATCAGCGTACCGGCGGGATATGGGGGAGCGCTCGCCGCGGAAATTGATTCCGCCGAATAAAATCTACTGTGTCGGTTTTTCGCTGCCAGCTGACAGCGACACCGCTGCGGGAGTCGTTGCCTTCGCCTTTTTCGACTGCGACCGCTTGCGCCGCAGCTTTTCTGCTTCTTGCTGTTCGATCTCCTCAGGACTCAATATGGCCAGCGTGCTCAGCCGGGAATCAGGCTGTCGAACGATGCTTTGCAACAGGGTCGTGAAGTGGCGCAACATTTGTTGAAATGTTCTTGGCTCGAGCAGTTCCGTGCTCTAGACCCAGTAGCCGATCAGACCGCCCGGCCTCTCCGACATAAACACCGCCATGTCGAACTTTGAAGTTGTGACCGGCACTTCGAACGGCTCGACCTGGAGTCCGGCGAGCTCCGCTTGGTAAGCGGAGCGTTTTGCATCACGAATAGTACCTGTACGATCGGATTGTGCGTCGTGGTGCGCTCTGGCTGGATCTCTGGTACCCCTTTAGGAAAAGGCACTTCCTGGTGAGCCTACGCTTCCAGCAGCCGCTCACGAACCCGGCGAAGTAGTTCGCGGAACGTCGGATTACCGGAAAGATCAGTTCGCACAGCCAACAAATTGATGAAAAATCCGATCATGCGCTCGGTTTCTGGCATGGTCCGATTGGCCAGATCGGTGCCGACCACAATCTGTTCTTCGCCCGAGTACTTCGAAAGCATCGCCTGGAAGGCTGCGATCAGGGTCATGAACAAAGTTCCGCCTTCCCGGAGGTCTTTAATTGCTTTCACAGTCTCGGCCTGGATGTGCAGCGTCTCGTACGCACCCGCGAAGGTGCGGACCTGGGGTCGCGGATTTTTCCTGAATCATCTTTCCGGATGTGCCGGGTTCGTACACGCAGAATGGTTCTTCGGCAAGGAAGTCTCCGGTGGCGGCGAAGGCGCGGGCGCGACATCCCATGCAGACATGACGAAATTCACAACAGCCGCACTTCCCTTTCAAGTTGTCGTCGTCGCGGAGACCGTTGAAGACTACGGAGTTGGTCCAGATGTCGGCGAAACTTTGCTTGCGCAGGTCACCGGCGAGAGCGGGCAGATAGCCGCAGGGGAACACTTCGCCTTCGTGCGAGATGAAGCAGACACCGGTGCCGGCGAGGCAGCCTTTGGTCATGGCGTTCATGTCGCTCGGGTGTCCGCCGGGATGGCCCCTGTGGCCAACAGGAGGTCCGCCGCCCGGCTTGAGGGAAATTGCAGTTGAGCCAGGCATGGTCATCTCGGTCGGCGCGATGTGGTCGGGAGGATGATGCGCAACCGGCGCCGCGGGGACAGCTCTGCCGGCGCGGCGATCGGCAGCGCGACGCTGACGGGCAACCCGGAAGTAATGCGGTGCACAGGTGGCCTTAAGTTCGATGTCTCCGGTGAGCGATTGATCGTAGAACCAGTTCAACATTCGCTCGTACTCGGCGGGAGGGACCATTTGCTCTTCGGCGATGTCGACCCCGCAGCCGACCGGAACGAGCAGGAAGGTGTGGAGCGCGTCGGCTCCGAGACGTCGTGCAAGCTCGAGTACGGACGGCAGCTGATGCGCGTTGTGGCGGGCGATGGTGGTATTGATTTGCACGGATACGCCTACGTCTTGAAGATTGCGTAAGCCGTAGACGGCGGCGTCGAAGGCTCCGGGAATGCCGCGGAATGAATCGTGTGTGGCAGCATCGGAACCGTCGAGCGAAATCGAAACGCGCTTGATGCCGGAGTGCTTGATCTTTTCGGCGACGTCTTTGGTAACCAGAGTGCCGTTGGTGGCGAGGGCAACTCGCAAGCCCAAGCTGTTGCCATATTCGGCGAGTTGGAAGATGTCGGCGCGGTAAAGCGGTTCACCGCCACTGAGGACGAGAATCGGATTCCCGAAGGCGGCGATCTGTTTGATGATATCGAGCGCTTTGCTGGTGGGCAGGTCGTCGGGCGACATCAGCTCGGTGGCGGTGGCGCGACAGTGGATGCAGCGCAGATTACAGCCCTTGGTAACTTCCCAGAAAATCAGGCGCGGTTTGAATTCTTTAGCCTCCCCGGTTGGTGAATTGCCATTGGCTTCAGCCATGTTAGCTCTCCTCAGTGTTTCTGCCATCCCGGCTCGTTTCTACTGGGTCAACGATAGGATTTTGAGGCCGGGCGGACAGTGTGTCTTGTCACTGGGGCGAGTGACGCGCGTCACTTTGGGAGGTCTGGCCGCAGGTTGGAGTTGGCCGCCGCCACGTGGCCAGGAAAGGAAGGGGGGGCGCCGGGTAGGCTCCGGCGCGGAATCGGTCACCTCTTTTTGCGCTCCGCGTCTCCGTGGTTGATTGGTTCTTGCTACGGACCCACGCCCCCGGTGTGGCAGTCGGCGCAGTTCACATCCGTAAGGTCTCCGATATCGACCGGATGTTTGAACGATTGCGGCTGCATTTGCGCGATATGCGAGGAACCCTCTTCCTGATCGAGCAAGGTATGACACGAATTGCAGTCCTTGCTGATCACGCGTCCGTCTTTGCTGACGTGGTTGCCGTCGTGGCAGCGGAAGCACCCCGGAAAGTACATGTGTCCGATGTTGTTGGGATGCGTTTTCCAGTTGACTTTCATCCTGGGGAAGAAAGTCGTGCCGTAGATGCGCTGAACTTCGGCGATGGAGTCCTTGATGCTGTCAGCTCTCGCAGCAGCGATCTGCGGATACTTATCGGAGTAGAACTTCGAGAGCTTGTCAGAGATCGCCTGCTTGGCTTCGTCCTGGGTCTTGTAGTCGGCGGTGAGCGCTTCCACGCTCTGCGCCTTGATGAACGGCAGGGTGGGATCGATGCTTGCTGCCACCATGCTGCGATCGACGGAGAGATCAGGTGCGGTGTAAATGTGGGTGGGCCGGTTGTGGCAGTCGATGCAATCCATCTGGCGCTTGGTGGCTTTGTCTATCTGGTCCTGGCTGGGAGGATCGTTCTTGGTGAAAAAGTCGGTGATGTTGCCTTTACTGTCCTCCAGCCGTACCCAGGGAATGACCTGGCGCTGCTCGTCGGAAGCGAAATAGGAGATCTTGTTGGCAATGTTCATGTGCCAGTGAATTCCGCCCGTTCCCTGCCCCAGACTGGGATCGCCTCCGCCGGTCTTGATAAGCAGCCGCAGCACGCGCGGAGTATTCTGCTCATCGCTACCGTAATGCGAGAAGGTCTTGAGCTGAGCGCCCCAAAACTTCTTGGGCCAGTGGCACTGTTCGCAGGTGTCGGCCGCCGGGCGCAGGTTATGGACAGGCGTCGGGATCGGTCGCGGATAGGTTCCCATTGCGGTGTAATACACCTGGCGAATGCCTGAAAGTTTCGACTTGACGTACCACCCCGCCCCCGATCCCACATGGCAATCGACGCAGGCAACACGCGCATGGGGTGATGCCTGATACGCAACAAACTCGGGATGCATCACCGAGTGGCAGAGCTCTCCGCAGAATTGCAACGAATCGGTAAACTCGTAGGCTTTGTAGCTGCCGACCGCGCTCATCAGCGCAAAGATCACGATGAAACTAAGCACGAAGGCAACCGTGCTGCGCTGGGCCGGATTATTCAGGTCGAGCTCACCGTATTTGCTGACATCACCTACTAAGTGATGACATCGCCTGCGCTCAACAGCGATCCCGATTGGAATCATCAACAGGCCCAGAACCAGAAAGGCAGGCGCCACCATGTACGCGAGGATTCCGACGTACGGACTTGCAACCTGGCTGAACGCGTCGAGAAAGAACAGGAAGAGTATGTTGAGGAAGGCGACGACCGCCAAAGCCATGCCCGCCAGGCTGATGGGATTCCTGTAGAGCTTGGGGCCACCTGAACTGTTGGAGTCTTGATTCACGTTATGCGTGTCCGCAGCCATGCGACAACCTCAAAGGAGGGGATCGTGAAATGAACGACCCGAAATTATCACAACAGAGCCCTGGTGCCCACTTACTCGTACAGCTTTGGTTGTAGGTTTATGGCCAGAGGTCAACTGATGCGTAGCACCCGGCTCCGCACCGGATTTTTACTTGGCAGCTCCTGCCGGCTGCTCATCTTCTTCCTTCTCAGCGTCGGACTCTGATCCGCTAGCCCGGGTAATTGCCAGCCTATCGAGTGGATGTTCATGCTCGTAGTGCTCGATCGACATACGGCCGTCGAACCAGGCCCAGTTCATGGGGTACGCATCGGGATCGAAGATCACCGCGTAAATATGCCACACGATGATGGCCAGTGTCGCCAGGACTGCCTCGTACCAGTGAATCGTAATCGCCACATCCACCCACCATCCAGGTACCCGCTGGCCGACGAAGCGTTTGAACCATGCCATCAAGCCAGTCGCGCCCATGACGAACATGCCCCACACCAGCGCCCAGTACTCGGCCTTCTCGGCATAGGAGAAGCGGCGGAACATTGGCCTGTCGTCGCGGAAGCCAAGGTAGTAGAGCATGGCTTCGCGGATGTCGGTAACGTCTTTCCAGTCAGGCAACATGTCTTTGATGAGCTGGCGCCCGTCAGGAGTCGTGATGATGTATCCGACATGGAGCATGCTGACGGCGATGAGCACTACCCCGGCACTGCGGTGGATCAGGCTGCGGACGTGCTCGTTGATGAACACGAACGCCAGCCAGGATGACGGGTAGCGCAGCGCAAAGCCGGTGAGCACAAGCGTAAAGAAGCTGATCAGAAGCGTCAGGTGCTGGGCACGTTGCGCCAGCGTCATACGGAACACGATCCGCGGCTGCGCGATGCGATGCAGCAGAAGCTTCTTTCGAAACACGAGAACGTTATGCAGCACCATACCGCCGATGACCAAGACGATCAGCCAGATATAGAACTTGCTGATGAGATTGAGGACTTTCGTACCGACGTCGGCCTTTTGTGTACCGTCGAGATGGACCTTGCTGGTGATGAATTTCTCGTTTGCGCCCGGGTGACACTGCCCGCAAGTCTTCGCGAGGTTGGCGTGATTGATGGTCGATCTTGGGTCACTCGACGGCAAGATGTTGTGCACCCCGTGGCAGCTAGCGCAGTTTGCGACCGTCGCAGAACCGACTTTCGAGGCCATCCCGTGATAACTCGCCAGGTAGGTTGAGACTCGATTTCCGGGCACTCCAAACTCGGATGACAACTTTACGCTTGCGTGGCAGGACGCACACGTATTCCCAACGTTGGCTGCCGCTACGGCGGAGTTGGGATCATTCGGAGCTTTGATCGTATGGATTCCGTGGCAGTCCGTGCACACGGGAGCATGCCAATTTCCGCGGGTTAACGCTTCGCCGTGAATGCTCTGCACGAATGCCATTTGCACATCGGCGTGGCACTTGCCGCAGGTCGTCGGCACGTTGAACTTTGCGATCGGGGACTTGGGATCAGTACCGGTCAGGATGTCGTGCGCACCGTGACAATCGGTACAAACTGCGGCGTACTCGGAGCCGCCGTTGACTGCCTTGCCGTGAACGCTCTGCTCGTAGGAGTTGAAGGGAGCTGAACTGACGCCGCTACCTGCCATGACCATTTGCTTGCCGTGGCAGGCTCCACATGTGGCGGGAATGTTGGTGTGGGCGACTTTCGACTTAGGATCACTTGCCGGCAGGATTTCATGCCCGTTGCCGTGGCAGTCCTGGCAATTGGCAACGTTCGTATTTCCTGCCGCGGCGGCCTTCGCGTGAATGCCGTGTTTGTAAGCCGTCTGCTGATCAGCATGGCAGGTGGCGCAGACGGGCTTGGCCGGTGTGGGATCATGAGGAAATGCCTTGATGTCGGTATGGCAGTCGGTGCATCCGAACGAGCTGTGAATGGACGCCTTGAACTTCGCATCGTCCACATGCAGGCTGACCTGCTTCCCGTTCTCGTCCTTAGCCAGTGTTGGGTCGCTGTGACAGGCCAGACAATCTTCGTTGCTCATCTTCGCGGCCCTGGCCGACGCTTTCGGCGCCGCCATTGCCATCGCCGTGAGCAACGAAGCAAGTACCACGATCCAACCGCTACGCTTCACGGTATTCCTTTCGCTTCTGGCCAACCAAGCGAGTCGTGGCCTCGTTTCTCGAACGTTCTTACTTAAGGGTCTTGACGTACTTCACAACTGCGCTGATTTCGTCGTCACTGAGCTTGTCCTTGTAGCCCGGCATCTTGCCCTTGCCATTAGTCACCAAGGCGGTCAAGTCAGCGTCGGACATCTTCTGTACCTCAGGACTGCTGAGGGATTTCAGTCCCATGTTCTTTCCCATTCCGGTGCTGCGCTGCCATCGGGACCGTGGCACATGGCGCACTTCGCTTTGAACACCGCCGCGCCGTCCGCCGCCGCAAACGCAGAGCTCGCCAGCGCCAGATTCGCAACCAGAACCAAACATTTGATTTTCATGGTCTTGCACTTTCTCCGTAAGATTTGGGCATCGCCACGCGGGCGTCTTCGTCCAGCCTGGATATCGCCCCTACAGCCATCGACAGACCAACAACGGGCGACTTTTTACCATTGCAGCTCCCATGCCGACGCAGCAGTGAGTGGGCTCACGCCAGGATGTGACTGGGGTCACATGGAACAGAGTTGGATCACAGTGGCGCGTGACTTTCGTCACAATGTGACGGCCCCTTGAGTGATAGTTTCGAAAATCTGAATTAATGCGGTGGCAAGCCTGAACGAAGCCGGCTGTCGTTGGTCGCGGAAATTCTTTATCGAGAGACGTCGAACGAATATTCGAACCGAAGGAACTTTGGAGGTTCGCCTGATTTAAATACCGCATCGACACAAAAGTTATGTAAATCGGTGTACTATCTCGTAGATCGGAGTCCCGACAAGCAACTTTTGAACTTGCGCTTTAGCGAAGTAACGTAGCGTCACTTCGACTCGGGGGGCAACATGAGTCTTATGAAGGGGACCAGGCTCTGGATTGTGGTACTGCTGGCTGTCTTCTCGTGTGCGCCAGCGTGGGGATCGCAGCCAGGGCAGGCGAGCAGCACACCGCCGCAGGCGTCGGCCGCACTTCCGGGCCAGGCACCTAGCCAATACGCCGAGACGGACGTCTGTAAAACCTGCCACGAGGAGATCTGGGAAAAGCACTTTGCCGCCACGCCCCACTCCGCCCTGTTGAAGGGCGATCAGCATGGATGCCAGGCTTGTCACGGTCCGGCGCAAGCACACGTTGAGGGCGGCGGCGATGTAACCAAGATCATTCGCTTCGAGGATTTAAGTCCTGCGCAAACGGCCGCCATCTGCACTAAGTGCCACCAGTCCAGCTTGGAAACCCAGAACTTCGCCAAGTCGGAGCACATGGCGAACGGCGTGAGCTGCACGACCTGCCATAGCCCGCACAAATCTACCGATGTGAATTTCATGCTGGTCAAATCCCAGAAGGATCTGTGCTTCGGCTGTCATGCCGCGCAAAAGGCCGAGTTCAACCGACCCTACCGGCATCGGGTCGAGGTGGGACTCATCCAATGCAGCGACTGCCACAATCCGCACGGCACGGAGACCGGGCATCAGGTTCGCACTGCCGCCGGACAATTCGCTGTCTGCACCAAGTGCCACACCGACACGATGGGGCCCTTCGTCTTTGAGCATGCGCCGGTAAAGACCGATGAGGCGTGCCTGTCGTGCCACACGCCTCATGGTTCGACGAATCCGCGGTTGTTGCAGGTGAACAACATCAACTTCCTGTGTCTCCGCTGCCATACGCCGAACATGAACGGCGCGGCGGGTGAGCCGCAGGGCCCGGCGCACAATCAATCCGCCAAGTATCAAGCGTGCACCATGTGCCACACGCAAATTCACGGATCCAACTTCAGTCCGGTGTTCTTCCGGTAAGCGAGGCGTGACATGAATAGACGAACAAATGGCGCGCGTCTTTTGAGACTTGGTGTAACGGGATTTGCTCTGTTGGTGGCAAGTGCTTCGTGGGCGCAGAACCCGCCTGCTTCGACGTCACCAGCCGACCAGCCCCCTACTACTCCTGACGAAGGCAAGGACATCGGCGGGTATCACGTAACCCAGTCGATCGAGCTGGGCGGACGTATCTCCGAAGTCAACGGTAGTCAAGCCATGTACGACACGCTGGTGAACTACCAGACGGGCGCGCGCATACTCGAGCAATCGCTCACAATGCAGTCGCTATCGCACCAGGACATTTTCGACACTCTGACTGTGAGCAGTTTCGGATGGGGTGGCGATCCTGAGCAGGCAGCCCGCATGCGCGTCGCGAAGTACGGTTGGTATAACTTCAGCGCCAGCTACCAGCACATGCAGAATTATTTCGACTATGACCTTCTGGCGAACCCGCTAAATCCCTCAGCGGGAGCGAACCCTTACATTCCGATTCTGACCTCGCCGCACAGCTACTACAACCGGCAGAATCTGTACAACTACGATCTGGTGATCTTGCCGATGCACCGCATCTCGTTCCGAGTGGATTACAACCGCAATCGCATCTCCGGGCCGTCATTCAGCAGCGTTCACCAGGGCACGGAATCGCTCAACAACGAGAACTGGGACAGTACGCTCAACGGCTATCGCTTTGGCGCCGATTTTCGCGTCAACAAAAAGACCACGCTGAGTTACACGCAATCGCTGCAGTATTACGACGGCGGCCAGACCTACTCGCTGAACACATTTAATTCATGGCCGCTGGCGAACGGCCAGACTGTCACATTTGGACTGCCATGGTTTAACAGCGGCAGCCCCTGCAGCACTCCACAAACGAATGGAATCGCCAATCCTACCTGTAATGGCTTCTTCAACTACGGCCTGTTTCAGCACATCAACACGTCGATTCCAACCGAGCAGCTCAATCTGAAGTCGTCGTCGCTGAGGTGGCTCGACTTTAACGGGCAATATCAATACAGCCACGCGAGTTCGAGCACGCCGTTGTACGAAACCTTCTACGGCCTGAGCAGCAGAACCAATAATCTCGGGTACACGACGCCCAGCAGTTCGTCGAATTCACGGTGGAACTCGTCCTCAGCTGACGTGTCGGGCACCATTCATATCAACGAGAATACGCGCCTCGTCGAGACGTTTCGCTTCCGCAATTTCAGCGTGGCCGGAACCTTCTTCGACCAGGAGTTCGCTTATTTCAACGCGGCCAGTTTGGGCGCGGGATCGCTGCTCAATCCGATTGCGACGTTCCCGCCGACGATTCTGACGCACTCTTCCAGTTCTCCTGCCGACGTGACGAACGAAGTTAACGTCAACATGATCGGGCAGAAAAGCTACTCAAACGATCTGCAACTGCAATACGACGTGACGCCACACTTTGGTGTGCGTGCCGGTTTCGTGTGGAACCAACTCACGATACAACCCGGCAACAGCTATTCGGCGGCCCTCGGCGATGTCTATTATCCGAATACTCCCAATCGAGGCAATTGTTCCGGAGTACCGCTAAATCCCGATGGCAGTTGCACCTTTGTCGGGGTCATTGCGCCCTTCGGAAATCCGACAACAGAGATCAATCGCTACGCCGCGGTGTTCGGCGGATGGTATCGCAATAGTAAAGGCGTACACGCGAACTTTAATGCACAGTTCGGCAGTGCCGATAACTGGATCTATCGCACCGATCCCACGACCTTTTTCAATTTCACTGGAAATGTCTCCTATGCTCCGCAGCCGTGGCTGATGCTGGGCGGAAACTTCATTTTCCAGCAGGGTAAAAATAATGCCGCCGACATCAACTACAACCAGCACAATTACGTCGCCATGGTGAATGCCACGATCACACCGAACAAACATTGGGGACTGGATCTGGCGTACAACTTCGACGCGATTCAGCAGAACATCATTCTCTGCTTCGAGGGAAGCGTAGTTCCACCCGGCTCCATACCTTGCGTCGGCGACACGAGCCTGATGCAAACCTACGCCCTGTATCAGACCCACACGCAGTACGGATACTTCGCACTCACTCTCACGCCGGTGCAGCGCGTCACGGTGCGCCTGGGATATAACATCGTCGACAACCAGGGTAATACGACCTCATTCAACACGCTGCTGCCGCTGGGCCCGCTGGCTTCTACGTATCAGACACCGTTAGCTGCGGTGGACGTACTGGTGCACAAGAATGTGACCTTTAAGGCTGGGTGGAATTACTACCAATACGCCGAAGATTCGTTCGTCGGCCCGACGGCTCCTCGGTATTTTCACGCCAACAACACGACGCTTGCGTTGCGATACGCGTTCTGACGTTGAAGATTGCGACGACGCAACTCTTCTCCAAGATCAACAAAGCCCGCGACCACTCGCGGGCTGAGGAGACGAGGCAACGAATTCACACCATCAAGCAGTGCGGACGTACGATCGTGCGCGGCCGGCGGCTTCGCACCAGACCGATGCTCCGGACGCGCTCGTAGGCACTATGCAGATCCTGGCTCAACATCCGAACCACCTGCATACAGACTTGAGGATGCTCGCGCAAAAATTTCATCAGCTCTTTTCGGCGAATAAAGACAATCTGGGATGCGTCGAGTAACTCCGCCGTGATTTCGTACGGCGTGTTCGACAGCACAGCGTCCAATCCCAACACTTCGCCAGGGCCAGCCACCCGAAGAGTCAGGCGCTTTCCCAATTCCGAACAGATCGAGAGCTTGGCGCGGCCGTCACACAGCAAGTAAATGCCGCGGACGGGTTTTCCTTTCTTAAATAGAATCGTGCTCCGAGGATAGGTGCCTACCGACTTGATCTCGTCGAAGGCCTTCAGCGAATCCAGCGGCATATCGCAGAAGATCCGGTCGGGACGAAAGTCGCAGGTCAGGCAACTCTGCTGAATCGCACTTTCCACCATGCTTTGGTAATACGTCTCCTGCTTGCCTGACGCAGTGATAACAGTCACCGTTTTTCGTGACCGTGTTCACATCGGCTGGCCCGCGCGATGCACGTACACCGCGGTTTTAGAGGCTAAGATCACGCCTTCTCTGCTGCGTAGTGACAAGCGTCACGCGCTCACGTAACAAGTGCCGCTCTATTGCGTCATCGCCATCGCCTTCAGCGCGGCCTTGTTACGGATCAGCAAGCTCGAGCCCTTGGTTTGTACGATCTGCCGCTTCTTGAGATCGGCAAATAACCTCGTTACGGTCTCGCGCGAAGTTCCGATCATCTGTGCAATCTCTTCGTGCGTAAGCGCGAGCTTCACACGCGGTTCTACCTTTGCAGCTTCACCATTGCGAGCGCTCCACTCCAGCAGAAGCTTCGCCAGCTTTTCGGCTGCGGAATGCGACAAGCCTAGCGAACGGATCTCACGGCAGGCACTGTTGTATTTTTCGCTGAGCTGCTCTGCGACTCGCAAACAAGCATCGGCGTTCTCCCGCAGGAAGCGTAGAAAATCGACGCGCTTGACGAAGTTCACTTGACACGGATCAACGGTCTCGGCCGTCAGTTCGTACGGTTTGCCGCTTACCGAAGCGCTCAGTCCCAGCACTTCACCGGGCTCGGTGATTTTCAGAATCAGCGTCTTGCCATCGGTCGAGCAGATCGAGAGCTTGACCCGTCCTTTGCACAGCACAAATATGCCGCGTGGCGATTGACCTTCTACAAAGAGCACAGCGCCTTTCGGGTAAGCAGTTGCGTATTTGATGATCTCGAAGGATTGCAGGGCGGCATCAGGAAGATCGCAGAAGATATGTTCGGCCCGCATTTTGCACGTCAGGCAATTCTCGATGATGTCCAGCCCGTAAGGTGAAAGCACGGCGTCCTCCTGATCTGGTTGGGAATTCTCCCGGCATGGCCCTGACGCGCAACCTGCGCATCCGGGAGTGGTCCGATTCGCTTGGTTTTCGGAACCGCACGGCTCGCGGCGCGAGCCGTCACATCACCTCGTGACTTCCTGTGTGACTTGAACAATCAACCGTCATCTCATGGCTTCGGTTCCGATTGCACACATGCGGATTGCTCCACTCCACTCCAGATACTCCTTAGGAGACTGCGGGTAGCGCACAACCAACAAGTGCAAGGATCACAAACCGATGTGATGGGGTACCGGAAAAGGCACCTGAGCGCCACGACACCAACCCACCTATCTCAATGTAGCTATGGCAGTTAACGCAATATTACGGCAAAGTTTGCCGATTCTGACCGTGGGTTGCGAATCACGTCAACATCGTGATCCATGCCATCTCAGGAGGCGCATTTGGAAATTTCTTGACCACGTCATCGGCGCGCTGATCGTCTCTTTGGTTGGAAGTCGTCTTGCGACTTATCGACGATGCGTTAGTGGCGCCTTTTGAGTACCTATGGGGGGCTTGGCTTTGAGAGGGACTGACCGCTCCAGGTGTGACCTATGCGTGGCCGTGTCCTGTTACTTCCGGTGCTCGAGTGCGTTCGTATCGCCGGCGAAGGCTCTCGAACTGACGGCCCCTGTGGATGCCGGTCTTATGCAAGGCGTACCTCGCAAGGAGCGAGAGAATTTGCAAGCCATAGATCGAACTCGAGACAAAGCTGATTTGCGAAGCTTCGGGAAAGTAACGTGTAGGGACGGCAATCTCTTCGATGGTGAATCCGGCGGCTACCGCTTGGGCAATAATCTCCTGATCAAAAATGAATTTGTCGGAGTTCATGCTGAGGTTGACGGTCTCGAGCAGGCTGCGATCGAAGGCGCGATATCCAGTGTGGTACTCGGAATGGTGCAGGCCAAACGTCTTGTTCTCCAGCCAGGTGAGAAGACGATTTGCTAGATACTTCCACCACGGCATCCCTTCCTGCAACGCTGATCCGCCCTTGAGCCGGGAGCCCAGAACCAGTTGCGCTTTACCTTCGACAATCGGCTGAATCATCTGGGGCAGCAATTTGGGATCGTACTGATAGTCAGGGTGCACCATCACGACGATGTCGGCGCCTGCTTTCAGCGCCTCGGCATAGCAAGTCTTCTGATTTGCCCCGTAGCCGTAGTTCCGATCGTGCACGAAGACTTCCAGCTTCAGTTCGCGAGCGATCGCAATCGTGTCGTCGGTTGAGCCGTCATCCACCAGGATTACCAAGTGGACCT
>Ga0310912_10000691_pt1 | contig 17290 bp, 18 predicted proteins | sample GREbulkMGOX080_FD_203443 | JGI IMG/M metagenome (GOLD analysis project Ga0310912, IMG submission 203443) | Lab enrichment of tropical soil microbial communities from Luquillo Experimental Forest, Puerto Rico - GRE.bulkMG.OX080 | ecosystem: Environmental > Terrestrial > Soil > Tropical forest >...
CAGACTGTGCCCTCAACCTTTGGCAGTTGGCTTCGGGGCTAACTGCTGCGCTGCGGGGTTTCAGCCCGGGCTGAGGGCTGATTTAGCGCGATTCCCCTAGGACAACTGGAGCGATCTTCTTTACGCCCCGCTGCGGACGGACTTCCTTGTGAGCCCCGGCTGTCCCAGGTCGGGGGTGCTCTTAACGATGGCCGGCACTGCTGCAACAAATCGGAAAACGAAAATACCCCAGCACCCCCGCGAGTTTTTAGCTCCTACATAATTTTCGCAAGGGTTATTAGAGATCAGGGGGTAGGGTCGGTCCATCCGGTAGGGGGAGGTCCATCCCAGGCCCACGCGGGCCCTCTGCCCTGGTGCCGCCTTTCCGGCGCGCCGGCAGCGAACCGACAGCGATCTGAAGCGCGCGGCGAAACGCTCGAACCAAGAATAGCCGGCGGAGCAACGCCGATCACATCAGAACAGCTGACAGCTCCGAGGGGGTGTGTCCACGAGCCCATTAAAAGGCTCAGGAGTGTGGTGTGCGCCCCCCCTCCAGCGGCGCAGAAACACTTGCCGGCGGCCTTCTACAAGGTGGCGCAGGCCATTCTAGCCGCGATGACACATGAGAAACATTGCGCTCCGCCGCGGGCGAATCGGGTAGCTTCGAGCCCGCACCAAGGTTCTCCCAAACTTCTCGCCCCGGTTCGCCGCCGGGGCCTCTTTTTTAGACGACCCTCGACGCCTGTCCCAAGATGAACTATTTACGAGACAGTCTCGCTACAGGAGCATTGAAAATCATGAGAAAATCACGCCTCGCATTGGTGCCGCCAACCACCGATTATGGGACAGTAGGCCGCAATCCGCCGCCGCGCCGGCGCAATTCGGACGTCCGCGCCCGCGAATACCTCACCGACGCCGAGATCAACCGCCTAATCGTCGCCGCCAGCCGCAACCGCCATGGCCACCGCGACGCCACCATGATCCTGATCGCCTATCGGCATGGCCTGCGGGTAAGCGAGCTTGTGGCCTTGCGTTGGGATGCGATCGACTTCAGTCACGGTCGACTGCACGTCAATCGAGCCAAGAATGGTTCTCCGGCTGTCCATCCCATTTCCGGCCGTGAGCTGCGAGCCTTGCGCCAACTCAAGCGCGAGCAAGAACCTGTTTCGCCGTTCATATTCACCTCGGAACGGGGAGCGCCATTCACCCCCGCGGGCTTCCGTAAGTTGGTTGCTCGGCTGGGAGTCGCTGCCAAGTTCAAGTTCCCGGTACACCCTCATATGTTGCGGCACGCCTGCGGGTATCAGTTGGCCAACCAGGGCGTCGACACCCGCTCCCTGCAGGCCTATCTCGGGCACAAAAACATCCAGCACACGGTGCGCTACACCGAGATGTCGTCGACGCGCTTCAAAAACTTCTGGAAGGACTGAGCCGGCAACCGAAAGCCCGTCGGCACCAAGGCCCGTGGCGTCAAATTTTGGACGTTCTAACCACCCACCAACGTCAGGAAGCTCTCCAGCGGCTCGCGGAAGGCGCTGTATCGGATGCGCTCGTTTGTTTCATTCTGATCGGTCTGTTCGCACTTCTTTGCGCCGGCACCCCGCCACCGCGATGAGTTTTTAAAGAGCACTGCAAAGACCGACGCGGGTTGATGCTCACGCGAAAACGATTTCAAGATCGATCGTATCGTCGTTCTCGCCGAGAACGTTGGCCTCCTGAATCGATTCAGGCATTTCCCATCGAGTCTTGGCGGCCGTGGAAATCCTCACTTTCAGCGACTTGGCTTTTTCCTCGCCAGCAGCCGCGATGAGTTCAGCGAGAACCTTCAACTGATCCACGACGGTCGGCCTTCCCGGGAATAAATGCCTGAACGCTTCCCGAGCAAGGTAAGGGACCCCGCCGACAACAACGATCCACATAAGATCGGTCGGCGTGAACCTCGTGCGGAGTACCTTGGATGGCTGCATTGTCGTCAGATCAATGAGATCGTCGATCATTGTGCTTGGATGTCCAATCAGGCCGATTCCCGTCGGCCGGATTCTAGTGTTTTTAGCAAATGTTCACCCAATTTGGTCATCGCACCCCTTCAATCCAAGAAGTGAGTCGCCGCTTAAAACCAGCTCGCACGCGCTCGGGAGCAACGCCGGGACAAAGAGCAAGAACCTCCGCAAACGAAACATCAATGCCCGCATCCATATTGGTGCGCAGATAGCACCAAGCAGCTTCGATAACAGCCTCTGTGTGCTGCTTACCATTCACGACGTAAGTTGCTGCGGCAGCAGCTCGACTCTCCAAACTTTTAGAGAATGCCAACTCGACCGCAGCAACAAAGCGATGATCCATCTCCTCGGGCTGAGCGCGGGTCCAAAGACCGCATTGGCCGTCAAGATCAAGGATGGGGGGCACGAAAAGCATGCGCGAAAGACCCGATAGGCCAGACCACACCGTCTATGCTACATTTGAAAACAGCACATGCAACGAGCTGCGAGACACACAGCATGTCAAACACCGTGCTCAATCCAACCCCGAATGCCACGGTTGTACTCCGAGGCATCTCTATCCCACTCAGTAGTGATGTTGGAGGAGCGTTCCTTTCTGATTGTGCCCGCAATCGCGAACGGATCTTCAGCGACGAGCAAATCTGCGAGAAATACGGCATCGAGCCTAACTCCTGGGCAGAAATCATCCAAAACAAAGCAGTTCGCCTCGCTGTAAACGCCGAACACGAACGACGCATCCGCAATGGCGATGCAGCTCGCGAATCTGCCGCGAAACTGTTCGCAGAAGCACCCACAGTCCTCGGCAAGATCCTGAACGACGAACGTTCGTCGCCACGGCACAGAATCGAAGCCGCAAAGGAGCTCCGAGCAACAGCAAACACCGGAGCCGAAAAAACCGGCGATGCCGCCGACAGGGTTGTCATCACCATCAACCTCGGCGGCGATCAAAAATTGGTTTTTGATAAGCAAATCGCGCCGCTGCCGCCCAACGAAGCAAGGGAGAGCTTCGATGCCGAGTAAACCAACCTACTCATTCGCGGACGAGCCAGCACCAATCAAGAAAGCACAGGAGCCCGCGCCGGCACAGAAGTTGCTCGACTGGTTGCAGCGGTGGCGCAAGCCGACCGTCAGAATGAACGAATTCCTCGTTTACGGTCCCCGCCCCACTATGCGCAAACGAGAAAGCGCAATCGGCCCAATCGAAACTCTGGTCCGACACGGCTGGCTCCGCCCCCTCAAAACACGCCGATCCAACATGCTCGAATGGCAAATCATTCGACAGCCTATTGTTCATCCAATTATAGAATCATAGCCGCCGAAAAATATTCCTGATGGAACTCTGATTTTGACCGGTTTTGAGATCCCCGAAGGATTATTTTTAGCTAGTAGGTCTTACCGCCAGGTGCGTGCGTATTTCCATATATATCACCTCCTTTCTTCATGATACTTTGGCTTTACCCGCCAAACCCGTATGTTCTTAGGTTTTTGCTCCTCCTTCGGTTGTACCTGCTCACGAACCACAGGTTTTTTCTGTGTCCGTGCCTCCGCAAATCGTGCTGGTGACTGACATGACACCAGCATTAGAGCGATTCCCAAGCTAATCATCAACCTCATCGGCAAGCACTCATCCACACTGTTCTCGGATTGCAATTACGTGTGCTGCGGTACCAACGACCACGAGACTCTAATCTATCATGCCATGATCTAAAGCCTTGCAGTTCTTGCTTTCCCATATTGAATGACCTGCGACAGAACATTTCACAATGGAATACTGCCGTTTGCAACCTCCGAACGGGAAGTTAGCGAGTCAGAGGGGCCGCACGTATAGCTCATGGCGTACCAGGTAATCGGACTTGAAAGCAAAAATGCTGCTGAGACCGGTGCTGATTTGCTGCACCGCGTTATGTCCGCTTAACTGGAACGATAGTCATCCAGCGCCGGCGGTTCTCGCGCTCGAAAGCGACGTTGATCCCGGTCTTGCGCAGCGGCGGGGCGAGCCGACGCAGGGTTTTCGCCAGGACAGGAGGGCTCTTCGGCCAGCCTTTCGCCTTCTGTTGGGTTTCGGATGCAGCAGCATTGAGAGCTTTCAGAAGATCGGCAGCAGTGCCTGTGAAGCCGTCAGGCGTCGTGTCCATGTATGTGCGCAATACGACGGCGACTTGATCGTTTTCGAGTACCGTCTCGACTGCCTCTTCGATGTTGCCGGCGTAGGCGGCCATGAACGTGCCCTTCGCCCAGAGCGCGCCCTCGCAGGCCGTCACCCATTGGGCGAAGTCGGCTTTAGACCTAACCGAAGCTGGCAGAGCAATAAAAATATTCAAAAAACAATATTTTTACGCCCCAGTTGCTGACCAGAAATATTCGAAAATAATATTTTTGAGGCCGACAGGCAGCCTCTAAGCCCGCCGGGCGATCCCGGCATGCTCCTTCAACTTGATTACTTTCGACCCGCCAGCAGCAGGCTCGTCGAGCACGGAAACCCTGCACACGCCAATCCGTCCGCTCAAGTCCCGGCAACACGGCGCGACGATCGACCCGCGACCCGCAGGCGTACGACAGGCCGCAAACACCGGTTCCTCGACAGCAGGAAAACACCACACAACCTGTATATTGCTACGCCGACAAGCGCACGCAATGGATGGTAGGCGCGAGCAAAGTGGCGTGGCGCCCCTACACCGACAAGCGCGCGCAACGGATGGTAGGCGCGGCCAAAGGTGGCGTGGCGCCCCCAAAACCCCAAAACCCCAAACCCCGCGACTTCCAAAACTCTATAGCGGGAGTGAGATTATCTCCCTGTAGAGTCTTGACTGACTTTTTGGGGTTTTGGGGTTTTATTTCGTTACGATTCTCGTGATATCAAAGAGTTAGGTCGAACCCCGAGCCAAACCCCGCCCGAACCCCGAACCCCAAAAGCTTGAATTTCGTTACGCCCGCGCGCGCCGCTTGCCACCTGCTCGCTGCGCGGCCCCGAGTTGACCCGCTCTCTCCGTAACGAAAACCCCCCTTCCAGAGGGTGGCAAGGGGGGGTTTCGTTACGAAATTTCGGGGGTTTCGTTACGAAATTTCGAGGGTTTCGTTACGTTCCTTCCGGCTGGGGTTCTTCTTTTTCTTTCCGCCGATCACGCCAACGCTGCTGGCGCTCGGCGTTGCTCATGATAGTGTCGCCGACCAGGGGCCGGCCAGGACGGCCGCCATCAATCTCCGCGATCTCAACCTGAGTCGCGAGACTGCTGATCGTCTCGAACGGTGGCATTCGGCCTGCTGCGCTCCGAAGTTTCACGATTGCCGCCTCGTTCCTCTGCAGTTCGGCCAGCACGAGCGTGTGGTCGGCGACCGTCCAGCGCACCTGCGCCTCTTCAGAGCGCGCATAAGCAGCCGCGCGCTGGCCTCTTTGCGGCAGGCATGGCCGCCAGTTGGCGCCGTGCTTGATACCGATCCGGTAACCCCTCTTTTTCGTCTCTCGCGCCACCAGCGCCTGCCATTCGCCGCGCAGGTAGAGCCCTTGCCGGACGCGCAGGATCTCGACCGCCTCGACGACTTGCGCCGGCAGCACGATCTCGCCCGGCAGGGCTTCAAGGGCGAGATCGACCGCCTCATCGACCGTCGAGCGGCTCTCTTCTTTCACGATATCCCGTAGCGTCGTCGGCAGCGGCGCATAGGCATTAAAGCCAGTGAGGTCGATCGTTTCGAGGTCGCGTCGCAAGGCGCCAAGGTTGCCCGGCACGGCGCTCCAGGCGTTAAGCGCGACGTAAAACTCCGGGGGCCGCACCGCGCCATTCCTCAGGAAGGTCAGGCGGCGGTCCCCCATGGCGATGGCGAGCGGCGTGTTGAGGTTCGACGCAAAGATAAAACCCGGCCCGCATTCGGTGTCGTAGAGCTTTTCGTACTTGCCTTTAATCCGGCGCACCTGGCGCGAGGTATCGACCAGCTCTTTTATGCGCTCGTAGGCTTTCTGCCGGTTCGTGTAGCGATAATCCTCCTCGCTCGACGTCTCGTTGACGAGGGCGAGGATCGCGGTCGCCATCCACTCGTTGTAGGCCGCCTGGCCCTCGCGGCCGACGATGTCACCAAATTCCGGCCGGGCGATGTACTCGCGGCCAAACAGTCCCGTGAGAATCTTGAATAGGGTGCCGCGGCCAACGCCGTACAGGTCTTGCGCCACCATGACGATCGACGGCCCTGGCACCTCGGGATGGCGCAGCTTGTGGCCGAGACACTGCTTGAACCATGCCCGCTCGCGTTCGTCCGGCAACAGCACGTCGAGAAATTCGTGCCCGAGGCGCGCATCACCGTCCTCAGGCAGCTCCGGCCGCCGATAGAGATTGACATAGGTCGCGCCGTTTTCGGCGAAGGTTGGCCATGGCTTGTCTGGCGCCGTCCGAAAGCCTTCCACCAAGACTCGATCTGGTCGCCTCAGCCAAGCACCGAGCGGCAAATGCTTGGTCCCATCTTTTTCGGTGATCTGATAAGGAATTAACAGCGTCTTGAAAGCATTGATTGCCGTCGCCGTCGCGATGCGCGTCCGCAGTGGCACGATAAGCCCCGCGCCGTGCTTCTCGCCGAGCACGAGAAGCCCGTGATTGTCGAGCAGCCATTCTACGACTTCGTTGAAAGCAGTATCAGAAGGTTCTGGTATTGGCGGCATCAGATTTTCGACGAGCACGACGGATCTCCTTTCGATTTGCGGCGGTCGGGGATCAGCACAAAGAGCCTCTCCATCAGGCACTCTTCGGCGGGCTTGCAATCGGCAGGCATATGCGTCAGCCCGGTTTCGAAATCGTGGATGTAGAGGCAAGGGTGGCGGCGGCGCTTGGTGCGGCCGACAATGCATTTGGTCGCGTTCGTGCCATGCCCGAGGAACGACGATGTCACCCGCAACTCACGGCCTTCGTGTTGCGCAGCGCACAGCGCGTCTTCGAGCTCGTCGAACCGATAAGTGTCGCTGTCGCTTTCGAACACCATGTCGTCCGCGAGATCGTAGACGACGCGCGTCGTTCCGTTGCCCTGCGTCTCTGCTTTGATGGCTGTCAGTCCGGCTGCTGCAGCGATCTCATCGAAAAGATTGCAAGCCGCCACAAAGGCCGCTTTTGGCAGCACGGGAAGGAGCTCTCGCGGCGTATTTGCCGGCGATGCACCGCCTGCGAAACTGTAAGTGCGGATCACCACACCGTGTTTGCGGGTATGCGGCCCATCGACTCCGAATTGCCGCGTCCCGAGCGCGCCAAAACATTCGACGTGATGCGTTATCGCTGCTGAGTCCTTTGGATTGCCGCGGCACCATTTCCGCGAATAGATTCGCTGGAACGGCTTCTCGGTGCGCGCGAACCAAGCTTCTTTCACTCCGCCGGCATGGCGTACAAGGCCGCGCGCAAACAGTTCGGGGTAGCGTTTATCGAGAGCCTCCGCTAAAGCGTCGATCAGAGCCGCCTCGCGGATATCGGCATCGATCACTGCAAGGTCGCCATCAATTTTCATTCCCGTCGACGCGAACGCGCTGCGATCCCATGACAGCACTTCGGCCCTGTCGGGGCGCTTCCTCTGCCAGTCCTTTCCGATCGGCCGCTTGCAATTGTTGAGTAACGGCCAATAGCCGTTGTCCAACACGTTGAGGCGGTAACGGGTATGCTCTTGCATCGCGCGCCTCAGATTATTTGACGACTGAAATCGGCATACTCATTGAGAGCGCGCTGCGCTTCCCCAGGGGTGAGGCCGATCGTCAGCGCGTCCAGGTCGCTTTCAATGTCACCGATGAGCGAGGCTGCGGCACTCCGTAGTGTAAGCAGTGCGTCGCGCGCTTCGTAAGCAGTTCCGCGGTCTTCAGGACCGCCATCCTGCGTGTGAACGAATTTCTGCAACTCGCTGATGGCCGTATCGGGGGCGACACAGTGCAGGCGGATTGTTCGAGTTAATTCTTCGATCGTGGCGATCGCGGTAAAAGCTTTCTCGATTTTTGCAGTCATCATGTCAGGGTTCTCCTCTGTCTCAATCAGATTTGCTCCAGATGATGTTTGAATGCTTCTTGTGCATCCATCTTCCCGATCACCCGATCACGCTTCATCTCGTCGACCGTGCCCGCGGCGACGCAGATGTGGATGGTGACGTGGCGGGTCTGTCCGGGCCGGTAGATGCGGGCGATTGCCTGTTCCGTAAGCTCGGCGGACCACGATGGTGACAACCACGCCATCCGCGATCCGCCGAACTGGAGGTTGAGGCCGTGGCCTGCACTTGCGGGGTGGAAAGCGAGCAGCGGCAGCGCTCCAGCGTTCCAGGCCGCGATGAGCCGTGCCGCCTCTTTCGGCGTCGCATCGCTGAGTGTTGGCACGTTTGCGAAGGCGCGCCGGATCGTGCGCAGGTCTTCGACGAACTCGTAGGCAATCAGCAGTGGCTCGCCTTGTAGGGCCTCAACTAGCTCGCGGAGCCACTCGATCTTGAGATCGTGAACGGGGACCGCGTCGTCATTGCCGGTGCCGTAAATGAATCCGTTGCTGATTTGGCTTAGCTTTCCGATTGCAATCAGCGGCGAGGCGGCTTCGATCGAGCGCTCACCGAAGGTAGCAAACAGCTCCCGCGCCATCCCCCGGTAGGTCGCCATCACGGCGTCCGGCAGCCGAAGAGGCGTCACGACGACGTTAAGTGGAGGTAGATCAGGCATGTCGTCGTCAGCGACCGTCATCGCGACAGTACCGAAGTCGGCAGCGATCTTTTCTTCCGCTCCTGGCAGCGCCACCCATTCGCGCCCGAATGGATCGCGTGGTCGAAAGTGCCGCTTCTGCCACGGCACGAAGGCGCGGCCCCACAGCGCGCCGTCGGTGATGATGGCTGTCGGCATGAACAGGTCCCGACTCGAGTTGGGACGAGGGGTCCCTGTGAGACCCCATCGCGTTTGAAAGCGCCCGGCGATTTTCGCCAGCGCCCGGGCGCGCTTGCCGCTCGGGTCCTTGAAGCGCGAGGTCTCGTCGACGATCAGCATGTCAAACAGCGGGTGATCGTCGGCAACAGTGGCGAGCTCGCCGACGAGCCAGGGCGCGAGATCGACCCCAATCACCGTCACCTCTCGCGTCGCAGCGGTAGTGAGGAGTGCCCTGCGTTGCTCGGGGCTGCCGTCGAGAACGGCGACGCGAAGGTGTTGAAGGTGCGGCCAGGACGCGACCTCCTGCGGCCATACGGTGGTCGCCACGAGTTTGGGCGCGATAACAAGAGCGTGACGCCGATGCTTGTCGCGGATCAACTCGGCAAGCGCAGTAAGCGCAGCGGCGCCTTTGCCGGCGCCTAGCGGCGCGATCAAGAACGCAGCATCGCGCTCGTAAAGGTATGTTGCTGCCCGTTGTTGATAGCTACGCAGGACGCGCGCGAGGAAGGGCGCATTCATAGCTTGCCTCCGCGAAGCGCGGCTTTGCTCTTCGTGTAATACGAGCACGAGCACTCATCTGATGCGAGCGGCAGGCCTGCGGCCCAGTCTGGAAGCGTCAGCATCTCGCGCCGCAGGATTGCTTTCGCCTCTTCGGCGCGCGCCTCATCAACCTCGCAGACAATCTCGTCGTGTGTCGTCATGCGGATTGGCATAAACGCGAGCGCCGGATTCGTTTCGATCCGTGTCACCGTTGTGCGCAGGATATCGGCGGCACATCCCTGGGTGGCATTCTCCGCCAGCGTGCCGTGCCATAACTTCGCGCGTCCGTGGGCGCGCCGAAACGACAGCTCGGTGCGTTTCTCGCCGGTCGGTTTATCGTTCTGGTCGAGAACATCGACCTCGCGCCAACGCGGTCGCGGATAGGTCAACAAGCGACCTGACGGCAGCGCCATGAACAGCGCGCCGCCGAGATAGTCCTCACGATAGACAAAGGCGATCCGGCCTGCTGTGGTGATCTGGCCAGGGATTTCCCAGGCGCGCATCGCAGCGCCCCACAGCCCGAAGCTCTCCCCGCCGCGGTGGGCGCCCCAGAATTCTCGCGCCCACGGATTCGCCTCGCGCCAGGCATCGACGATGCGACGCGCCTCGGCGGCGTCGAGGTGGATATGATAACTCAGCGCCATGTCTTGAAGCGCACCGACGGAGCCGCCAAATTGCAAACTCAACGTTGCTACCTTCCCAATCTGCCGCTCAGGCTTGATTATCGCGCTCGGATCCTTGTGCACGATGTCGGCAGCAGCGATGGTATAAATGTCAGGCAGCGTCGGATCGGCGTCGTTGGCGCGGAAAATATCGAGGACTCTTTCAGCACCCTCGGAAGCGGCGAGCCAGGGCGTAATCCGCGCTTCAATCGCGCTCCAGTCGCCCCACACAAAGACCTTTCCCGGTCCGGCAATGAGGGCCGGACGTACAAGCAAAGCAAGTTTACGCACTACCGGTACATCGACAGGCTCCGCCGCGGCCAGCTCGGCGTAGCTGCAGCCATCGGCGATCGCATCGACGAGCGGCGCCTGTGCCACACCATCCTCGCCAAGCACGTCGCGGGTGAGGTTCTGGATCTGGGCGGCTTTACTGGACATGCGTCCAGTTTGAAAACCGCCACTGAATCGGTATTGGTCCCGCAGCACGCCATCGACCTGCTGTGCTTCAAGGCGTGCGAACTTTTTTGGCGAAGCCCCGGCGCCGAACAAGCGTAACGTCGCAGCTTCGCAGGCTTTCGTCTCGTCAGTGCTAAGGCCGCCATTGACGCGCTTCACCTCGAGCGTGGCGAGCAGGCGGCCGACGCGATCGCGTGTCAGGCTGAGTTCCGCTTTGTCATCATCATCATCATCATCATCATCATCATTGTTATCGTTGTCCGCCGGAACGCCAACCGTTAGAATCGCGCGCATCGCCGCGTCAGCAAGGTTATCGTACAACCAGGTCGCGATCCCTTGGGCCTGGGTGACGCGGGTGACAGCCCCGTTGGTCAGCTCGTTCAACCGACGCCCACTGGCGACAGCATCCTCGGCAGCGAGAGCCGCGGCGCGGTGCACGTAGGGCATGTCGAGCTTCACGCCCCGTCGGTTGATGCGTTCAAACGCCCAGTATTGTTGCCATTCTGCGAGTGGCAGTGGGCGCGTCCGGCGGTAGACATCGCGCATCTCCCCGACGTCCCGGCGCGCATAAGTAAGAAAGCGCTGCCATGCTTCTGGATAGTCGCGAGGGTCTGCACCTTGGACGCAAAACAGTTTGATCAGCTTTTTGCCGTCCTTCTGTTTGCCGGCGCCGCCAAGCGCGCGCGAGGCGCTTTCAAGATCGGTCGGCAAGTTGGAGATGCCGGCCTGGATCATCGGATCGATGACGCGCTCCGGCGCGAGGAAGGGGAATCCGAGCGTTGCATAATTCCAGATGGCGCTATCGAAACTCGCGTTCCATGCAGCGAAGATCATGCCGCGATCGAAGGCGGCGCGAAGATCATTTGGCGGGTGGTTCCAGTCCAGGATCGCGCCGTCGGCGTGCCAAGTGAGCGCCGGCGCGTCGCCGATGGCATAGGCCAGAACGATTGCGCGCGTTGAAGGCTCGGTGGCGTAGCGGAGAGTTCCGGCGGCCTTCAGGTCGAGCGCGCCGGCCGACTCGAAATCCAGCCAAATGAGATCGCTGACGTTGAACATCGCGCGGACCCTCAAAAGGTCAGGCGAGGCCGCCTGCAGGTCGGCCGCGCTTGTCAGGTGCGCATCGGCGTTACCCGGCGACGCGACGCCGACGCGGTTGCTCGGCAGGCGGCGGCGACGCTGGCGCGGGCGGGGGCGATACCGGCGCCGGTGCTGGCTCCGGACCGTCGAGCGACATCCAACCAACGATCGTCAGGCACGGCGTCCAAATACGACCGTATTGACTGTGCTGATACGAATCCTTCTCAAGACGCACAATCGGCGAGATTTTGTTGCCGTGTTGGCCGCCGTTGAGTCGGTCGCGCACTGCTTCGATCAATCCCTTGATAGCTTTGATGCCGCCGTCGGTATTCGACTTGAAGACCACCTCGCTACCAGCATCGATGCCGTCGAGGCACTTCATGTCGGCGGCCCATTGCGGTTGCCACGAGAAGCCGTGGTCCGGAAGTTCCGTAACGTCGGGCATCGGCTGGCTGACGGGAACGAGGCGCTCCCCAAGCGGCTTGTTGTCGTTACCGAAGCAGATGAAGCCCCACATGAAAGTCATGGGGTTGACGGCCCACGAGCTGCCGTCTTCGGGGATGTTACGCTTCTGCCCGACCGTCCAGGGGGCACCGGCGCCCTCTCTGCTTTTAAATTGCAACATTGGCTTGCCTGAACTACCGCCGCCGGATGTCAGGTCGACGTTATTGAGTGCCGCAGTGAGTGCCGACAGCGAAACGAGTCCGCCTCGCGCTGGGGCCGGGGCAATTGCCTTGTCCTCATGCCTGTTGTCGTTAGCGCGACCGTGGTCATCACGGCTGTCACAATCTTGGTCACGATATTGATTCATGATTACCTCCCTCCTGGAAGGTTTCGAGCGCCCGGTTGAACAATTGCACGAGCTCGCCCCGGCCAGGCACCGGAGCGCGTGCGTTCTCACACCGCACGAGCGAGACGCCGGAGCGGTGCGAAGCGATGAGTTCTGGGGGGACTTTGAGACCGCGCACTTTCGCGCGGATCTCGACTTGTTTTGGTGAGCGCATCGTCTCGGCGATGATGTCATCGCGGCCGAGGCCGAGGCTCTCTAACGCGGCGATTGCAGTGCTTTCGTCGTCGCGCCAACGGCGCTCGGCGCGGCCGGCCGAGAGCGCGTAGCCAGGAACGATGTCGCCGTTCTCGAGTGCGCGCTTCGCCTGATCGTGCAGCGCGGTGCGAATGTCTTTGACCGCGTCGACGAGGTTCAGCCCGTCGGCGAGCAGTTGCAGGTAAGCTTCCTTCGCGGGCGGCGCGGCCAACGCGGCAGGCGTCGGCACCGCGAACTGAGCGAGATCGAGGAGCGGACCAGTGTGCGCCGGGCAGATCGGCTTTGCGGGGCAGAACCGGCACCACGCACCTCGCTTCAAGCGCGGTGTGTCTGAAAGTGCTTCTTCGCAAGCGATGGGGTATACCGCGCCGAATTCGTCCAGCTCGGCGTGTGTGACCGTAACGGTCGAGACCATCTCGGCGTCCGGCTCGATCGACACGGGCTGCACGATCGTAAGGATGATGTCTTTAACGCCGGTGAAAAAGTTAGGAAGGGAATGACGCGCAGCTGCGGCGTAGAACATGAGTTGTGCGTTGAGGACGTCCTCGTCGCCATCAGGGTAGAGCGCGAGGACACGCACGCCGGCGCCAAACTTGAAGTCGATCACGCGAATCGTGTCGCTGCTACGGACGATGAGGTCGGGGGTACCAAAGGCGCCAGCGACGGCTGGAAAAACAACAGGATGCTCGAGATAAAATTCGGTTTCGGGCGTCAGGAGCGCATCTATGTAGGCGAAAGCCGGCCGCAGCGCGTTCTCAACGTCGTCCTGCGTAATCGTATAGTTGTTGATCGTCTTGCCGACGAGGCTTTCGAGGTCCTCGTTCTCGTCGATGAGATGGACCAGCGCTGTATGGCACGCCGTACCGCGTTCCGCGTAGGCGGATGGCTTGCGTAGATAGGCAGGCACTTTCTGGACGAGGCCGACGGATGCCGGGCAGTGAAGGACACGCGCCGCGACGCTGCCACCGAATGGTGAGTGCGGCGTCAGCGGGGCATTCATGACTTGGCTCCGTAGAGCGCGATCAACGACGCCTCGGCGCGTCCGTGATCGCGTTTGCGGGCAATCAGGCTATGCGCGGCGGGGAAGAGCTCGAGCGCGCGTTGACGCGCCGCTTCCTTGTTCTTGCCGGGCAAACAGAAAGCACGTTTCCAGACCGCGGGTTCGATGATGGTCACCGGAATCCCACTCAGCGCGATCGCCGCTTCGGTGGCGCCGACGGCGCGCCCATACTTGAAACCGCTACTGGCGCCCTGATGCGGCATTGCCTGAGCGCGTTCTATGAAGGCGTGCTGGACGTTGTGCTTGCTGATCCACGCGCGAATCGCGATCACATCGGCGCGCTCTTTTGCGTTCGCGCCGATCACCGGAATGTCGATGCATTCCACCACCCCGGGGGCGGTTCCGTCGGTAATCTCGACGACAGCCAATCCGCCGCTAATGCCAGGATCGACGCCTAAGACGAGCCTCATGGTTGTTCATCCCCCCAGCAAGAGATCGAGCGCGGCCCCGAGCGGACCAGAGACGCGACCATGTGAATCGCGGCAAAGCGCGCAACGGATTGCGCGCGGATCCGCGCCGTGTTGGACCGCGAACGAGAGCGCGATGCTTGAATCGCGGGCGTTGGTGTCTGCCTGCGAGTTTGATTTGTGATTTGAGAGAAACAGTTCGCCGATGCGACCATCAGCGAACCGGCTTACGGTCGCGGTGTAGCGCAGGCCGTTGACCTCGATCTCGAACGTCTCGGCTGCGCGCCGGTTCGGGAGGCGTTCACGATTCATGACGCCCCCGCCGATTTGTGAGCCGCCGGGTGCGCGATGAAGCGAGTTACGTTGTCAGGAGGCGCGACTGATTTCTCGACCGCGGTTACGGCGCTAATCGCGTCGGGGAAAACACCGAGGGATTTTTCGTCCTTGTCGAATGCCTCGACGCCGCGCGGGCCGAGGTTGATGAGAAATCCGGCACAGGCGCCGCCGTTCATGACACGGACCAAGCGTGGAGCCGGCGTCAGCACTTCATCACTTGGGGGCGCGGGGGGCTGACTCGACATGGTTAAATGCCTAGCTGCTTACGGCGCAGTTCAAACAGAAAATTGGTCACCTGACGCAGCGCATCATCGACGAGAGTCTGCGCGCGCTGGAGCGCATCGGCGGTATCCGCCTGCTCGTGGAGATCGCGGACAGCATCGAGCTGCTGGATCAAATCGACCAGGATATGATCGGTGAGGATGTTGTTCACGGCAGGATCTCCAGCGTTGGGGAAGGCATTTGCGGTACGCCGGCCGAGCTCAACGTTTATTGACTAGGTGGCCCCCCCTTCTCGGAAGAGCTGTCGAGATCGTCGAAGCTGTAGCTGCCATCAGGATTGCGGTGCGGACCTTCACCGCGCAGGTGAAGCTTCCGCAACCACTCGCGCGATTTTCCGAGATACCGAGCTGCGCCGAGCTGATTAGTGCGACCGCGCCTGGTGCGGCGGGCGACCTCTTCGAGCTTCTTCACGCGCTCGCGGAGATTGTCGAGTTCGGACCGGACTGCAAAGGACATGACCTATACTCCGCATAGTTTGACCAAGGTTGGCCGCCTTGGCGCTATGCGGGTATCTGTTGGACTCGACGAGGAAGTTTGCGAGGAAGTTTGTAGAAGCTGGAGGAAGCGCGAGGAAGTTACTGTTTTAGGACTTCTTTGCGATATCTCCGGGCTAGGCGAAGCACTCGGCTGTCGGCGCCGCCTCGTCCCTCAATTTTACCGAGATCGCCTAATCGCTGAGCAGCCTCTTGCGCACTGAGCTGCTCTTCTTTCATGAGTTTGGTCATGACTAGGAATAGCGCGCGGTCGCTCTCGCTGAACCGGTCGGGGCCTCGCCGCTTCACCTGTTTCTTGGCCTGCCGCTTCACTCGTTTCTGCCGCTTCACCCGTTTTTTGGCCGCGGCAGGTTCAGAGTCGCCAGGCGCCGAATCGGCGACCGTCTGCTCGTTTGGTTGAGTCGCAGGTGGCGGCGTCTCCGACTGGATCTCGAACGCGCTTTGAGCGGGCGACGGCTCGTTGCCTCTTGCCGGCAAGACGGCCGGCGACTCCGCGGGGGCTGGCTCAGTAGTTGCCAGCTCGATCGGCTTCAGTGCAGCAGGTGCTGCCTCTGCCGCAGGAGCAGGCGGCGGTGCCTCTGGTTGTTCTGGCGCGCTTTGAGCATATGCTGAGGCTTGGACTACCGGATCAAGCTTGATCGCACTCCGCGGTAACTGCGGTTCAGCTTCCGTAGGGGCTGTTAAGCGAGCTGCGATTTGATCGATTCCTTCGCGCGGTGCAAAGATCCAAGAATCGGTGTTTGGCTTCCAACTTGGTCGTTCGCCGAAGGGATACTCCGGATCGATAATGTAACAGTCGAAGAGCTCGTTCGGATTGTCTCTGTTCCACCACACGGGTTGGAACGCCTCAAACGGGCCTCCCGAAACGCGACGAATCTTCAGCGTGAGCTCTCCTGCACAGGACTGCCGTCTGATCTCAGCTTTAATGCAACGTAGCCCGCATCGCGAGGGTGCATTGCGTTCGCGCTCCGCTAACTGTTGGGCGATGCGCCAAAGCTCGTGACGTCGCGCGTTGTCGGCGGCGCTCCAGGGAGATGAGATAAAATCTTGCTGCCCGAGATCGGGACGGTGCTCCTTCAGCAGGGAGCTGGCGATGATTCGATCACCAATGTTTGCCTCGGTAAGCTCCGGCAGAAGGTCGACTTCGCTTAGGGACACTTCAGTACCGGTCCAATCGGCGAAGACGCGAGAGCCGATTTTGTCGATGAATCGCGGCAAAAAAATCAGACCATAAACGTCAGCATCGTCTGGCCAATAGCGCGGCTGCACAACACCCTCCAAGCTGGGCTTGGCAGGGACAGAACAGCGCGCTACAAGTGGCTGTCGAAGCCTTTAGCGGCCGTTGCCCTGCTCGGCGTCGGCTGTTTAAAGAAACCGCGGCGCGCGCAGCGCCGCGGTTTTGTTTTAGACGCTCATCAAGTCTATTGACAAGGATGGCATCTGCAGCAACAGGGGCGCGCGATGACCATTCACCTGGTCGCGCCAACGGAACGACCGTCCTGCCCCTCTGGCTGGGGGCGATACCCGCGCGCCGCAGCTGCGAGCGAGCTCTGCGAGATGCTCCGCGCACTCGGCCTCGCGCAACATCGCGTTGCTCAGCTGTTCGGCGTCGGCCCAAAGAGCGTCCGACGCTGGCAGCATGGCGATCGCCGCGTCCCATGCGGCGTCAGCATTGTGCTCCGCCTCCTGGCCGCCGGGGCGGTTACGGTTGCTCAGATCGAACAGGCCGCCGTGCCTGTCCCCGCCCGGGCAAACGGCAGCGCCAAACCTGAATCGCCTGCTCCCCTCCTCGTCGAGCCGGCGCCGACACCGGCCACCTTGGTGCGCGGCGAGGCAGCCACCTTCGCCGACTCAGATCTCACCACCGCCGAGAAGGTCATCGCGCTTGCCCCGGGGGCCTGCCGCTGGCCGTGTGGCGATCCTGGGCACCCTGATTTTCACTTCTGCGGTGATCCAGTTGCCAAGAGGCCCTATTGCGAGCATCACCGCACCATGGCCTACATGGCGCCGCGGACTGGCGGCGGGCATGGCGCCCGCATCAGGCTCGTCGCTCAATGGGGCCACCAGTGGCCAAAAGCTTCGTGTCCCAAAGGTGCCCACCA